>Ga0302157_10000310_pt1 | contig 64514 bp, 57 predicted proteins | sample I_Bog_N3_3_FD_193502 | JGI IMG/M metagenome (GOLD analysis project Ga0302157, IMG submission 193502) | Peat permafrost microbial communities from Stordalen Mire near Abisko, Sweden - I_Bog_N3_3 | ecosystem: Environmental > Terrestrial > Soil > Wetlands > Peat | place: Sweden: Abisko, Stordalen... | reverse complement strand
AAGTTGATTCCTGCTTCGACCGCGGCTCGCAGCAGAGCAATGCCCTGGTCCCGGTGCGGATACTCGCCCCACACCTGATCACCGGTTAGCTTCATCGCGCCATACCCGACTCGGTGTACCACGATCCCATCACCAAAGGTGATGGTGGTCTTGAGCGGCGGGAGTTCGGTCATCGTTGTTATCCCCTTAGTGACGCATCGCTGGGCGACGAGGCCAGGTCGGTAGTGCCCTCGTGGGAAACGAGCGGCACCACTGAAGCGCTCCGTCGGAACGAGAAGACGATGAGGCTTACACCAGCGATGAGCTGGAACGCCATGATCGGATACACCGACCCACGCTCCAGAATTCCTGGGTGTGCGGTCAGCACGGAGCCACCGAGCAAGAGGCATGCTGTCCCCACGGATCCGAGAACTATGGCAACGACGCCGACGATCTTCCGAACCCCGAGAACCCTGCGGAACGCCCCGACGAAAATCAGGAGAACGTTTCCTCCGCCGATCGCCATCAGCGCCCCGACAGCATGGTAGGCGGACAGGCCATGCTCTGCGGAGAACTTCGACCCGTGAAACGAGCCGACCAGAACGATTCCGACGGCGTAGACGATCACCAACGCGAAGAGGATCTTCGCCTTCACTCCTGCACGCAAGCGCAGGAGTGAAGCCACGGCAACGAACACGAGCACGCCGTTCACGATGAAGCCCGCATTCATGATCCAAGCCGCTGGCGAGTTGATGACGTGGTTAAGGAAAAACTCGCTTGGCCCGGGCACGCCAAGGTCGCTGATGTAGTCGTTGGCGTAGCTGTACGGCGGGTGGGTCCACGCCAGGGCACTAGTCAATTCGGCGAGCAAATAGAGGATCGCCGCCGCGATGAGAGTGACGCCTGCTGATCGACTGAAGCGGGTTCTGATATTCATTTCGCTGATTCCTCCGTGACAACGCTGTCCGTGTGTTCGCTGTTTGCACAATTCACCTCAGATAGTTTTCCGGAGGCAGACTCCATATTAGCGGAGGCTGCCTACGTTTACCACCCCTGCCGCGATTATGATTGGACACGGTAGGCTCCCGCGCAGAGCTGTGGGCAACCGATCTCGTAAGGGGAGAGACTGTGACGATCGCGGATTTGGTGAAGCAACGGCGCCCGCATCGTGTGGATGCCCAGCGAAACTACGACGCCCTCGTTGCCGCAGCGAGAGAGGCATTCACCGAACAGGGCATCAACGCGTCCCTTGAGGATGTCGCGCGCAGAGCCGGAGTGGGGGTCGCCACCCTCTACCGAAACTTTCCCACCCGTGAAGAGCTCATTGAAACCGTCTACGTTGAAGAAGTGATGTCCGTCTGTCGGTACGGGGACGACCTCGCCGGACTCGACCCTTGGGATGCCCTGGTCGCGTGGCTTCACCGGTTTGCACGATATGTCGGGACTAAACAAGCCCTGATTGACGGACTAAACCGGGAATCCCCGGCATTCGAACCGTGTAGGGACGCACTCTACGGATCCGGCGGTCCTTTGCTTCGGGGGGCACAAGCATCCGGCGAAGCGCGAAATGACGTAGACATCGATGACGTCATGCGGTTCTTCATCGGAATATCCGCCGTCAACCTCGCCGAGGAATCACAACAATCCAGGCTGTTCGCCATGGGGATCGACGGACTCCGTCACCAATCCGCCTAGGCGAAGGCACTGTGGCGAGAACGTCGATATTCGCAGGAATCGGCGCAAATCTGGCCGGCCAAGAGCGGCACCGTACGATCAGGTCCGGAGAGACCACCTTTCTCCGGACCCGATGCTTGTCACGCTGTTGCGACGCCTACGCCCACGTCAGCGTGTTCGATACCGCGATGAGGGTGACCGTCGCCGCCATGATGAACCCACCGATGTAGGGGTTGTCGGTCGCCCGGTAGATCTTCCGGGTGATGATCGCCGCCACCGGCAGGATGACGATGACCGGGAACAGCCAGATCGAGAAGATCCCGCCGAACCCGGGCGCCAGGTCGCCCGTGATGAAGAAGTGCGTGTACTGGTAGGCGACAAGCACGATCGGCGCGATCCCGTTGAAGAGCGCGAGCGCGGCCGTGTTGCCCCACTCCTTTCCGAAGATCAGGAACCGGTTGAACACGTTGATCGCAATCGAATTGAAGACGAAGTACACCGTGAAGTACCCGACAACGAGGAACGCCGGCCAGAGCTTGTCGACTGTGAAGGTCGGCACTGCGAGCACCCACAGTCGGAAGTCCGTGTTGAAGAAGTACGCCAGGGTGAACACGATCGCGTACGCCGCGGCCACCGTGATGACCGCAACCAGGATGCTCTTTCCGAAGTTCTTCCACCCGGGCAGGATGCCGGTCCCCCGGATGGTCATGCCCTGCTTACGGCCGAACAGCACGTACGACAGGATCATGATGACGAGGGTGGCGACACCGTTGATCCCGGCCCACAGCGCGATGAACCATACGGCGCCCTGCGGCACGAGAGGCAAGGCCTGGGTGTAGGCGATCGTCGCCACTGCGGTGTTCTCGCTCAACAGGATGTAGCTGAAGCCCGAGACCAGCGCAGAGACCACAAGGGCACCCCAGAACCACAGGTGACCGCGACGATCCCGCGCGACGACCACGGCTGGCGCCGCGAGACGCAGGCCGGCGAAGGCGCGAGTACCGAGCAGGGCCTTGGCGAAGGCGAGCAGGAACATGGCGAACCCAACCAGTCCGAGCGCGTTGAACGCTTCCTTGACCTGCCAGATCTGCGATCCCGGCGGGATCGGGTTCGGCGTTCCGAGGGACTTGTTGAAGAACTCAAGAAGGGAGGTGACCTCCTGCTTGGAGGTCGGGCCCCAGGGGTGCGTCTGTGCCGGGTTGTTGATCTGACGGATGGCGGTGCGACCGTCGATCGTCTCGGTGTAGGTCTTGTACGAGACGCGCTTCTCGGTGGCAGCTTTACCGAAGTTCAGGAACGACTGGGCCTGGGGAGTGTTGATGTACTCCCGCGGCGTGGTCGTCTCGACTCCCGCCTTCGAGTAGCTGCGGAAGAAGAACTCGTCGTACTGGTCTGCCTGCACTCCGACGTCGCGATTGCCGTAGTAGTTGATCAGGTTGCCCTTGGCGTCGGTGTAGATCGGGTCGTTGTCGACCAGGTACACCGACTTGATGAGCTGCTTGGGGGCGGCATCGTCGATCGGGATGGCCAGGTTCGCCGCGCGGGCGCCGTTGGAGTGACCGCTGATCCCGATCTTGCTGGTGTCGACGAAGGGCAGGGAGGCGATCTCCTTGACGCCCGCGTACATACCGGTCGCGTAGGAAAGTTCCTCACCCGGCACCATGTCCGACGAGCTGCCGTGACCATACATGTCGATGGAGAGCACCACGTACCCGCGGCGAGCGAGCTCGACGTAGTTGGAGTCCTGCATCTCTTTGTCATTCCACCAGCCGTGCGCCAGGACGATTCCAGGTCGCTTGTCCTCCCGGGTCGCGCCATCGGGAACCAGCAGGAGCGCACTCATCGTCTTGCCGTCGCTGGTCTCCCAGCTCATGTTCTTCACGGTGACCGCGCCACCGGCCGATTGCACGATCGAGGCGCCGATCGATGACACCAGCATGACGACGAGCGACAGGACCAGCCAGAAGGCGTTCCTCCGCCACAGTTGTGACTTCATAAATCCCTACTCCTTTGTTGGGTCCCGGGCCTCGTCTGTGGGCACTGTGCCCGCGAACGGCGACCTCGGGTTGGCTGCCGATGCAGCCCAGCGGATCGAGTTAATCCGCCCGGGCACAAGCGCACAAGCTGGCTGAACATATGTGCACCAGGGTCTCGTCATGCGGACATGGGGCATCGCACCCCGGACACACTTTTGGTGTCCGCGGCAACTAATGCACATATGCTCAGCGTTGCCGGGTGAAAATCACGCCAGTCGCCGCTGGATTTTTACCCTCTAAACAACATCCTCATCGACCCAGTCGAACGTCTTCGTCACAGCCTTTTTCCAGTTTCTGAAGAGGCGCTCGGCCTCGGCAGGATCCATCTCACGCTCCCATCGGCGATCCTCCTGCCAGTTGGAGCGAAGTTCGTCGAGGCCTTTCCAGAAGCCCACCGCGAGGCCCGCGGCGTAGGCGGCGCCGAGGGCGGTCGTCTCCGTCACGACGGGACGAACCACCGGCACCCCGAGGAGATCGGCCTGGAACTGCATGAGCAACGCGTTCGCAACCATCCCGCCGTCAACCTTGAGCTCGGCGAGCGGCACGCCGGCATCGGCATTCACGGCATCGAGCACCTCGCGGGTCTGGTACGCCGTCGCCTCGAGTGCCGCCCGGGCGATGTGCCCGCGACCCACGAAGCGGGTCAGGCCAACCAGCGCACCACGCGCATCCGAGCGCCAGTAGGGGGCATAGAGCCCGGAGAAGGCCGGCACGATATAGGCGCCGCCGTTGTCATCCACGGATGCGGCCAGCTCCTCGACCTCGCTGGTCGAGTGGATCAGCCCGAGGCTGTCACGCAGCCACTGGATGAGTGACCCGGTGACCGCGATCGACCCCTCCAGCGCGTAGTGCGCGGGTCCGTCACCGAGCTTGTAGCCGACAGTTGTCAGCAACCCGTTCTTCGAGCGCACGATATCGGTGCCGGTATTGACGATCAGGAAGTTGCCCGTGCCGTACGTGTTCTTCGCCTCGCCGGCCTCGAAGGCGGCCTGCCCGAACGTTGCGGCCTGCTGGTCGCCGAGGATGCCCGCAATCGGCACCTCACGCAACAACGACGAGGACTCCGCATAGCCGTAGATCTCGGAGGAGCTGCGGATCTCGGGCAGCATCGAGCGCGGGATGTCGAACGCCGAGAGCAGATCGTCATCCCACTGGAGCGTCTCCAGCGACATCAGGAGGGTTCGCGACGCGTTGGTCACGTCGGTGGCGTGCACTCCGCCGTCGATGCCGCCGGTCAGGTTCCAGAGAATCCAGCTGTCAGTCGTGCCGAACAGCAGCTCGCCCCGCTCGGCCCGCTCACGAGCGCCGGGCACATTCTCGAGAATCCAGACAATCTTGGTGCCCGCGAAGTACGTGGAGAGCGGCAGTCCGGTGGTCGCCTTGAACCGCTCGACCCCGTCAGCTCCGGCCAGGCGGTCGGCGATTGCTTGCGTGCGGGTGTCCTGCCAGACGAGCGCGTTATAGACCGGCCTGCCTGTGGTCTTCTCCCAGACGACCGTCGTTTCGCGCTGGTTGGTGATGCCGATTCCCACGACGTCGTGGCGGGTGATGTCTGCCTTCGAGAGGGCCGCGCCAATGACCTCCTGCACGTTGCGCCAGATCTCCAGGGGATCGTGTTCAACCCAGCCCGCGCGGGGAAGAATCTGCCGGTGCTCCTTCTGGCCGACCGAGACGATGGTGCCGGCGTGATCGAAGACGATCGCGCGGGAACTCGTCGTGCCCTGGTCAAGGGCAATGATGTATTCGGGCATGCGGTAACTCCTTCGTCGACCGTATCGGGTGGGACTAGGCGCGCGCGGGTTGACTCGCCCCCGTGGCACGGTGCATCCCGTGTTGCGTGCGCAGCTCGTCGGCAGCATCCTGTACCTCGGAGACGATTCGTGCGTCGCTCCAGCCCAGCACCGGCCCGACGATGTCTGCCAGCTCCTGGAGCAGTTCGATCGAGATGTCGCCGGTGAAGGCGTGATTGGTGCGGCGCAGCACGACATCGCGCAGGTGCACCACCGACTCGCGTTCGGCGAAGTAGCGCACCTCGGCCGAGGAGTACGACGGGTCTGAGTTGAGCGGTGCATCCTCCCCAGCGGTGATGGCGTCGATGACGTTCACCGCGCGGGTGCCGTACCGGGCCAGAAGCACGTCGACTCGCGTCGCGGGCAGGGTGTCGCGGTTGACGCTGATCCAGTCGGCGCGAGCTTCCGGGGTGGTTGGAAAACCGACGCCGCCACCGATCGCGAGCCCAGTGGTCGACACGGTGCGCTGGATGCCCAGTTGCTCGAGAACGGCATTCGAAAGTCGCTCGCCGAGCGCGCGGAACGTTGTCCACTTGCCGCCGACCAGGCTCAACGTGGGGATATCGGATCCCGACGCGAGGACTCCCGGCACGATGTTGTAGTCCCGCGAGACGAACCCGGGCCTGGTGTCCTCGTGAGTGGGAAGGGGACGGATGCCCGAGAACCGGTACACGATCTGCGGGCGGTCGACCGTAATGTGCGGGAACACGTGCGAGATGAGTTCGAAAAAGTAGTCGACCTCCTCGTCAGTGCACAGTGCTGGCTCGCTCGGGTCGGCCTCGATGTCGGTTGTACCGACCATGACCCGGCCTTTGATCGGCTGGATCAGCACGATCCGGCCGTCGCTGTTCTCGAAGAACAGTTCACGTCCGGCGCAGGCCGCGAGCAACTCATCGTTGTGCAGCACGATGTGGGACCCCTTGGTGCCGCCCATCAGGCTGGTGGGGCTGCCCATCGCCGTGTTGGTGAGGTCGGTCCACGGGCCGGATGCGTTGACGACGACGCGGGCGGTGAAGACGAACTCGGCTCCGGTTTCTGCGTCGCGCAGCCGCACCCCGCCGTCGGAAGTGCCGACGGCCTCCACGTAATTGGCGGCCCTCGCCCTGTTCTGGTCTCCGGCCCTTCCCGCCACCCGACCGGCCGCGATGCCATCGGCCAGCACATCGAGGCCGAGGCGCTCCGGCTCGTTGACCGAGGCGTCAAAGTAGGTCGCCGTGTATTTCACGGTTGGGTTCAGCTGCGGCAGGGCCGCGAGCGAACGCCCCCGTCCGTGGAACTGGTGGCGGGGAACCGTTCCGCCATCGCGAGAGAACGAGTCGTAGAGCACCAGGCCCACCTTGATCAGCAGGGCACCGCGCTCCCGTGGAGTGCCCTGCTTGTGCGTGAGCAGCCGCAGCGGCGCCGACAGGATGCCCGAGAACGTCGAATAGATGGGGATCGTGGTCTGCAACGGGCGCACGTAGTGCGGCGCGTTCCGCAGCAGGCGGTTGCGCTCGTGGACGGATTCGTTGACCAGGCGGAATTCACCGTTCTCGAGATAACGAATGCCGCCGTGAATCATGTGGGAGGACGCACTCGACGCCCCGGAGAGGTAGTCGGCGCGTTCGACGAGCGCGACATCGACCCCCTGGAGTGCGAGGTCGCGGAATGTGGCGAGCCCGTTGATTCCGCCCCCGATCACCAGCACGTCGGCCGACGGACGCATCCGCAGTTCTCTGACATCGGCGCGCTCACCGGGCTGGGCGGTCTGCCTGCGGATTGTCACGGTGTTCCTTGCCTTTCGTTCCGACCCCGGGCCTGCCGCTCGACGGTTGCGGCGACCGGGTCTCGTATGCAAGTCTGGGTACGTGAACACATTCGGTCAATGGCTCTGAACATATGTGCACGGAACGTATGTGCGCAATCGAGCGATGATGACCAGCGATAGTCGGTTCGAGCCGGCCGCAACCGGGTCGACGGCCGCGCATCCGCCCAAAAACCTTGATGCGCTCAGGGCCGCGCAACTGTATTACCTTCAGGACCAGACGATGGAAGCCATCGCCCACGACCTCCACACGTCTCGCTCCTCCGTCTCGCGACTGCTCAGCCACGCCCGCGCGACCGGCCTGGTCGAGATCAAGATAAAGTCGCCGCTCGACCAGTCGAATCGAGTGCAGCGCGAGCTCTATTCCCGCTTCGGCGTCACCTCCCATGTCGTGCCAGTACCGAACCAGATCACCGACGTCGACCGGTTGGAGCGCGTCGCCATCACCGCCGCCCGACTGTTGGGCGAATTCGTCGACTCCAACATGACCCTCGGGATCGCGTGGGGCTCCACGATCAGCGCGATCAGTCGCCACCTGCTCGTGAAGGAGACGACAAATGTGAAGATCGTGCAGCTCAATGGCGCCGGCAACACCCAATCAACCGGAATCGACTACTCGAGCGAGATCCTGCAGCGATTCGGCGCGGCATTCGGGGCGAAGGTCCAGCAGTTTCCCGTGCCAACGTTCTTCGACCGAAGTGAGACCAAGGACGCGATGTGGCGCGAACGGTCCATCAAGCGCGTCATCGACCTGCAGCGAAAAATGGATGTCGCCCTGTTCGGCCTTGGCTCGCCGTTCGCGTCTGTGCCCAGCCGGGTCTACATCGGCGAGTATCTGGAACCCGCGGACTACAAGTCGCTGAGCGCGTCGAAGGTTGTCGGGGATGTCGCCACGGTCTTCTATCGCGAGGACGGCTCGACCGACAATATCCCCATGAATGACCGGGGAAGCGGACCATCGCTGAGCATCCTGCGCCACGTCGCCCGTCGCGTCTGCGTCGTCTCGGGGGTCACAAAGCTGCCCGCGATCCGCGGTGCCCTGGCGGCCGGGATCATCACGGACCTGATCGTGGATGAGACGACCGCTCGGGCCCTGGTCGAAACCTAGCCACACCCCAAAAACCTCGTGAGGGGCGTGAATCTGGTCTCTGGACCCCGGTCCAGAGACCAGATTCACGCCCCTCACGAGAGATAGAGTGGAAGTCTGCCGGTCGGTTTTCCTGAGGAGTCCTGTTGAAGCGAAGCAGGCAGCGACTGCTCAAACTCTTTCGCAAGATTCGGCGCGCAATCCGCAGCGAACTGGTCTACCGCGCACGCCGAAGCCCGGTGACAAGCGGGACCATCCTCTACGAAGCGTTCGGGGGCAGCGGCGCGCTCTGCAACCCTGAGGCGATTTTTCGCGAGCTGCTGCGCTCCCCGGACGTGAGAGTCAACCGCCACACCTGGGCCCTGGACAAGGCTGGCTGGAAGAGCGGGATCCGGAAAGAATTTGCCCGTAATCCCCTGGTGCGGTTCGTTCGCCGGGACTCGCTGCGGTACCACCGGGCCCTCGCCACGTGCGCCTACCTGATCAACAACGCGACCTTCCCCGCCGAATTCAGCAAGCGCGCAGGCCAGATCTACCTCAATACCTGGCATGGCACCCCATTGAAGCAAATGGGTTACGACATGCCAGACGGCGCCTCTGAGGCAGCCAACACTCTCCGCAACTTCCTGTCAGCCGACTACCTGCTCTCCCAAAACAGCTTCATGACGCACACCATGTACGAGCGGGCCTACCGGCTGCGCGGCGCGTACCGGGGTTCGGTCATTGAAGCCGGATACCCGCGGGTCGACCACCAGTTCGACCCGGCCACAATCGAGGCCACCCGCCGGCGACTGGGCGCGTCCGCCGGCGAGATCGGGGACCGCAGGGTCGTTCTTTACGCCCCGACCTGGAAGGGTGAGGCGTTCGCTCGGCCCGAAGACAACATCGACGAGTTACTCCTCACGACGCAGCACCTCCAGGCGGCACTCGGCGAGCGCTTTCTGGTGCTGCTCAAGACCCACCAGTCGGCGTACGCGTACGCAGCAAGTCGCACCGGGCTTCAGGGAGTCGTCGTACCGAACGAAATCCCGACCAACGCCATCCTGTCCGTCACCGACGTGCTGGTGACGGACTACTCGTCGATTTTCTTCGACTTTCTGGCAACCGGTCGTCCCATCGTATTTTTCACCCCCGACGCGGATGACTACTCGGCGTCGCGCGGAACCTACATCCCCACCGCGGATTTGCCGGGCCCGTCCTGTGTGTCCGAAGACGACCTCGCACGTCAGGTCAGGATGCTCGATGACGGCGACCCCTCCTGGCGCGACCGCCTCCGCGACTGGAGGGCGCGTTACACCCCGCTCGACGACGGCGGCGCGTCGAAGCGAGTCATCGACATCGTCTTCCGGGGCGTGACCGACGAGTCGCGGGTCAGCTCGCTGCTCGAGAGCCCCCGCATTCCCCTGCTCATCTACCTGGGGGGAATGCGCTCCAACGGCATCACGAGCTCAGCGCTGAACCTGCTCGCACACCTCGACCACGAAACCTACGACGTTTCCGCCGTTTTCGCGAGACCCGCCGGCCTGCAGCGTTGGCACAACCAGTCACTCGTCGACCCCCGGGTGCGGCAGTTCCACCGCACCGGCGGGATGAACGGGAGCAAGCTCGGCCACCTTGTGCGGCGGATCGTTGACTGGCGAGCCGACGGGGTGACACACCGGGCCGTCCCCTCGCAGGCGGAGATGTGGGACGAGGAATGGGTGCGGTGCTTCGGCGATACCCGCTTCGAGCGTGTCGTCGATTTCAGTGGCTATTCGCCGTTCTGGGCGACGCTCATGCTCCACTCTCCCCCGGCCATCCGATCAATCTGGATGCACAACGACATGGAGGCGGAGACGGGCAGGATCATCCGGGGTAAACCTCGAATGTCCCGAACGCTTCGCGCCGTATTTTCGCTCTACAACCAGTTCGACTCCCTGGTGTCGGTATCGGAGTCCCTTCGGGATGTGAACAGCGCGTCGCTGTCGGCGCGATACGACATTCCGGCCGAAGAATTCACGTTCGCCTCCAACGTGGTGAATGAGCGTCGTGTCATCGATGGTTCGCACCTGGGGGTGCAGGACCTTGTCGACTTCCCCCTCGATCCCGACACCGAGTTGAGGCCGGTTCCCGATTGGGCCCGGGAACTGGGAGGGCCCCACACCACGCGGTGGTTCTGTACGGTGGGACGGTTCTCGACCGAGAAGAACCAGGCCCGTCTGCTGCGCGCCTTCGCCACGGTCTTCGCAGACTTTCCCGACGCTCGTCTGGTTCTCGTCGGGTACGGTCCGCTCCGGGATGAACTCGAGAAACTCATCGACGACCTCGGGCTCAGGCAGGTCGTCGTGATTACCGGCCCTCACTCCAACCCGTTCCCGATCGTGGCCGCATCAGATTTCTTTGTGCTGTCGAGCAACTACGAAGGTCAGCCCATGGTGCTTCTTGAGGCCGCGATCATCGGCCTGCCCATGGTCTCCGTACGATTCGCGTCGGTAGACAGTGCACTGCCCAACGGGGACATCCTGATCGTGGACCAGACCGACGAAGCGCTCGCCGCAGGCATGGTGGAGGCATTGCGGGGTGGCGTGGCCGCGCCCCGGTTCGATCCCGAGGCCTACAACCGCGGTGTACTGCAGGAATTCGACCGAGCGACGGCCGGGACCCGAACGCGCGTTGCCTGAGCAAGGACACAGCTCGGCGACCCCCGCTCACAGCCCCCGCCCCGCCGTCGCTGCGTAATATGGGCCGGTGACCGCACTGGCCCCCACCACCTCAACGGGCGACGGCACCACCCCAGGAACGTCCCGGAGGCCGCCCTGGCGGCTTGCGGTATTGCTGGGAATCGCCGGCACGATCATCTCGTCCCTGGGCTCCTGGATTCCCTCGCTGTGGGGCGATGAGGCGGCGAGCGTGCTGTCGGCGGAGCGACCACTGGGCAGCCTGTTTGTCATGCTGACGCACGTCGACGCGGTTCATGGCACCTACTATGTCTTCCTGCACTTCTGGGTCGACGTGTTCGGGGCGTCCCCGTTCTCGGTCAGGATGCCACCCGCGATCGCGGTCGGATTCGTCGTCGCGGGGGTCGTTCTTCTCGTCGACACGCTGGGCACGACCCGGCTCGCGATTGTCGCCGGGATCATCTGCTGCGTCCTGCCACGAGACACCTATATGGGCGAAGAGACGCGCACCTACGCCTTCAGTGCGGCGTACGCGGTGTGGACCGCATGGATACTCGTTCGCCTGCTCCGTGACCGAGGTGAATCCCGGAGATGGTGGGTCGCCTACGGAGTCGTGATGGCGTGCGGCACCTACGCATTCCTCTACTTTGGCCTCTTCTTTGTCGTCCATGCGCTGGTGCTCACAACCATGAGGCCGCCACGGACCTTCGTCAGGCGTTGGGTCACAACGTCGCTCATCGCCATCGCGTCGACGCTTCCGCTGATCGTTGTGGGGTACCTGCAGCGTGACCAGGTGGCATACCTGGCCGACCAGACAACCATCACCGTCAATTCGATGACGGTCGGACTGTGGTTCTGGACCGACTGGTTCGCTGTCGCGGCCTGGATCCTGATCCTTGTCGGGCTCGGGGCAACCCTCTGGCGCTGGCGCAGGTCACGGGGGCCTGTCCCGCTGCTGGCACTCCTTGCGCTGTGCTGGATGGTGGTTCCCGGGGTGATTCTCGTGATCGCCAGCATCCCGCAAAACAGCTTCACCTCGCGCTACCTGTCGTTTTCAGCGCCGGCCGCGGCCATCCTGATGGCCCTCGGCATCCAGGCGCTCGCCCGGGGAGGCGCAAAGCGAATGATCGGGCTGGCGCTGCTCACCGCCGTCGCGACCGCGCCCATCTACCTGTCCCAGCGCACCCCCTACGCCAAGAACGGGAGCGACTGGGCGCAGATCAGCAGCACCATCGGTTCCCACGCGCATCGCGGTGACGCGATTGTGTTCGACGACGGCGCCCGGCCATCCCGCCGTCCGCGCCTGGCCCTGCACACCTATCCGGCCGGCTTCGTGGGCCTGAAGGATGTCACGCTCGAGACTCCGTTCCAGAAATCGACGACCTGGTACGACCGCACCTACACGGTGCCGCAGGCGGAGAAACTCGGCCGATTCACCACCGTCTCAACCGTGTGGCTCGTCGAGTACCGCGCCTCCGGGAAGACCGACACCTACGGGCTCTCCGCGATCAAGTCGATGGGATTCACGGTCACCTCGACTTACAAGACGCACTCGAGTCTCATCATCGAGCTCGTTCGCGCCTGACTTCCGCCTGCGCTTCCTGATGAGATTCCCGCCCGGGAACGTTCTATGACTACGCAGCGGAATCGAATGGCGAACTCGCTGTGCCGTGGCTCGCGCGCAAGTGTGCAATCGTTGGTGGGCGGGCGCGTCGCCCCACTGCCCCGGGAGGTTGACCATCATGCGTGCGATCCTCTCGCGCCTGAAATCGATGGTCCGTTCAGCCTGGCGCGAAGCCAATGCGATCCTCAGGGGCATCTGGGTGCATCTGCCGGTGCGGGATCGAACAGTGCTGTACGAGTCGTACGCCGGCTACGGAGCACTCTGCAACCCGGAGGCGATCTTCCGCTACCTGCTCCATGCTCCCGACATGGCTGACCTTCACCACACCTGGGTCCTGAACCGGTTCAGCGACCATCCGGGCATCCGGGCCGAGTTCGCCCGCAACCGGAGGGTGACGTTCGTTCTGCGAGGCTCGCCGAGTTACTTCCTGGCGCTCGCCACCAGGCGCTACCTGGTGAACAACGCCACGTTCCCTCCCGAATTCGCTAAGCGACCAGGGCAGGTCTACCTGAATACCTGGCACGGCACCCCGCTGAAGCAGATGGGCTACGACCTGCCTGTCGACGGTGCGATCGAAGCCGCAAACACCCTCCGCAACTTTCTGAGCGCTGACTACCTTCTCTCCCAGAACGAGTTCATGACCAGCCAAATGTATGAGCGGGCCTACCGGTTACGCGGCATCTTCCCGGGTCGCATCATCCAGGGCGGGTATCCGCGGACGGATCGGCAGTGGCTCGACGACGCGGAACGGTTAGCGGTGACCAGTCGACTGGAATCCGCTGGCATCCGCATCGCCGGACGCACAGTCGTGCTGTACGCACCAACGTGGCGTGGCGACCAGTTCGCGACACCCGAGAACACGGTACAAAAAGTTGTCGCGGCGACGAACCGTCTGCAGGGACTCCTCGGCGACCAGTTCGTGGTGCTCCTGAAACCGCACCAGGTGCTGCACCCGCTGGTTGCTCGCAACAACGCGGCCGGGTCGGGCATCGTTCCCCGCGACCTGCCGACCAATGTGATCCTGGGCATCACAGACATCCTGGTCACCGACTTCTCTTCGATCTTCTTCGACTTTCTCGCCCTGCCCGGGCCGATTGTCTTCTATGCGGATGACTCCGACTCGTACACGAGCTCGCGAGGCACCTACTTCTCGACGGACGAGCTGCCGGGGCCATTCGTCCACGAACTGGAAGCCGTGGCCACGGCCATCCTGAGCGGTCCGACCAGCGACGTGAGCCGCAGGCGCGAGGAATGGCGATCCCGGTTCGTGCAGAAGGATGACGGTCGGTCAACGGAACGCGTCGTGGACATCGTCTTCCGCGGCCGCGACCAGCCACAGGATTACCTTTCGATAGCAGAGGACCCGCGAGTGTCGCTTCTCATCCACCTGGGCTCGATGAATTCGAATGGGATCACGTCGTCCGCACTCAACCTGCTCGGCGCACTCGACCCCGCGCTGTACGACATTTCGGTTGTCTTCGCCCTGCCCGCAGCGGGCAGCCAGGCCGCAGCCAACCAGTCACTCGTTCCCCCCCACATTCGCCAGATCCTGCGCGCATCCCAGGTCGAAGGCAAGCTCGCGCGCACCTGGCGGCGGTTCTCATTCCTGCTGGCGCAGCGCCCCGGGCGCAAACCAACCGGGCGCACCGAGCGCTACTGGCATCGTCAATGGCTGTGGGTGTTCGGGGCGGCGAGCTTCTCGCACAGTGTGGACTTCGACGGCTATGGGCCGTTTTGGGCCAGCCTTCTGCTCAATGGCCCGGCATCCACACGATCGATCTGGCTTCACAACGACATGTCCGCCGAACAGCACCGAATCATCCGCGGGCGAGAGCGGCTGCGGCGATCGCTCGGGGCGGTTTTCGCACTCTACGACCGTTTCGACGCCCTGGTTTCTGTCTCCCCAGCCCTGCGAGATCTCAACCGGTACTCACTGGCAGCCCGGTTCTCGCTGCGGCCGAAATCCTTCCTCTCGGCGCGGAACGTCATCGACGGCCAGGGCGTTCTCGACAAGGCGTCGGCGGATGTCTCCTCCGGCCTGTCGGCGAGCCCTGGGGCGGAACAGCCGGCCTGGGCCGCAGAGCTCGCCGCGCAACCGAGGGCCACTACGTGGTTCGTGAGCGTCGGGCGACTGTCCACTGAAAAGAACCACGGCCGGCTCATTCGCGCGTTCGCGCAAGTTCACGCACAGCATCCGGCGACCAGGCTGCTGATCGTGGGGGGCGGGCCGCTCCATGACGCCCTGCAGAAACTCGTGGGGTCGCTGGGACTGACGGACAGCGTCGTGCTCACGGGGTTTCTCCCGAACCCGTTCCCCGCCGTCGCGCTCGCCGACTGTTTCGTGTTGTCCAGTGACTACGAAGGCCAGCCGATGGTCATCATGGAGGCAGCGATCCTCGGCCTGCCCGTTATCGCCACAAAGTTCGCCACTGTCACAGATGCCCTGCCCGGACCCGGGCTGCACATCGTCGACCCCACCGACGAGGCACTGGCCGCCGGGATGCTCGACTATCTCGACGGCTCAGTCGCTCCACCGCTGTTCGACTTCCGTTCCTACAACGTCGCTGCGGTGGCCGAATTCGCGGCCGCTATCGAACACCGCGCCGACGACCCCTCCGATACTCCTCCAGCCAGCCAGCCGCGGCGGGACTAAAGGCTCTAACGCGGCCCCGCTCGCTGCCGCACTATCGGTGCATGGACAACTTCACCGAAAACCGCCTCGCCTCACGAACCCCGTCGCGCGCACGCCGCGCGCTCCACGCCCGCGGCGCACGCGACATTCTGGCAACCCGGTCGACGAAAGACCTTCACTGGGAGGATCGCTTCGCGAAGAACGCCGAATCGGTCACCCCGCGACAGTCGCGCTGGTTCGCCTCACTGATGGGAGTGGCAGCCGTTGCGATCATCGCCCAGGCAGCAATCGCAGGGCAGTTCGTGGCACACCCCGGAAGCGCCGGGTGGATCCTCGCCCACGGCCTCATCTCGTACGCCACGCTGGCCGCAACCCTCGCCGCGGCAGTGTTCACCGTGGCGAAGCTCCGCCGCAGCCAGCGCATCGTCACCGCGCTGACCGTTGGCCTGTTCGGGCTCGCCGTCGCGCAGACCATCATCGGGTACCTGGTTACCGCCGGTATTGACGCACTCCTCATCGTGCACATCCCGCTCGCCTTCATCGTGTTCGGACTTGCGGGCTGGCTGTCGGTCAAAGCGACCGCGCTCACCACTGTCTCCCATCGCCGGTTTCGCGGCTGACTCCCACGAACGGACGGGAGCATCTCATGAACAGCGAACACGAAGCTTTGGCAGCACTGGAGTCGGCTGAAACGCCACACACGGTCGAAACCCTCTCCGGCACCGACTGCTGGGGCTACCTCAACACCAATTCGGTGGGGCGTCTCGGAGTGGTCGGGCAGGGCGGGGTCGATATCTTCCCCGTGAACTACCTGACGCATCGCTCGACAGTGCTCTTCAGGTCGGCACCGGGCCTGAAACTGATCGACATCACGAACAACTCCGCGGTGGCTTTCGAGATCGACGGAGTCGATAACGGGCAACGCTGGAGCGTGGTTGTGCGTGGCAGTGCGGTACGGCTGGGCTCAGACAGCGAGATCCAGGACACGAAGATCAACCAGCTCCCGACCCTGACTCCCACCGATAAGTGGAACTACGTGCGGATCACGCCGCGGACGGTGACGGGGCGGCGCTTCGTCGCGGTGGCGTAGCGTCCTCATCGAGCATGACACTGGGCTGCTCTCCCCGCCGTGGCGTGCACGGAACCGAGGAGATTTTCGCGAATTGCCGGGTACCGGTTGCGGGTTACGGCGTGTCGTGAAGAACTCCTCGCGGACGCACGAGCGCCAGGCAATGACCTGCGGCGACTCGGCCGCGCCCCTACTCCGCGTGAGTGCTGATGAGCGAGTGGGTGAAGCGACGGCCGCGCACGCTGATGGGTGTGATCCGCACATAGACGGGCACAGCTACCGGGATCCACATCGGGAGGCTGGCCCTGTCGGCCGCACTGATCTCCGCAGCCTCGGTGAGCTGGTGGGCACGACCCTCGACGATTACGCTCAGGGACTGGCGGCTGGTGTGCTCGTCCGCTTCAAAGGCGACGAACTCGTTTGCCTGGAGGTCGGAAAGTTTTGCGCCTGCCGAGGTGCGAAACAGGATGGTGTGCCCGTCGCACGAGAAATTCACCGGGAAGATGGCCGGCCGGTCCTGCACCGACACAGCGAGTCGTCCTACGGATGACCGCTGAAGGAACTCCCAGCAGTGCTCCTCGGCGAGTTCAGTGACCGGCCCCTGTGGCGACCAGCCGTCTTCATCGAGTTTGCTGTTCATCTCTTTCGCCTCCGAAGTCCGAGTGATTGTGGTCTACTGCGACTATCCCCCGGGCCGCTCCAATTGGGCAGGGTCTAAAGTCCCGGCATTGCACCCCATCACGATGTCGGCGCCACCGGCACCACGATGACCGGCACGGGAGATGCCAGCAGCACGCCGTGCGTGGCGGAGCCGAGAACGAACTGCTGGAACCTGTTCGCATGATGGTGGCCGACAACGAGAAGGGACTCCCCCCGGGCCACGCTCGCAAGTAGTGCGGAGGGCCTTCCGAACCCCAGGATGGTCCGCACCTCCAGCCGAGGCGCGATGGCAGTCGCACGAGCTGCCGCGTCCCGCAGGATTCGACGGTGGATCCGCTCAAGGGTTGGATACGTGGTGCCCAGGAGGTCATCGAGGATCGAAAACGGCGACGGTAGTGACCACGCGTGCACGATTATCAGCTCCCTGCCGGCACGGAGGGCCTCGCTGACCGCCTGCTGGAGCGCGGCATCCGATGACTCATCTTCGTCGATCCCGACAACAACGCTTCCCTCGCCGGCTTCCCAGCCCGCCGGCACGACCGCCATCCGGGTTGAGATTTTTGCGGCGATTCGCAGCGCCAGGGTGCCGTGGAGCGCACCGGTATCGTCTGCGCGGCGGGGAGACCCGATGACCAGCAGGTCTGCACCTGCCGCAGCATCCACGATCTCGGATGCGGGCTCGCCCGCAAGGAGGGAGGGTTCCTGGAGCGCGACGCCGTGCCGATTCGACAACGATTTCGAGACCGCCGCGAGTACGTCGACATATTTGCGCTGGTAGATGGACTCGTCGGCGCCAACCGGCAACCAGTCCAGTTCCTCCACCGTGACGATCTCGACGTCGACCGCATGGTGGCGTGCACGGTCAGCAACCCAGTTCGCTGCCGCCTGTCCGGCCACGCCTCCATCGGATGCGAGAACAATCCGCTCCGGAACTGCGTTACTGGTTGGCACGGAAACCTCCTGGGTTGGACAGCGGGCGCGGACCCGCCTGTCACAAGGCTCGCCCACCGGGCTGCCCACGCTTAGGGTCGAAAGTCCCGTTCTCCGGGGCGGTTCAGCGAGCGGCGGATGCGATGGCACCGGCCAGGAAGGGCACGAGCCAAATCGACCAGACGACGATCGAGAACCGGTGAAACCGCTGCAGTTCCCCCGGGCGATTTCGCACCAGTGCCACGACTGCCCAGGCCAGGTGCAATGCCATCAGCGCGAGCGCGATCGTACCCGTCACCGCCATCACCGCGGTAAGCACAGCCCCGAGTCCTGCGCCGCCCGTCGACCCGGAGCTCGCGAGCGCCGTCATCATCAGGGTTCCGCTGAGGTCGCACGCGAATCCGAGCGCGAAGAACCCCGCATGCCACCAGTGAAGCCGACGTCGGATTCGTTCCGCCCACACGCCAATCGAGTAGAAGACGAGGGCGGCATTGATCAGCACGATTGCGGAGATCAGCATGACGCGGAGAACCAGCGGCGAGACGCATCAATGTGTGGATTCACGCCCTCAGGTTCCCGCGCCCGCACGGCGCGTGACAGGGCCGTTGGTCCCGCATCGCCGAACGCGCAATCGAAGGCGGCGAGGGGGAACCAACTCGGGACTTTAGACCCTGACGCTTCGAGCACTGAGGCTCGAAAATTGATGGATGACCCCGGCACTCCCGCCTGATCTTCATGCGGGCGACACGACCTCGAGATACTGGGCGCTCATTCACGATGGCCAGATCCACTCGATCAGCTGGGACGACGGCGAGCAGCTCCTTGGCTTAGCGAACGCCGTTCGTGACGGTCGCCTGCCAGCGCAGGACTTCTCCTTCTGCCCACGCGGATCTCAGCCCGGTGAGGACCGGGTGACCGTCAGGGTCGAAGCCGATACTCCGATCGAACTCGTCAGCCAGTACGACCGCGAGGGTGTGCCGACCGCGTCACACTGGTTCGGTTAGCAGCCCGAGTTTTCCGCGCGCTGAGCTCCCGTTGTGGAGCAACGGGCGCGGGCAACTACAGGAACGAGAGCACATCCAGCCGCACCTGGGCGAGCAGGGCCACCACGAAAAAACAGGCGAGCGTGGTCGTGGGGAGCCACCTCACACCCGCGCGACCGATGGCACGCCCGCGGTGCGACCGACCGAATCGCGACAGGGTGAACAGTGCTGTCGCGAGAAAGGCCGGAATCGTGACGGCCCAGGTGGCGAGGCACCAGGGGCACAGCACGCCGAGCACATAGATGCTCTGCGCGATGAGGAAGACAACCAGCACGAGGGCGGCCCCGAGGGCTGCGGTGAGGCCCACCCAGAACCACACACTGAGTTGCGAGCGCATGAGCAGGATGACAGCGACGGCCAGGAGCGCGCTCCAGGCAGCCATCCCGATGATCGAATTGGGGAAGCCGAGAAGGGATCCCTGCCAGGATTCAAGTCCCCTTCCGCAGCCGACGAGGGGACTGACGTCGCAGGACAGCTCTGCCCCTGGGTCGCGCAGCAGGTCGAGCTTGTCGACGGTCAAAGCGGTTGCGGCGACCAGTCCGACCAGCGAGGATGCGACGAGAAGGATGGCCAGCCATCGCGGACTGGGCGCGGTCGGGTTCATGCTGTCAGGTTCGCTCCCACGGCCCGCAGTGTGTAGGGTCCAAAGTCCCGTGGCGAGCGACCATCAGCCCTCAGTGGTCGCGCGTCTCCATCTGGAAGAGCACGGCCTGGGTGCGCCGCTGGAGCCCGAGCTTGCTGAGCAGGGCCGAAACATAGTTCTTCACCGTCTTCTCCGCCAGTGACATCGATTCGCCGATTTCCCGGTTCGTCAGCCCGTCGGCAATGAGCGCCAGCACCTGTCGTTCACGCAGGCTGAGCGTCTCAAGGCGAGGATCCGGCGTCGACTCACCTTTCATCGACTCGAGGGCGCGTTTCCTGAGGGCGGGGTCGAGCAGAGTCCGCCCGGCGGCGACGGCCTTGATGGACTCGACCAGGTGGGCGCCACGGACATCCTTCAACACGTAGCCTGCCGCGCCGGCGATGACTGCCGCATACAACGCCTGGTCATCGTCATACGCCGTGAGGATCAGGCACCGCGTTTCCGGTTGCGACGCCTGGATGAAGCGACAGAGGTCGATTCCGCTGCCATCCGGGAGCCGCACATCAAGCACGGCGACATCGGGCCGGGTGGCGGAGATCCTGCCGCGCGCCTGCGCGGCCGTGCCCGCTTCGCCCACGATTTCGATGCCCGGCTGCGCGCCGAGCAGTTCGGCGAGACCACGGCGAACCACCTCATGGTCATCGACCAGGAACACGCGGATGTTCGGCGCCATTTAGAGGGCCTCCCCGATGGTGGCGTATGGTGCTCGCCAGGTGAGCACCGTGTGGCCGGGGACCGACTCAATCGTCAAGGTGCCCCCGTGTTTTTCGGCACGCTCCCTGAGGTTGGCGAGCCCGCTGCGGCGGCCGCCGTCCGGTATTCCGACCCCGTCATCGACCAATTGGATCGTCGCGTCACCCTGCTGCACCGCCACCGAGACGGACACCTCCGTCGCCTGCGCGTGTTTCATGATGTTGGTGAGGCTCTCCCGGATGACGGCGAGGGTGTCCTCGGCAAGTTCGCCACCGATCGCGGTATCGACCGGGCCGGAGAAACTCAGGCGCGGGTCGTTGGACAGCGCCCGGCCCAGCTCATTGACCAGGTCGATGATGCGGTGCCGAACGGTGTCGCCACGGTCGCTCTGGGTGCTGGACAACGCGAAGATGGCCGTCCTGATCTGGGAGATCGCGACATCGATGTTGGTGATCGACTCATCGATCCCGTTCGCTGCGGAGCCCGGAGGCAGCGTGCTGACGATCGCCTGCAGGCGCAGGCCGGTCGCGAACAGCTGTTGGATGACGTGGTCATGCAGGTCGCGTGCGATCCTGCTCCGGTCTTCAAGCAGCATCATGCGCTGCTTGTCCGCGCGCGCATCCGCGATTTCCATCGCCACGCTCGCCTGTCCGGCGAAGTCGGCGGCGAGCTCCAGATCGGCGCTGCTGAAGGGCAGCGAGCCGGGCGCACGCGACACCGTCAGTGCACCGCGCACGCCACCCCGGGCGAGCAGTGGCACTGACAGCGTCGGCCCGAGACGCAGGTGCGCGTCGGTGGCCGCTGTCGGTAGCTGGTCTTCCGTGATCAGCCGGGGCTGGCCGCCCTCGATGACACTTCCGGCGACAGATCCGGAGAGCGGATAGCGGACACCCTCAATTCCTGCAGCGTCCCGCCCTCCCGCGACCGCGATTTCGAGAATCTCGGGATCCTCGGCGACGAGCGACACGAACACCACATCGGCACCCGAGAGTTCGAGAACTTTGGCGGTGAGGAGCGCCACGGTGTCGTTGCCCTCCGCAGAAACCAGTGCGGCCATCACTTCGGCCGACGCTGCCGACCACGCCCTGGCGCGAACGGTCTCGGCAAACAGGCGGGCGTTGTCGATGGCGAATCCGGCTGTGGCGGCGAGGGCCACCGCGAGTTCCTCGTCGGCGTCCGAAAACTCGCCGCTGCGGCTGTTGGTCAGGTAGAGGTTGCCGTACACCTGGTCGCGAACGGTGATGGGAACCCCGAGAAAGCTGTCCATGTCCGGGTGCGCGGCGGGGAATCCGGCTGATCGGGGATCGTCGGAGAGGTGCGACAGTGTGATCGGCTGCGGGTCATCGATAAGGGCACCGAGAAGACCGTGACCCTCGGGAAGGTGGCCGATCGCGTCCGCGGTGTCTTTCGGGATGCCCACGTGGATGAACTGTTCCAGTCCCCCGATCGGGGAAATCACTCCCAGCGCGCCGTATTCGGCATCCACCAGCTCCACCGCGACTTCGACGATCGTGCGGAGAACGGTCGACAGGTCCAGCTGCTGCGCGACGGCCTGGTTAGCGCGCAGCAGGGAACGCAGCCGGCCCTGGGTGTTGAGAACGTCTCCGGCGAGCCGCACGAGGTCGCCCAGCGTTCGGTCCAACTCGGCCCGCGGTAAGTCGGGGAAGCTCAACCAGTCATCCTGGGCCATGGGTCCCATCCTCCACCACGTGCGGTGTGGCTGCGAACACCCGGACCGTTTGGGCACCCTCCCGAGGGACTTTAGCCCCTACTCCGGGCGGGCCGAAGCGGGGATGCTGCCTAGAGCGGGGTCGAACGATCCGCATCGGAGGAACAATGGCTGGCCAACTGGCGGTGGGAATCGACGGGACAGCCGCGTCGAGGGCCGCGCTCGAATGGACGGTGCGCCGTGCCGAGGTCGACGGGAGTTCCGTGGTCATCCTCCACGTGGCCGGCAACACGTCGTATGCGGCCGACGAGAGCGACTCCCTGGTGCGAGCCGAACTCGACTTCGTCCGGGCATTGTCACCGACCACGGCGGTGACCTTCGAGATCTTCCACGGCGAGCCTGTCAAGGTGCTGTCCCAGCAGGGAGAGCGCTTTGCGCTTGTGGTCGTGGGCACCCACAAGACGGGATTTCTCCGGGGTCGGGCTTTCGGGTCGACGAGTCTTCGCCTGGTACCGGCGATGACCGTTCCGCTTGCTGTGGTGCCCATCTCGTTCGCCGGCACGCGGCGTGGCGTGGTGGTCGGGATCGAGGACCACCCGGGCTCGGCCGCCGCGGTGCGGCACGGTGCCGCGGAGGCTCGCCGGTCATCCAGTTCGCTGACCCTCATCCATGCCAGGTCGGGCGAGGAGAGTTCGCCGATCCAGTCAGCCCTTTCCCTGGTGCGGGACGAATTCCCCGAGGTCGTGGCGCGTGCCCGTGAGGTCTCCGGGGTCCCGGGGGAAGTCCTGATCAATGCCTCCGCCACAGCAGAGGTGCTCTTCATGGGTGGCCCCGCGCCGGGGTCGGGGTTGGGCGCCGTCGGCTATGACGTGCTCCTGAATATCGCCGGTCCCACGATCTTCGTTCCCTGTGAACGCGAGCCGGCCGCGATCGCGTCTGCGTGAGCTGATCCTTTCGACAGGGAATTACCGGCAGGCCACGGCCGCGAGGCGGGTCTCCTGCCGACCGTCGGCGTCGAGCAGGACACTCTGGTCGAACACCGTGCCCTCGTCAGGGTGGTGGGACACCAGGACGACGACCTTGTCGGCGAGCGCACCCCGCAGGTCCGTCATGAGCTCGTCGGCGGCGAGCGCATCGAGGTGGGCCGTGGGTTCGTCGAGCAGCACCACGTCGGCCCTGGCCAGGAGGGTGCGGGCCACGACGACGCGTTGGCGCTGGCCGCCCGAGAGATGTGAGCCTCCCGCGCCCACGGCTGCGTCCAGGCCGTCTGCGAGTCCCTCGACCAGGTCGCGAAGCCCCACCTGCGTGAGTACCGCTCGCATTTCCGCCTCGGTGGGTGCATCATCGCGTGCGCGCGAAATGAGCAGGTTTGCCCGAAGCGAGGAATCGAACAGGTACCCGTCCTGGGGAGCCCAGGCGATCCGTTTGCGCAGCGACCGGCCACTGACAGTGCGGATGTCGGTGTCATCGATCGAATACGTGCCGTCCTCGGGCGACAGGTATCCGAGTAGCACGGTCAGCAGCGTGGACTTTCCGGAGCCCGACGGGCCGCTCACGATGACCCACTCGCCACGACTCGCCCGCAAGTCGATGCCGGTGATCGTGGGGCGGCCGGCGCCGGGCCAGCGCGCTGCGATCCCCCGCAGCTCCACGCGACGGGATTCTTGCAGCTCGCGATCTCCGGAGACGGCGGTCGTGGTCTCGGCATGCAGGACGGCACCGATCCGTGACAACTGGTAGGCGAGCGCCGGCCACTGCTGGATGGCCTCGGTCGAGGCAAGCAGGCACTCGATGAGAGCGAGCGGCAGGAAGGCCAGGACGGCGACGATTTCACTGGGCAGCGTGCCGGCCAGCACCGCGGGGGCGGTAACCGCGAACGTCAGCACGGCTGTGGCACCACAGGCGAAGACGATGATGGCGCTCCCGAGTCCGAGCGCGACCGAAACCCGTCGCGCCTGCCGGCCCGCCGCACGGTCATCCTCGGCGAGCTGCCGACGAACTCGCGGACCGATTCCGTTCGCGCGAAGATCCGCCGCGGCCGCGAGCATGGCGGCGAACCGCTGGAGCACCCGGGACTGCATCCGCTGCGTGCCCGCGCTGGCCGCCCGATCGGCAAGGATTGTGACGACCGGGGCGACGACCAGGCAGACGACCAGGCACGCACCCAGCAGGGGAAGCGCAGCGGCATCCAGCATCGCGACGGCGATGACGGCTGCCCCGCTGGTCAGTGTGGCGACCGCGGCGGGAATGAGAACCCGAGGAGCAAGGTCACGAACGTGGTCCGCGGCGCCGACAAGGTGGTCGAGCACGGTCGCACCGCCCAGCATCTTGCGTGAGGTCGCGCCCCGCGAAACGAAGGCACCCCACATCCGGATCCGGAGCACGGACACCGAGTCGAGCACCGCATCGTGGGTGACGAGTCGTTCGGCATAGTGCAGGGCGGAGCGTCCGATACCGAAGAAGCGCACGCCGACAATCGCGACGCTGAGGTACATGATCGACGGATGCTCGCTGGCCTTGACGATCAGCCAGCCCGACACGGTGGTCATCGACACGGCGAACAGCACGGCAAGGGTCCCCAGGGCGATGGCGCCGAGGTAGCGGCCCGCCGCCGGACGAAGAAATTGCCAGAGCGTCGGCAGGCTTGCGGCTGCGTGCCCTGCAGCGCGCGGGTTCGGCGCCGGCTCGGGGGAGGATGGGTTCGCCGGCTCATCGGCTGGCACGGGCCCGGTGCGCAGTTCTGATGGGGCCCCGAGCTGTACGACGTTGGCAGCGAGCGCCGTGACCTCGCTGTCGTGGGACGCGAGCACCACAGTCGCTCGCCCTCGCAAGCCGGCGATCATGCCCCGCACGACGGCGGCGCTGTGGGCGTCGAGGTGCGCGGTCGGCTCATCCAGCAGCACGAGGGTTGCACCCCCGTCGACGCGCAGGAAGACCCGGGCGATTGCGAGCCTGCGCCCCTCACCCGGGCTCAACTCCTCGGGGCTCTGGGCGGCCACGTGTTTGAGGCCCAACTGGTCGAGCAGCGATTCGATCCGCGGCCGGCTCGCTGCGGGGTCATCCCCGGCGAACAACTCCAGTTCGCCAAGGACGGTACTCGAGACGAATCGCGGATGCTGGGGAAGCCACGCGATCCTTGCTGTTCGCACCCCGTCAACTTCGCCGGTGATCAGCACGTCTTCGCTGGTGCGCAGCTGGCCCGCGAGGATCTCGAGCACAGTCGATTTGCCTGCGCCGCTCACTCCGTGCAGCGCGGTGATACGGCCCAGCGGAATGTCGAAACTCAAGCCCCGGATGGCCTGGCCGCGACGGTCGGCGAACCGTACGCCGAGGTTGCGCACCCGCCACTCTCCCGCCGCCCCGGCGATCGGTGCACCGGTTGGAGCGTCGATGATCGCTCGCACCCGGCCCAGCGCGCCGAGCCCATCCTGTGAGGCGTGAAAGGATGCTCCGAGGTCCCGGAACGGGGTGAAGCATTCGGGGGCAAGGATGAGGACCACCAGCGCCACGCTGAGCGGAAGTTCGCCGACGACCAGGCGAAGCCCGATCGAGACGGCAACCAGCGCCACCGAGATCGTCGAGATGAGTTCGAGGGCGAGCGACGACATGAACGCCACCCGGAGTGTCTTCATCGTCTTTGCTCGATAGTCGTTCGAGAGCTCGGCGAGGGCCGCGGTCTGTTCCTCCGCACGCCCGAGACCAACGAGTACGGGGAGGCCGCGAGCGAGTTCGACGAGGTGATCCGACAGGCGCGAAAGGGCGGCCGTCGCCGCCGACACCTTCTCATTGGTGTGGATCCCGATGAGGGCCATGAAGACGGGGACGAGTGTGATCGTGACCGCGATGATGACGGCACTCAGCCAGTCGGCGAACAGCAGTCGTGCGCCGATCATGATGGGGATGACGGCGGCACTCGTAATCGACGGAAGCACCGTGCGGTAGTAGTTGTCGAGCTCGTCCAGGCCGCGGGTGCCGAGCACGGCCGCCGCCCCGACGCTCGGTGCGCCGTCGTCAAGGAGTCGCGCCGCGAGGTCCCTGCGCAGTGCCTCCTTGGATTCGAGCGCCGAACGCACCGCGAAGGTGCGTGTGCCCCAGGCGAAGCCCGCGCGGAGGGCGGCACCGAACAGTCCCCAGGCGATGGCCTGCTGCCACACATCCGTGTGTGCCACGACCGAGGCGATGCCGTCCGCGACCGCTTCGGCCATGATCACGAGTGAGAGCGCCCGCCCGGCGGCGAGGAGCGCGAACCCGACGATGGATCGCCGGCCGCCAGTCCCCAAACCTGCCTGCCGAAAGGTGCCGGGCAGACGCAGTCTCATTTCTTAATGGCCGGCACGATCAGCGGGGTTGCGGGAATGTGCGCCTCGCTGATGCGCTTACGGAACACCCAGTAGGTCCAGCCCTGGTAGACCAGCACGAGGGGCAAGCCGAAGGCGGTGACGAACGACATGACCGTCAGCGTGTAGGAGCCACTGGAGGCGTTGCTGACCGTGAGGTCGTAGGCGCGAGAGATCGTCGAGGGCAGCACGATCGGATAGACCGAACCGAAGATCGCCAGGGCCCCGAGCCCCAGGAAGATCGCAATTCCGGCGAACGCGCGCTTTTCCCGCCCGCGCCGGGCATTGAGCCAGCCGAAGACGACGGCGACCACGGCGCCGACGATCGGGACAAGGGTGATGAGCTTGCCACCCTGGTATTGCACGATCAGCACCCAGGCGACGAGTGGCAGGAGTGCCACAGGAGCCCAGCGGGTCACGAAGCGGCCCGACCGGACCCGGATGTCGCCATCGGTCTTGAGAGCGAGGAACGCGGCACCGTGCACGAGGCAGAAGCCCACGAGTGCAAGGCCACCGAGGATGGCGTAACCGTTGACCCAGACGAATGGTCCGCCGACCCGGTCCCCATTGGCGTTGATCGGCAGCCCGGTTGTCGTGAGCGCCAACAGCGCGCCGACGCAGAACGCGATGACCACCGACCCCCACCCGATGGCACGGTCCCAGTTGCGCGTCCAGCGCTCACTGCTCCCCTTGCCGCGGTATTCGATCGCTACAGCACGGAAGATCAGCCCGAGAAGCGCGAGAGTCAACGGAACATAGAGGGTCGAGAACAGCGAGGCGTACCAGAACGGGAACGCGGCGAAGGTCGCGGCCCCTGCGGTGAGCAGCCAGACCTCGTTGCCGTCCCAGACCGGGCCGATCGTGTTGAGCATGACCCTGCGCTGGGTGTCGCCGCGGGCCGAGAAGATGAGGTGCATGCCGACGCCGAGATCGAAGCCCTCGAGGATGAGGTAGCCGATCCAGAGCACACCGATGGCGAAGAACCAGATGGTGGGAAGAACATCCATGGAAGGGATCCGTGCTTTCAGTAGGCGAACGACAGCACGTCGTCGCGGTGGGGTGCGGAGGGGTCGTCATCGTGGTCGTCGGGCTTCGACCCGAGCTCGGGCATGGCTGAGACGACTCCGCCGCGCACGAACTTCACGAGCAGCGAGACTTCGACGACCAGGAGTCCGAGGTAGACGAGGGTCAGCGCGATGAGCGAGAACAGCATCTCCCCCGCGGAAACTCCGGGCGATACCGCCGCTGCCGTGAACATGAAAACCCCGTCGACTCCCCCGGGCGTGGGGTTGGGGGCGACGACGAACGGCTGCCGTCCCATTTCGGTGAAGATCCACCCTGCGGCGCTGGCCGCGAACGGTGCGAGGATGCCGAACACTGCGAGTCTCATCAGCCACTTCGACGCCGGCACCGTGCCCTTGCGTGTCAGCCACAGGGCGACAGCTGCGGCGAAGGCCGCGAGGGCCCCGAACAAGATCATGAGCCGGAAGCCCCAGTACGTCACGGCCATGATCGGCACGTAGTCGATCTTCGTTCCCGCCGCCGCACCATAGATGGACTTGTTCGGAATTGTTGTGCCGTACTTCGCCTGGTATTCGGGAACCAGTTGGTCGACGCCCTTGATGTTGGTGGTGAAGTTGCCATTTGCCAGGAAGGACAGCAGCCCCGGGATCTCGATGACACTCACCACGTTGCTGCAGCTCGTCGAACCGACATCGCCGAATGAGAGCACGGAGAAGCCCGTCCCGGTGTGGCAGGCCGCCTCGGCAGCCGCCATCTTCATGGGCTGCTGTTTGAACATCAGTTTCGCCTGTGCGTCTCCGGTGTATGCGACGCCAGCGAACGCGATGATCGCGATGACGGCACCGATTCGCAGGGACTTGATCCAGACGCCGTGGTCCGCGGCGTCGCGACCGGCGATCGTCGGCGACGAACCGACGATGACGCGCTTGCTCGCATCCACTGTGTCGATGCCGTCCTTGCGCCGGCGCCAGAGCTGGTACCAGGAGATGCCGAGAACGAACGCCGCGCCGACCGCGAACGCTCCGGTCAACGTGTGCGCGTAGGCGTTGAGGGCGGTGTTGTTGGTGAGCACCGCCCAGATGTTCGTGAGCACCGGGCGACCGTGCGTGTAGGTGATGCCGACCGGGTGCTGCATCCACGAGTTCGCGACGATGATGAAGAAAGCCGAGAGAAGCGATCCGACGACGGCGAGCCAGAGCGTCGCGAGATGGATTCTCGGGGACAGTTTGCTCCATCCGAAGATCCACAGTCCGAGGAAGGTGGATTCGAAGAAGAAGGCGAGCAGTCCCTCCATGGCGAGGGGCGCCCCGAAGACGTCGCCGACGAAGCGCGAGTACTCGCTCCATGCCATGCCGAACTGGAACTCCTGAACGATTCCCGTAGCGACGCCGAGGATGAAGTTGATCAGGTAGAGCTTGCCCCAGAATTTGGTCATCCTGAGGTATCGCTCGTTCCCGGTGCGAACGTACATCGTCTGCATGATGGCGACGACCGGACCCAACCCGAGTGTCAGTGGAACGAGAAGAAAGTGATAGACGGTTGTGATGCCGAACTGCCAGCGGGCGATCTCTAAGGGATCCAAGGAATGTCGTCCTTCTTGTGCGTGGCGTTGCTACGCCAGGGGCTGCGGTTGGTGCTGTGAACCGCTCCCACTTTCCCCCGCCGTTCGGGGTGCCCGATAGGGACGAAAGTCCCGAGCCTGTCCGCCCGCGTCAGCGCGCGGTGGAGGGGGCGCGCCGCACCCGCCTCTCGCTGTACCTGAGCGAGGCGTAGGCGATGCCGCCGATCGGGATCGGCAACCAGTACTCGAGAACGCGCCACCCGATGACGGCCAGCAGGGCGACCCCGGCAGGTACCCCGAGGGCAGCGAACGCCGGCACCATGACGCCCTCGACCAGCCCCAGGCCCCCGGGTGTCAGGGGAAGCATGGCCAGGACGCTCCCTAGCCCGTACACGGCGATCAGGGTTCCGAACGAGGGCCAGTAGCCGAACGCGACGAACATGACCCCCAGCGACGCGGCATCCAGCACCCAGTTTCCGAGCGCCAGCGCAAGGGTTGCGGCGAGATGTTTCGGCTCATGCGTGAGTTGCTGCACACGCTGCGCCATGGAGCGCAGAAGGGATTCGACCCGGTCGGCGCCCAGTCGGCGAATCCGGCCGCCCACGCGGCGTCCGATCCGCACACACCACTCCAGCCGCTTATCGAGCGCCCACCCGACGAACGCCACCCCGATCACGAGAACGGCCACGACGATGAGACCGATGAGGAAGTACCCACCGCTGCGAATGGCCCCCAGTGAGGCGGTGAGCCCGATGCCGAACAACAGCCCGAGGGCAAGATTCGAGATCGTGATCTCGATCGCCGCGCCACTCAGCGATTCACTCACCGGAATGCCTGCCCGCACGAAGAGCCGGAACCGCACCGCTGATGCCGTGGCGCCGCCGCCGGGAACAACGTGGTTTACGCTCAGGTCGCTGGCGTCGATTCGAAGTGCTGAGAAGTAGGAGAGCCTGCTCCGCCCCATGATGCGCGCGGTCAGCCCGCTGTATGCGGCATTTGACGCCTCCTCCAGCACGAGTGCGAGGAGTAGCACCAGGACAGGCGGCTGCTGGAGCGAGCGCAACGCGTTGCCGGCGCTGCCAAGCTGTGGCAGGACCACGAACCAGAAACTGGCCGCGATCACCCCCGCAGTGAGGAGGATGCGGAGCCACAGCGGGATCCGGCGCTTCTTCGCACTGGGCACCGGCACACTCTGGAGCGGCTCAGCGATGGGCGCCGGCATACTTTGCCGCGGTCCTGCGTACTCGCGCGAGGTGGCGCTGGGCTTCGGTCGGCGGCGCCGGCGTGCGGGAACTCCGGTAGAAGAGCCACTTCACGAAGTCGATCATCACGACGTAGATCACCGTGAGCCCCGCGATCCCGGCGAGAAGGGCGGGTGCTAGCGGCACGAGCCCGAAGAAGGTCCCAACGGGAGTGAACGGGATGACCCATCCCACAGCGACGACGGCGATGACGGAGACGACGAGTTGCCAGCTGGGTCGGCTGCGGAAGAACGGCACGCGGCGCGTGCGGATGATGAAAACCACTACGGCCTGGGTTGTTATCGATTCCACGAACCAGCCGGTGCGAAAAACGTCGGGAGTCGCGTGCACCACCCCGAGCAGCAGCGCGAAGGTGGCGAAATCGAAGAGCGAGCTCGCCGGACCGAAGACAAGCATGAAGTGGCGGATGAGGCCCATATTCCAGTGGGACGGGTTGCGCGTCTGCTCCTCGTCGACATGGTCGGTCGATATCGCCAGCTGGCTGGTGTCATAGAGCAGGTTGTTGAGCAGAACCTGCCCGGGGAGCATCGGCAGAAACGTGAGGAAGGTCGACGCGGCCGACGCACTGACCATGTTTCCGAAATTGGACGAGGTGCCCATGAGGATGTATTTGATCGTGTTGCCGAAGATCCGTCGCCCCGCCTCGACACCCTGGGCGACAGCCGCGAGGCTCTTGTCCAGCAGGACGACGTCCGCCGCGTCCCGCGCCACGTCGGTGGCGGAGACCACGGAAATCCCGACATCTGCGGCGTGCAGGGCAAGTGCGTCGTTGACTCCGTCGCCGAGGAAGCCCACGGTCGACGATTCGCCGCGAAGCGCGTGGACGATTCGCCGCTTCTGCTCGGGTGAGATCCGTGCCGCGATGCCGCCGCCACGCAGCTTCGCCGCGAGGTCGGTGTCCGAGAGCGCGTCGATCTCTGAACCACTGAGTACGACATTGTCGGCGAGGCCCAGTTGTACGGCCATGTGCTGTGCGACGACCGCGTTGTCGCCGGTCGCGATGACGACCGCGATCCCCAGTTGCTGCAGGTGCGCGAGTTCCTGCGCGGCGTCTGGCCTGGGCGGGTCGCTGAACGCGAGGAAGCCCTGCAGGGCGAGTCCTCGCTCCTGCGACACGTCCAGCGTGATGTTGGCGCCCACTTCCCGGGTCGCTATCGCGATGAGGCGTGTTCCTTCGGCGAACTGCGAATCCACGAGCTTCGTGGATGCCGCCGCAACGCCGTCGCAGGCCGCGAGCACGGCCTCCGGAGCGCCCTTCGCGATGATCGTGCGCTTGCCGTCGAGTTCCACCAGAACCGAGGACATCATGCGCTCGTGGTCGAACGGCAGGGTGGAAACGACCTCCCGGGTGACGCCCGAAACCTCTTTCGACTGGCGCGCAGCGTCGAGCAGGCAGGCGTCGATCTCGTTCGCCCCCACGGCAGTGGCGATCGGGGCACCGCCGGTGTCGACGGCGAGCGAGCCAAGCACAAGAATCCGTGCATCGGGGGTCCCGCTGGCGTCCATTGAGCCCAGCAGGGAGAGCTTCCCCTCGGTAATCGTTCCCGTCTTGTCGGTCACCAGCACGCTGACGTTTCCGAGGTCCTCGATCGACACCAGGCGTTTGACGAGAATGTGGTCCTTGGCGAGCTGTCGCGATCCGGCCGCAAGCGAGCTGCTCACGACCGCCGGAAGGAGCTGCGGCGTGACTCCGACCGCGATGGCGAGTGCGAACAGGAGGGTCTCGATGACGGATCGATGGAGCAGCACACCGGTGATGACGATCGAGGCGCTGAGGATCACGGCCACCCAGAGCAACAGTACGGAGAATTTCTGCAGCCCGATCTGAAAACTGGTCTCGGGCACCCGCTCATTCAGCCCGGCGGCGATCGAGCCGAATTCCGTTGCGGGCCCGATCGACGTCACGACGCCGACCCCGCTGCCGCTGCTGACGACGGTGCCCATGAGCGCGCACGACGTGAGATCCGCAATATTACGACCAGCGGCAACCTCCCCGGTCGACTTGGCCACCGGTTCGGATTCCCCGGTGAGAACGCTCTCGTTGCATTCGAGCTCAGTGGTTTCGATGAGCCGCAGGTCGGCGGGCACCATCGCGCCGAGTGACAGCCGCACGATGTCGCCGGGCACAACCGTGGAGACGTCAACGGTTTGCTGCGTGCTGTCGCGGATGACAACGGCCTTGTGCGGCAGGGCATCTCGAAGCGCATCCGACTGGCGCTCCGCACGCAGCTCGTTGATGAATCCCAGTCCGACGCTCGCGGCGAGGATGACCCCGACGATAATGGCATCGTTCTGGTCGCCGAGAAGAAACGCGGCAACCGCTGTCACGAGCAGCAGGATGAGCACCGCATTCTTGAACTGGCGGCCGAGGATGCTGAGTGGGCGCGCATGGTGCGCCCCGATCGAGTTCGGTCCGAACTTCTCCTGCCGGCGAACGACCTCCGCGCTGGTCAGTCCCGAGGGTGTACTGCCGAGTGCGGTCACCGCGTCTGTTGCGGTTCGCGCCGCCCAGTCAGCGAGGGGCACTCCGGCGGACGGGTGCCGTCGTGTGGCGCGTGGGATGGTTCGGGCGGGTCCGGGCTTGTCGGGCGCGGCTTTCACAGTCATTTGACGAGCCTGCCCTTTGCTGGTCGTGCGTGATAGGGCCAAAGGTCACACGGGACTTTCGGCCCTGTCCGCGCCGCACCGGTGGACGGCACCATTGCAGCAGCACACAGAGGTGCATCTGACGTAGATTTCGTGGTAAACCTTCCCTCTTCCACCCAGTAAGAATCGAGTCCGCTTCCATGGCAACACCGTCCGTCAGCGCCCTCAAAGCGTTCTCCGCACTCATCGGGGTCACCTCGCTTGCCATCTTTGCCCAAGCGATCACTGCGGGCGAATTCGTCTCACAGGACCACCGCAAGGGCTGGATCGCTGCCCACGACGTCATTTCGAACGTCCTCGCCGTGTTGGCCCTGGCGACCGTGGTCTTCACGATCATTGCGTTGCGCAAGGCGAGCCGGGCGCTGTTAATCGGGACAATCGTGCTCTTCGTGCTGGTCGTAGTGCAGATCGTGATTGGCCACCAGATCACGGACAACAGCCAGGACTGGCTCATCGGCATCCACGTACCGCTCGCGTTCATCATTTTCGGGCTCGCGGTGTGGCTCCCGATCCAGTCGGTGGCACTGCGTCGAACGATTTCGCGGGCTGCCTGAGCCGCGTGCGCTCGGTCACGACCCGGCCCGCGCCGTCGTCCGCAGGGCCCATCGTCCGCCGGGCCGGCCGGCCTGTTATGCCCAATCCCTTTCTTATCGGGTCCTAACGGCCTAGTTTCATGAGAAGTGGTGACCCCAGACCCTGGTCGCCGGAGACTCTCATGAGTTCGCACGCCACAACTGGCATTGCCCTCCCTGTCGAGGGTGGCCTCGTTCGGGGCGTCACCGAACGAGGCATCGACTCCTGGCGAGGGATCCCCTACGCGGCACCACCCGTGGGCGCGCTGCGCTTCCGGTCGCCCGGGCCGGTCGTGCCCTGGAACGGGGAGCGGGATGCCTCGCAATTTGGAACGATCAGCGCCCAGTTCTTCCACAATCTCCGCACCGGTGCCCTGTCCATGCGGGGCTCCGGCGAGGACTGCCTGACCGTCAATGTTCACGCGCCCGGCCACCGGAGTGCGGAGCCGGTGCTGCCGGTGATGGTCTTCATCCATGGCGGCGGGTACAGCGCGGGGTCGTCCCGGGAGTTTTCGGAGGAGGGCCACAGCTTCATCGATGCCGGGCCGGTCGTGTACGTCAGTTTCAACTATCGACTGGGACCGCTCGGCTACTTCGATTTCACACGATATTCGACGCCGCGCAGGCAGTTCGACAGCAACCTCGGGCTGCGTGACCAGGTCGCCGCGCTGGGCTGGGTGCAGCGGAACATCGCCGCGTTCGGCGGCGACCCCTCCCAGGTCACGATCTTCGGCGAGTCGGCCGGCGCGAATGCGGTAACAACGCTCATGGCGACGCCGTCGGCCGGCGACCTGTTTGCCCGTGCCATCGCCCAGAGTTCCCCGGCGGACGCGGTCTACTATCCTTCGACTGCGGCCAGGTGGGCCGCGGACTTCGTCGGTGTGCTGGCACGGCGTGCGAGTGTGCGAATCGATGCGAACGCGGTCAATCCGGATGGGATCGATCGCGTTCGCGAGCTGCTGACGACGGCGAGCGTGAGGCACCTGCTGCAGGCATCGTCGATCGTGCAGGAGCAGACACCCGACGCCTACCCCGGCATGTTCTGCCTTGCCCCCGTGGTCGATGGCGTCTTCCTGCCGGAGCGTCCCATGGACGCCTTCCAGGCTGGCCGAGCGCACCGGGTACCGCTGATCATCGGCACCAACGATCGGGAGGGGTCGCTGTTCCGCGGGAGGGTGGACATCATTCCTCGCACTCCCGCGCGCATCCAGGCGCTGTTCCAGGGTGCGCCCGAGGTATCGCGCGCGCTGATCCACGCCGAGTATCCGGGCCTGCCCGCTCCCCGGGATGCGGCGGATTTCGCCGGCGACTATGGGTTCTGGTACCCGTCGACTCGTGTCGCCGATTTCCACTCCCGCTTCGCGCCGGTGTGGGCGTATCGTTTCGATTTCGCGCCGCCCGCCCTGAGGGTGGCTGGCCTCGACGCAACCCACGGGCTGGAGATGTTCACCCTCTTCGACGAGTTGGGTGGCGCCATCCCGCGAATCATCACGTCCCTCGGCGGGCGCCGTACCTATGCCGCCGTCGGTGGTCGGATGCGGGAGAACTGGGTCACCTTCGCCACGACCGGTTCGCCCGAGGGGCATTGGCCTCGCTACACGACTCTCACGCGCTCCACCCTCATTATCGACGAGCAGGACAGGCTTGAGGATGACCCGAGACCCTCCAGGAGGCTCGCGTGGGATGCGTTCCTTCCGCACCTTGCCGACGAAGACCGACGCGCTCGCGACCCGTCGCCTCCATAGCCGCATCTGAGAGAAGCTTCAGAAAATTGTCTCGAACTCCCATTCGCGAAGCATTTGGGCACAGCACTATTGGTGCGTGACCTCGGCGGTCGCCGGGATTCGTGTCGCCGCCACCCTCTCGGTATTTTCGGGACCGGCGGGCGGCGGCGATGTCGAACCCTCAAGTGGCCGCCGAGATCACGGTTGCGGCAGCGATGCGGCGAGCTTCTCGATACTCGCCCTGGCCGTCGCCGAACTGCCCGCAAGCAGCTGTTCGATCGACGCCCCGACCTCTGCTCCGATCCGGGACGCGAGTTCCAGCCCCACGGCGGTCGCTTCGACCAGGGTCACGCGGGCATCGCTCGGCGAGGGGCGACGTGCGACGAGACCGCGACGCTCCGCGCGGTCGATGAGCCCGGTGATGGATGAGCGGTCGAGTTCGAGGAAGTCGGCGATGGCGGCCATGCTCGGGGTGCGGTCGCGGAGGATCCCCAGCAGGCGCAACTGGGTGAGCGAGAGGTCCTGCTGGGCGGCCACGCGGGTGAGGACCACCTGCACGGCGAAACTCACCTGCACGAGGGCGTCCACGGTGGCGGACGTTGCTGGGGCGGCAGCTTTCTCAGTCACAACAGGATCGTACGTGATTTAGTTGGTGTCACCAAGCATATACTTTGTGCTACCAACTATTTATGGAGGAGAGCGCCATGCACGCAGCAGTAGTGACCGAGTTCGGACGGCCTCCGCGCTACCAGGAGTTCGAGACGCCCACCGCCGTCGGCGAGAGCGACGAGGTCGTCACAGTGCTCGCCTCCGGCCTTCATCCTCGAGTGCGCTCCCAGGCAGCCGGGACCCACTACACGTCCACCGGGGAACTGCCGCTGATCCCCGGCATCGACGGGGTCGGACGGCGGGCAGACGGCTCTCTCGTGTACTTCCTGCTCCCCGACACCGAATACGGGGCGCTGGCCGAGAAGACCGTGATCGACGTGAGGCGCAGCATCCCCCTTCCGCCGGATGCGGATGCGGTCGCCCTGGCCGCTGCCATGAACCCGGCCATGTCGTCCTGGGTTGCCCTGCACAAACGCGTCGACTTCGAACCCGGATCGTCCGTGCTGGTGTTGGGCGGCACGGGCTCCGCGGGGCAGCTCGCGATCCGGGTCGCCCGGCACCTGGGCGCCTCGACCGTGGTCGTTGCTGGCCGAGGCACCGAGAAGCTCGCGGCAGCCGCCGCGCTGGGAGCAGACACGACAATCGACCTCGCTGGCGCGCCCGACACAGTTGCGGCCGAGCTGGCCGAAAAGGCAGCAAACGTGGATGTCGTGCTCGACTACCTGTGGGGCAAGCCCGCCGAACTCGCCATCGTGCCGCTGCTCACCGCCCGCGACGATCCGAGCCGGCTGCTCTCCTGGGTGCAGATCGGGGCTGTGGCTGGGCCGGACATCACGCTGCCAGCTGCGGCGCTGCGGCAGGCCAACATCTACTTCCTCGGGAGCGGGCAGGGCTCCGTCAGTGCCCGCGGCATCCTCGAGACGCTGCCGTCACTGGTGGAGGAGCTCGACCGCGGGACGTTTCGACTCGACACAGTCACCCGGCCCCTCGCCGACGTTGAGTCCGTCTGGCTCGAGCCAGGTCTGTCGTCGCGTCGCCTCGTGTTCGTCCCCTGAGGTGTTTCACCAATTGGGCGGAGAAATCGAGTTAGACCAGTTGCTGAACACGTTTCCCCATAGTCGGCCCAGCCCAGACCTGTAGCCGATTTACTCTCCCGCTCGGAGGAGCTCGGGAGAGATGCGGACAGGCTCCCCGCTCGGAGCTCCTTCAGCGACGTGACGCATTCCTCCAGTTCTAAATCGGCAACACTGGCTACTGCGTTTGGGGCGAGGATGTCCAAAATCAGTGTTCCTCTCGTCGGCACCCAGAGCAGGGCGCGCCCCGCCCTGAGAAAACCACCCGACTGCAGGGTGACGTCTGTGACGTCGGACCAGTCGAGCCGAATTGACTCACTCTTGAGAATGAGCACTAAACCAGAACCGTCTACACCAAGGATGCCAAGCCTGAGTCGAGAGTCGCGATCTGATTGCGCAGCCACCGGCCAGGCGACGCATCCTGAATCGTGCAGCTCGGACACACTACGTCGCACTTGACGAGCGGAATACCACATCCCGACGGCGAGCAAGACAAGTGCGGCCCCCAAGTCGCCCACGATGGCCGTCCCCGCGTCGTGAAAGTAGAGAGAAAACGCCACCGACACGGCGGAGACCAGCGCCAACATGGACAGTGGTCGCGCAAGACTGTGTCGAGGGTTCCGTGCAATCCTCGTGGCCTCGCGCTTCATAAGACCAGACTCTCGCAGAAACAAGCGGCGCTGTCATCCCGATTCAGTCGAGGGCGGCGAATGCGCCTGTTTTGTGGGCGGACGATCCTCAGAATGGGATGACGGGAGCTGCCGGACCACCCGGCGTTCCCGATGATGGGATGGTGCACGACCTGATGGAGATTCCCGAGACCATTGAGTCCGATGGAGGTTGGACCGTGCGGGGAGCGGGTCCGGGTCTCCTTGCTGTCTTGCTTCGGCAGTACACGAAACTTCTGCGGGACTTGGGATTTCCGATGCAGACTGTCGCTGCCGGCACCGATGCCGTGTCGGTGCGCGAGGCAATGGCGAATCTTGGAGTGGGTGCCCCGGAGGAGCTGATCGAATGGTTCGGATGGCAAAACGGCCTTGTGCGCAATTCTGGCGGACACATAGCGAGCACGTTGCCGATCGGTTTTGTGCCTGCCAGCCTCGAGTTCTCCGCAGCGACCTACGAGATTCAATTGCGCGACTGGATACCCGAGGGGTTGTGGGCGAAGGGCTGGATTTCGCTTGAGAGCACGCAAGGACTCTCCTTGTACTGCGACGGGGATCCGCACGCTCCGTGTCTGGTACGCCAACGGTTCATCGACGAGTATGACTTTGTCACTGAGTACCAGCCGTACCAGGTGTTGTCACTGTGCACGGTGGTTTCGTGGTGGCTTGAGGCGCTCGCGACTCATGCGGCATGGCGCGATTCCACCCTGTCTGGCTGGGATTTCGACGCGGCCCGCTGCGCAGAAATTGACCACGGAACACTCGTGTTGAGCTAACAGGCCGAGCCCGAGTAACGCCCTCGACCATTAGAGCGCACCTTTGGCGTCAGGCAACCCCGCGCTGGCGCGACGACCTGACCCAGGTTGCACGGCGGGCGTGCGGCGTCCGACGCGAGCGCCCGACAACAACGGCGCGCGTGTCGAAGACGTCGCCGGGAAACTGCACGCTGTCGCCGAAAGCGACAAGCGCCTCGTCGAAGGTTGTCGCGTACCCCCAGCGCATCGGGTCCGTCATCCACGTCACCTCATAGCGGCCCGCGCGCTGGCGCTCGATGTAGCCGATCGGGCGATCGGGGTCTGTCGCGGCATTAACCCGCCACTCGCTGCGACCGAGACGGATGACCTGGATGCCGTCAAACGACGGGTGCTGTGCTGCCTTCATGGGGGACCCCGATCACATCGCGAGGAAGAAGCCTGTACCAGTGGCCTGGTACCTGTTATTCGTTAGCGAACGCCTGGCAGTTTGGTCGCGCCCGCATCAGGATCGCCCCATCCCGCGCCACATAGAATCGGGCACGATGAAGACACAGTTCGCGGCTCGAAGCGTCGCCACCCTCGCCGCGGTGGGGATTCTCGTTCTTGGTGCTCCACTCGCCGCCGACGCGCACGTCAAGATCAGCCCCAACACGGCGGCCCCGGGCGACGACATCGAGGTGACGTTCCGCGTTCCCAACGAGATGGAAAACGCCGGCACCGTCAGGGTCGAAATTGACCTGCCGACGAAAACGCCGTTTGCCGGTGCCACCTACGCGCCCGTGCCGGGCTGGACCGCTCACATTGTCCAAGCGAAACTCGCGAAGCCGATCGTGAATGACGGCGTGCAGGTCACGGAGGCACCCGTGAAGGTCATCTACGTCGCCGACAAGGGCGTCTCGATCGCGGTCGGCCAGTTCCAGGAGTTCCCCGTCTCCCTCGACCTGACGCCCGACACCGGCAGCGTCGAATTCCCGACCTACCAGACGTACTCGAACGGCACGGTGGTGGCCTGGAACCAGGTGACCCCGAGCGACGGCGAGGAGCCAGACAACCCCGCGCCAGTGCTCTACATTAATGACCCGCCGCCCACCAGCACCGAGAGCGGCGTGACGCTCGCCGCAACGGATGCCGCAGCATCCACCGCCTCGACGGCGCTCATCCTCGGCACCGCTGGCCTCGCCCTCGGGGTGATTGCTCTCGTACTCGGCGCTTTCGCGTTCGTGCGCTCGCGTCGCCCCTGAACACCCCGCGTCCGCGAGTCCTCTGGCGTCAGGGGAGCAGCGAGTCGAGCAGGGCGAGCAGCGCCCGGGCATAGGCATCCTCTGCAAGCTCTGCCGTGAAGACCGAGGTGGCCCCGTCGATGCGAGCCGTGACCCTGGCTTCGGAGCCCTCGACCTCGAGCCGCTGGAACGCCGTCCCGAGGAGCATGCGCAACTGGGTCTCATTCGGAAGCCAGACCGCGTCCTCAATGGCCACCGAGTCGAGAGCCCACTCGGTGGTGCCGTTGAAGCCGAGTTCAGTGCCGGTCGTCAGGTTGTGAGCCTCGACAGTCATGTCGCTGAGGTAGAACACCTCGTCGTCGACCTCGACCAGGTCGATGCGAAAGGCGTCGCCTGCAGCCGGATGCCACACCAGGCCGGAGTCGCGCAGCGCGCGAGCCAGGGCCGTCGAGATCATGGTGCGGGTTAGACGGCCGGAACCGTGTAACGGATGCCCCAGGACGCCTGCCAGGTCTCACCCGGGTTCAGCCATTTGAGAGCCTGGCCCGAGTTGAAGGCGTTGGCGGGGGCCGTCATGGGCTCGATGGCGATCGCCGTCACGAGACCGGTTCCCCGAGGAAACTTGCGTGTCGTGAAGACCTGCACGAACGGAAAGCTCTCGTCCTGCCAGAGCGCAACGGAACGGCCATCCGGTGCTGTGAGCACAGCCGTAACCTGGTCGACCGGTGTCACATCGCCGAACGCATCATCAAGGTCGAGGTCGCGCACCGGGCGACCGGAACGCAGGTCGTAGTCCGTGCCGTCGACCGGGATCTCGGCCGAGGGATTGAGGCGCTCATCCACCGGAAACCGCGTACCCGCATGCACGGTGAGCACCAGGTCGTCGGTCGGTACGTCCCCCAGCTGGAAGAACGGGTGCGTACCGATCGCGACGGGTGCAGGGTCGTCGGTCTCATTCGTGATGCGGTGCGTGACGGTCATCCCGTCCTCCGTCAGTTCGTACCGAACGGAGGTCTCGAGCAGGAACGGGTAGCCGTGCTGCGGGAACACCGTGGCAGCCAGCGTCAGCGAATCGGCCGCCTGGTCGACGACGCGGTAGGCCGTGTAACGCAGCAGGCCGTGGATCGCGTTGTGCTTGTCGGGCTCGGTGAGGTCGAGCTGCTGGGGTCGCCCGTTCAGGGTCCAGCGGCCATCCTCGACTCGGTTCGGCCACGGAACGAGCACGATCCCGTCGCCGAAGGGCGGGGTCGCGAACTCGCCGTAGGGCTCGGTCAGCTCGACGCCGCCGATGCGGAACTCGCGGATCGACGCGGCGACCTGCACGATGACGGCCTCGGCGAGACCGTTCGGAGTGTCGCGGCTGAGGCGGAACTGTTCACCGGTGGGGGCACGCATAATCCCAGCCTAGTGATGGTACGGATGACTGCGAGTTGCGGTCGGCAGTGCGGCCTCCAGGGCCTCCAGGTACCTGACCTCCGTCTCGATGTCGTCGAGCAGGCTGCCGGCGAGATCGCGGCTGAGTCCGTTGCGCACGACAATGCGCTGCACGGTGATCGACGCCAGGTCGGCAGGCATCGGATAGGCCGGAACGAGCCAACCACGCATCCGAAGCCGGTCGGAGAGGTCGTAGAGAGTCCAGTGGCCGGTATGGTTCTCCCGCAGTTTCCAGGCGAAGACGGGAATATCTGAGCCATCGCTCACCAGCTCGAATGCGTTCATCCGGCCGATCGCGTCGGACAGGTACTTCGCGACATCCCGGGAAGCGCCCTGCACCGAGCGGTACCCCTCGAACCCGAGCCGCAGGAACAGGTAGTACTGCAGCAGCACCTGCGCACCCGGGCGGGAGAAGTTGAGGGCGAACGTGGGCATGTCACCGCCCAGGTAGCTGACGCGAAAGATGAGGTCTTCGGGAAGGAGGTCCTCGCTGCGCCAGATGATCCAGCCGAGACCCGGATACACGAGGCCGTACTTGTGGCCGGAGGTGTTGATCGAGTGGACCCGCTCAAGGCGAAAATCCCAGACCAGGTCGGGCTGCAGGAACGGCGCGATCATTGCCCCTGATGCACCGTCCACATGGATCGGAATGTCGAGACCCGTCTTCGCCTGCAGTGCGTCGAGGGCGGCCGCGATCTCCTCCACAGGTTCATAGAGCCCGGTGTAGGTGACGCCCATGATGGCCACGACACCGATCGAATTCTCGTCGATGTACTGCTCGAGCTGTGCGCCCGACAGGGTCGGATACTCGTCGGTAATCGGAACGAAGCGCGGCTCCACCTCCCAGTAGTTGCAGAATTTCTCCCAGCAGACCTGCACGGCTGCGCTCATCACCAGGTTTGGTTTCGACGCATCCTTGCCTGCCGCTTTCCGCGCATGCTGCCAGCGACGTTTGAGTGCGAGCCCCCCGAGCATGCAGGCCTCCGAGGAGCCGATCGTGGAGGTGCCGATGCTCTTCGCCGAATCCGGCGAACCCCACAGGTGAGCGAGCATGCGCCAACAGCGAAGCTCGATCTCCGCGGTCTGCGGGTACTCGTCTTTGTCGATCATGTTCTTGTCGGCGGTCTCGGCGTAGAGCCGGTTCGACTGGTCATCCATCCACGTGCCGACGAAGGTCGCCAGGTTGAGCCGCGCGTTGCCGTCGAGCATCGATTCGTCGTGCACGATCTGGTAGGCCGTGTCGGGGTCCGTCGGCTCATCGGGAAGCACGAACCGCGGCAGCACGGTTGCTTCGCCGTGGCGCGAGAACAGCGGATTGGTTTCGATCGGCGCCGAGTTGTCGCGGTGGTTCCCGGTGCGTGCTGACTTTGCCATGGATGCCCGATCTATTGGTTACTGGCTTGCGGCAGCGTTCCGCTCTGCTGCAAGGACGACATTGTTCAACAGCATTGCCCTGGTCATCGGCCCAACGCCACCCGGGTTGGGCGACAGCCAGCCGGCGACCTCGGCGACGCCGGGGTCGACATCACCGGCGAGCTTCGCCTTGCCGCTCTCGGTCATGCCCACCCGCGTCACACCGACGTCGAGCACGGCTGCCCCGGGCTTCACCCAGTCGGCCCCCACGAGGTGCGGCACCCCGACGGCGGCGACCACGATGTCGGCGCGGCGAACCTCCGCCGCGAGATCGTCGGTTCGTGAGTGCGTGAGGGTGACGGTGGCGTCGATACCCTTGCGCGTGAGCAGGAGACCGAGCGGACGCCCCACCGTCAGCCCGCGCCCGATGACAACCACGTTCCTGCCGGAGAACTCGACGCCGTAGCGCTGCGCGAGCTCAATGACGCCTGCGGGCGTACACGGCAGCGGCGAGGTCAGGATGCCGTCGACGCCGAGCACCAGCCGGCCGAGATTGGTCGGGTGCAGTCCATCGGCGTCCTTCGCCGGGTCGACGAGTTCGAGCATGGCGTGTTCGTCAATTCCCTCAGGAAGCGGCAGCTGCACGATAAAACCCGTAACCCGCGAGTCGGCGTTGAGGTCGGCAATGGCCGCGCGCACATCCGCCTCACTGGCGGTACCGGGCAGGTCGATCCGCACGGACTCGATCCCCACCTCGAGCGAATCGCGGTGCTTGCCACCGACATAGCTCAGCGAACCGGGATCATCACCGACCAGCAGGGTCGCAAGGCCCGGCCTGGTGCCCCTGTCCGCCAGGGCGGCGATGCGTCCCTTCAGCTCGTCCTTGATGGCTGTCGCAGTCGCTACGCCATCCAGCCGCACTGCGACCACGCGCTTACTTCCAGCTGCCGGGAGACGTGAGCCCGTCGTAGAGCGGGAAGCGTTCGGTGAGAACCGCCACCCGGCCGCGCAGGGCGATGACGTCGGGCTCCGGCTTCAGCGCTGTCGCGATGATGTCAGCCACCTCGGTGAACTCGGCATCGCCGAAACCACGGGTCGCGAGCGCCGGTGTCCCGATGCGCACCCCCGACGGCGTCATGGGCGGCCGCGGATCGAACGGCACGGCGTTGCGGTTGACGGTGATACCCACGGAGTGCAGCACGTCTTCGGCATTCTGGCCGTGGATGGCCGATTCGCGAAGGTCCACCAGCACCAGGTGCACATCCGTTCCGCCCGTGAGCACGTCAACGCCGGCCGCCCTGGTGTCCTCGGCGGTCAGCCGCTCGGCGAGAATCTTCGCCCCGCGGATGGTGCGCTCCTGGCGGTCGCGGAATTCCGGCTCAGCCGCGAGCTTGAAGGCTGTCGCCTTAGCCGCGATGACATGCATGAGCGGGCCACCCTGCTGCCCCGGGAAGACATTGGAGTTGATCTTCTTCTGCAGCTCGAGGTCGTTGGTCAGGATGAAGCCGGAGCGCGGGCCGCCGATGGTCTTATGCACCGTGGAGGACGTGACGTGCGCGTAGGGAACCGGAGACGGGTGCAGCCCGGCCGCGACGAGCCCCGCGAAGTGGGCCATATCGACCCAGAGCGTCGCGCCCACCTCGTCGGCGATCTCACGGAAGGCGGCGAAGTCGAGCTGGCGCGGGTAGGCCGACCAGCCCGCAATGAGCACCTGGGGGCGCACCTCGAGGGCCTTCTCGCGCACCGAATCCATGTCGACGAGGAACGTCTTCGGGTCGACACCGTAGGCGTGGGCCTCGTACAGCTTGCCCGAGAAGTTGAGGCGCATACCGTGCGTGAGGTGGCCACCGTGAGCAAGCTCGAGACCCAGAATCTTGTCGCCGGGCTGGGCGATGGCCGCGAGCACCGCGGCATTCGCGGATGCGCCGGAGTGCGGCTGAACGTTGGCGTAGGCCGCGCCGAACAGGCTCTTCGCGCGGTCGATGGCCAGCTGCTCTGCCACATCCACGAACTCGCAGCCGCCGTAGTAGCGGCGACCGGGGTAGCCCTCGGCGTACTTGTTGGTGAGGACCGAGCCCTGTGACTCGAGCACGGCCCGCGGCACGAAGTTCTCGCTGGCGATCATCTCGAGGGTGCCGCGCTGGCGGCCCAGCTCGTTGGCGAGTACCGCCGCGATCTCCGGGTCGACCTCGGCGAGTGGGGCATTGAAACTGCCCGACGAGGTGTTGGCGGTGAACTGCGGGGAGTAAATCGAGGTCACTGGCGCTCCTTATGACGGCTTGATCATGATGGCCTGGCGGCTCTGCTGATCAATCACTGTGTGTTCGCGGCGGCCCAGGCGTACGGCCACCAGCCGTGTCAGTCGCTCCCCGATGGTTGCCCATCTCAACGCCAGTTGCGACAGGCCAAGCGTAGCAACTCGCAGGGGTCGACGTCAGGACTCATTCTCCCGCCTGGCCGAACGGACGAGGGCGACGACCTCATCGAGCGTCGGCGCGGTCGCCGGTCCGAAGCGGCTGACGGCAATGGCTGCGCTGGCATTGGCGCGGACCGCAGCCGCACCGGGTGGCAGCCCCGCAGCGAGCCCCGCGAGAAAGGCGCCGGAGTGTGCGTCACCCGCGCCGTTGGTGTCGACAGCCTCTACAGCGAAGCCCGCGATGGGACGAACCTGGCCCGCCACCGCGAGCACACACCCCCGGGCTCCCAGTCTCACGAGCACCCCTGCCGAGCGCTTTGCCAGCTCAGCGATGGCGGATGCCGCGTCCGTGGCACCGGTGAGCAGCATCGCCTCGCGCTCGTTGCAGCTCAGCCAGTTCGCGCGCTCGAGTGCCGCTGCCCAGACGGCGGGGCGAATGTCCACCACGAGCGGGCCCGGATCGAGCAGCACCCAAACGCCTGGGTCGAGGGCCGTGAGCCACGGTGCGAGCACGGCACCGTTGGTGCGCTCGAGCAGTCCGTAGCCGGAAACGAGCACGAAATCGCCTGGCGCCGGCTCGACCGACGCCAGGTCCTCCCGCGCGAGCCGTGCCTCCGCGCCGAAGGAGGTGATGAAGGTTCGCTCGCCCCCGTCGTCGATGATGGCCACGTCGTATCCGGTGTCCAGCTCAGCGGCGGGCTGAAGCAGGATGCGGATGCCGCTCTCGCGCATCCGCGACCGCACCAGGTCACCGAACACGCCCGTACCGTGGCCCCCCGCGTAGGCGGTCGGCAGGCCCTGGCGCACTGCCGCGACCATGGCGTTGAAACTGCCGCCGGGCGACATCCCGGAGGCAGTCGCCAGCACGTCGCTACCCCGCTCGGGGAGCGCCGGAACCCGGGCAACAATATCGACCACCACATTGCCGACGGAGAACAGGGTCATCGCAGGGCCAGGGTCATCGCAGGGCCAGCAGCTCGTCGACCACGTGTTCCACATCGAGCGAGTTCACCTGCGACACGATCCGGCGCGCCGCCGCCGGGAAGGCATTCACGCCGTAGATGGCGCCGCTCATCGCCCCGACCATCGCCGCGACCGTATCGCTGTCGCCGCCGAGAGACGCTGCGGCAAGGCAGGCCTCCCACGGGTCATCCGGGTACAGGGCGAGGATGCCGAACGCGGCGGGCACGGACTCCTGGCTTGCGAGGCTGGTGCCGATGGCTTCGTAGATACGCGTGAGGCTGCGGTCGGGGTCCGCCGGGTCGACGAGCCCACGCGCAAGCTCGATCCGGGCGCCGACATCGGCAGAGGCAACCCAGAATCCGCGCTCGGCGCCGAGCCTCGCAGCATCGACGGCAAGGCCGATCGCGTTGGACGCGCCCGCGCCGTCGATTGCGGCGCTCACCACGGTAGCGACAGCCGAGGCCGCCGCAATCGCGACGCCGGTGTTGTGACTGACGCGGCTGACCTCCTCGACGCGGTCGACAAGGTCTGAGAGGTCGCTCGAGTCCACAGCGATCCCCACCGGTGTCACCCGCATCGCAGCGCCATTCGTGGTTCCGTATCGTCCGGACTCATCGACGGACTCCCCCTCGATGACGGCCTCGACGGCGCGTTTCGTCGACGGCCCGAGCAGGTCGAGCGAACCCTTCGCACGCATCCGGTCTTCCCAACGCACAAGTTCGCGAGCGAAGATGCGCCCGTCGATGTGACCATCACCCTCGACGAGCAGCCGCGCAACGAGGAAGGCCTGCTCGGTATCGTCGGTCACCGAAGCGGCAGCCATCCCTGCCGCGATCGGATGATCCGCGTCGGCGGGCTCGAACCCGCGCAACGAGCCGTAACGGTCGGCGATGGCCTGTCGCGACATGAGCTGGGTGGGCATCCCGAGCGCATCGCCGAGAGCCAGTCCGTAGAGCGCGCCCAGAGCGGAATCGCGCCCGCTCACGAGAGCCCGGACTGTGCGAACTGGAAATGCAGGCTGAAGTGGGTCGGGTCGAGCAGGCTCTCGACATTCTCGACGAGGTTGCCGGCGGCATCCCGCGTGACGCAGCGCGACCACAGGAACGAGTCGCCGGCGTGCCGCCCGAGCACCTCGGCATCCGAGTCCGACAGCTGGCGGATCTGCACCCACTGCTCGCCCTGTGCCGCGATGAGCCCGGCCTCCCGCAGCAACTCGGTGAGCGACCCTCCCGCGCGTCCGTCGGCCACCGCGACGCGAACCGCGGGATGCGCGGGAATGCGAGACCGCTCGTAGGAGATGCCCTCGCCGCCAGCCGACCGCAGCCGGTCGATGACGACGAACCTGTCGGTTGCCTCGCCGAGTACCGCAGCGAGTTCCGGGTCACTGACCTCGTCGAGCCGCAGCACATCGACGCGGGTCTCCACGCCCTGCTCCTGCAGCGCCCGCGCCCAGCCGAGTTCGACGTTGAGCGGATTCCCGTCGTAGGTGACGAATGAGCCCTTCCCCGACCGCGTCGCAATGAGGCCGGCCTGGCCAAGCTCGACGAGCGCCGCGCGCACCGTGTTGCGGCTCACCGAGAATCGCTCCGCCAGAGCCGTCTCGCCCGGTAGGCGTCGCCCGTGCGGCATGCTTCCTCGCCGGATCTCGCCCTCAAGCACACGGGCGATCGCCTCGTGCTTGAGCGGGGGAACCGGTGCAGCAGCCATGCCTACGCCACCTGTTCGAGGACGGATGCCGAGTCGACAATCTCGACCAGCGGCCCGTATAGCGCCATCGCATCGAGTGCCCGCTGGTGATCGGCTTCGCTGAGACCCGCACAGGCATCCTGCACCACACGCACATGGATGCCGGCGTCGGCCGCAGCGAGGGCGGTGGAGAGTACGCAGCAGTCGGTGGAGACACCGACAAGCACCATCTCTCTACTGTCGCTCATCGCTGAGGCCAGCTCGGGTCCCCACTTGCCGAACGTGGTCGAGGTCACCACCGCCCGGCCGGCCGCGCGCATGAGCGGCATCAGGTCATACAGCTCGTCGTCGTCGGGCACCAGCGCGAAGGGCCACAGCTCGTAATACGGGATCCAGGCCCCCGCGGGCTCCCGGGGCGCGACGAACCGGGTGAAGACCACCCGGTCGCCGAAGGCATCGACCAGCCGTTCGACCGTCGGCTCGATGGCCGGATACCCGGGGGTAAACCACTGGCTGGATGCGCGCCCGAAAATCACCTGCATGTCAATCACCACAAGCACCGGCTCACCCCCGCGCCGTCCCACTAGGAGACCACCTGCATGTCAATCACCACAAGCACCGGCTCACCCCCGCGCCGTCCCACTAGGAGATCACCTGCATGTCAATCACCACAAGCACCGGCTCGCCCCGGACATCCGCGACAACCCTTACTTCGAGGCCGCGGTGGAGGACTCCAGGGGCGCCTCGACGGGAAGCGCCTCCTGCCGGCGGATCGCACCCCGGCCCAGGATGAGCGTGCCCAGGAACCCGATGAGCAGTGAGACCAGCACGCCGAGGTTGGCGTAAGCCCACGCGCCCTTCACGCCGCCGAGGCCCACCGGCCCGAGCAGGTAACCCTGCCAGTTGAGCCAGCTCGGTACGCCGTAGGTGTTGGTCACGAGTCCCCAGCCGACAGCGGTTCCGATCACGATCAACGCGATGGCGAGCACCCGCACGTTGCCGTACCTGCCCTTCGGGTTGTAGAGGTCGGCCTCCGCGTAGTTGGTTTTGCGCAGCAGGATGTCCGCGATGAAGATTCCGGCCCACGCCGCGATCGGCACACCCAGGGTCACCAGGAACGCCTCGAACGGGGCAATGAAGCTCTGGGAGAAGAACGCGACATAGATCGCGCCGATGATCATCACAACGCCGTCGATGCCTGCGGCGGCTGGCCTCGGGATGCGGATGCCGGCGCTCAGCAAGGCAAGGCCCGAGGAGTAGATGTCGAGCACAGCGCCACCCACGAGCCCGAGAATCGCCACAATCGCGAACGGAACGAGGAACCAGAGCGGCAGGATCGTCGTCAGCGCACCGATCGGGTCGGCACCGATCGCCGAGCTGAGCTTCGTCGAGGAGCCGGCGAGCAGCAGGCCAACGATCACCAGGATGACCGGCGCGAGCGCGGCCCCGAAGGTCGTCCATCCGATAACCGAGCGCGACGGGGTCGTGCGCGGCAGGTACCTGGAGTAGTCAGCCGCCGCGTTGACCCAGCCCAGGCCGAAGCCGGTCATCACGAAGACGAGTGCGCCGATGAGTGCCTCGCCCGAACCGCCGGGAATAGCCGCGACCTTGGCGAAGTCGATATGAGGCAGTGCGAGAACGATGTAGACCACGGTAAGGATTCCGGTGATCCAGGTGATCCACACCTGCAACCTCATGATCAGCGTGAAGCCGATGACACCTGCCCCGACAATCAGCACCGCGACGACGATGAGCGCGACGATCTTGGTGGCGACGCCCCCGCCCCAGCCGAGGCGGTCGAAGACGGTGGAGGTCGCGAGCACAGCGAGCGCGGTGAGCGCGGTCTCCCAGCCGACGGTGAGCACCCAGGAGAGCACGGCGGGAACCTTGTTTCCGTTGACGCCGAACATCGAGCGACTGAGGATCATGGTTGGCGCTGACCCGCGCTTCCCGGCGAGCGCGATGACGCCGCAGAGGAAGAACGAGACGACGATCCCGATCACACCGACAAGCGTCGCCTGCCAGAACGAGATGCCGAATCCGAGCACGAAGGAGCCGTAGCTGAGGCCGAGTACGGAGACGTTCGCGCCGAACCACGGCCAGAACAGGCTGCGCGCTTTTCCCTTGCGTTCGTCCTCGTGAATCGTGTTGATGCCGTTCAGCTCGACACGGCTGGTGGTCGGCACTGCACTGGGCGCTTCGATCGTTGGGGTAGCCACGGGTGTCCTCTCGTTTGGCACAGGGCGGGCCGGGCCAGGCATCCTCACCAGCGAGGAGTACTGAACCTGTTCAGACCTGTTCAATGGGTATCGCAAAGCTAGTCCCCGGCGCGCAGCCGTGTCAACGGTCTGACCGCCGATACCCTTGACGAGTGAGCACCGAATCCACCCACTGGATCCTGACCCTGGTCTGCCGCGACCAGCCAGGAATCGTGCACGCCGTCAGCGGAGCGATCGTTTCCGCGGGCGGCAACATCACCGAGTCCCAGCAGTTCTCCAGCGCAGACACCGGCACCTTCTTCATGCGACTCCAGGTGCAGTCCGCCATCGACGCCGCGGGCTTCGAGGCAGCCCTCACTGCCGTCATCGCGACCTACGGCATGACCTGGCAGCTTGATGTCGTCGGTCGACGCCTACGCACCCTCGTGCTCGTGTCGAAGGCCGGGCACTGCCTCAACGACCTGCTGTACCGCGAGCGCGCGGGCCAGCTATCGATCGAGGTTCCCCTGGTTCTCGGCAATCACCCCGACCTATCCGGGCTCGCCGAGTTTTACGGTGTGCCGTTTGAGTCGCATCCGGTAGTCAGCGCGGGGCAGAAGCTGGCCTTCGAAGACCGGGTGCTCGACGTGGTCGAAGAACACGACATCGAGCTCGTCGTCCTCGCCCGCTACATGCAGATCCTTTCGCCCGAACTGTGCGCAACGCTCGAGGGGCGCATCATCAACATCCATCATTCGTTCCTGCCCGGCTTCAAGGGCGCCAACCCCTACAAGCAGGCTCACGCCCGCGGGGTGAAACTCATCGGCGCGACCGCCCACTTCGTGACGAGCGACCTCGACGAGGGGCCCATCATCGAACAGAACGTCGTGCGAGTCGACCATTCGCGAACGCCATCGGAACTCGTCGCCATTGGCCAGGACGAAGAGTCACGCACCCTCACCCAGGCTGTCAAGTGGTTCGCTGAGCACCGGGTGCTGCTCGACCAGCAGCGCACGATCATCTTCAAGTAGCGGTGCCTGGGCTGCATTCGCGGCCCTGCGAGTTACCCCGCAAGCTCCTTGCGTCGGGCGCGGGATGCCCGCAGGTTCGCGCTGTTGCCGCAGGTGTGCACGTCGTGCCATACGCCGCTGTTGTTCTTCGACCGGTCGTAGAACGCCGAGCCGCAGGCCGCGTTGCGACACAGCTTCAAGCGCGGCAGCGTGTCGAGCGTCTGGGCCATGAGCACGGCGCCCCACACGGCGGACTCGACCCACTCGATACCCGCGCCGGAGGGGGCGGTGCGAAGCGTGCCGTCCGGCTCGGCGATGATCATGATCGGCACAGCGAGCCCGACTCCGGTGCTCTCCCCGGCGATGAATCGGCGAACCCGTTCCCGGAGGGCCCGCAACGCTTCCAGTTCCTCGCCGGCAAGTGAAATCTCTTGAGGCGTCGACCCGGTGCGTTCAGCCCACTCGCGGAGCCCGGCCGTGACCCAGAGCTGGGCCGTGACGCAATCGTCGAGCAGGTCGGGTGCGCCGCTTCCGGTTGCACGGGTGTTGAGAAGTCCCTGGACGAGTGCGAGGCCACCCGGGGCCGAGACGGCGACGTAGCGTGCGAGCGAAAATGTCTCCGGAATGTCTGACATAGGTAAAGTGTATTAGATTATGTCACTGACGTGCAGCAGCACGCCCCACAATCAAGCACCCCACAATCAAGCACCCCACAACGCAGACAGGACACACACATGACCGCCGTAAAAATCCAGGATTCGGTTGCACTCGTCACCGGAGGGCAGCGCGGAATAGGCAAAGCCTTCGCCGACGAGCTTCTGCGGCGCGGCGCCGCCAAGGTCTACGTGACCGCCCGCGAGCCGAAGCCCACCGATGACCCGCGCCTCGTCGCCCTGCCGCTCGAGGTAACAGACGGTGACTCGGTCACGGCGCTGGCCGCATCCATCTCGGATGTCTCCATCGTGATCAACAACGCTGGTGCGGGCGGCAGCGGGCCGCTGCTCTCGAGCGACATCGACGGCATCCGTCACCTCTTCGACACCAACGTGGTCGGACCGATTCGCATCGCGCAGGCGTTCGCCCCGCAGCTGAAAGCGAACGGCGGCGGCGCGCTGGTCGACATCCACTCGGCACTGTCCTGGGCCTCCGGCGCGGGCGCATACGGCGCAACCAAGGCCGCCTATTGGTCGGTAACGAACTCGCTGCGGATCGAGCTCCGGGCGCAGGACACCCTGGTCGTCGGGGTGCACCTAGGCTTCACCGACACCGACCTCACGAAGCACGTGACAGCGCCGAAGATCGCTCCGAGCGTTGTGGCGATCGCGGCCCTCGACGCGGTCGAGGCCGGCGTGACCGAGGTTCTGGTGGATGACGTCAGCCGCCACTTCAAGAACGCACTCGCTGGAGCCGTCGAAGCTCTGGAACTCCCCCGCGGCTGAGGCCGCGGTCGTAGGCTTGCCGCGTGAGCATCCTGTTTTCTCGAGCGCGAAAACTGGATGCCGCGGGGCAGGTCGACGACTTCTGGATGCTTGTCGAAGGCGACACCATCGCCGCTGTGGGCACGGGCACCCCGCCGCCGGCGTCCGCCGTCGAAGTTGATCTGGCGGGAGCCTGGCTGACGCCGGGATTTATCGACCTGCACTCACACGGCGGAGGCGGTTTCTCTTACGACGATGACGTGGACGCGATTCGCGGGGCGCTCGCGATCCATCGGGCGCATGGAACGACGCGGTCGGTGCTGAGCCTGGTCGCGGCCCCCATCGCATCCCTCGAGAAGAGCCTGTCGACCATCGCGGGCATTGCCGCGGCGGATCCACTCGTGCTGGGTTCCCACCTCGAGGGTCCTTACCTCGCGACAGCACGACGGGGTGCGCACGATCCTCGCTTCCTGCGGGACCCGCAACCCGCAGAACTCGACCGCCTGCTCGACGCTGCGCACGGCACGCTGCGGCAGCTGACGATCGCGCCCGAACTGCCCAACGCGCTGGAGCTCATCCAGATCCTCGTGGAGAACGAGGTCGTGGTGGCGATCGGTCACACGGAAGCCGACTTTGAGCTGGCCCGCACCGCCTTCGATGTCGGCGCCCGTCTGCTCACTCACGCCTTCAATGCGATGCCGGGCATCGGGCATCGCGCGCCAGGTCCTGTCGTTGCCGCGTTCGAGGATCCCCGGGTCACGGTCGAGCTCATCCTCGATGGGGAGCACGTGCATCCGGATGTCGCGGCGCTTACCTTCAGGTCGGCGCCCGGTCGTGTCGCGCTCATCACCGACGCGATGGCTGCGGCGGGTGCGGGCGATGGGCACTACGAACTCGGTTCGCTGGATGTCGAGGTTAAGAACGGTGTCGCCCGTCTCGCCGGGACTGGCTCGCTTGCCGGCACAGACGCGCTCGCCGGCTCTGGGTCGCTCGCCGGCTCCACGCTGACCCAGGATCGCGCTCTGCGCCTCGCGATCGAGCGCGTCGGAGTGCCGCTGGCGGAAGCCGTCGGCGCGGTCACCCTGACGCCCGCCCGGGTGCTCGGCCTCGAGTCACGGCACGGACTGCTCGCTCCCGGATACGTCGCCGACGCGGTGCAACTCGACTCGCAGTGGCAGGTCCGGCGCGTGTGGGCGAACGGCGAGGCGCTGGGGTAGGTCCAGGCGGCCCTGATCATCCTGAACCGAGAACGCGCGAGTCGCTGTGGCCGAAGGAAGCGGCCGCTTGCGTGCCGGCGCTGACGGTCAACGGGCGGCCAAAAGGGTGGCGACGATCCACGGCACAACGAGTGTTGCGAAAAGGTTCGCGGCGATTGTGACCGATCGCATGCGCGGGCTCACGGGCAGCCGAAACAGCAGCAGCGCGCACGTGACCAGGAAGGTGACGACTGTGCCGACGACGACAAGTGGCGTCGGCACGTCGTAGAGAACTCCGGTGGAGTAGGCGAAATACAGAGCGGCAGCGACCACGCCAACCGAGAAAATCCCGATGGATTTAGGGATGCGGTTGTTGGACACTTTGCGAAGCGCAGCAACTACGACTGCCAGCAGCACGGCGGCGATCTGCACCACTAGGCCCCGCACATTCATGATGACGGGAAAATAGGCGGGGTTCGAACCCGGTGCCGCAAGGAGCAGATACTCGCATGCGCATTCGAGAATTGTGAACGCGGTAACGATCCTGACCACCAGGTCCGAAACGGACAGCGATCCTCGAACGATCTGAGGGTCAACCGTCACTGTGAAAGCCCGCTCGGCATCTCATACAGGCCGTCCACGAACAGGTCGTCGGCCTAACTTTACCAGTTCACGTTCGCTCGCTTTCATCGCCCCTCCACGGTGGTGGGTTGGTGGCTGTTGTGCACAGGTGTATGCGGTTTGGCGTTCGAATGTCGGTGGTCTGGTGCAGCATAGTTGCATGGGACGTAACGGCATGGGTGTGGTGTTTGAGCCAGCCGACGCTTCGCATCCCACCGATTTTCAGGCCCATCGCCGTGATGTGCTCGCGTCGCTGGTGGATGAGGTGGTCGAGGCCGAACACCGGATCGGTATCGCGATGGCGCGCCGTGCGGAAGCGATCGAACGGGCCCGGGCCTTCAGCGAGTCGATCGCGGCGAACCCGGTCACCGGGGTCGCGACCGCGAGTTCACAGGATCTTGCGCGGCGCGGGTTCGTGTCGGAGATCGCCGCCGCCTTGCGACTTCCGGATCGCACCGCGGAGCACCTCATCCGCACCAGCGAGGCCCTCGTGAACACCCTGCCCGCCACCCTGTTGGCTTTGGGGGAAGGGCGGCTCGGCTGGCGGCATGCGCAAATCCTGGTCGACCAGAGCTACGGCCTCGATGCCGCTACGGTACGGGAACTGGAAACACGGATGCTGCCTGTCGCGGAAAAGAACACGCCCAGCCGGTTCGAGCGCTCCGTTCGACGCACCCGCGAGCGGTTGAACCCGGAGACCATGACCACTCGCCACGAGGTCGCCGTGGTCAATCGCGGCATCGAACTGATGCCTGAGGCGGATGGCATGGTCTTCGTCGGCGCACACGTGAACGCGGTCGTCGGGGTCGCGATCGACGACCGTCTCACCACCATCGCGAGAACGTTGCAAGGCGACCACGAACCCCGCACCCTCGGCCAACTCAAAGCCGACATCTTCGCCGACCTGCTCCTCGACGACAGCCTCATCGGTACCGACGGGCTCCCCTGGACCAGTGCCGGGAAGGGCGAGGGAGCCATCCACCGGTTCCGCAACATCCGACCCACCGTGCTGGTCACCGTCCCCGCCCTCACCCTCCTCGGCATCGGCCACCAGCCCGGTGTCCTGGAAGGGTATGGCCCGATCGATGCTCAGACCGCGCGGGAGATCGCCTCCTACGCGAAAACACTCCGCCGGCTCATCACCGACCCAATCAGCGGGGTCGTGCTGGTCTTTGACCGCAAACGCTACCGGGTCCCCAAAGATCTCAGAGTCTGGCTCAGAGTTCGGGATGGAACGTGCCGTTTCCCCGGGTGCAACCGCCGAGCCGGTCCCTGTGACATCGACCACACTCACGACTGGGCTCTCGGTGGCCCCACCAATCATGACAATCTCGCCCACCTCTGCCGCCGCCACCACACCCTCAAAACCGCCGGGCAGTGGACGGTGCGACAAACCGGCGCAGGAAAGCTCGTCTGGACTACCTCCACCGGCCACCATTACAGCACCGACCCCGAAAACGGCGGCGCGTAGACGGAGCCGCATGGGTCTCATCGATTGAACGGTTTGCGCAGTCCATTCGTTGAACCGGGAAGGGGCGATAGCGTCGAATGAGTTCAGCCCCAGCCAGCGCACAGGAATCTCAAAAGCAACCCCGTGATGCTTGGCATTGGCAGCGTTGCCGGCGCCCACCCCGTGAAACCCACAAACACGACCGACGAGGACCCATGAATCACCTGCCCCACCTGCGCAGCCGGAGCGCACTCGCCGCCTTTGCTGGCCTCTCCGTGATCGGCGCACTCGCCGGATGCAGCTCCACCGAAGCCGCAGTCTCATCCGGAGCTGACGGCACAACAACGAGCAACGCCACCTACAAAGATGGTACCTATACCGCTCCGGGAACCTACATCTCCCCCGGGGGCCAGGAGCGCATCAGCGTTACCCTGACACTCGCGAAGAACATCATTACTGCCATCAAGGTCGTGACCGTGAATGCCGACCCGACGGCGGCGAGCTACGAGCAGCTGTTCGAGGGCGGGATCGCGGGCGTGGCCGTGGGCAAAAACATCAACACATTGAACATCGGCGTTGTGGCCGGTTCCTCGCTGACCAGCCAGGGCTTCAATAACGCGCTCGCCACGATCAAGGCCGATGCCAAAAGCTGAACTCGCCTTTGAGGCGATCGGAGCACCGTGGCGTATCACTACGCCGAGCGAGCTCGACGCCCCCGTGGTCCAGGCGATCGCCGCTCGCATTGAGGCGTTCGACTCGGTGTATTCGCGTTTTCGAGCAGATTCCCTCGTCAGCAGGATCGCGAAGAAGCCCGGCACCTGGGAGTTCCCGCCCGATGCTGCGCCCCTGTTCGCCGTCTACCGCGAGCTATACAACGCCACCGAGGGGGCGATGTCACCGCTCGTCGGCGCACGCCTCGAAAACCTCGGCTACGACCGGGACTACACCCTGCGCCCCCGGGACGAAGCCGTCGAAGTGCCGGTCTGGGACGACATCATGCACTGGGACGGCACACGCCTGACGACCACCGACCGGGTACTCGTCGATGTCGGGGCAGCCGGCAAAGGATACCTGGTCGACCTCGTGGCGGCAGTGCTCGAGGATGCCGGAATCGACGAGTACCTGGTCGACGCAAGCGGCGACCTGCTGCACCGGGGCACGACGCCCGTACGTGTCGGTCTCGAACATCCTCATGACCCGACCCAGGCGATCGGAATCTGCGAGTTGTCCAACGCCTCACTCTGCGCATCCGCCCCCGGGCGACGAAGCTGGGGCGACGGCCTTCACCACATCCTTGATGCCACCACCGGACTCCCCACGACGACCGTGGATGCGACCTGGGCGCTCGCGCAGTCCGGACTGCACGCCGACGCGCTCGCGACCGCCCTGTTCTTCGCGGCGGCCCCGGCATTGAGCGCGAGCTTTACGTTCGAATTTGTACGAATGTTCCCCGAGGGCCGCATCGAATATTCACGATCGTTCCCGGGCGAGCTCTTCACGACCGACGAGCACGACACCCTCAACTCTGAACAGGGAGCACGCGGCTAATGCAGTGGCTGGACCGGATCACAGGCACCATCACGATGTATCGGCTGGTGCTCATCAGCCTGCTGGCACTCCTCGTCGAGACGGTGCTGCTCTCGCTCACCGGGGTCCTGCCGGAGGCACCGCTCGCCATTCTGAGCACCGGCCTCGTCGCTGTCGCCTTCACCTGGGGGAGCAACTGGCTCTTCAGCAAGCTCTTCCGAGTCGCGCCGCACACCGAGTCCACCTTCATCACCGGCCTGTTGCTGCTGTTCATCTTCGAACCGGTGGACCCGTCACTGTCCGGAAGTCTCCTGAAGTTCGTCGGAATTGCGCTTGCTGGCATCATCGCGACAGCGTCGAAATACCTGCTCGCCTATCGGGGTCGCCATATCTTCAACCCGGCTGCGGTCGGCGCGTTCGTCATCACACTGATCACGCCGTTCGGGGACTTCGCGGCCTGGTGGCTTGCGACAGCCTGGCTGCTGCCCGTCACAGCGGTACTCGGATTCGCTGTGCTTTATCGCACGCGCCGGTTGCTGATGGCGATCGTCTTCGTCGCCGCCGTGTTCGTGCTCACGCTCGCGGTGTATGGGGGGAACGGAAACCCCGTAGAACAGACACTGCTGGAGCCCTTCACGACGTTCAGCACCATCTTCTTTGCCGCGTTCATGCTGAGCGAACCGCTCACAATGCCGCCACACCGCTGGCAGCAGCTGGTCGAAGCGCTACTCGTCGCCGTCATTTTCACGGTCCCGTTCTCGATCGGGGAGTTCAGCACGACCACACCCCAATTCGCCCTGCTCATGGGGAACGCCTTCGCATTCGCCTTCGGACAGCGCCGCGGCATCCGCCTCGACTTCCTGGGCAAACGGCAACTCGCATCCACCAGCTGGGAGCTGTCGTTCCGCCCGCAACGGCCTGTGCGATTCCGTGCGGGCCAGTACATGGAGCTCACGATTCCGCACGCGAAGGCGGACGTTCGTGGGGTGCGTCGAATCTTCAGCATCGCGTCTGCACCCGCCGAGACCGAGGTCATCCGGTTCGGCCTGAACACGGCGGAGCGCTCCAGCAGTCTGAAGAGTGCCCTGCTGGCGCTCGAGCCGGGCGAAATCGTGGCCGCGACCTCGGTGGCTGGCGACTTCGTGCTGCCGAAGCAGGCGGCGCGCCCGCTGCTGTTCGTCGCGAGCGGAATCGGTATCACGCCTTTTATCAGCCAACTGGAGCAGATCGCGCGCCAGGGCGAGAAGCGCGATGTCGTCGTGCTGTATTCGGTGTCCCGGGATGTCCCCTACGCCGATCGCCTCGCGCACCTGGGATTCCCGGTACTGCTTCTGGCACCGACCGTGCCGAAGGGAATGCCGGAGAACGTCACCTGGATCGGGGCCGGCCCGCTCACTCCGCAGTCGATAGCGTCCGTCGTCCCCGATGTGAGGACGCGCGCGGCCTACGTGTCCGGTTCACCAGCCTTCGTACACGACACCCGAGGCGTGCTCCGCAGAGCGCGTGCGCGCAGCGTACGGGCCGACTTTTTCTCCGGATACGTCACGAGACAACCCGTGAGGGGCGTCATTCGGGTCTCTGGAGCACTGTCCAGAGACCAGAATGACGCCCCTCAGGCGGATGGATACCCTCAGGCGGATGGAGCCCCTCAGGCGGATGGATAGGGATGTTGGAAGAACTGAACTAACCGAGCCGCGCCGCGAGGTTCTTGTCGAGGGTGTCGAGGAACTCCTCGGTGGTCTCCCACTTCTGGTCCGGTCCGACGAGGGCAGCGAGGTCTTTGGTCATGTGGCCGGCCTCGACCGACTTCACGACGACATCCTCGAGGGTCTCCGCGAACTCGGCCAGCGCCGGGTTGTTGTCGAGCTTGGCACGGTGAGCGAGCCCACGGGTCCAGGCGTAGATCGACGCGATCGGGTTCGTCGACGTGGGCTTACCCGCCTGGTGCTGGCGGTAGTGGCGCGTCACCGTGCCGTGGGCCGCCTCGGCCTCGACCACACTGCCGTCGGGCACGGACAGGACGCTGGTCATGAGGCCGAGTGAACCGAAGCCCTGCGCCACGGTGTCTGACTGCACGTCGCCGTCGTAGTTCTTGCAGGCCCAGACGTAGCCGCCCTCCCACTTCATGGCGGAGGCCACCATGTCGTCGATGAGGCGGTGCTCGTAGGTGAGACCGGCAGCCTCAAACTGCTCCTTGAACTCGGCGTCGAAGATCTCCTGGAAGATGTCCTTGAACCGGCCGTCGTAGGCCTTCAGGATGGTGTTCTTTGTACTCAGGTACACCGGGTAGTTGCGGGTGAGGCCGTAGTTGAGGCTCGCGCGTGCGAAGTCGCGGATCGAATCATCCTGGTTGTACTGCACTTGGGCGATACCGTCGCCGGGGGCGTCGTACACGTCGAACTTGAGCGGCTCGGAGCCGTCATCCGGGGTGAACTGCACGGTGAGCTTGCCGGCACCCTTGAACACGAAGTCCGTGGCGCGGTACTGGTCGCCGAACGCGTGGCGGCCGATGATGATGGGTTTGTTCCAGCCGGGCACCAGGCGCGGGATGTTGGAGATGATGATCGGCTCGCGGAAGATGACACCGCCGAGGATGTTGCGGATCGTGCCGTTGGGCGACTTCCACATCTTTTTGAGGCCGAACTCCTCTACTCGCGCCTCATCCGGCGTGATGGTCGCGCACTTCACGCCGACGCCGTACTTCTGGATGGCGTGGGCCGCGTCGATAGTGACCTGGTCGTCGGTGGCATCCCGGTTTTCGATCCCGAGGTCGTAGTAGTCGAGGTTGATGTCGAGGTAGGGATGGATCAGGGTTTCCTTGATCTTCTGCCAGATGATGCGGGTCATCTCGTCGCCGTCGAGCTCGACGACCGTTCCCTCGACCTTGATCTTTGCCACGGTGGACAATTCCTTTCGTCTGGCCTCGCTGCGGCCTCCCAATCGGGCCGTCACCAGCTTACCCGTTTCCCAAACTATCTCGACATCAAGATACTTTGACGCGAAGCGTCACAGGTCGAGCAGGCCGCCCGCGGCCGTAACGAGACCTCTCGCGCGCCTTAATGCGTTGCGTGAGGGGCGTCGATCTGGTCTCTGGACACGCTCCAGAGACCAGATTGACGCCCCTCACGGGAGGACGGTGACGGGTAACGTGGGCACCATGCTGCAGACCCCGATCGCCGTGCGGTGGGGCGACATGGACTCCTACGGCCACGTCAACAACGTGCTCTTCATCCGGTACCTCGAAGACACCCGGTTCGCCCTGTTCACTCCGCCGCTGGGAGAGCGCGCGCCGGCCGATGTCCCGGGTGAGCTCTCGGTGTTCGACCTGTTTCCTGAGGGGTCGAATGGGCTGATGGCGGGTCACCGCATCGAGTACCGGGCGCCCCTCTCCTATGAGGACGGCCCGATCACATCCCGGCTCTGGATCACCAGGATCGGGACCACGAGCTTCGAGCTCGGGTACGAGCTCGGCTCGGCCGACCGGTCGAGTGTCTACGCGATCGCGAGCACAACGCTGGTTCTCGTCAATACCGAGTCGGGGCGACCGGTCGAACTCCCGCAGCGGCTGCGCGACACCCTCGCCCAGTGGCTGGGCGAGGCTGTGCCGTTCCGCGGCTGAGCTGTGGGGTGGCTGGGGCGTCACCCGGCTCAGATTCGGCGGCCGGTGATCGCCGCCAGCAGGATGTCGCCCAGGTCTGCGGCGGATGGCCGACGCGGATTCGAGTAGGCGGACGCGGTCACGAGTTCCACGGCATGGGGAATGTCGCCCTCGCGGAGGCCGAGTCCCCACAGGTTCGGTGGGGCTCCCAGGTCCAGGGCAAGACCGCGGAGCCCGGCGGCGGGCTCGGCGAACCCGGTCGCCGACCGCAGGGTGTCGAGTTCTCCCTCCAGCGCTGGCTCATTGAAGGCCAGCACATAGGGCAACAGAACCGTGTGGGTCTCCGAGTGGCGCAGCCCGAAAGTTCCTCCGAGCACATGGCAGAGCTTGTGGTGGAGTCCCATGGTGGTTGCGCCGAGCACGGAGCCGCACAGCCATGCCGCGTACAGGGCCTCCGACCGGGGCTCCGGACTGTCGGGGTCAGCTGCGATCCGCGGCAGGGCGCCAACAAAGGTGCGGATGCCCTCCACCGCCATCAGCGAGGTGACGGGGGACGCGTCCGGCGCGTAGAGCCCCTCAACCGCGTGAGCGATGGCGTTGAATCCGCTCGTCACCGCGAGGTGAACCGGAAGGCTCATGACGAGCGCCGGGTCATAGATGACGCTCGCTGGGAGCACTCGGGGGTCGCGTCCTGTCGTCTTCTCGCCGTTCTCGGTTTCTCCCCAGATGCTGGTCATCTCCGACCCGGCAAACGACGTGGGAACGGCGATGACAGGGATGCCGAGCTGGCGCGCGACCGCCTTCGCGAGCCCCACGGTCGAGCCTCCCCCGATGGCGACGAGACCATCCGCCGCGCTCGAGCGAGCTACCCCGATCGCGGCTTGCGCTGCCTCGACGGGTACGTGCATCACGGCTTCGGCGTGCACTCCCGCACTCAGCGAGCCCAGATCGTTCGACACCTGCTCGGCAACGCGCGCCTGGCTCGCCCCGGAGATGACCAGCACCCGCTCGAGGCCCAGCGCGCGTACTTCCGGCGCAAGGTCTCCCAGTGCGCCCGCCCCGAAGACGACGTGCATTGGCAGGGCGCGGTAGCTGAACTGCCTCATGAGCGGGGGAGCACTGGCGGGACATACTGCGAGGTGGGCTGACCGAGCGGCTCGAGAACGATACCGACAGTCGCCACCGCGAACGGCGTCGGGAGCGCAAACCGGTCGGCAAGGTCCTGGTCCTCGCTGGGAACGAAATCGACGACGAGGCTGCTCTTCACCGCGAACACGGCGTCCGAGTCGATGTATGGGCTTCCCGCGACGAAGATGTGGGTTGTCAGTTCGGTGAACCCGTCTGCCCGCACCTGGAAATGAATGTGCGCCGGTCGATTCGGATGCCGGCCCGTTGCATCCAGCAGCAGGCCCACCGGGCCGTCAGTGGGGATGGGGTAATAGCTAGGCACGACGCTGGTGAAGGCGAAACGTCCATCCGAGTCAGTGGTGAAAAGGCCACGCCCGTTGCCGACGCCCTGGACGTCGGGTTGCTGCACGTCGTAGAAGCCGTCCGCGTTGGCCTGCCAGACGTCGACGGTGGCGCCGGGAATCGGGTCACCTGTCGGCGTGGTGACGGTGCCGCGCACGAGGCACCGGTCGCCCGTGCTCGCCGCCGAGATTTCTGCCCCGAATTCGCGCCGGGGCGACTCCACCACATGGAATGGCCCGAGCACGGTCGGGTCGGTCGCGTCCGGGGTTTCCTCGTGGTTGAGGGTCTCGACCAGCATCGAGATCCCCAGCACGTCGGAGAGCAGGATGAACTCCTGGCGGGACTCGTTGCTCTTTTGTCCCGTGGCCGTGAGGAAGTTGATCGAGTACTCCCACTCCTCGATGGTCGGATGCACGTCGCGCACGAACCCGTGAAGGTGGGTCACCAGGCTCGCCAGAATCCTGGCCAGCCGCGGATCCGGGGTGTGCGCGAAGCTTTCCAGAACTGCTTCGGTGAGGGACTCCGGCCCCAGATCGGTTGCCATGCCGATCAGGCTAGGCGATTGCAGCGAAGAATGCTGCCTGGTAGGCGGCGCTGCGGCTTGAGCCCAGCACCGCGCCATCCATCCGGTTCATGACGTAGGCGAAGGTGACGCCGCGGTCGACATCGTTCACGATGATCGAACCGCCCCAGCCACCCCAGTATGCGATGCGCCGGTCGGGCAACTGGGACTCCTGCGCGGAGGGCAGGCCGTACCCAATTCCGAAGCGGAGCGGCTGGAACAGCACCAGGTCCATGCCGTCTGACTGCACCTCGAAGATCCGGTCGATGGTGGCTGGTCCCAGCAGTCTCACGCCGTCGACTGCGCCACCGTTGGTGATGACCGACTGGATGCGCGCAACCGACCTCGCATTCCCGAACCCGTTGGCTGCGCCGATCTCCGCCTGCCGCCAGGCGTCGGTGCGGGTGACCGTCGCATCCATCGGTATCGGCCCGAAGGTCTTGAGCGCCGGATGCCCGGGCGGAAGCTGCGACAGGTCAATCCGCGCGGGAGGCGGAGGAATCACGTCGCTCACTCGTGCGTACTCGCTGCGTGGCACCCCGATGGTGAAGTCGGCGTGCAGCGGCCCCGCGATCTCCTCGGCGACGAACGCCCTGAGCGTCTTGCCCGACACGCGGCGCACGATCTCGCCCACAACGTGGCCGAAGTTCAGCAGGGAGTAGCCGGATGCCGTGCCCGGCTCCCACCAGGGTGCCTGCGCTGCGAGGTGCGAGGTCGCGACGTCGTAGTCGTAGAGCTGTTCGAGGGTGAAGGGCATCTCCCAGCCGCTGACACCGCCGGTGTGCGACATGACCTGCTTCACTGTGATCGCGGCCTTGCCGTTTTGGGCGAACTCGGGCCAGTAGTCCGCGACCGGGGCATCCAGGTCGAGCAGTCCGCGGTCGGCGAGCATCAGCGCCGCGAGCGAGGTCATGGTCTTGGTGATCGACCACACATTGGTGATGGTGTTTTTGTGCCAGGGTTCGGTGCGCGTCTCATCGGCGTATCCGCCCCAGAGGTCGACGACCGGTTTGCCGTGCTCGACGACCGCGAGCGAGGCACCGAGCTCCTCGCCGGACGCGAGTTGCTCGCGGAATGCCGCGCGCAACGCCTCGAACCGCGGATCGGCGAAGCCCTCGATCGAGACATCGGGTGGCGTTGAAACGACGTTCGACATGAGAAAGCTCCTTCGCCTGTCCCCGGATCACGAGTCCGGGTTGTTGGGCCTGCGGTCGAGACCTGGGCGCAGGCCCTCGGTTACCGTCCTACAATTGAACATACCAACCGGTCGGAACCCACACCATAGGGCGACCGCCTGAACCTGCTTTGCTTAGAACCCAGTCCGCTCAGTGAGGAGTCCCCGTGGGTCGATTCGACGGCAAGACGGCGCTCGTGACCGGGGCCAGCCGCGGCATCGGCCTCGCCATCGCCCAGCGCCTGGTGGATGATGGTGCCCGTGTCGTGATCACGGCCCGCGGCCAGGAGTCCCTGGACCACGCAGTCACGCAGCTGGGCGGCTCAGCGCACGCGATCGGTATCGCCGGCAAGGCCGACAGCGGCGAGCACCGCGCCGAGGTCTTCGCGCGCATTCACTCGGACCTCGGCAGGCTCGACTTCCTGGTCAACAACGCGGGCATCAACCCCGCCTACGGCAAGGCGCTCGACGTTTCGGATGACGCGGTGCGCAAGATCTTCGAGGTGAACGTTCTCGGCAGCCTGGCCTGGAGCAGGGATGCTGTCACCGCCGGCCTGACGACCGCCATCGTCAACATCGCGTCAATCGCCGGCGTCACCGCCGCTCCCGGAATCGCGCTGTACGGCGTATCCAAAGCGGCGCTCATCAACCTCACGACCCAGCTCGCCTGGGAGCTCGCCCCAGGCATCCGGGTCAACGCGGTTGCCCCCGCGGTCATCAAAACAGACTTCGCGAAAGCACTCTACGAAGGCCGGGAGGAGCAGGTGGCGGCGACGTACCCACTGAAGCGCCTCGGGGTTGCGACGGACGTTTCCGGGCCCGTCGCGTTCCTGCTCTCCGAGGACGCCGCTTGGGTGACGGGACAAACGCTGCTGATCGACGGCGGCGGATCCCTGGCCCCGGCGATCTGAGACGCGATTCGAGGCGGGGCAGATGACAGAGGTTGCGGTGGCGGGGGAACCGGTGCTGGCCCCAGAGCCCGCGGTGGCGGGGGAACCGGT
>Ga0302157_10000305_pt1 | contig 65036 bp, 65 predicted proteins | sample I_Bog_N3_3_FD_193502 | JGI IMG/M metagenome (GOLD analysis project Ga0302157, IMG submission 193502) | Peat permafrost microbial communities from Stordalen Mire near Abisko, Sweden - I_Bog_N3_3 | ecosystem: Environmental > Terrestrial > Soil > Wetlands > Peat | place: Sweden: Abisko, Stordalen... | reverse complement strand
CGATCTACGAGCACCTGGAGACCATCTCGGATCGCTGCGAGGACGTTGCGAACATCGTCGAGGGCATCATTCTCGAGAACTCCTGATGCACTCGATCCAGATCGGCTTCGGCCTGGTCGCGATGCTCGTCGTGCTCGCGGTGCTGTTCGACTTCATGAACGGCTTCCACGACGCCGCCAACTCGATCGCCACCGTCGTCTCCACCGGCGTGCTCAAGCCGCAGACCGCGGTGTTGTTCGCCGCCTTCTTCAACATCGTCGCGATCTGGATCTTCCACCTCAAGGTCGCGGCGACGGTGGGCAAGGGCATCGTCGACATCTCGTTCGTCGACCAGCACGTGGTCTTCGGCGCGCTGGTGGGCGCCATCACGTGGAACCTCGTCACGTGGTGGTTCGGCATTCCGTCGAGCAGCTCGCACGCGCTGATCGGCGGCATCGTCGGCGCGGTGATCGGCCGCGGCGGTGCGTCGCACCTGATCCTGTCGGGCATCTGGCCCACCGTGGCCTTCATCATCATCTCGCCGCTGCTGGGCTTCATCCTGGGGGCGGCGACGCTGATCGCCGTCTCGTGGATATTCAGACGGCAATCGCCGCTCCGCATCGACGGCTGGTTCCGGCGGCTGCAACTGGTGTCGGCCGGCCTCTATTCGCTGGGCCATGGCGGCAACGACGCCCAGAAGACGATCGGCATCATCTGGATGCTGCTGGTGGCGACGCAGTACGCTCCGGGCGGCACGGCGATGCCGCCCACCTGGGTCATCTGGGCCTGTTACGTGGCCATCGGCCTGGGCACGATGTTCGGCGGCTGGCGCATCGTCAAGACCATGGGCCAGCGCATCACCAAGCTGAATCCCGTCAGCGGCTTCTGCGCCGAGTTCGGCGGCGCGATCACGCTCTTCACCGCCTCCGCGCTGGGCGTGCCCGTGTCCACCACGCACACGATCACCGGCGCCATCGTGGGTGTCGGCAGCGTGCGCGGCGCCTCGGCCGTGCGCTGGGGCGTGGCCGGCAACATCGTCTGGGCGTGGATCTTCACGATCCCGGCATCGGGCCTCGTGGCGGCGTTGTTCGCGATAATCAGCGGCTACTTGTTCTGACCTGGGGCGAGGCATGATCCGCAGAGGAATTCCCGCGAAACAACGGCCGAGGCGGCGGGGTCGAGGAACGGTACGGCACGCGTGGCGTTTCGCCTGCGCCGGCGCCATGCTCTGGGCGCTCGTCGCCGGAGCGCACGCGCAGTCGGTCAGCTTCAGCGGCATGCTGGGCGATCGCGCCCTGTTGATCATCGACGGCCAGGCGCACTCGCTGGCGGTCGGTGGCAGCGTGCAGAACGTCAAGCTCCTCCGGCTCGATGGCAACCTGGCGCAGGTCGACATCGGCGGGAAGGCGCAGACCCTGCGGCTGGGCGGAGGCGCGGTCGTGGGGGCCCTCTCCGGTGGATCGAGTGGTTCCCAGATCATCCTGCCCGCGGGCCAGGGCGGCCATTTCACCGGGCTGGCCAGCATCAACGGGTATTCCGTGCGCTTCATGATCGACACCGGCGCGTCCACGGTCGCCATCGGTCGCGACGAGGCCGAGCGGATCGGGCTCGACATCGGGGCCGGCGGCGCGGCCATGGCGATGACCGCCAACGGCGCGGTCACGGTGCGCACCCTGACGCTGACGACCGTGCGCGTGGGCGACGTGACCGTCGGCAACGTGCCGGCCATCGTGGTGCCGAACGCCATGCCCTACGTGCTGCTGGGAAACAGCTTCCTCTCGCGGTTCCAGATGCGGCAGGACAACGACACGCTGGTGCTGGAAAAGAAGCCCTGACGGCGTTCACGCGGGCATGCGCGCCTGCGCGCGCGGTGCCCCGCGTTGTGCGCGCATCGCGAAGAACGCGATCGCGACGGCCGCCAACGGCAGCACCATCGCCACCCACGTGACGGCCGGCAGGCCGGGCCCGCTGGCGATCACGACGCCGCCCACCCATGCGCCCAGCGCGTTGCCGAGGTTGAACGCGGCGATGTTGAAGCTCGAGGCCAGCGTCTCGCCAGCGCCGTCGGCCCTGGACAGCACCCACATCTGCAGCGGCGCCACCGTGGCGAAGGCCGCGACGCCCAGCAGCCCGACGAAGACGATGGCCAGTGCGTGGCTGTGCAGTGCGAAGCCCATGCCGGCGAGCACCGTCGCGAGCGCGAGCAGCGAGCCCAGCACCGTGGCTTCGAGCCGGCGGTCGGCCAATTTGCCGCCCAGGATGTTGCCGGCCACCAGGCCACCGCCGAACACGAGCAGGATGGGCGGCACGGCGCTCTTGTCGAAGCCGGTGATCTGCGTCAGCAGCGGCGCGATGTAGGTGAACACGGCGAACACGCCGCCGTAGCCCAGCACGGTGGTGGCCAGGCCCAGCAGCACGCTGCGCCGGCCCATGGCGGCGACGTCGGCGCGCCAGTCCATCTTCTCCGGCGCCGCGGCGTCGCGCGGCACGAACGCCGCGATGATGGCCAGCGCCAGCACGCCCACGCCGGCCACCGCCCAGAACGTGGCGCGCCAGCCGTAGGCCTGGCCCAGCCAGGTGCCGATCGGCACGCCCAGCACGTTGGCGACGGTCAGGCCGGTGAACATGACCGCGATCGCCGACGCGCGCTTGTCGGCGGCGACCAGGCCGGTGGCGACCACGGCGCCGACGCCGAAGAAGCTGCCGTGGGCGAACGCGGTGAGCACGCGGGCAGCCATCAGCAGCCCGTACGTGGGCGCCAGCGCACAGGCGGCGTTGCCGACGGTGAAGATCGCCATCAGCGCCAGCAGCACCGTCTTGCGCGGCCAGTGGCGGGTCAGCACGGTGAGTACCGGCGCGCCGACGACCACGCCCATCGCGTAGCCGGAGATCAGCAGGCCGGCGGCCTGGATCGTCACGCCGAGGTCGGCACTCATGTCGAGCAGCAGGCCCATGATGACGAATTCGGTGACGCCGATGCCGAAGGCCCCGGCGGTGAGGGCATAGAGGGCGAGAGGCACGAGAAAGGCTCCGGAAGGCAGGCGATGGTTCCCATGGTGGCGATGATCGTTGCTTGCGACTAGACTGCCCTCAAGAAGAACACTTGTGAATTGAAGTCACATGAGTCGCCAGGAAGTCAATCGGTCGGGGGAGATGGACGTGTTCGTTCGCGTGGTCGAGCTCGGCGGCTTCTCGGCCGCGGCGCGCGCGCTCGCGATGACGCCGTCCGCGGTGAGCAAGCTGGTGGCGCGCCTGGAGGCCCGGCTGGGCGTGCGGCTGCTCAATCGCTCCACGCGCCAGGTGCAGCTCACCGCCGAGGGCAGCGTCTTCTACGAGCGCAGCGTGCGCGTGCTGGCCGACCTGGCCGAGGCCGAACGCGGCGCGGCGGCCAACGACGCGCCGCGCGGCCGCCTGAGCGTCAACGCCAACGTGCCGTTCGGCGAGGCCGCGCTGCTGCCGCTGGTGCCGGCGTTCCTCGCGCGCTATCCCGACATCACGCTGGACATCGTGCTCACCGACGAGGTGATCGACCTGATCGAGCACCGCACCGACGTCGCCGTGCGCGCGGGGCCGTTGAAGAGCTCCAGTCTCGTCGCGCGCAAGCTGGGCGCGACCCGCAAGTCCATCCTGGCCTCGCCCGGCTATCTGGCCAGGCACGGCACGCCGAAGACCCCGGCCGACCTGGCGGCCCACAATTGCCTCGGCTTCAATCGCACACGCACGCTCAACGGCTGGCCGCTGCTCGAGGGCGGCCAGCTCGTGACGATGCCCGCCGTCGGCAATGCGCAGGTCAGCGACGGGGCGTCGCTCCAGCGCCTGGCGGTGGCCGGCCTCGGGCTCGCGCGGCTCGCGCTGTTCCATGCGCGCGACGACATCGCCGCGGGCCGTCTCGTGCCGGTGCTGGAGGCGTTCAACCCGGGTGATCTCGAGGAGATCCACGCGGTCTTCCTCGGTCACGGCGGCTACCTGCCGGCGCGCGTGCGGGCGTTGCTCGATTTCCTGGTCGAGAACGTGCGGATCTGAGGCCAGGAACGCAAGACGCCCTCGTCACCGGAGGTGGCAAGGGCGTCTGGTGTGCAGACTCGTCACGGCTCGTTCGAGCCGTGATGTGCGCCGGCGTTTTTTAGCCGCGGCGGGTCGTCTTCTTGGCGGCCGGGGCGACCTGGTCGATGACCGACGACAGCGACGTGTGCGCCATGTCGACGCCCTTCTTCATGCCCTTGGCCAGCGGCGCGAACGCGTCCGGCTGCGGCAGCTTCGAAGCGGTCGCGTCGAGCGTGGCGTGGAATTGCTGGACGCCCAGGTCGGCGGACTCGCGCAGCTGCTCGCTGGCCAGCGCCAGGCCCGTCTTGGCGTTCGCCTTGATCAGTTCGACGGCGGCTTGCGGATCCTTGATGCCCGTCAGCGACTTCAGCGCCGCTTCGGTGGCCAGGCGGCTTTCCTCGAAGTGCTTCTTGCCGAGGTCGGCCCAGGCCTGCATCTGTTCCATGACCGGGCGCAGGTTGGCCTGGATGGCTTCGGGGGCGAACTTTTCGGCGCCGGGGAAGGACGGGAAGGCGAAGGCGTTGGTCGTGGTCATGAGGATCTCCAATAAGATTTGTGCGGTGCAGCAATTCTAATTCATTCATGCTGCAGTGCAACATCAAATTTAGAGAAGGCGATCCAATGCCTTCGTGCCGGAGCCTCAGCCCATGCTCGCGACCAGCTCCTGCAGTCGCGCCGGTTGCTCGATCTGCGGCATGTGGCCGCACTGCGCGATGAGCTCGAAGCGGGCGTTCGGGAACGACGCGGCCGCCGCCCGGCCGTAGGCCGGCGTGACGACGCGGTCGCTCTCTCCCCACACCACCATCACCGGCACGCGCACGTCCGCGAGACGCGCGCGCAGGCCCGGGTCGCCCATGTCGCGTGCGCGCCCGTAGACGGCCAGCGTCTTCATGTTGGCCGCCATCCCGGCCTTCTGCGCGTCGCTGAGCGCGGCGGGATCGATGCCGTGGCGCGCCGGGTCGTGATAGCTGAGCGCCGACAACTGTGGCGGCGTGAGGCCGAACACGTCGGCGCAGGGTTCGCCGTCGACCACGATGCCGGCGCCGTTGACCAGCACGACTCCGCGCAGGCGCGGGCCTGCGCGCAGCGCGAGCGCATTGGCGATCCAGCCCCCGATCGAGAAGCCGACCACCAGCACGTCGGTGAGGGCCAGTCGCTCCAGCAGCGTGGCATAGGCGTCGGCGATCTGCTCGACGCTGTCGAACGACTCCGGCCGCGGCGTGCCGGCGAAGCCGGGGTGAATCGGTGCGATGACGCGGGCATGCGCGGATGTCGTCGCGACGAAGCCTGCCACCGTCAACGGGCCGCCGCCGCCGTGCAGCACGAGGACGGCCGGGCCGTTGCCGCGATCGTCGACAGTGAGGGTCAGGCCATTGGCGAAGGTCTCGGTGCGCGGGGTGGAACGGGATGCGGTTGGCATGAGGCGACCTCTATATAAAGATGTTGATATAAAGATGATGATACGATGAGACTGAATTCCTTGCAAGGTGACATGGCCATGCCTCCAGACCTCCAGCCCCTGGGACTCGCGATCAAGCGGGTCCAGCACAGGCACCACCGCACGCTCGACGCCGCGCTGATCGAGATGGGCACCACGCTGGCGCAGTGGGACGCGCTGCGGGCGATCGCACGCCATCCCGAGTCGTCGTCGCACAAGCTGGCAGGCTTGACGTTCCAGACCGACCAGTCGTTCGGCTCGCTGGCCAATCGGATGGTCGACCGCGGCCTGATCCGCCGCGTCGCCGGTGAAGGGCGGGCGATCCTGCATCACCTCACGTCGGAAGGCGACGCGATGCTGGCCGCGGGCAACGCGGTCGCCGACCGCATGCTCGCGGCTTCATTCGCCCCGTTGGCGAAGGCGGAGCGTCAGCAACTGCAAGCGTTGCTGGCGAAGTTGCTGGGCGATCCGGACAGGTCTGCATGAGTCCGGATCGAGTCGACCGGACCTTCTCCTAGCGCTGGACGTCGAAGCCCTTCTCGACTGAGAACGCGATCGTGCCCATCAGCACGCCGCCGCCGATCATCAACGCCATGATCACGCCCAGCACCGGCACCCAGCCGGTGTGGACCATGCCCGGAGGCGGCGACTCGTCGTCCTCGTCGCGCGTGGCCTGGACAACCGGCTGCGACGGGTCGCCGGCATACAGCCTGGCCCATTTCGCGTCGCTGGTCAGGCCGATGACGATGGCGCACAGCATGCCCACCGAGATCGTCAGGCCCAGCCAGGGCACCAGCGCCCAGGACAGCCGGTCATCGACGCCCAGGTTGCGCATGCGCACGGCGCCGACGATGCCCACGATGGTCGGGATCGGATAGAGCCAGCCCCAGCGGCTGCGCAGGCCGTGCAGGTAGAAATGGTGCAGGCCGATGCTGCCGCCGATCACCGCGATCCAGGTGGCGAGCGACTTCGACGGCACGTCGGCCGGGTCGCGCAGGGCAGGGGCGCCGGCCGTCGCCTGCGGCGACGTCATGCCAGATCCTCGCGCTCGATCGGCGCCGAGTCGGCGCCCGTGCCCAGGCGGCGCTGCATCATCACGACGTCCAGCCAGCGCTCGAATTTCCAGCCGGCCGCGGCGAAGACGCCGGTGTGCTCGAAGCCGCAGGCGGCGTGCACGGCGATGGAGCCCTTGTTCTCGGCATCGCCGATCACGGCCAGCATCTGGCGGATGCCCAGGCGCTCGCAGCGGGAGATCAGCTCCGCCAGCAGCAACTTGCCCGCGCCCTGGCCGCGTGCGCCAGGGGCGAGGTAGATCGAGTCCTCAACGCAGAACCGGTAGGCGCGGCGCGGGCGGAACTGGTTGGCGTAGGCGTAGCCCAGCACCTGGCCGTCGCGCTCGGCTACCAGCCAGGGCAGGCCCTGGGCCAGGATCGCGTCACGGCGCCTGACCATTTCGGCGTCGTCGGGCTCCTCCAGCTCGAAGGTGCCGGTGCCGTTGCGCACGGCCTCGCGGTAGATCTCCGCGCAGGCGGCGACGTCGGCGGTGGTGCTGTCGCGCAGGATCAGGGGCGTACTTGACGAAGACGGGGTGGTCAGGCTCATGACGTTCAGTTTATAATGTTCGGTTTTCGGCGTTGGCTGGTGCCTTGCCCGGAGCTTGCGGACTAACCCTCCGCACGGATTGACGTCCCAGCTCCCCCGCGAGAAATCGACGGCAGGTCACCAGCGTATCTAACGACGTCGAATGTAGCGCTGCGGTCGGCCTTTGCGGGTCGGCATCGGCAACAAGTTTGGCCCGGCCTTGCGTGTCTCCCTGGCGTGGCAAAACAAACCAAACTCAGGAATATCATCATGGTCGTCATTCGACTTGCACGTGGCGGCGCCAAGAAGCGCCCGTTCTACAACATCGTGGTTGCCGATTCGCGCGAACGCCGCGACGGCCGCTACCTCGAGCGCGTCGGCTTCTACAACCCGATGGCCTCGGGCCAGGAAGAGCCGCTGCGCGTCGTGTTCGACCGCGTGACGTACTGGAAGAGCGTTGGCGCGCAAGCATCGCCCACCGTCCAGCGCCTGCTCGACACCGCCGCCAAGAAGATTGTCGGCACCCCCGTCGCCGTCGCTGCCTGATGGCGGCTTGTCTTTTTCGCACGCGAACTGATTGCGGCGTCTCCCGATGACTGCACCCGTGAGCGAAGAAGACGTCTCCTGGCCCGAAGACGCGATCGAAGTCGGTCGCATCCTCGGTGCCTGGGGTATCAAGGGCGGCATCAAGGTGCTGCCCTTCGCGGCCGATCCACAGGCCCTGTTTTCCGCCGGGCGCTGGTTCCTGAAGCCAGCCGAGAGCACCAAGCCGCCGTCGCTGAAACCCGGCAAGACGGCGCCCACGCCCGCTCACAAGACCCCCGCCCAGAAGGCCGCGCTCGCTGCGCCGATGCCTTTCGCGCTGACCGTGAACGGCGTGCGTGTCCAGGGCGACGCCATCGTCGCGCTGGCCCCCGAGATCGCCGATCGCGACGCCGCCGAGGCGATGAAGGGCGTGCGCATCTTCGTGTCGCGCTCCACATTCCCGGCGCCCGATCCCGACGAGTTCTACTGGATCGACCTGATCGGCCTGGCCGTGGTCAACCGCGAAGGCGTGGCCCTCGGCGACGTCATCGGCCTGCTCGACACGGGCCCGCACTGCGTGCTGCGCGTCAAGCCGGCCGCGGCCGAAGCTGCCGCGGGCGACGCGCCCGCCGAGCCGGCCGCCGACGAGCGCCTGATCCCGTTCGTCGATGCCTACGTCGACGGCGTCGACATGCCCGGTCGCCGCATCACGGTCGACTGGGGTCTCGACTACTGATTTGCTTCGAGGCCGTCCCGGCCTCGTCCCGTCGCCTTCCGGAAACCCGAATGCGCTTCGACGTCATCACGCTGTTCCCCGACCTGTTCGCGCCGTTCCTGACGCAGGGCATCACGCGGCGCGCCTACGAATCGGGCCAGGTCGACGTGAAGCTGTGGCCTTTGCGCGACCACGCCGAGGGCGCCTACCGCCGCGTCGACGACCGTCCGTTCGGTGGCGGTCCCGGCATGGTGATGCTGGCCGAGCCGCTCGAGCGCGCATTGGGCGCGGTGTCGAGCGCGCGCGCGGCCGCGGGCGCACCCCGGGGTCCCGTCGTGCTGTTCACGCCCACCGGCCGCCGCATCGACCAGACGCTGGTGCGCGACTGGGCGGCTGGCCCCGGCGCGACGCTGCTGTGCGGCCGCTACGAAGGTCTCGACCAGCGCGTCGTCGACCGCCATGTGGACGTCGAACTGAGCCTGGGCGACTTCGTCTTGTCCGGCGGCGAGCTGCCGGCGTTGACGCTGCTGGACGCCATCGCGCGACTGATGCCGGGCGTGCTGGGTGACGAGCAATCGCACCTGCAGGACAGTTTCGAACAGGGCCTGCTCGATTGCCCGCACTACAGCCGCCCGGAGATCCTGGCCACCGCCGAGGGCGAGCTGCCGGTGCCTGCGGTGCTGCTGTCCGGCCATCACAAGGACATCGCGCGCTGGCGCCGCGAGCAGTCGCTCACCCTGACGGCCGCGCGCCGGCCCGACCTGATCGCGGCGGCGCGGGCGGCGGGGCTGCTCACGAAGGCAGACGAGAAGTTTCTCGCCGCGCCGGGCCTGGTCGCGCTATAATCAAAGGCTTTTCGATCCTCTACCGGGCAGAAAACGGCACGCGTGGCGATCAGGATCAAATCCCGACGCCCGCACTCTGGATGGACTCCAGTGCCGGATCTCAGCAATATCGCGCCGGCAAGAACGAAATCGGTTGGAGTAAATCTTGGACCTCATCGCTACCCTCGAGCAGGAAGAAATTTCCCGTCTCGGCAAGACCATTCCCGTGTTCGCCCCGGGTGACACCGTGATCGTGAACGTCAACGTCGTCGAAGGCACGCGCAAGCGCGTCCAGGCGTACGAAGGCGTCGTGATCGCCCGTCGCAACCGTGGCCTGAACTCGAACTTCATCGTTCGCAAGATCTCCAGCGGCGAAGGCGTGGAACGTACGTTCCAGCTGTACAGCCCGCTGATCGCGTCGATCGAAGTCAAGCGCCGCGGCGATGTCCGCCGTGCGAAGCTGTACTACCTGCGCGAGCGCTCGGGCAAGTCGGCGCGCATCAAGGAAAAGCTGGCCTGAGTTCCTGGCGTCCCCCGCCTCGAACCAGACAGGAAAGCCCGGCTCTGCCGGGCTTTTTCGCTTTCAAAGGCCCCATTTGCGGGGCCTTGTCGTTTGGGGATGAGCACAAGAGCGCCACCCTGAGAAACCCACATCCCGATGACATCCACGCCCGCCCCCGACGCCTTTCGCGTCCTCGTCATCGGAGGCTATGGCTTCTTCGGTTGCCGTCTCGTCGAGCGGCTGTCGCTGCAGGCCGGCCTGCACATCCTTGTCGCGGGTCGTTCCGCCGAGCGCGCAGCGGCGCTGGTGATGCAACTGGCGCCAGGCGCCAAGTCCACGCTCGGCAGCGTCGCGCTGGACGCGCTGTCCGACGACCTGCCGGCCTGGCTCGATCGCCTCGCGGTGCGCGCGGTCGTCGTGGCCAGCGGGCCGTTCCAGGGCCAGGACTATCGCGTGGCGCTGGCCTGCAGCGCCGCCGGCGTCCACTACGTCGACCTGGCCGACGGCCGCGCGTTCGTCGCTGGCATCGCGGCCGTCGACGTCGCCGCGACTGCGGCGGGCGTCTGCGCGATCAGCGGGGCGAGCTCGGTGCCGGCATTGTCCAGCGCCGCCGTCGACGAGTTGACGCGCGGCTGGCAGCGGGTGGATGCGATCGACGTGGGGCTCAGCCCCGGCAACCGCACCGAACGCGGCCTGTCGACGATCCAGGCGGTGCTGAGCTACTGCGGGCAACCGATTCTGCGCGAGGGCAGGCCGCCGCTCACGGGATGGCTGCGATCGCGGCTGCACCGCTATCCCGCGCCGGTGGGCTGGCGGCTGCTGTCGCCGTGCGACGTGCCCGACCTGACACTGCTGCCCGCGCACTATCCGGGCCGGCCGAACGTGCGCTTCGGTGCCGGGCTCGAACTGGTCCTGCTGCATCTGGGCATGAACTCGATGGCGCTGCTGGCGAAATGGGGCCTGGTGCGCGACTGGTCCTTGCATGCGCGCTGGCTCAAGCGCGCCTCGGACTGGTTCAAGACCTGGGGTTCCGACGCTGGCGCCATGCACGCGACGGTGCGCGGCCTCGATGCCCAGGGCGCGGCCGCCAGGCAGCGCTGGACGCTGATCGCCACCCACGGCGACGGCCCGTATGTGCCCACGCTGGCCGCCGCCGCGCTGGTGCGCAAGCTGGCCGCGGGCGCACCGCTGGCTGCGGGTGCACGCGCCTGCATCGGCCTGTTGACGCTGGACGATTTCGCGCGCGAGGCGGTCGGCCTGCACATCACCTGGCGCAGCCATCAGGGGTGAAAGACGATGGCGCGTGCAATGGTCACGCCCAGGTCTGACAATCGCGTGTCGTCCATCGTCCGCGCCCCATTCCGAATGTCTTCCTCCGATGTCCCGTCCACTCCCGCCGTCGCACCGCGCGCGCTGATCCGCGAGCCCCGACTGGCGCCGGTCGTCGGCACGGACAGCGATCTGCCGGCCATCGCGCCGGACCGCCTGGCGCCCGATGCCTTGCGCGCGCGCTTCGCGCCCACGCTGCGCGCATTCGCGCACGCCGGCGACGCCGACGATGGCGAGACGGCGTGGATGCCCGAGTTCAGCGGCGACGGCCAGCGCCTGTCCGAGCGCCCGGTGCGGCGCGCCGCTGTGCTGGTGCCGCTGGTGCGTCGCCCCGGTGGTCTCGCGGTGCTGCTCACCAAGCGCACCGACCACCTCAACGATCATGCGGGCCAGGTCAGCTTTCCGGGGGGGCGCACCGACCCGGAGGACGTGGATGCCGTTGCCACGGCGCTGCGCGAGGCGCGCGAGGAGGTGGGGCTGGCAGCCGACGAGGTGGAGGTGATCGGCATGCTGCCCACCTACACCACGGTGACGGCGTACGAGGTGACGCCCGTCGTCGGGTTGCTGGATCCGCCGCGCGCGCTGGCGCTGGATCCGTTCGAGGTGGCCGAGGTCTTCGAGGTGCCGCTGGCCTTCCTGATGGATCCGGCCAACCATCGCCGCCACGCGGTGGAGTTCCAGGGCATCTCGCGCCAGTTCATCTCGATGCCCTGGGGCACGGATGGCAGCGGCCAGCCGTACTTCGTGTGGGGCGCCACGGCCGCGATGCTGCGCAACCTGTACCGCTTCCTGGCGCGCTGATTCGATCGCCTCGTTCGACTGCGCCGTCCCAACGTTTTGCGGGGCTCCGTGCTTGGCCGTGAGAGCGGTCGACCGTCGCGCTGCGGCTATGATTCGTCTCAATGAGTTTCGTCGCCGTCCTCCTCGCCTTGCTGCTCGAGCAGATCAAGCCGCTGCCCCGCAACAACGTCGTGCATTACTCGCTCGCGTCCTGGGTGGGCTGGACGGGCCGCAACTTCGACGCCGGCAAGCCGCAGCACGCCAAGATCGTGTGGCTGGTCACGGTGATCGCGCCGTCGCTCGCGGCCGCGCTGATCTACATCGTCATCGCGCACTACAGCTCGATCGCCGCGCTGATCTTCGACGTCGCGATCCTGTACCTCACGCTGGGCTTTCGCCAGTTCAGCCACTACTTCACCGACATCCGCACGGCGCTCGAGGGCGGCGACGAGCCGGAGGCGCGCCGCCTGCTCGCCGAGTGGCGCCATCTGGACGCCTCCGAGCTGCCGCGCACCGAGCTGCTGCGCCACATGATCGAGCATTCGCTGCTGGCGGCACATCGCCACGTGTTCGGCGTGTTCTTCAGCTTCGTCGTGTTCTCGGCCATCGGCCTGGGGCCGGCCGGCGCGGTGCTGTACCGGATGGCGGAGTTCGCGTCGCGCTACTGGGCCTTCCGCAGCAAGTCGCTCGACACGCCGATCAACGAGAACCTGATGGCACTGTCGCAGCGGCTGTTCAGCCTGATCGACCATGTTCCCGCACGGCTGACGGCGTTCGGCTTTGCCGTCGTCGGCAACTTCCAGGACGCGATCGACGGCTGGAAGCGCGACGCCGGCCTGTGGAAGCACGTCAACGAAGGCATCATCCTGGCGGCCGCGGCGGGCGCCGTCGGCATTCAACTGGGCGGCGGCGCGGCTCCGGGCGTCACGCCTGACAGATCGAAGACGTTCACGAGCGGCGAGGGCGCACTCGCCTCCGAATCCGAAGGCAGCACCACGCAGGGCATGCCGCCGCAGTTGGGGCACCTGGGCATCGTCGTGGGCCTGGTGTGGCGCTCCGTCGTGTTGTGGATGCTGTTGGTGGCGTTGTTGAAGATCGCCAACCTGACGTCGCTGATCGTGCTCTGAGCTTCATGCGACGCACTGGCGCCACCGCGGCGCTGATCGGCCTGCCTGCGGGTCAGCGGCGCGATTCGAACAGTACGAACAGGCCCATGCCGGTCAGCATCGAGAGGACGAAGACGATGGCCTTGGCTTCGCCCATGCCGAGCGCGACGAGCGCCGGCCCCGGGCAGAATCCAGCCAGGCCCCAGCCAGCGCCGAACAGCGTGCTGCCCACGATCAGGCGCCGGTCGACGGTGCGTTTCGCGGGCAGTTGAATCGGTGCGCCGAGCAGTGACTTCACGCGTCGGCGTGCGACGGCGAAGCCGGCTGCAGCTACCGCGATGGCGCCGGCCATCACCAGCGCCAGCGACGGATCCCAGTCTCCGGCGAGATCCAGAAAGCCGAGCACCTTGGCTGGATCGGCCATGCCGGAGAGCAGCAGACCGATGCCGAAGACAAGGCCGGCGAGGAAGGCGATCGCGACGAACATGCTCAGTGGCCCAGCAGATGGCGCACGACGAACACGACGGCGAAGCCGGCCGCCATGAACGTGACGGTGGCCGCGAGCGAGCGCACCGAGCCGCGCGACAGGCCGCACACGCCGTGGCCGCTGGTGCAGCCCGCGCCGTAACGCGTGCCCACGCCCACCAGCAGCCCGGCGACGATCAGCACCGGCATGCTCGCGTCGACCTGCAGGCGAGGCCATGCGGCCACGAGACGCCAGGCCAGCGGCGCCGCGACCAGCCCGAACACGAATGCGACGCGCCAGGCGACGTCCCGTCGTGCCGGTTCGAGCAGGCCGCCGAGTACGCCGCTGATGCCGGCAATGCGGCCATTGAACAGCACCAGCAGCGTCGCCGCGAGGCCGATGAGGACACCCCCGGCCAGGGCGGCCCAGGGCGTGAACGACGTCCAGGCGATGGTCACGTCAGGCCTCGGACATGCGCTGCGATCAGTGCCGCGAAGCGGCCCGCTCCAGCTCGCCCATCAGTTCTTCGTAGATGCGCTCGCGCGACGGCGAGATGTCGCCGCGCGCGATGGCCGCACGCACGCCGCAGGACGGCTCGTGGCGGTGCGTGCAATTGGCGAACTTGCAGTCGCCCAGGTAGTTGCCGTAGTCCAGCATCAACGAGCCCAGGTCGGCCGATTTGATGTGGTGGATGCCGAACTCCTGGAAGCCGGGCGAGTCGATCAGCGCGCTGTGGCGGGCGTCGTCGAGCCAGTACCAGGTGGTGGTGGTGGTGGTGTGCTTGCCCGACTTGAGCGCCTTGGAGATCTCGCCCACCTGGGCATCGGCGTGCGGCACCAGCAGGTTCACCAGCGTGCTCTTGCCCATGCCGCTGGGACCCAGCACCAGCGTGGTCTTGTCCTTGAGCAAGGGCTCGAACAGCGCCTTGGTGCCTTCGGGATCGGTCTTGACCGCCACTTCCAGCACGTCGTAGCCCATCTTGCGGTACGGCGCCAGGCGCTCGCGGGCGGCGGTGGCCTCGGGCAGGTCGATCTTGTTGAGGACGATCTTGACGGCGATGCGGCCGTCTTCGGCGGCGATCAGCGCGCGCGTGAGTTGCGACTCGCTGTACGGCGGGTCGGTGGCCACCATGATCAGCAGCAGGTCGATGTTGGCCGCGAAGTTCTTGCTGCGCCACTCGTCCTGGCGCTTGAGCAGGCTGCTGCGCGGCTCGAACGATTCGATCACGCCCTCGTCGCCGGACACCTGCCAGCGCACGTGGTCGCCGACGATCACTTCGCTCTTCTTGCCGCGGCCATGCGCCAGCATGCGGATGCCGTCGGCCGTCTCGATGACGGAATGGCGACCGTGCACGCCGACGACGCGGGCCAGTTCGAACTTCGACGGGGGCGGGGCGCCGCGCGAAGCGGCGCTCAAGCGGCGGCTCCGACGAGGTTCGCGTCCGCGAGGCCCAGCGCCGCGATGCGCGCCGACGCCGGCGGGTGCGAGTAGTAGAAGCGTACGTAGAGCGGATCCGGCGTGAGCGTGGACGCGTTGTCCTCGTAGAGCTTGAGCAGCGCGCGCACCAGGTCGGTGGCGCTGGCGTTGCTGCGCGCATAGGCATCGGCCTGGTACTCGTCGCGGCGCGACAGGCTGGCGAAGATCGGCGAGACGAAGAACATGAACGGTGGCAGGCCCATCATGAACAGCAGCAGCGCCAGCGCGTTGTTGCTGGCGAAGGTGTTGGGCGTGACGCCCAGTCCGACGTAGAAGCCGAACTGAGTGGCCAGCCAGCCCAGCAGCGCGAAGCCCAGGAAGCTGAAGACGAGCATCATCGCCACGCGCTTGGCGATGTGACGGTGGGCGAAGTGGCCCAGTTCGTGCGCGAGCACGGCCTCCACTTCGTCGCCGCTGAGACGCTTGAGCAGGGTGTCGAAGAAGACGACGCGCTTGCCGGCGCCGAAGCCGGTGAAGTAGGCGTTGGCGTGCGCCGAGCGGCGGCTGCCGTCCATCACGAAGAACCCCTTGGCGCGAAAGCCGCAGCGCTGCATCAGCGACTGCACGCGGGTGACGAGCGCGGTATCGGCGAGCGGCTCGAACTTGTTGAACAGCGGCGCGATCAGCGTCGGGTAGATCACCATCGCCAGCAGCTGGAACACCGTCAGCGCCCCCCAGGCCCAGATCCACCACAACGTGCCGGTGGCCTGCATGATCCACAACACCAGCGCGAGCAGCGGGGCGCCGATGGCGATGCCCAGCAACGTGGATTTGGCCAGGTCGGCCACGTACAGCGCCGGCGTGGTCTTGTTGAAGCCGAAGCGTTGCTCGAGACGGAAGGTGCTGTAGAGCTCGAACGGCAGATCCAGCAACGCGCCGACGAGCGTGAAGGCGCCGATCAGCAGCAACTGGTAGGCCATGACGCCCCAATGCGGCGCGACAAGCCCGAGCATGACGTCGTTGAGCCAGGCGAGGCCGCCCAGCAGCGTCCAGGCGATCAGCACGGCGCTGCCGAAGGCGTCGGTGACGATGGCCAGGCGCAGCTTGGCAAGCGTGTAGTCGGCCGCCTTCTGGTGCGCCTCCAGCGGCACGGTGCCGGTGAACGCCGCCGGGACGGCGCCACGGTGGGCGGCCACGTGGCGCATCTGGCGCGTTGCCAGCCAGAATTTGACGAGCAGCGAGGCGAGGATGGCCGCCGAGAACGCCAGGGACAGGGCAACAGGATTCATGGGCTCAAGTGTAGGTGTTCAGGCGCGTCAGCCGGCGCGCGTCCGGCGGTGAAAAGTGGCTGGAATGCGTCGCCGGGAATCCTGCAGATGCGTCCGTGCGGTGCAAAAGGCAAGGGCGCCATGGTTGACAGCTTGTTACGGGTACGCGCAGCGCGACGGGCTTCGCCGGCGATGCCGGGGCTACCATCGTTCGAGGCGGGGGCCCATGCAATGGAGAACAGCACTTGAGCAATCAGGATATGGAAGGCAATGGCCCGGGCGACGCGACGTCCGCTGCGTCTCCCGGCACACCCGAAACCGTCGAGCAGCAGCTCGCGAAGGAGCGCGACGCGCGCGTGCTGATGCGCGACCGCCTGCGCAACACCGAGGCGCTGGCCGCCGAGTCGCATGCGCTGCGTGCGCGCATGGCGCAGGAGCTGGAGCGCGTGACGGCCGAGCGCGATCGGCTGCGCAATGCAGCCGCATCGGGGACGGGGCCCGAAGCTGCGTCGGCGACCACCGGGTCGGCGGCCGGCGCCAGGGCGCCGACGATGACGGGCGCCCCGGCGTCCGTGCCGCCCATCGCGCCACCGATGACGCCGCACGCCAGCGATTGGCCGCTGAGGTCGCCGCCGCCGCCGCCGCGTCGCAACGGCCCCTGGTTGGCGCTCATGATGCTGACCGGCCTGGCCGTCGGCGTCGCGGGCCTGGCCTGGATCACCGGCTCGATGCCGGGCGAGAACAGTCTTGCTTCCATCTTGGCGCCGGCAGTCACGGCGCCCGTCGTGGCGGAGGCTGCCAAAGCGACGCCGCCGGCCGCGTCCAGCGTGCTGGCGGCCGCGGCGCCCATGCCCGCGCCGTCGCTCCCCGGCGGGGTGGTCGCGCTGCCGCCGCTGAGCCCCGAGGCGGTCCTCGCCGCGGCGCCCACCGCGGCAGGCAATGCCTCCAACCCGCCCTTCGCTGCGCTGCCGGGACGGCTGCGCGCGGCGCTGGACGCCGAAGGCGTCGTCGCGCCGGTGGACATCGACGCGGCGACCGGCCGCGTCGACGTCTCCGATCCCGCCGCCGACAACGCGCTGCGCGATCGCACCGACATGATCATTCGCGCGGTCTATGCCGGCGCGAGCCTGCCCGAGCCGCAGATCGAACATCGCTGGCTGTCGCCGCCGCGCGCGGGACGCGTGGCGTCCGCGGCGCTGCCCGTGGCCGAGGCACCTGTCCCGATGGCGGCGGTGAAGACGGTCGCGCACGCGACGCCTGCCTACGCAGTCGAGCACGCGAGGCACGCAGAGCTGTTGGCCGACGCGCCGGAGGCGCGCCCCATCCTGCCGGCAGGCCGCGTGACGGCGGCCTGCAAGGCGGAGGCCGCAGGCAGGTCGACCGCCCACCGTGCCGCAGAGGTGTCGGCCTGCATGAAGTACAGCTGCTGCAGCTCGGCCAATCGCCAGACGGAAGAGTGCCGGGCCTACAACAAGGCCTATGCGTTCACCTGCAGCGCAGGCTGACGGGCGTTCTCGGGGACGGCCCGCGATTTGCCACGAAGAGGACGGCGGGTGTTGCCCAGTGCAACCCCATCCTTCATCTCAAGTGCAAAAGGAGTCCCGCATGGACACGCTCAATGAAACTCTCAGCCGCGACGTCATCACCTCCGACCGCGTGGAAGGCACGACCGTCTACAACGACGCCGGCGACAAGCTCGGCTCCATCGACTACCTGGTGATCGACAAGCGCTCGGGCAAGGTGCGCTACGCCGCCCTCGAGTTCGGCGGCTTCCTGGGCATGGGCACGAACCGGTATCCGGTGCCGTGGACCTTGCTCGAGTACAACACCAGCCGCGGCGGCTACGTGGTGCCGATCGACAAGGGCACGCTCGACGGCGCGCCGCGCTATGCCGACGATCGCCGTCCGGACTACGACGACGAATACGGCCGCACCGTCTACGACTACTACGGAGTGGGTTGGTAGGACCTGCCCGGCGCGCCACCGCCTTCGCGCGACATCGCGTTGCAGTCCTCGGCGCGCAGGGCCTCTTCGCGCGCCCGGATGTCGGTGTCCCGGGCCACGACACTGTCTTCGGTCAGGTCCAGGCAGTGTCGTTGTCGACCACGTCGATGAATGTCGCGTCGTCGGGCTCGTCGTCGTCCTCGTCGATGTCGGGGCAATCGGGGGACGACGGCGACGCGTGGACGATGCGCACGTGCGAGAAGCCGTGTTCGTGCGAGCCGACATGGGCGCGGGCACCGTGCACGACGACGAACATCGCGAGCACGACGGCGATGGCTTTCAGGGGATGGCGCGGGCTGGCGGTCGGGTTCATCGGGATCTCCGGGGTGGATGGCCTTCTTTAAGGCGATGCGCCACGATAGGCAGGCGCGCGGCGACACTCCAGTGGTTCGCGACGAGCGCGGCGATCGCCACGACGAAATGAATCCGCGCACGACGAACCGGACGCACGCCTGCGCGAGAATGGGTATTTCGCGTCGCCGACCCGCCTGCCGGCCGCCGCGACGCCCACATACCCACCCGCGGGAAGACCCCATGACCGACACGCTGCTGAAGAAATCCGAGAACAACCTGATCTGGGTCGACATGGAGATGACGGGCCTGTTTCCCGACACCGACCGCATCATCGAGGTGGCCGTGGTCATCACCGACCCGCACCTGACGATCCGCGTCGAAGGCCCGGTGTTCGCGATCCACCAGAGCGACGCCACGCTCGACGGCATGGATGCCTGGAACAAGGGCACGCATGGGCGCAGCGGCCTGATCGACCGCGTGAAGGCGTCGACCGTCACCGAAGAGCAGGCCGAGGCCCAGCTGATCGAGTGGATGGCGCAGTACGTGCCCAAGGGCAAGAGCCCGATGTGCGGCAACTCCATCTGCCAGGATCGCCGCTTCATGGCGCGCACGATGCCCAGGCTGGAAGAGTTCTTCCACTACCGCAACCTGGATGTCAGCACGCTCAAGGAGCTTGCCAAGCGCTGGAAGCCGTCCGCGCTCGAGGGGCTGAAGAAGGCCGGCAACCACACCGCGCTGGCCGACGTGCAGGAGTCGATCGACGAGCTGGTGCACTACCGGACGACGTTGCTGGCGGTCTGATAGCGGCGTCGCCGCGGGCTCAGGGCGTCGGGACGGCGTCCGTGTCCAGTACGAACGCGCCCGCCAGCTCGGCCGCGTCGGGCGGCTCGAACACGCGCTCCATGAACTCGAACATCATCGGCGTGACTTCGAACGAGAACGTCTCGCCGCGGGTCGCGTTGCGCGTGCACACGCGCTCCGCGCGAACCGGCGCGGGCGCGTGAATGAAGTGGTCGTGCACGGCGTGGCCTGCCTCGACGGCCCAGAGCCGGAACGCGGCCCGGTCGGCGGCTTTCATGAACCCCATGTCGAGGACGACCGGCGTGCCGGTGCCCAGCACCTCGAACGCCGTCGCGCGGATGCGTTGTTCGCACCGACGCACGCGGGCCATGATCCAGCCGAAGTCGAGTGCCGGTGCCATGTCGGGCGCGAACAACTCGTGCATCCAGTCGTCGATGGCGAAGCGCACGCCGCCGTCGCGCGCGGCGAGCGTGCGCGCGTAGGTCGACTTGCCCGCGCCGACGGGGCCGAACACCAGGTGCACGCAGGGCGTCGCGGCACTCATTCCGCACTGCCGGCTTGAGCCGTTGGTGCGGCTGCCTTCGGCAGCACGCGCGGCGGGCGCGACGACAGCCGATACGGCGCCTGGCGCTCGCGCAATGCGCGCAGCAGGCCCTGTGCCTCTTCGTCCGGCCATTGCGGCAACTTTCGGTATTCGCTGCAGTCGCTCTTGCGCGTCATGAGCTGGTGGTCGATCAGCTCGCGGCGCAGGGTCGCGTGATCGCCGAACCCATGCCAGGCCCTGAGCACCTGGTTGACCTCGCTCTCCGTGTAGACGCGGCGCGCGTCGAAGCGCATCCACAGCACCCACATCGCGAGGCGCTGTTGCGACAGCTTCGGCGGCCAGCGCGTGAGCCGGCCGCTGAAGTCGAAGCATTTGAGCGTCTTGACGGCGCGCTCGCTGAGTCGCGGCGACAAGCCGGCGACCGGCGTGGTCACGGGGTCGAGCAGTTCGGGGGCGTCGAACCAGATGTCGGCCGGTCCCGCCGCGGGCGGCATGCTCGTGTCGCCGGCGGCGGATGCCTGTGCAGGCGCGACGTGCGCGGCCTCCGCCTTCAGTTCCTGCAGGTTGCGCTTGCCGGCGCCGCGCGCCAGCAGGTTCATCATCTCCACGTGGCCGGGCAGGCGGCCGTGCGTGATCTGGTGATCCTGCAGCGCGCGTTCCAGCAGGCGGGCGAGCGCGGAGAGGTCGGGGGCCGAGTACGGCAGGGCGGTTCGAGTCATGGCAAAGCCTCACGTGACGGCGTGTGCTCGAGAAGCTGCGCAGGGACGGCAGCACCGGGGGTTGCCATTGCCGGAGTCGAGCTCACGCTGTGGTGAGTCAAGCCCGAACGGGATACGAGCACCGACGTTTCCATGGGAATCGCCGTGCGGCAGGTTTAGCGACGCTGGGAATGCCAACGCGGCAACGCCTGGGTGAACTGCCGACCGAGACGCAAGTCTAACAGCGCGAGGGCGCGGAGGGCGCTGATGCGTTGCGAAGCTCGTGGCCTTCGATACCTCGATCTCTGCAGCGAACGCTGGGGAGCCTTCGAAAAAGCGGTTTCGCGCGCGTTGCTGACGCGAGGGGGCGGTGGGTGAGCGCGTGCAATCGACCCAATGCCGAAGTGAGAAGTCTCGAGCTCGCCACCCAAACCCGACGTTTTAGGTACCGGTGCCACCAATTGCGCTCCCGACACTTATCGCAAAATTCGAGATCTGCCAGCCTGAAGCACACGGATGATGGGGCAGACGGCGATCGGGTCGCATGTTGCATGTCGGCTCGAGGTTGGCCGCAGTCCGTCAGGTTCCTGGCATGACGGGCCGCACAATATTGCTGACTCTTGACGCGCGTGACACCACGCAGGCGCGCTGAGCGGCGCTGCCGCGAGGCTTTTCGTCGTATTGCAGCGAGGTCGCCGGCACGAGCGACCCAGGCGATCAGTTGGCTTCCACGACGAGTTGTCTCTCCAACTTCGCCAGCAAGCCCGGCGAGATGCCCCGCCGCAATGCCCAGTCCCGCGCCGTGCCGAACTGTTGCGACAGCGCCCACAGCAGGTGACGGATCGGGCCTGGTTCCACTGCGTATACCGCGGCGGGCATGGCCGAAAGATGGTTTCGGTAGCGTGGCCATGACATGAAGCGATCGACCATCCGAGGCATGTTGGCGCTGCTGGCGAGATAGTCGTCGACGATCGCGTCCTCGGTCACGCCGAGCAGGCTGAGGACGACCGCAGCGACGACACCCGTGCGGTCCTTGCCCGCTGCGCAATGGAACACCGTCGGCTCCCCTGCATATTCGGCGATGCGCATCACCGCGGTCGCGAGTGAACTGGACGCGAGGCATTGCAGGTAGAGCCGGTTCAACACCTCGTCTGGAGCGATGCCTTCGGTCGAGGCCATCTCCAGCGGCGCGTTGAGGTAGCGCACCTCGCCAGCCTGGGCGAGCGGCCCGCGCCCTTCGTCGGCAACCTCTCTGCTCAGGCGCAGATCGACCACTGCGCGCAGGCCGATCCGGCTGCGCAAGACGGTTAGGTCTGCAGGTGTCAATGCCTGCAGCGTGTCGCTACGAAACAGGAGGCCATGGCGCGTCCGGCGACCGTCGCACAGCGGCATGCCACCGAGGTCGCGGAAGTTGAACGCACCGTCCAGCGGCGAGAGCGATCGCGGTTGCACGCTTTCGCCTCAGCGAACCGGTGGGCGCTCCAGCAAGTCCTCCACATCTTCGTGGGGCCTTGCGATGACATGCGCCGAGCGCACCTTGCCGACGGTGCCTGCCGCGGCGGCTCCGGCGTCGACGGCTGCCTTGACGGCGCCGACGTCGCCGCGGACGACAACGGTGATGATGCCGCCGCCGGGTTGTTGCACGGTCACCAGCCGCACGTTCGCGGCCTTGACCATCGCATCGGCTGCAAGCGTCGCGGCGGTCTTGCCCAGCGTCTCTACGAAGCCGAGCGCTGAACCCCTGATGTCGTCCATGTCATGACTCCTTGATCGCCAATTGTCCCAAAGCCAGGCGCACCGCCGCCAGCCCGGCGGAAGGCACCGAGAAGCTGCGCAGTCCGGTGCGGTACAGATCTTCGACGAGGCCCAGCGCGGCGCCGTCGCCGCACTCCGCTCCGAGACGCAGGTTCGGCAGCCGACCGGTCGTCGCGACCATCTGCCGCAGCGCCTGCCCGAGGTTCGGCCCCAGCGCCGTGCGCGGGTTGCGGCTCAGGTAGCCGTCGTTGACGTAGGTCTCGAAGACGTCGTCGCCGAACGACAGCGCGCTGGGGTAGCCGTAGTAGGTGCGGATGATTTCCCGCACGTCGACCCAGAGTACCGACGCCGCGGGCGCGATGGCAGCAGCATCGGCGATCGCCGCGGGGCTCTGCAGCACGGCGCCCACCTGGGCGAGGCCCAGCGCCACAGCCGCCGCCCGGAACGCCTCCATTTCGGCGCGGTCGTTGATGCCGGCGACCAGCGGTGTCAGCTGGCCATGCCCGGTCTCGCGCGCGGCGTCGGCGATGCCGCGCAGCAACGGCACGTACAGTCCCTTGAGCCCGAGCGGAAGGAACAGGCGCGGCGCCAGCGACGCCCACGCGCCGATCATCCGCTGCGCGCGCGGCGAGCCGAGGTTCGGCAACCGCAGATCCACCGGCGTCCCCGCGGCCTCGAGCAGCAGGCGGCGACAGGCTTCGTAGGTCAGGCAGGTCAGTCGATCCTGCGTCGTCTTGCGGTCGGGCTGATGGCCCAGGTCGTTGACGGCATCGATCAGTTGCTCCAAGGTGCCCGCCGCGATGAGCAGGTCCGTCAGCGCGATGACGCCGAAGCCCCGCGGGGCGTGCCGCAGCGCGTTGCGCGTGTCGGCGCCGCTGACGCCGGCAACCCAGAACGTCGCTCGCGAAGACTCGTCCGCCCAATCGAGCAGCCGCTCGATGTGTTCCCCGGCCCGCGACGCCGGCTCCAGCGGCAGCAGGCCGCTGTAGACCTTGCCGGTCGCACCGTCGACCGACAGCGGCGCGCCTTCCTGCAGCAGGATGTCGCCGACGCGAAAGCTGCGCTCGGCGAGGTCGATCTCCAGCGTCTCGCAGCCCACCACGCAGGGCACGTCGAGCGCGCGCGACACCACCGCGGCGTGACTCAGCGCACCGCCGCGTGCGGTGACGATCGCCTGCGATGCGAGCATGCCGCGGATGTCCTGCGGGCTCGTCGTCGGTCGCACGAGGATGACGCGCTCGCCCGAGGCCGCGATGGTGGCGGCGCGGTCCGCATCGAGCACCGCGATCCCGTACGAGTGCCCCGGCGACGCGCCGATGCCCTGCACCAGCATGCGGGCCCGAGCCAGCGCCGCCGGCTCGAACGCGGGTCGCAGCAGCTTCTTGAACTGTTCGACGGACACCTTCTGCAAGGCAGCCGGGCGGCCGATCAGGCCCTCGTCGACCAGTTCGGCGGCGATGCGCACCGCGGCTTGCGCGGTGCGCTTGGCCGACCGCACCTGCAGGAGGTACAGGCGCTCGCCCTCGACGGTGAACTCGATGTCGACTGCGTCGCCGTACATCTCCTCGAGCCGAGCGCCATGCGCGGCCAGCTCGCGCCGGTGCGCGTCGCCCAGGCCCCCGGGCGCGTCGAGGGACATCGGCGTCGCCTCGCCCGAGACCAGATCCTCGCCCTGGCGGCCGGTCAGGAATTCGCCGTACAAGTCGGCGGCGCCGGTGTTGGGATTGCGTGTGAACGCGACGCCCGACCCCGAGTGGGCGTCGAAGTTGCCGAAGACCATCGCCTGCACGGTCACTGCGGTGCCCAGGTCGTCGGCGATCCGGTGGTGGATGCGGTAGGCGCGCGCACGGCGGCTGTCCCACGATTCGAAGACGGCGGCAATGGCCCGCTGCAGTTGCCAGCGCGGGTCGGCACGCACATCGGTGGCGCCTTCGCCGGCGATCGCTGCGAGCACCGCGGCCTCGATGGCGCCGAAGCGCTGTGCTGTCGGCTCTGAGCGCGCGGCGTCCAGATGAGGTCGCACCGCCTGGACGACGACATCGCCGTCGAGCCCGAGCACGATCTCGGCGAACATGCGCCAGAAACGGATCCAGGTGTCGACCGCGAATGCCGCGTTACCCGTCTCGCGCGCCAGCCGTGCGGCGCCGCCGCAGGTGATGCCCAGGTTCAGCACCGTATCCATCATTCCAGGCATGCTCACCTGGGCGCCCGAGCGAACCGACACCAGGAGCGGCACCCCCGCCTCGTCGGCAAAGCGCCGGCCGGTCTTGTCCTCCAGCGCGGCCAGCGCGCGCTCGGCCTGGGCCACCATGTCCTTCGGCAACCCACCGCCGGCGCGGAAGGCACGGTAGCCGTCGGTGCCAATCACGAACGCCGGCGGTACGGGGATGCCCGCGGCGGCCATCCGCGCCAGGCCCGTGGCCTTGCCGCCGAAGCGGGCGGTGTCGTGGCCGTCGATGTGCTCCACGGCGTGGACGAATTCGTTCATGGCTTCGCGGATCCTTTGCGGTGCTTCGTGGCTGGTGCTCATGTCGTGTCTCGCGGACGGCCCAGCACGGCCAGGATGTCCTCGTGGAACTCGAACCAGATGTTGTGGATGGAGTCGATCGTCGGCTTGCAGACGTACTCGCGAAGTCCCTGGTCCACGCGCTCCATGCCCTTGTCGAAGCGCGTGATGTACTGTGCGTAGCGCGGGATCCCGGGCAGCAGCGCCGCGAGGTCGCGGGTGAGGCGTTCGGCCGTCTGCATCAGCTTGCGCTCGATGCGCTCGTCGCCGTCCGTCTGCTGCCACTCGCTGACCTGGGCAATGAAGCGGCTGTTGATCGTCTCGAAGTTCTCGTACCACTGCAGCAGTTGCGGCTCAGCGCGGACCGCGGCGTACGTGTCGCGATAGGTCGCGAGCACCGCGGCGGTGCCGTCGTCCAGCAGCATCGCGCCGGTGGGCATCAGCAGCACCTGCATGGCGTTCGCGGCGGCTTCCAGCCGCTCGCCGACGAGTTCGGGCGCCAGGCCGGTGATCTCGGCGATGGTGTCGCCGGTGGCCATCTTCTTCAGGTAGATCGCGTTCAGTACCGCGAAGTCGGTGTCGGACAGCATCGTGCCTTCCGGTTGCGTGGAGGGAGCATCCGCCCCGGCCACAACGGCCGGGGCAACTGGGGCGTCAGCCCCAGAAGTACTTCGAGCGTCGGCGGTCCGCCTTCTCGTCGAAGGGCAGGTAGCCCTCGCCGGAGAAGATCTTCTGCGGTACCGTCGACTGCGCAAAGCCGCGCTTGGTGATGTCGTAGTAGTAGTTCGACACCCGTTGGTCGATTTCCCAGAAGTTGTAGTCCTGGCAGGCCTTGTCGTAGGTGCCGGCCTTGCGCAGGTGCGGCAGGATCATGTCGATGTAGTAGACGTACTGTCCATTGGTGATCAGGGTGCGGCGCGACTGGCGAGCCAGCTTTGAGTACAGCTTGAACGTCGCCTGCTGAATTCCCTCGAGGCGCTTGGCCAGATCCTTCACCGGCACCTTGTACACCTCGGACATCGGCGTGTCCCACTTCTCGCGCACGAACACCGCGGCCGCCTGGATCGACGGGATGTAGTTCTTCGGCCGGGTGAAGGTGGTCGAGATGTCGTTGACGCGGATCTCGTCCAGCTTCATGTGCCTCGGATCGATCTCGAGCACGACGGTGTAGCAGTGCGGCACGTTCTCGTGGTCGCAGACGTCGCTCCACTCGAAGGCTTCCTCGTTCGTGAACAGGTCGCGGATGATGAGGATGTTGCCGTTCGGCAGCGGGTACGGGCCGGTGTCGCCCAGGCCCAGGCGGCAGTCGTAGTGGTCCAGGAACGACAGCAGTTCGGCCGCGGCGTTGAAGCGGATCACCATGTCGTGGTCTTCGCTGTCGGCTTCCATGCGATCGAGCTGCGAGGTGAGACGATCGATGATCGACTTCTCGTGGATCTGGCAGCGGTAGGCGTCCTGCGAGTTCAGGATCCAGCCGTCCTGGCGCTTGCCCCACAGCACGCGCTGCATGAACTTGAGGATTTCGTTGCTCTCCTCGATGTAGTCGTTCGGCTGGATCACCTCGAGCGCCAGCAGTCCGCAGCGGCCCATGCCATAGCCGACCGCGCCGATGCACCAGTCGTGCACGCAATTGATCTTGGTGCCGATCTCGGTGCGCGCCGACGCGCCGATGTCCATCACACCCTGTGCGCCGACCTCGTCGGTCGTCATGCGCAGGATCTCGGGCCAGCGGTAGAACTCGTGCATGAACGCCAGGATCTCGTACTCCTGGCGCGGGATCATCCCGGACACGCCTTCGGTCGCACGCATCACGAGTACGTCCCAGATGTTCCATGCGAGATAGTTGTTCAGGTCGTTCAGCTCGGGGATCGTGAACTGGTCGCGCAGCACGTCCTCCTTGCTGACCTTCTGCAGCACATTGCTCTTGGCGCGCTCCTTCATCATGCGGTCGCCGAGGATGCCGTCCGGCACCGGCGGCATGCCCTTGAAGTTGCCGACGTAGAGCAGATCCTGGAACCGCAATCCGTCGTCGCCTGGCTGGTAGCGTTTCTGGTAATCCATGTTGCTTGTCTCCGTTGGTTGTCTTTCAGTCCACGAGAACCACTTGGCCGAGCTCGCCGCCTTCGCAACTGAGCTGCACACGCTTGCCGTCCAGCGCCTTGATCAGCAGATCGAAGTGCGCCTTGTTGTCGCCGCCGGTCACGTAGCGGGAGTCGTTGTCCTTCAGGTAGGTCGTCATCACGCAGGGGATCTGGAACTCCCGCGACAGGATGCCCAGGTGCGACTCGGGCGCACCGGACAAGGTGATCACGCCGCTGCAGCCCATGCTGAGCGCGGGTGCGAGGAAGGTGGTGGTGCCGCCCTGCGCGAGCACGATGTGCTCCTTGAGCTTGCCGCTCTGGATCAGCGCGATGACCGATTTCGGGTCGGGCAGGTACTTGATGGTCCCGATCGGCTTCTTGTTCGTCTCGAAGCTGTTGAAGCCTTCAGCGATCACGTTCATGGTTTGTCTCCTGGATAGGCATTGGTGGGTGGTGATGGGTCGCCGGCATCGCCGCGACGTCAGGGCGGGCGGTTGCAGGCCATTCAGGGGGCTCCTCCGGCGATGCGCCTGAGTGCCGATAGCAGCTCGACCGAGGCGTTCGTGTCGGCACGGTGGATGGGGACTGCCGCGGATGCGGTGTCGGTGGTGGTGAGTCGGACCTGCAGCTGACGCTCGCGGCGCTGACGGCCGGCCTGCGCAATCGCGTCGGACAGGGGCGCGGGCTCCGCCGGGGCCGCAGGCGCTGTCGCACAGCTCGCCCCCGGGGCGGTGCAGCACGCGCAGCTGGCCGACGCGGCATCGCCGTCACGGAGCCAGGCGACCAGCTCCTGCGGCCACAGCGCGACCCGCTCTGCGCCGGCGTCGAGCAACTGTCGCTCGCCGTGCATGCCCCAGTTCACGCCGATCGCGCGCACGCCTGCCTCGCGGGCTTCGTTCACGTCGCCGACGGTGTCGGTCACCAGCACCACGTCCTGCGGCGCCAGCGCGCCACCGGCCGCGTTGCCGTCATGGTAGTCCGGCGAGCACATCCGATGCGCCGAGTAGCGCTGATCGCCGAGGAAGCGCCGGATCGACACCGACTTGCGCGGCTCCACGTCGCCCGAGAACACGTGCGAGAAACAGTTTGCGATGCCGGCGCCGACCAGGATCCGCCGGATCGCCTCGATGCCATTGGTCGAGATGACGGCCAGCGTGCATTGCGGAGCCAGTGCGCGCACGACGTCCACCATGCCGGGGATCAACGCCGGGTGATAGCGCGTGCGCAGCAGCTCCATGAAATGCGCCTTGACGGCGGCGGCCTGCGCCGGGTCGGGGCACATCTTGGCCAGCGAATCGAAGAAGTTGCCCTCGAACGCGCGGAAGAAGGCCTCGCGAGAGTCGATACCCAGCGCGAAGGCGAGGTTCGTCTCCGAGAACAGCTGCCACGACGCCGCCCGGGTGTCCACGAGGGTGCCGTCGAGGTCGAAGAGGATTGCACGCGTCACGGCGAACCCGATGTTTGGCTTGATGGGGCCGCGGCGGTCAGAGCGGACGCGATGGCCGACGCGTGGCGGCGACGCTGTTCAGCGCGTTGAGCTGCGGCAACTCGAAGAAGTCCTGCACTTCTCCATGGCCCTGCCAGGTGGCGCCCGCGCCGCGCATGTTCCATTCGCATAGCGCGTTGAACGACACCATGTTCGGCCAGCATTGCCACGGGAAAGTCGTCAGCGCGCGCCCATCCAGGTGCCAGACGCGGTCGTCGACGTCGGTGACTTGCAGCTGCAGCCGCTCGGGGTAGCGCTCCTGCGGTCGCTCGACGCGCCCCGTGCCGGCCTTCAGGCCACGGATGCGCCCGTGGTCCATCACGTAGCCATGGGCGAGCCACAACTCGTCGCCGTTGCGCTGCTGGTCGAAGCCGAAGATCGCATGGACCGCCAGATCCTTCGAGAAGTGCGCGTGCAGCCAGCTCATGTTGGGCTTGCCGCGCTCCGGGCGGGCGCCCCAACTGTGGTCCATGGTGGAGACGCAGTCGATCGGCACCTCGCGGCCGCGCAGCGCGACCGAGCCCGTGAAGTGGCCAGTCTGGTCGAAGTGGCCGTCATAGGCCGTGCCCCAGGCGAACTTTCCCGCCTCCGACTTGGAGCCGCACATCGGGTCCATCGTGGGATCGTGGATATCGAACGCGGGCATCAGCGCCTCATAGCGCACGTCGATGCGCGTGCCCTGCTCGTCGTCGTAGGCGATGTGCCAGACGCGGTTCGGCTCCTGGCAGCGTATGTGAAGGCTGTTCAACAGCTTGAAGTCGAGCAGGCTGCGTGGCGTGGGGATCGGCATCGCCGCGCGCATGTCGCAGAAATCGGCCTCCCAGGGCGTCACCGCGCGCTGTGCATTCATGCAGATCGTCGAGCTCACAACGCCGAGGTTGGGGCGGAACAACGCGTAGACACCGACGTTGAGGCTTTGCTCGGCGTTGTAGAAGCCGAAAAAATTTGTCTCGGCCCAGGTCGGGTCGGGATCGGTGGCATGGAACTCCGCGTCCTGGTCCTTGATCACCGTTTGTCTCCTGCGATAGGGATGTAGTTGCAGGACTGTGCGCCTGCTTTCTGGAAGGTGACTCTAGGGGCGACCCGGGCGGCCGACCATGGCCGACCTGGATAACGCAGCAGTCGCCGATGCACCAGTCTGGCCAATGACGCGCCGTCCCAGGGCGCATACCGTTCGCTCCATTCCAAGAAGCGTGACGGAGACAAATTCCATGCAACTGGCTCGAGTGCGCGGCAACATCGTCGCGTCGATCAAGGCCGCGGGGCTCGCCTCGCACAAGCTCCTGCTGCTCGAGCCGGTATCGGCTGCCGCGCCGCAGGAGCAGGCCGATGGATCGGATGCGTCCGCCGTCTACGTGGCGATCGACCTCGCCGGCGCCGGCGTCGGGGAGGTCGTCCTGGTGACCCTTGGCAGCGCGGCGCGGGTCGACCGCGACGGCCAGGCGGCGCCTACCGACGCCGCCGTGATCGCGATCGTCGACTACGTCCAGTTCGACGGACAGACCACTTTCCAGAAGCGCTAGCTTGGCTGGCGCGCATTCCACACCCTAGGAGACTTCGAGATGGCAAATATTCCCACCACCAGCGCGACGCCCGTCGACGGCCCGCGCGGCGCGCTCGGCCTGATCGAGACGAAGGGCCTGGTCGGCGCAATCGAGGCGGCGGACGCCATGGTCAAGGCCGCCAACGTGAGGCTGATCGGCCGCGAGCAGATCGGCGGCGGCCTGGTGACTGTGATGGTGCGCGGGGACGTCGGCGCGGTGAAGGCCGCGACCGATGCCGGCGCGGCCGCCGCGGGCAAGATCGGCGAGATCGTCTCGGTGCACGTGATCCCGCGTCCGCACGAGGACGTCGAGGCCATCCTGCCCAAGCCGCGCTGATCCCGCGCCGATCCCGCGCTGACACGCGGGCCATGCCTGTGCTTTTCGGCAGCCTGAGCGGCCGGAGCGCGCTCGACTTCGTGCCACCCAGCAGGTGACAACGTGACAGATTCTCCATTGCTCGACCCCGAGCTCGCCGCCATCGGCGAGGCGCGCGCCAAGGCGCGCGCGGCGCGCCAGGCCTTCGAGGCCTTCGAAGGCGTGACCCAGGAACAGGCCGACCGCATCGTTGAGGCCATGGCCGGCGCCGCGGAGGCCGCGGCCAAGGAACTGGCGCGCCTGGCCGTCGACGAAACCGGGTACGGCATCTATGAAGACAAGATCCTCAAGAACCTGTTCAACGCCAAGTTCTGCGCGCAGGCGATGAAGAAGATGCGCACGCTCGGCGTGCTGTGGGTCGACGAGGCCGCACGCGTCACCGCAATCGGCGCGCCGATGGGGGTGATCGCCGGCATCATCCCGGTCACCAACCCCACCTCGACGACGATCTTCAAGTGCCTGGCGGCGGTGAAGTCTGGCAACGCCATCGTGTGCGCGCCGCACCCACGTGCCGCACGGTGCTGCCTGCGCACGGTGGAGATCATGGCCGCGGCGGCGGAGCGGGCGGGCGCGCCCAAGGGATTGCTGCAATGCCTGTCGAGCGGTCAGTTGCCGGCCACGCGCGAGCTGATGGCGCACCGCGACATCGCCCTCGTGATGGCAACCGGCGGCGCGGCAATGGTGCGCGCCGCCTACTCGTCAGGCAAGCCGACGCTGGCGGTTGGCGCGGGCAACGTGCCGGTCTACATCCACCGATCGGTGGCCGACGTCGGCGAGGCTGCGTTGATGGTGGTCACCTCGAAATCGTTCGACAACGGCACCGCCTGCGTGGCCGAGCAATCCGTGGTGCTCGACGAGCCGATCGCCGACGCCGCGCTGGCGGCATTCCAGCAGCACGGCACCGTGTTCCTCGATGCCGGACAGCAGCAGCGCCTCGCCGAGTTGCTGTTCATCGGCCGTGGTGCGCTCAATGCCGAGGCGGTCGGACAGACCGCGATCGAATTGGCGCGGCGCATCGGCCTGTCGGTTCCGGCCGGAACCAAGGTGCTCGGTGCGCTGCTCGACGAAGTAGGTCCGCACGTGCCCCTGTCGGCCGAGATCCTCGGCCCGGTGCTTTCTTTCTACCGTGCCAGCGACCTGCCGGCGGCCCACAAGCGCTGCCGCGAGGTGCTTGCCTTCGGAGGCGAGGGTCACACGCTTGGCCTGCACGGCCGAGACGAGGCCATGCTGGCAGCGATGGCCGACCTGCCGGCATCGCGCATCGTCGTCAATACACCCAGCCTGCTCGGTGGCATGGGCTTCAGCGCCGGAACCGACCCGTCTTTCATGCTCGGCACCGGCACCTGGAGCGGCTCGATCGTCTCGGACAACGTCACGCCGATGCACCTGATCAACATCAAGCGCATCGCACTCGAGAACCGGCCGTGGCGCGACATCTACTCGCCCACCATGGGGCTCTGACATGCGCACCCAACCAGATCACGCCGTCGAACGCGCGCAGCACATCCTCGACACCGCAGCGCCGCGCCTGCGCGACCCGTTGCCGTTCGACGGCCCGCTGCGTTTCGGCATCGACCTGGGCACCGCGACCATCGTCGTCACCGCCGTGGACGGCGACGCGCAGCCGGTGTATTGGGACTTCGTCCGCGCCCAGGTCGTGCGCGACGGCGTGGTCGTCGACTTCCAGGGTGCGGTCGAGGCGGTGCGACGGCTCAAGGCCAGTGCGGAGGCTGCGCTGGGCGTTGCCATCGACGCGGCGTCGACGGCCCATCCGCCCGCCGTTCCGGCGAGCGACTGCAGGGCCTGCGGCTTCGTGCTGCAGCAGGCCGGCATCGACTGCCGCAGCCTTGTGGACGAAGTCAGCGCCGCGAACGCGATCCTCGGTGTTCGCGACGGCGCGGTCGTCGATGTCGGCGGCGGCTCCACCGGCGTCGGCGTCTTTCGCGCGGGGACGCTGGCATCGCTGAGCGACCTGGCTGGCGGCGGTCACCATCTCGACCTGATCCTCGCCGGTGCGCTGGGCCTGTCGGTCGAGGCCGCGGAAATACACAAGCGCGAATTCGGCGGCGACATCCTCCAGGTGCTGCGCCCTGGCGTCGAGCGCATGGCGGAGTCGGTGCGCCGCCAGTGCGGTGGCGTGGACCCGGGCACCGTGCACCTCGCCGGCGGCGCACTGACGCTGCCCGGCGCCGACGCGATCTTCGAGCGCTATCTCGGCTGGGTCGTGCAGGGCTACCGGCACGCCGAGCTGATCACCCCTTTCGGCATTGCGCTGAGCTAAGAAAAGAACCCCATGGACGTCCAACTTCGCACCTACGCCTTCGTCGACCGCATGCAGCCGCAGGCCGCTGCGCATGTCGCTTCCACCTGCCAGGGCGACGTTCCCATCGCCGGCATGTCGGAGCTCTACATCGAGGTCGCGCCGGGCAACGAGATCTTCCGCTGTGCCGACATCGCCTTGAAGGCGGCCGACGTGCGACCGGCGCTGCAGGTGGTCGAGCGCGAGTTCGGGCTGCTCGAGATCCATGCGCGCTCGCAGGCCGAGGTGCAGGCGGCCGGCCAGGCGGTGCTCGCGCATCTCAAGCTCACCGAGGCCGACCGGGTCAAACCCAAGGTCGCCTCGTCGATGTTCGTCACCAACGTCAACCCGTACCAGGCGCAACTGATCAACAAATGGCGCAAGGGCAACTTGCTGATCGCCGGGCAAAGCCTGTACGTGCTCGAGGTCTCGCCGGCGGCCTACGTGACGCTGGCGGCGAATGAAGCGGAGAAGGCCGCCGACATCAGCATCATCGAGGTGCGCGCGCTCGGCCGCTTCGGGCGGCTGTTCATCTCGGGCACCGAAAGCAACGTGCAGGCGGCCGCCGCGGCGGCCATCGCCTCGCTCGAGGAACTGGAGGGTCAGTGATGGGACGCATTCTGACGGCCATCGACGTCGAGGCTGCGGCCAAGGCAGGCCAGGGACTCGCGATGGCGAGCGGGGACCGGTTGACGCCGCTGGCACGCGACCGCGCGAAGGAACTCGGCGTCACCCTGCTGGCCGGCGGTGCCCCTGGTGCGGCGGCGGCGCCCGCGGCATCTGCGCCGATCGCGAGCCCTGCGCCGACGCCCGCTGCCGCAGCGCCCGTGGCCCCCCCGCCATCGGCGGGCCGCCCGCTGCTGCTGCCCCCGTCCGGTGCAATGTATAGACGCAATGCCCTGGGTCCATCGGGCCCGGGCGGAGCGGCGCGCGATGCCCGCCCGAAGGCCGGCGTCGTCGGCGCTGGCCATGTCGGGGCGATGACGGCCCTGCGCCTGGCAGAAAGCGACCTGTTCTCGCAGGTCACGCTGGTCGACGTCGTTCCCGGCCTCGCCGCCGGGCTGGCGCTCGACATGTGGCACGGCGCAGGGCTGTACGGCTTTTCGACTCGATTGATCGGCAGCGACGATCTCGCCGCACTCGCCGGCGCCGAGTACATCGTCATCACCGCGGGCAAGCCGCGCCAGCCCGGCATGAGCCGCACGGACCTGACCGCGGTCAACGCCGAGATCATGGCTTCGGTCTGCGGCGGCATCCGCACGCACGCGCCCGATTCGACGTTGGTGATCGTCAGCAACCCGCTGGAGGAAATGACTTACCTCGCCGCGAAGCACACCGGCTTTGCCGAAGAACGCGTGCTGGGCATGGCCGGGGTGCTCGACTCAGCTCGATTTTGCGCGCTGGTCGGACTGACCGGCAAGGCGCGACCGCAAGAGGTGCGTGCCCTCGCGCTGGGCAGCCACGGACCAGAAATGGTGATTCCACTCAGCCAGGCGTTCGTCGGCGGCAGTCCGATCGAGTCGCTGCTCGATGCCGACACGCTCGCCGCAATCGTCGAGCGTGCGCGGGAATCAGGCGGCGAAGTGGTGAAGCTTCTGCAAAAGGGCAGCGCGTACTTCTCCCCCGCCGAGTCGGCTGCGACGATGGTCCGCGCGATGGTGCGCGACAGCGGTGAGGTGCTGGCCGCCTGCATTCGCTCGCGCGGCGCCTACGGCACCGTCGACACCCGCGTTGGCCTGCCCGTGCGGCTGCACCGGCGTGGCCTGAAGGAAATCGTGACGCTCGCATTGCGGCCGGCTGAGCAGCAGGCCTTGAAGGAAGCCGCCGCACGCATCGCGGCACGCATCGACGAACTCGCGACGCCCCGCTGATCCTGCGCCCGAGTGCAGCAGGATCCAGCGAGGCGCCTTCGACAGGATCGCCCACGGTCCGTGGGGTGATGAAACGCAGCCCGAAGACACATCAAAAATGGAGACGCCAAATGATCCGGACATCTGGAAAGCAAACGAAGTCTTCGTCGCCAAGGCGACTCGCAAGCCGCCTCGAGGCGTTGACGTTGGCCGCGGCGCTGCCGCTGCTGATCCTGCACGGCCAGTCGGCGTGTGCGTTGGATCTGGACGCCGACGACTATGGCGCTGGCGCCATTCCGGCGGGCACCAGCCTGGCGCTGCTGTACTACCAGCATGTGGAGCGCGACAAGGTCTACAGTGACGGCGCGCAGGTGGCGGGTGGCGACCTGAAATCCGACGTGGGCATCCTGCGTCTCGTCCATTTCGTCGACATCTTCGGCTTTCGTGCCGATCCACAGATCCTGCTGCCCTTCGGCAGCCTGCACGCGAGCAACGACCTGAGCGCGCTGGGCAGCACCAGCGGGGTCGGCGACCCGATCGTGACAGCCACCGTGTGGCTGGTCAACAATCCGACCGAGGGCCAGTTCTTCGGTATCACACCGGCGATCTATATACCGATCGGAAGTTACGACAAGAGCAAGCCGTTGAATCTTGGCGAGAACCGCTGGAAGTACCTGCTGCAGGCCGGCTACACGACGCAATTGTTGACGCCCGCGCTGTCGCTGGAGGTCGGGGCCGACGTGACCGCGTTCGGACACAACAACGACGCCGGCTCGGGTTCACAGACCCTGTCTGAAAAGCCGCTCTACCAGTTGCAAGCGTGGCTCAAGTACAACCTGACTCCCACCTTCGATCTGCGCGTGGGAACTTCGCACTCCGCCGGGGGCAGGAGTTCGTTGGACGGCGTGGCCAACGACGACCGCACGAGCTCCACAAATGCCAAGTTCGGCATCGGCTGGAGCTTCTCGCCCGGGTGGAATTTCGCGGCCCTGTACGGCCAGGATCTGTCCGTGCGCAACGGCCCGAAGGAATCGGAACGCATCAACTTGCGCCTGCTCAAGGCTTTCTGAGATACGTGGCCATAATCGGCTTCCGGCTGCCCCGGCGAGTCGGGCGCCGCGCCGCCCGACTTCGCATCCTTATCCTCCATGAGAGCAGTCGTCTACAAAAGCCCCGGACACGTTGAACTAAACGACGTGCCCGATCCGCACATTGCTGCATCCACGGATGCCGTCGTGAAGGTCACGCATGCGGGCATCTGTGGCACCGACCTGCATGTGGTGCGAGGTGATTTCCCTGGCATGGTGCCGGGCGCCGTCGTCGGCCACGAGTTCGTCGGCGAGGTGATCGAGATCGGCCGTGCCGTGCAACGCATTCGGGTCGGCGATACCGTGATGTCGTCCGACTTCAGCGCCTGCGGACGCTGCCGCTGGTGCGACCGGGCCGAGCACTGGCAGTGCGGCGAGCGCGCCTTCTTCGGCACCGGCACCGCGTTCGGCCCGTTGCTGGGCGGGGCGCAGGCCGAATACGTGCGCGTCCCGCATGCCGACAGCACGTTGGGTGTCATGCCGGCAGGTTGCTCGCCGGAGGCGGCACTGCTGATGGGCGACAACCTCGCGACCGGCTGGGTGGCCGTGGAACGTGCGGGGCTGGAGGCGGGCGAGCGGGTGGTCGTGATCGGTGGCGGCGCGGTGGGGCAACTGACCGCGTTGTCCGCGCAGACCGCCGGCGCCGGGCTCGTGGTGGTCGTCGAGCCGCACGAGGGGCGACGCGCGTTCGCGCGTTCCCAGGGTTCGATCGCCGCGCATCCCGACGAAGCGCTGGCGCTGGTGCGCAAGCTGACCGACGGCGACGGCGCCGACGTGGTCGTCGAAGCCGTCGGCGGAAACGTCCCGCTGGACCTCGCGATGGCGTTGGTGCGCGCCCGCGGGCGGGTCGTCTCGGTGGGTGCGCACGCGTCCGAGACCTGGGGCTTCGCGGTGAGCCGAGCCTTCCGCGATGAGCTGACACTGAGCTTCGCGATCGGCGACGGGATTCGCCTGCGGCGCAAGCTGACGGGGTTGGTGACCGGCGGTGCGATCGACCCGACCGTCGTGATTGACGCCCGTGGACGCCTCGAGGACGCGCCCGCGCTGTACGGCCTGCTGGCTGCGCAACAGCGACTCAAGGCAGTGATGACCCCATGACTGTCGCGCCTGGCGACGGCGCACACTCGGTAGCTACATGGCTGATCATTTGAAAGAGCGGACTGCCCGACGGCGCGCCGACCTGGTTGACGCGCTGGAGCCGTTCGCGGCCGCAGCAATGCGCGGTCAGTACGAATTGCTGCTCGCAGAGGCCGAACGTGCCGTCGTTCGCCTGTTCCCGAGGGCGCAGGCCCGTGTCATCGTTCGCACCGGCGGCGCCTGGTACGAGTGGTCGCGGTTGGAACATGGCAGCGAAGGGCCTGCTATCGACGCGCCGGCTGCCATCGACAGTTGCGAGTCTCCGCTGCGCACCCCCGCGTTCGTCTTCGCGCCGATGGTCGCCGGGGCGCTGGGTATCCGCATCGATGGCGATGCGCCCGGCGTCGAAGACTCCGACGATCTCGCGGTGCTGCGGCGTTTCTTCGCCCTCGCACTGCAGACCTGTGAGCGACAGCGCGTGGCGGCGCAGAACCTCGACGAGGTGCAGTCGCTGCAGCGCGTGGCCACGCGCATGCTGCAAAGCCACGATCTCAACGAGATCCTGCTGCTGATCACGCAGGAGGCCAAGCGCCTGCTTTCGGCCGATATTTGCGGCGTGTTGCTGCGGGAATCTGACCGGATCGTGATGCGCCGCTGCGTCGGCAACCGCTCACCCCAGACGGCCACGCTGCAGATGGGGCCAGGCCAGGGACTCGCCGGCCTGGTGCTCGAGCGCAGCGAGCCGGCCGCGGTCGAGGACTACATGGCCAGCGAGTCGATCAGCCGCGACTTCTTCCATCTCGCCGAAGCCGAGATGGTGCGCTCCGCCCTCGCTGCGCCGCTGATCGGCCGCAGCAACGTGATTGGCGTGCTTGAGGTCTGGCGGCGGCGCCCGTCGACATTCACGCCACTGGACACGATGCGCCTTGTCGCGCTGTCGAACCTGGCCTCGATCGCGATCGAGAACGCCGAGCTTTACGCGGTGCAGGGTCGCATGGTCGACGAGCTGGGCCGTGCGAACGAGGCGCTCAACGAGCGCTACGACATGGTCCGCGGCGTGTCGAGCCTGACGCAGAGCCTGATGCAGATGCTGCTGCAGGGTGCGGGGCTGCAGGGCATCACGAACGCTGCAGCCGCCTTCCTGAACACAGAGGTCGGCGTTGTCGACGAGCACATCCAGACGATTGCCTGGAGCGGCGCAGGCGATGCCTCGGCGATGCTCGAGGAGGTGGCGCAGCCAGTCATATCGCACGGTGCCGCGACCCGTCACGCCGGCCCGCAAGCCTCGACTGTCGAGGTGCAGGGCGGCCACTGGCGTGTGCAGCCGGTTGTCGTCGAAGGCACAGCAATCGCCTGGGTGCTGGGCCGCATCGTCGGCAGCGGCGAGGCACTGGCTGAGCTGACGCTCGTCCAGGTCGCGATGGTCGCTGCGCTGCACCGGCTGGAACAGCGCGCGGCCAGTCGCGCCCGCTCTGAGACCATCGACGCGATCATCTGGGACCTGCTGCGCGCCGACGATGCCGCGCGCGCCGCCGCGATCGACCGCGCCAACGACGTCAAACTGGATCTCGTCGGGCCGCTGCGCCTGTACCTGTGCGAGCTCGGCACGACGGCGCTCGTCCCGTCCGAGCGGTCGGGATCGACCCTGCGGCAGCTCGTCGTCCGGACGGTCGGCAGCGCTGGCGGCGAGGGGCTGCGCGGAGTGGCGATGCAGGGTACGTCCATCGCCGTGTTGTGCGCGGACCAGGCACTCGACGACGCGGAGCGGTTCGCGCATCGGCTGGTCATGCGCCTGAGCGAAGCGCTGGATGGTCGCTTGGTCGTCGTCGGCGGCAGCAGCCGCTGTCTGGCCGCCGGGTCCTTGAGCACTGCCTTCCGCGAGGCCCAGATCGCGCTCGACGTCTCGCGACAAGTCGGGCGCTGCGGCGCCGTGGTCTACGACCGCGCTGGCGTGGTTGGCATGCTGCTCAGCCTTCGGCACGAGGTGGGGATGCGTCGATTCCTCGAGCTCAACCTCGGACAACTGCTCGAAGAGGAAGAGAAGCAGCGGGATCTGCTTCTGCACACGATGCGCGTCTTCTTCGACGTCAATTGCTCGCACGAAGCGGCATCGCAGCGACTCGGTGTCCATCGCAAGACGATCGCGCACCGCCTCGGCAAGATCTCCGAGCTGACGGGCCTCGACCTGACGACTCACGACGACCGGCTGGTGGCCGACCTGTCGCTCTACGTGCATCAGATGCTGGCTGATCGGACGGGGAAGGCGGCCTGACTGGCTGTGTAGGTGGGCGGGCAATGTCGATCAGGGCGCATTCGCCCGGCGAGTCGGCCCGGGTTTGGGACGGGTCGGGAATCTCGATTCGAGCCCTCGACTGGCGGCCGCCCGTGCGGCCATCTCCGCCCGGACTGGAGTCGGGCGTTCACCGCCTGCAGCTCACCTCACGTGAAGGGTTGCCCTTGAGCAAGTCGGTTGATGGCAACTGCACCGCTTCCGACGCCGCTTTCATGTTGCTCCAAAGCGCGCATTGATGAACGACCGGTGGTGGCGTGCAGAAGCTTACCAACGCACCACTGGGAGCGCCGGCAGGTCGCGCACCGCTACTGTCAGGCCGTCGAACGCGCTAGCCATGTCGTTCTGCTCGGTTGCAAGGCGGCATCCGTCCTCGATTGCCATCAACCCGGCGCGCGGTTCTCGAGTATGGGATGCGCGGATCCGCGCCAGCAACGCGCCGATTTCCACATGCTGTTCCGGGTTTGCGGAAGCGAGAACTTCCACCCAGGACGCATTGGCGCTCGCCAACCTCGAGCATTCCTCCGCCAGCCACCGAGCGGAGGTTGGCACGGGGCGGGGCGTTCCGGCATCGCCGGAACCGTGGCGCGGGGCGACTGGACGAACAAGGCGAGCCGCAAAAAACAAGATCGCGGCCGCGACTACTACCAAACAAATGACGGTCATCCAACGAATTGGACCATGTCTAGTCGAGCAACTGGCCAATCCAGGCTGTCAAGCTGGAAGTGGCCTGCCTGGAAGCTGACGGTCGCGAAGATCTGCACCTGGCCGACTGCGTCGCGGTCAGAAGTAGTACTTCGTCCGTCGCGCTTCCGATGACTTGGGAAACAGGCGGTGCAAGGCCTTGAACGCAGCCTTGGAAATCACTGTCTCTCCATCGCAGCCCATGCGCGTAGCGGCCACGACGTCGGCAAGGTCGGCCGCCAGGCGGGGATCCGTCGGCGTCTTCAGCGCCCAGGCGAGCGTGGCTTCGCCGTAGAAGGTCGTCGCGGTGGGCAGCCGCATCAGCGCTGCCAGTTCGACCGTCGTTGCCCTGGCCTCCTCGACGCTCAGCCAGGCGAGGTTCGTCCGCTTCGCAGGATAGGTGCAGCCCCATCCGACGGAACTCCAGGGGCGACCGTCCTCACGGGTGCCGCTGAACGTGGGAGACAGGCCGGACGTGTGGATCAGGCGTGCGAGCAGGTAACGCTTCTTCACGGGGTCGACTTCGCCGACGAAGGCCGAGATGGCCGCGACCTGTTGTGGCATCGCCTTCAGGAGCGCCGGGGTCAACCTGGTGACGACCTGATCCTGGCCGAGCAAGGCGGCCCGCGTCCAGGCGGCTTTCAGCGTATCGCCGCGCACGGTGTCGCTCGCTTTCCTGTTCTCCGACAGGTCGACCAACGCGCTGACCGGAACCGACGTGGACAGCATCTCGCTGATGTCGAGGTACATGCTCGTGCCCGGCGACACCACGCGGGCGATCTCGTCAAACCACGCGTAGCGCTGGGGATCCTGCACGTCGCGAATCATCGAAGTGGAGATGAAGTCCAGCATGCTCGTGCTCAGTGGCGCGCGCAGGATGCGCAACGCGTTGATGCCGTCGGCACCGAAGGTGGCGTCGCCTTTGGCGATGGCCGCATCGAATCGCGCACGCAGTGCCGGCACGTCGACCGCCGACGGCTGGGCATCGCGTTCGCGCATGTGCAGTCGCAGCTCGAGGTAGGTGATCGTGGCCCAGGCGGGATCGGAATCGGGCAGCGCGGCGGCCGCCGCGCGCACGCTGGTCGGCACGTCTGCCAGTTTGGCGGCCGAGAGATAGCAGACCAGCACCCAGGCGTGGCGATGCGGGCCGGTCTCGGACAGGGCGCCACACAGTCGGGCGTGTTCGGCGGCCGTCATCGGCTTGGGGGCGTCGTAGTAGGGCGAGAGGCCGACGATGCCGGCCTGGTTCATGGCCGCGAGCCAGTCGGCCAGCGAACCGTCGCGCGGCGCATCCAGCGTGTCAGAAGGCCCCGCCGGTTGGCCGTCCTCGTTGCGGCTCCAGACGGCATGGCGCGCGAGCGACAGGAAGTCGCCGACCTGCACAGTCGCCTTCGGGCCCCATGCGCCGTCGCCCACCTGGCGGGTCAACGCGGCGAACACCCCCGCACGATCGCGCTCGATCGCGAGGCGCGACAGCATCGCGACGCCCAGCGGCCGCAGCGCCGGTGACGGGCCTTCGGCGATAGTGCGCAATTCGGTCTCGGCGCGGTCGAGCGCGGCCTTGCGCACGTCGGCGTCGACCGCGAGGCTGCCGAGACGCAGGTCGCTGCGCGCGGCCAGGTAGGGCGCCAACGGCCGCCAGGGCGAGGCGGCGTCGGCGGCGATCTTCAGGAAGGCTTCGCGGGCAGCCTCGAATTCACCGCCGTAGAAGAGCGCCGATGCGGTCTGGTAGGCGCGATCCTGCTTGAACCATGGCGGCGCGTCGGCCGGCGCGGGCGAGGGCATACCGCTGCCGGACGAACAGTTGGAGAAGACGGCGTCCTGCCCATGAATCCACTCTGCGACCCAGGGGTTCGAGTCAGCATTGCCGTAGGCGTTGGCTCGTGCGGTCAGGGTGGCGGCGGCAGTGCGGCTGCCCGCGTCGACGCAGTTGTCGTACTCGAGATCGAGCAGTTGGGCGCCGGACTTGGCGCTCGCGTCGCGCGAGGGCCCGATGTAGGCCTCCGCCGCATTCGCGCCTGCCTTGGGGCCGAACTTGGTGCGCGCATCGGCCCAGACCTTGGCGCCGCTGCTCTCGTAGTCGGGCTGCGTGCCTTCCCTGAGCGCGAGCGCCAATTGACGCACATCGGGATCATCGAGCGGCTTGCCGCCGATCGCACGCCAAGCCGCGACCAGGTAGGCGCGCTGGAAGTCACCGTCGATGATGCCCAGGTGGCCGGCGGCGAAGGCATGCATGGAGATCGTGGGCGCAGTCGACGGGAACGGTCCGATCGGATCGGCGTCGCCGCCGCTGGCCAAAGCCGCGCGAGCGACGCCGAGAAGCAAGAGGCAACCGAGCTTGTTCATGCGAGTCATGTGTTGCTGTCGAGAGTGGTTTGCCAGAGGACGGGTGTCCAGGGGCGGGGCGAGAACAGGTAGAGCGCGCGTCGACGCGGCAACGGACCGCCGGGCTCGTCCGTCGCGACGCCGGTGCTGGTGCAGTCGCCAGCGGGCCAGTCGGCCAGGCCGTGGATGGCGCGGCGATAAGCCGCGCCTTCCGGCCCCATGCGAAACGCCATGCCCACGACTTCGTCCACGGGCAGGTCGGCGGTCCAGCGATCGGCCAGGCACCACGACGCTAGACCGGTGATCGACAGGTAGGTCAACGGCAGGCGCAGGCGCACGCGTCCGAGGACGCGGCGATAGAACTCGCGCTGCGAAGGCAGCGCCTCGAAGTCGACCTGCACGGCGCGGGCGCCGGTGTGCAGGGCGACGTCGACAATGGCCGCCACCAGCGTGTCTTCCTGCGCGGCGTCGAGCGTCGGATGCCAGGACGCGAGCGCGTCGACGTGGACCACAGGCAGCATGAAGGCGTCGGCGCGGCGCATTAGCGCACCGTGGTTCGCTCTCAGGCGCACGTGCGAGCCGTCGAGTTCGACCGACAAGCGCACGGCCGCGATGCCCGTACCGGGTGGCAGGAAGCGCAGGTCGTCCGCGCGATCCCAAGTCCACGCGAATTGTGTGGGCCAGCCTGACGGTGTTGCCAGGTGGCTGGGCCTGTTCGAATGCGTAGGCAGGCTCGTGGTGGCTGAAAGCAGGGCGCCGAGGATGGTCAGCAGGGCGACCGCCGCACCGGGACTGCTCCATGACGTCCCCGCATGCCCTTCACTGCCTGCGTGCCGAAGGCTGGAAAGCGAGGGTTGGCGCGCGAAGTGACCCATGGACTCGAATCTCGGAAGCGGACGACGGGATGCGATCGCGATCGATCGACCTGACGCATCATTCTCGAGCTCCCTGGAGCGGACAAGATGTACCGCATGACACTTCCTTCCCACAGGTGGAAGGAAAACTCACAGCGTCAACTGCAAACGATCGGTCGCACGGTCGGCGAAGACGATATTCGCTGCGGCTTGAACGACCAGTCTCGCACAGCGGGGCTGCTGGCTCGATGGACAGCCTGAAACCGGTCGTTGGCGAATGACGGCAATTGGCGGCGTCAGCCGATGGCCCGGCACTTTGGTCGAGACACGCTCGCTTCAACCTCTCGTGAACTGGAGTACGGGTACAAACCGCAACCAGACAGATCCGAACAACAAGCCGCACAACCACGCTTCCCGCGATTTGCGCCGAATAGATCACGCGTCCGAGGACTGGATGCTGCAAACGCTGGGAGAATGGCGTGGCCTCATCGAAGCCCCAGGCATGTCGAACCCGCCAGCGCGTGACAGGTGCCCGCCAGCCTGCGGACATCAGTCTGCCGGCTCACACTCACTTCGACCGCCTGCTTTCGCCAGATGCCTCTGAATCGCCTCAATATCTGGAAGTCCGCCATGTTGGTGGCGGCCTTGTTTGCCGTCGTGTCCTGTGCCTTTGCGCTGTCCGTGATCGCGCAGGGCTGGGGCAGCGGGCTGAAGGGCACGGTCGGCGCCACGCTCACCGAATCGCAGTTCTTCTCCGGCCGTCACGAATACACGATCCAGGGCCTGGCGGGCAATTCACCCCTGGTCGCACTGGGCGTGCACGTGGGCGATCGCGTCCGCTTCGACCACCTTGGCGATCGTTTGTTCTGGGACGGCGGCGGCGTGGACGTCGGCCTGACCCTGATCCAGGGGCAGCGCCGCAGTCACCACGTGGTGCAGACGGTGCTGGTGCCGAGCCGTCCCTTCTTCGACTACGCCGACGGGCTGCTGATGACCGTCGCCTCCCTGGCGGCTGTACTGCTGGGCCTCATGCTCGGATGGCGCCGGGCCGATTCGCCGGCGCTGCGCGCGCTGGCCGCGAGCTTCGTGCTGCTCGCCTTGAACAACACCTGCACCGCCCAGGTCGGCGTGCCGCTGCGCGATTGGCAGCGCATCACCTGGTTCCTGACGTTGGCGCCGAGCTCGTACATGGTGCTGCGCTTCGCCATGCTGTACACGCAGGCGTTGCAGCTGCCCGCGCGCACGTGGCTGGATCGGGCCCACCGGCTGGTACAGGTACTGACGGCCGTCTGCGTGGCCAGTGCCCTGTACTTCACGCTCGGTTTCGACTGTCCGCTCAATGCCACGCTGCACAGCGTACAGAACATGGTGACGGCGGTGTTGACGCTGCTGGTGCTGGTACTGGCATACCGCGCCGACAGCGGCGTGCAGCGGCAACGGCTCGGCTGGTTCATCGCCGCGGTGGGCTTGCCGAACATCCTCGTCATGGGGACTTTCTTCTCCGAGTCCCCCAACCTGACCGTCGCCGTGACGACGGAACTGGTCGGCGACATCGTCCCCCTCTACGCCGGCGTGGGCCTGATGGCCTACGCGGCGCTGCGGCATCGGGTGTTCGATTTCGGCCTCGCGGTCAGCCGCTCGCTGGCGTTCACCGTCACCAGCGTATTGCTGATCCTCGTCTTCTTCCTGCTCGAACGCGCGGCGCATCACCTGGTGCCTTTCGAAGACACGCAGAAGTACGCCGCGATCGACGGCGGACTCGCCTTCGTATTGTTCTTCGTCTTCAATCGCCTGCATCACCGGGTCGACCACCTCGTGTCGTCGTTCTTCTTCCGCAGTTGGCGAGAGAACGAGCGGCAGTTGCGCCAGCTCCTGCGCCGCGCGCGTCACATGACCGAGGAGGCGCCATTGATTGCCGCGTTCGCGGCCGAGTTGTCGCGCTTCTGCCAGGGGGCACCGGTGACGCTGTACCGCCGCACGGTCGATGGCGCCTACGCCTGCGTAGCGACGTTTGCCCAGGCCCCCTCCAGGATCGAGGCCAACGACAGCCTCGCCGTCTGCTTGCGCACCGAACACGGCAGCATCGCCCTGGCGGACGTCGAACTGGCCCAGTCCGGCGAATGGGCCTTCCCGATGCTGCAGGGCGCGACCGTCGAGGGCTTCGCGATCGTCCACGCCAAGCCCGATGGTGCCGCCTACCGCGACGACGAGCGCGAGTTGCTGGAATTCGCGACGATCCAGGTCGGGCTGGACCTGGATGCCTTGCACGTCGGGGTATTGCAAAGGCAACTGGCCGAGGCGCAGTTCGAAGTGACGGCGCTGCGCAACGTGATCCGCGCGGTCTGACGGCTGAAGCACCGCAAGCTTGCAGTGCAGCCTGGGGTCAGCAGCCCCTGGTCGCGCGGCTCCAGCGAGAACACCAACGGGCTCTTTCGCCAATACTTCCCAACGGCTCATCGCCGTTGGCCGGACGAGCCTGAGGACGGATCAAGCGTCGTTCGGGAAAAGTTGCGCCTAGGTCGGATCGGCGTGCTTTCACTGCGCACGCTTCGCGACAAGGTGCTGGCGCGCGGCGCTCAGGTCAACAGAACGATCCAAGTCGCTTCAGGCACCGTGGCAATGCTTGTACTTCTTCCCCGAGCCGCACGGGCACGGGTCGTTTCTGCCGGCACGTTGGGTCGCGGCGGGGAAGCTTCTCTCGCTCAGCAGCATCCGCTGCTGCATGGCTTGTAATTGTTCGAGCATTCCAAAATACAGCCAGGGATGGATGCAATCGACGAAGCGGGCGTCCTGCAGCGGCGCTTGGCCCGCGTCAGTCAGCAGGGCATGCAGGGGATGTCCGGGCCGGACGTAGAGGAATGTGTTCTGCCTGTACCAGGGCTCAATTTCATTGTCTGACCAGAACTGCGGCCGGAAGAAGTCGAACAGGAGATAGCCCTGCGCGAGGAACTTGTTCGCCCAGAAACTGTGCGGCCGAGTGTTGATATGGTCTCGGCCGGGCTGGCTGAGATACGCCGCGCCGAAGAGGACGGCGTCGGCGTGAGCGACGAGAGTCTGGACGAATCCGTCGGACGATTCGGGCGGCAGATGCTCGGCCACTTCGAGCGAGATCGCCAGGTCGTAGCGCTCGTCGGCAGGGACCTCCTCGCGAAGGTTTGTCCGACGAAAAGCGATGTTCGGATCGAGCATCATTTCCGGCGAAACCCAGTCTCCGTCCAGGCCGGTCAGCCGCTTGACGCCGTGCTCCCCGCAAGCAGCCAGCCAGGCGCCTCGGCCGCAGCCGACGTCGATCGCGCTCTCAGGCCGCCAGAGCGCGAAGAGGTGCCCAAGGTATGCCCGCGCGGATCGCAAGCTGCCGTCTACCTGCTCGGCATAAAAGGCCTTGTCGTAAGGGGTGACTGCCATAGTCAGTTGAATGGGTTGCGTGCAGCGCGCCGGTCCTTGCCCGGACGCGCCTGGCGCCTCCGCGTCGCGGACGAAGCGAACGACGGCAGAAGCGGGGAAATTCGTCGCATTCTATTGTCGCTAGCCGGAGATCGAATGATGAGGCGGTTCGATCTCTCGAGGTGGCCGCACTCCTTTTATGCAATGCCGACGATGACCCTGGCCTGATTCCGCCAGCAACGGCTGGAAGCTCGGCGGCGCGGAAGATCTGATTCTCGTCGCGACATCCAACTCGAACACGGCATGCGTCGGCATTTTGAGCTGCCCGAAAAGCCGTCAGCAGCGACCGACCGCTTGCGGCCGGCAGCAGGCACCGGGCTGCCGCTCTGGAACGGTCGCCGACAGCGCACAAGCGGACGCCGAATCCGCGGCCGGTGTGCCGATCAGCGCGCCGGGCCGCCGTCGCGCCTTACTTCGACGAGATCAGGTCGACTTCGAACACCAGCGTGGCGTTCGGCGGGATCACGCCGCCGGCGCCGCGGGCGCCGTAGCCCAGTTCCGCAGGGATCGTCAGCACGCGGGTGCCGCCGGCGGCCATGCCTTGCACGCCTTCGTCCCAGCCCTTGATGACCATGCCCTGGTCGAGGCCGAACACGAACGGCTGGCCGCGGTCCTTGCTGGAGTCGAACTTGTTGCCGCGGCCGTTCGGGGCGGCGGGGTCGGACAGCCAGCCGGTGTAGTGGACAGTGACGGACTGGCCGGACGTGGCGACCGGGCCGTCGCCGATCTTGGTGTCTTCGTATTGCAGGCCGGAGGGGGTGGTGGTCATGTTGGATTCACTCTGGTTGAGGAGGGAGGACGACGCCCCAGGCGCCGCCGCGGGAGGGATCATGCCACCGACCGCGCGCAGCCTGTCCGCCCAGGCCGGGACGGCCTGGGCCAGCCAGCGGGCCGGGGTCTCGCTGGAGTCGCTGCCGTCGTGCAGGGCGGCGGGCAGCCCCAGCACGCGGGCGGCGCGGCGCAGCGCGGTCACGGCGTCGATGTCGCTGCGCAAGGACAGCGGGCGTGCGCCGGTCTGCTTGGACAGCTTCTGCCCGTCGTCGGCGTAGACCAGCGGCGAGTGCAGGTAGCGCGGCGTCGGCAGGCCCAGCGCGCGTTGCAGGTGGATCTGGCGCGCGGTGTTGTCGGCCAGGTCTTCGCCGCGCACGACATCGGTGATGCCTTGCGCGGCGTCGTCGACCACCACCGCCAGCTGATACGCCCACAGGCCGTCCGCGCGCTTCAACACGAAGTCGCCGACGGTGTGCGTGACGTCCTGGTGCTGGTCGCCGAGCAGGCGGTCGTGCCAGTCGACGACGACGTCGTCGCCTGCGGTCGTGCGTGTGCGCAGGCGCCAGGCGGGCGTGCGCCTGGACGGCACGGCGGGCTCGCCATCGGTCGACGCGAACGTCGGCGGACGGCACGTACCCGGATAGACCCGCTCCACGTGCGCGAGCTGCGGGACGCCCGCACGCGCGAGCGCTGCGGCGATGTCGCTGCGCGAGCAGGTGCACGGGTAGGCCCGGCCGCTGCGCTTCAATTGCGCGAGCGCGGCCTCGTAGCGCTCGCCGCGCCGCGACTGCCAGGTGGGCGGTGCGTCGGGCACCAGCCCCAGCGCGTCCAGCTGCGCCAGGATGGCGGTGTCGGCATCGACGATACAGCGGGGGGTATCGACGTTCTCGATGCGCACCAGCCACCGGCCACCGTGCGCACGGGCATCGAGCCAGCTTGCCAGCGCGGCCACCAGCGAGCCGGCATGCAGCAGGCCGGTGGGCGACGGCGCGAAGCGGCCGATGTAGCTCACGATCCAGCCGGCGGACACGGGCCGCCGCGCAACAGCAGCGCCGAGCGCGTCGCGGGGCTCTCCAGCTGCTGCAGCCACCATTGCAGCGCCAGGCCCTGCGGCGCCTTCTGCGGCTGCGGCGCGGCGGCGCTGCGCCAGCCATACGCCAGGCTGGCCGTCATGCGCTGGCGCGCGACCTGCTTGACGACCAGGCGCCCGGCGGCGACGTGCTCGCGCACCAGCACCTCGGGCAGGAAGCCGACGCCCAGGCCCATCATCTGCGCCTCGAGCTTGGCCTGCATGCTGCTGACGGTGAGCACGTCCTGGCCCGGCTGGATGTTGACGGTCAGCGGCGACATGCGCTGCGCCGAATCGGCCACGGCGACGCCGCGGTGCTGCTTGAGCACCGCATCGGTGATCGGCTCCTCCGCGCCCGCCAGCGGATGATGCGGCGCCACCACGTAGACGAACGGCGCCTCGCCCAGCGGCTTGATCTCGATGCCCGCGGGCGCCAGCGTGTCCGCCGGCAGGCCGATGGCCAGGTCGGCCGAGCCCAGCATCAGGGCCTCCGTGGTCCCTGCCAGCACCTCGGTACGCAGGCGCAGCCGCGTGCCCGGGCCGGCGCCGTCGTGCAGCTCGGGCGGGCGCAGCGCGTAGAACGCCTCGCACAGCTCGAACAGCGTCTGGCGCGAGACGACGGCGTCGGCGGCGATCGTCAGCTGCGTCTCCCAGCCGGTGGACACGCGGTGCACGCGGTTGGCCACGGCGTCCATCTCGGCGAGCAGGCGCCGCCCCTCGTTGAGCAGCTCGGTGCCGGCGGCGGTGAGGCGGGCCTGGCGCGAGCTGCGGTCGAACAGCAGCACGTCGAGCGCGTCTTCCAGCTGGCGCACGCTGTAGGTGAGGGCGGACGGCACCTTGCCGAGCTCGCGCGCGGCCGCCGCGAAGCTGCCGGTGCGCGCGATGATGTCCATCATCGTGAGGGCTTCGGGCGTGAGCGCGAAGCGTCGATCCAATGTCATCAGGAGTCCTTCGTGCTGCGCACTGCGGGTGATGCGGCTGCTGGCGGCCGGGCGCCGCTCGCGGGCTCAGAGGCCGCATGCGCTGCGGGAACAGTGGGAACAGAAGAGGCGGCGTCGAGGCCGAGGAACGCGCGCACGGGAACGACGCTGCGTTGTGCATCTTCCTCCTGCGGCACGTGGCCGAGGCCAGGGAAGATCACCAGCTGGCTGCCGGCGATGTCTTTCTGGAAGTGATGCGCGTTGACCGGCGGCACGAGGTGATCCTGTGCGCCCCACAGGATCAGCGTGGGCACGTGCAGCGTCGCGATGCGTTCGGGCGCGATGTCGGCGGCGATCTCCTGCATGCGGATGTTGAGCGCGCGCCGGTTGCCCTCGCGCGTCAGCATCTCGAAGTAGCGATCGACGAGCGCGCCCGTCACGCGCGACGGATCGGCATAGACATCCTTGACGCTCTGCTCAACCACCGAGCGCGGCGTGAGGAACTCGCTGATCCGGTTGAGCACCGGCACGCGCGCGAGCTGGAAGCCCACGGGGATGTGCTCGGGCACGAAGTCGTAGCCGGTCGCGTCCACCAGGATCAGCTTGTCCACGCGCGCCGGTGCCAGCGTGGCCACGCGCCACGCCACCTCGCCGCCGAGCGAGTTGCCGCCGATGACGAAGCGATTCACGTGCAGCGCGTCCAGGAAATCGAGCGTGAAGCGCGCCAGGTTGTCGGCGCGGTAATCGTCACGCGGGTAGTCGCCGCCGAACGGGCCGGTGAGGCCGAAACCCGGCAGGTCGAACGTGATCACGCGCTTGCGGGCGTGCAGGTCGCCCACCCAGCCCTGCCAGGTGTGCAGGCTGGACGCGGTACCGTGCAGCAGCACCAGCGGCACGGGGTCGTCCTTCGGACCTTCGTCGCGGAAATGCACGAACTGGCCCTTCACGTACATGAAGTCCGACGGCGGCGGCGCCCAGCGCGTGATCAGGCTGTCGACGCTGCGGTCGGGCGCATGCGTGAGCGTGACGGCCAACGCCGTGAGCATCAGCAGGATGCCGAAGGCGCGGACGATGGCTTGCATGTCAGGTCGATTCGACAGGAACGGCGACGCGCTCGCACGGCGGCGGATCGCCCGGCGCGAGGTCGGCGGCGACGGTGCGGCGCTCGTCGAACACGAAGCACTCGCCGCGCCAGCCCGGCGCGGCCCCTTCGGTCGCCGCGAAATACCCGAGGATGCCGGACTCCAGTTGGAGCACCTCGGGTAAGCCACGCTCGCGCATGTACAGCGCGGCCTTCTCGCAGCGGATGCCGCCGGTGCAGAAGCTCACCACCGTCTTGCCTTCGAGCTCCGCGCGGTGCGCGTCGAAGGCCGCGGGGAAGTCGCTGAACTTCTCGATGCGCCAGTCGTGCGCGCCGTCGAAGGTGCCGGCGTCGACTTCGAAGGCGTTGCGGGTGTCGAGCAGCGCCACCTCGCGGCCGGCGTCGTCGTGGCCCTGGGCGAGCCAGCGTGCCAGCGTGGCCGGCGCCACGGACGCGGCGCGGCCGTGCTGGGGCGCGATGGTGGGGTGGTTCATGCGGATCAGCTCGTTCTTGATCTTCACCTTCAGGCGCTTGAACGGCATCGAGTCGCTGAAGCTGTCCTTGGTGGGCAGGTCCGCGAACGGCGGCTCGGCGTGCAGCGCCGTGGCGATCCAGTGGCGCAGCGCGGGCTCCGCCCCCGCCATGAACAGGTTGATGCCTTCGGGGGCGATCAGCACGGTGCCCTTGATGCCCGCGGCGTCGGCGCTCGCCTCCAGGCGCTCGCGCAACGCGGGCAGGTCGGCGAGCTCGACGAAGCGGTAGGTGGAGATATTGAGGAACGGCATGGGCACGGTGAGCGGACGCTGCGCCTGGGCTTGACCCGGCGCGCAATACCCGCATTTTCACCCGGGCGGCCGTCGCGCGCTCGAGGCGCCCCGGCGCTCGTCCGGCGTCGGCGGGCGCTAGCACATCTTGCTGCCCGAAATGCCCCATGGCGCGCCGGGCGTGGAGCTCCGGGCTCCCTACAATCGGCCCATGGCTTTCGTTCACCTGCGCACCCACACCGAATTCTCCGTCGTCGACGGCACGCTCCGCATCGACGACGTGGCGGGGGCGGCCAAGGCGGACGGGCAGCTGGCGCTGGGCATCACGGACCTGTCCAACCTGTTCGGCGCCATCAAGTTCTACAAGGCCGTCCGCGGCCAGGGCGTCAAGCCCCTCATCGGCGTCGACGTGTGGATGGATCCGCTGCCCGACGCCGCCGATCGCGTGCCCACCCGCCTGGCGTTGCTGGTGCAGGACACCCAGGGCTACCTCAACCTGTGCGAGCTGCTGGGCCGCAGCTGGACGAAGAACGTGCAGCGTGCGCAAGCCTGGGTGCGCTGGGATTGGCTGGAGGAGCTGGGCGGCGGCATGATCGCGCTGTCGGGCGCCGACCAGGGCGTGGTCGGACAGGCGCTGCTGGGCGGCGACACCGAGCGCGCGGCGGCCGCGGCCACCGAGCTGGCCCGCATCTTCCCGGGCCGCTTCTATCTCGAGCTGCAACGCGCCGGCCTGCCCACGCACGAGGCCCATGTGCGCGCCGCGGTGCCGCTGGCCGCGCGGCTGCGGCTGCCGGTGGTGGCCACGCATCCGGTGCAGTTCCTCGAACCCGACGATTTCGACGCCCACGAGGCGCGTGTGTGCATCGCCGAAGGCGAGACGCTGTCCAACCCGCGCCGCGTCAAGCGCTTCACGCGCGAGCAGTACTTCAAGACCCAGGCGCAGATGGAGGCCCTGTTCGCCGACATCCCGTCGGCGCTGGCCAACTCGGTGGAGATCGCGCGCCGTTGCAATCTCACGCTGGCGATGGGCAAGAACTACCTGCCCAACTTCCCCACCCCCATCCTGGCCGACGGCAGCGCGATGCCGATGGGCGACTACTTCCGCCAGCTGAGTTTCGACGGCCTGGAGGAACGCCTGCTGCAGCTGTACCCGGACGCCGCCAAACGCGACGCGAAACGGCCCGAGTACGTGGAGCGGCTCGAGTTCGAGATCGTCACGATCCTGAACATGGGCTTCCCCGGCTACTTCCTGATCGTGTCGGACTTCATCCTGTGGGCCAAGACGCACGGCTGCCCCGTGGGCCCGGGCCGTGGATCCGGCGCCGGCTCGCTGGTGGCCTACGCGCTCAAGATCACCGACCTCGACCCGCTGGAATACAAGCTGCTGTTCGAACGCTTCCTGAATCCGGAACGCGTCTCGATGCCCGACTTCGACATCGACTTCTGCCAGGGCAACCGCGACCGCGTCATCGACTACGTCAAGGACAAGTACGGCCGCGACGCCGTGAGCCAGATCGCCACCTTCGGCACGATGGCGGCCAAGGCCGCGCTGCGCGACGTCGGCCGCGTGCTGGGCATGGGCTACGGCCATGTCGACTCCATCGCCAAGCTGATCCCGGCGCCGCCGGGCAAGTCGGTGACGCTGGCCAAGGTGCCGGAGAACCCGGATCCGGGCATCATCTACGCGCGCAAGGAAGCGCCCGAGCTCGAGCAACGCGAGGCTGCGGAAGAGGAAGTGGCGGAGCTCTTGTCGTTGGCCGCGCGCGTGGAAGGCATCGTGCGCAACATCGGCATGCACGCCGGCGGCGTGCTGATCGCACCGGGCAAGATCACCGATTTCTGCCCGCTGTACCAGCAGCCTGGCAGCGATTCGGCGGTGAGCCAGTTCGACAAGGACGACGTGGAGGCCATCGGCCTCGTGAAGTTCGACTTTTTGGGCCTGGCCACGCTGACCATCCTCGAGCTCGCGAAGGACTTCATCCTCGCGCGCAGGCCCGAGCGCGCCGGCTTCAACTTCGAGTCGCTGACGCTGGACGATCCCAAGGTCTACCGGCTCTTCTCCGACGGCCTCACCGAGTCGGTGTTCCAGTTCGAATCGCGTGGCATGCAGGGCATGCTGCGCGACGCCAAGCCGAGCCGCTTCGGCGACCTGATCGCGCTGGTGGCGCTGTACCGCCCGGGTCCGATGGACCTGATTCCCACCTTCGTCGCGCGCAAGCACGGCAAGGAGCCGGTGGAGTACCCGCATCCGCTGGTGGAGCCGGTGCTGTCCGAGACCTACGGGATCATGGTCTACCAGGAACAGGTGATGCAGACGGCCCAGGTGCTGGGCGGCTACTCGCTCGGCGGCGCGGACATGCTGCGTCGCGCGATGGGCAAGAAGAAGGCCGAGGAGATGGCCAAGCATCGCGAGATCTTCCGCGAAGGCGCCGCCAAGAAGATGATAGGCCAGCAGCAGGCCGACGAGATCTTCGACCTGATGGAGAAGTTCGCGGGCTACGGCTTCAACAAGTCGCACGCCGCCGCGTACGCGCTGCTGTCGTATCACACGGCCTGGCTGAAGACGCATTGCCCCGCGGAGTTCTATGCGGCCAACATGACGATCGAAATGGGCGACAGCGAGAAGCTGAAGGTGCTGCTCGCCGATGCCAGGCAATTCGGCGTCACGTTCACGCCGCCCGACGTCAACGTCTGCGTGCACCGCTTCGAGCCCGCCCCGGGGCGAGCCGGCGACAAGCTGATCCATTACGGCCTGGGTGCGGTCAAGGGCACCGGCCAGGGCGCGGTGGAGGCGATCGTCGCCGCGCGCGAAGGCCGCACCGAGCAGAGCGACGTGGCGCGTCCGTTCTCGAGCATCTTCGACTTCGCCAAGCGCGTCGATCGCTCGCGCGTGAACAAGCGCGTGGTGGACGCGCTCGTCAAGGCCGGCGGCTTCGACCTGCTGCATCCCGACCGCGCCTGCACGCTCGCCAGCGTGGGCCTGGCCTTCGAGTGGGCCGACGCGCAGGCCGCGCACGCCCAGCAGTCGGGCCTGTTCGACTTCGGCGGCGCCGACGAGCACGGCGCTTCCACGCAGGAGCCGGCGCTGGTGCAGGCGGAGCCGTGGAGCATCCGCGAGAAGCTGACACTGGAGAAGACCGCCATCGGCTTCTACCTGTCGGGCCACATGTTCGACCAGTACGACCCCGAGGTGCGCAAGTTCTGCAAGCGCCGCATCGCCGACCTGATCGATTCGCGCGAGCCGCAGATCCTGTGCGGCATCGTCAGCGACCTGCGCATCATCAACGGCCAGCGCGGCCGCGTCGCCATCTTCAAGGTGGACGACAAGAGCGAGGCGATCGAGGCGGTGGCCAACGAGGAACTGCTCGACGCCAATCGCGACGCGTTGCGCGACGACGAACTGCTGGTGGTGCAGGGCAAGGTGCAGCCCGATCGCTTCACCGGCGGGCTGCGCCTGAACGTCACGCAGGTCTGGGACCTGGCCGCGGCGCGCGCGCGTTTCGGCCGCTACCTGTCCGTGCAGGCCGACGGCAACATCGGTCCGCTCACGGAGCTCGTCAAGCAATGGCCGGCGCGGCGCTCCAGCACCGAACACGGCGAATCCATCCACGGCCTGGGCGTGCGCGTCAAGGTGCGCACCGGCGGGGCCGCAGCCGAACTCGACCTGGGCGACCAGGGCCGTTTCTGGCCCAGCGACGACGCGCTCGCGCGCTGGAAGCAGATCATGCCGACGCAGTCGCCGCAGGTGGTCTACGACTGAGACGACTTGCCATTGCTTCCGCTTGTGTTGCTGTCCTTTACGCGCGCTCCTGACAACTGTCGTCAAGCTGAATGCGTTGTAGAAGGGCACCCATCACCATGGAGCCTGAAATGAACCGCACCCTGATCGCTGCCGCTGGACTTGCACTCGTCGCCGCCTCCGGGCTGGCGAGCGCAGCGTCCTGGTCCGTGATCGTCGCGCCCGGCGTGTATGGCCGCGTCGCGATCGGCGGCTACGCCGAAGTGCCGCAGGTCTACGCGCCGCAGCCGGTCGTCGCCATCGACAACGGGTATGGCCAGGTGGTGGAAGAGACTGTCGATCCGGCCTATGCCACCGACCAGCCGCCGGTCTACCTGTGGGTGCCCGAATACCAGCGCACGCACTGGGCCCAGTACTGCAGCGCGTACGGCGCGTACGGCGTGCCGGTGTACTTCGTCGATGACCGCTGGTACCGCGACAACGTGATGCGTCGCAACTGGACGGCGGAGCAACGCTCCTGGAGCCAGCAGCAATGGCTGGAGCAGGACCGCATCGCCCGCGACCGCTTCGAGCGCCAGCGCTTCGAACGGCAACGCTATGAGCAGCAGGCGCGCGACCAACAACGCTGGAACGGCGAGCGCTCGTGGCCCGAGCAGCAACAGCAGCGCCAGTTCGAGCAGCCGCGCAGGGAGCGCGACGGCGCCGGGCGGGATCAGGGCAACCGCATGGGTTGGGGTTCGGCCCATGGCGTCATCCCGCAGCCGCAGCCGCAGCAAGCCAGCCAGTCCCCGCGTCCGCAGCCGGGCGGCCAATGGCAGCAACCGGGCAATGGCGGCCGCCAGGCCGGCTATCAACCGGGCGTTGGCGGCCGTGCAGGCCAACAGCCGGTGCAGCAAGGGGCAGCCTCGCAACCGCGCGGCCCGGAGCGCGGTGGCCCGGCGCAGAACGTCACCGACCGCCACGGCGAAAGCCGCGGCCAGGGCGAGGGCCGCGGTGCCTACGAGCACGGGCGCGAGAGCAACCGGGACCGCTGACCAGGGTCTGCAGCGCGCGTCCCACCGCGCTCACGCGCCCATCGAGGCCGTGCATTCGCCCCGGCGAAGCGCGGCCTCTGCCGTTGCAGGCCTGCGAACCTCGCGTAGTTCTCGGTATCCGGCACGCTCGACCTCGCCGATACTTCGCGCCATGCCTGCTGCATCGACCACCGGATTGATCCTCACGGGCGGCGGCGCCCGCGCCGCCTACCAGGTGGGCGTGCTGCGCGCCGTGCACCGCATTCGCCGCGAGGCCGGCGCCCCGCCTGGCAACCCGTACCCGGTACTGGCCGGCACCTCCGCCGGGGCGCTCAATGCGGCGGCATTGGCCACCGATGCGGACGATGCCGACGCCGGCATCGCCAAGCTGGTGCGCGTGTGGGAGAACATGCATGTGGAGCAGGTCTACCGCACCGACTCGTTCGGCGTGATCCGCACCGGCGCGAAGTGGATGACGATGATGTCGATGGGTTGGGCCCTCGCGCGCATGCGGCGCCTGCGCCCGCGCTCGATGCTGGACAACACGCCGCTGCACGGCCTGCTTGCCGAGATGATCGACCTGACGCGCATCGACCGCCTGATCGCCGACGGTCACCTCAAGGCGCTCGCCGTGAGCACGTCCAGCTACACCTCGGGCAGCCACGTCACGTTCTATCAATCGGCGGCCGAGTTCCAGCCGTGGATCCGTTCCAACCGGCTCGCGGTGCCGGCCGAGATCACGATGCCGCACCTGCTCGCATCGGCCGCGATCCCGTTCATGTTCCCCGCGGTGTCGTTGCCGCTGGAAGGCGCGCACGAGTGGTTCGGCGACGGCTCGATGCGCCAGACGGCACCGATCTCGCCGGCGATCCACCTGGGTGCCGACCGTATCCTCGTGGTCGGCGCCGGGCGCATGCGCGAGCCGGCGGGGCCGCGCACCACGACGCCATCGCCGTATCCCTCGATTGCGCAGATCGGCGGCCACGCGCTGTCCAGCATCTTCCTGGACGCCCTCGCGGTAGACGCCGAACGCCTGCAGCGCATCAACGCCACGCTGGCGTTGATTCCCGAAGAGTTGCGTACGCACGCATCGCTGAAGCCCGTGCGCCTGCTGCTGATCTCGCCTTCGGAGCGCCTGGACGACATCGCCGGCCGACACCTGGACGCACTGCCCAGCTCGATCCGCGCGTTGCTGGGCGGCATCGGCGTGTCCAAGGCCGGCCCGGGCAGCAACGGCTCCGCGCTGGCCAGCTACCTGCTGTTCGAGGCCGACTACACGCGCGAGCTGATGGCGCTCGGCGAGAAGGACACCGACGCCAGGCGCGCCGAGGTGCTGGAGTTCTTCGACCTCGCGGCGAGCTGATCGTGCGGGCCGAGCTCGAACGACGACACCCGGCAAAGCGGGAGGTCGTCGTTTTCAGGCATTGAACGGGCCGCCGGCCCGCGTCGTCTTACTTCTTCTTCGCGGCAGCGGCCGAAGCAGCCGGCGCGGCGGCGGCAGCAGCCTTGTCGGCCTTTTTCTGGGCCTTGGCGGGAACAGCCGCAGGAGCGGGCGTTTTCGCCGGCGCTGCCGGGGCGGCCGGAGAACCGCTCATGGCGGCGCCGTTGACGGTCAGGCCGGCGGTGGACAGCTTGGCGGCGCTCTTGTTGCCGATGCCTTCGACGCGCGTGACCAGGTCCGGCCAATCCTTGAAGTTGCCGTTCTTGCGCGCATCGATGATCCTGGTGGCGATGGCCGGGCCGATGCCCTTGACCGCTTCCAGGTCGGCCTGGCTGGCCGTGTTGGCGTCGGCCGCGAACACCGAGAAGGCGAAGAAGGCGAGGAGGGCAACCAGAATGCGTTTGAACATGTGTGCGTCACTGAGCAAGGCGTTGTGCGCGCATGAGGGGCGCTGCGACCCGTTGCGGCGCGGGAAGGTGCCGCATGCGGTGTCAACGCACCGGGTTGACCCCTTCTTCACGAAAGGCTCGCATTCGGACACGCGACGTGAACAGCGTCTCAGGCGTGTTGCAGGTCGGCCAGTATGCGTGTGACCAAGGTCTCGCACCAGTGGGCATTGGTGAAACGTTGCGCCTGCGGGCTCGCGAGGAACTCGCGGATGCCTTGCTGGTACATCGCGAAGTGGCCGGCGTCGATGCGCTCGATCGCGGCCAGCATCTCGTGCGGCGTCTTGAACTGGTCGCCGTCGATGAAGCAATCCTCGGGGAGTGGGGGCCTGGAGTGCGTCGTGCCGATGTAGACCGGCACGCAGCCGCTGGTCAGGCAGTCGAAGATCTTCTCGCTCATGTAGCCCGGGCTGCCGCGCGAGTTCTCGTAGCAGATGGAGAAGCGGGCGCGGTCGAGGATCTCGTGCTTGCGGGCGATGGTGCCGCGGTAACTCGGGAACGGCGGCGGCCCGTCGGGATGGAGGCGGCGCTTCCATTCGTTCAGTCGCTTGGCGATGCGGCCCAGGTGGCCCGGTTCGACGGCGGGGATGTCCCAGCCGTGACCGAACAGCGCGAAGCGGTCGGGCGCCTGCTTCTCGAAAAACCGGATCGCCTCGACGCGGCGATGATGCAGGTTGCGTGGATGCGGATGCAGCAGCGCCTTGTTGGAGGCGATCAACACGCAGAACAGGTCGCGCGCCTTGAAGTCGGGCACGTCGCGCTGCGCGAGGTCGTTCGGGTAGTCGAGGGCGATCACGTGGTCGCCGTCGATCAGCTCCTCGTTGCTGGTGAACAGCTTGCGATAGCGCGCCAGTTCCACCAGGTTGCCGTTGATCGGCCGCACCACCGGATCCTCGTAGAGGTAGGCGTAGCTGAACGGGTGATCGACGCCGCGCTGGGCATTCAGGTGCAGCTCGAACTCCACCTCGCGGTCGGCGTTGACGTCGCGCGTGTTGAGCTCCACGCCCTCGGCCGCGAAACGTTCGCGCAGTTGGCGCCACGGCAGGAAGAAGTCGCCGCCGTTGGGACCGGCGCCGGCCCGGAACGGTTCGTTGGCACGCAGTCGGTTGACCACCAGCGTCGCGTAACGCATCGGCGCGAGGGTCTCGGTCTGGTGATCGCTCACGTTGCCGCGATCTCGCAGGCCCTGAGCAGGCCGCTGTAGATCGAGTTCGGCGCGGGCACCGTCTTCCAGTTGTTGTGCCAGTGGATCGCCAGGTGACGCTCGGTGGCCAGCGCATGCATGTCGAGGGCCAGGTTCTCGCGTGGGCCGAAGAACCTGGCGGTGTCGCCGTACAGCAGCGACGTGGGATCCCACAGCGGATCGAACAGCTTCGTCGGATGCACCACCACGCCCAGCTCGCTGCACACATGGTCGGCGAACAGGATCCAGGGCAGGAAGTTCTCCAGCTCGTTGCCCTTGCGCGTGAGCGCGGCGCTCCAGGTCTTGTTGGGCAGGTACAGGATGGCCGAGTTCGCGAACGGGAACGTCTCCCAGCGATAGGCCCAGGCCTTGTCGCCGCACTGGGTCGTGAGGTCGCTGGTGAAACAGACATCCAGGTCCACGTACAGGCTGGCGTCGGGGTAGTGCTCCAGCGCGATCAGGCAGCGCGCCAGGTCGCCGCGATAGGCCTTGTTGCGCGTGAAGCCGCTGAACAGCATCGACGAGTGCTTGTACGTGAGGCCGAACAACGGGTGTTCCCACGCGTTGCGGCGCGCCCATTGCGGCGCCAGCTTGCGGTGCACGGCGCTCGCGGTCTTGCGCAGATTGGGATGGGTGTCATAGGCCGCAACGGGCCTGGTGCTGACATGCTTTTCGATCAGCGCATTGAGCGAGAACGGCCGCACCGCGATGCGCGGATGCGTCGTGATCCACTGCAACTGCGGCGCCCTGATGGAGCTGAAGTCGTCTTCGTCCAGCCACAGCTCATAACTCGAGTGCGGGTGCTGGCGCACGAAGCTGCGGAAATGCAGGTCGGTGACAGCCGGCAACTGGCCCGACCAGTAGCCGAAGAACGTGACGGGAGGAGAGTTGGGCGCCATCAATGAACCAGGTCGAAGGTCTTCATCAGGATGCGTTCCTTCCAGGTCGCCGGGCGGATCGCCGGCGACTCGGTGCCGTCGATGGCCGCACGCACCTGGTCGTAGAAGCGATCCCATCGGTAGTGGCTGTCGATGGCGTCCTGGCCGAGCCGCTGCGTCTCCATCAGCTCGGCATCGGTCTGTGCCTGCAGCTTGCGGAACACCAGCTCGGCGGCCGCGGGGTCGTTCAGCGGCACGTTGACGATGCCGGCGCGGTTCTCGTAGCCGCTCTGCATCGTCACGGCGGGAATCAGGCCCCAGGCCATGGATTCGAGAATGGTGGTGGGGTTCGCGTCCATCGCGCCGACGGTGATCATGAAGTCGAACCCGGCGACGACGGCGCGCGCCTCGGGCTTGGAGAAATCCATGAAGCCCAGCACGTGCAGGCCCGGGATCTTCTTGCGGCCACGGCCGATCCAGCTGATGTCCACGCTCTCGCACTGCTGCTGCAGCTGCGACAGGTAGCCGATGTTCTTGTTGTGCGCCGTATGGCCGATGTAGACGAACTTGCGCTCGCCCGGCGGGTTGAACTTCGTCTTCACGAACGGGAAGAACGTGCGGTTGACGGCCAGGTCCATGTGACGCATCTTCGGCGCCCAGCGCCGGATCGGCGAGGCCTCGATGCGGTTGAACCAGTAGTTGCCGGTGATCGCCAGGAACAGGTCGCAGCGTTCCATGTGGCGGTCGTAGTAGGCCACCTGGCGCAGGTCGTTGGCGTAGGGCGCCATCAGGATGCGGCGTGCGAAGCCGGGTTGGTTCACCGAGCGGTCGAACACCGAATCGCGGCGCCAGTGCGGGTGGCCCAGCAGCACGTCGCCCGGCTTCGGCGCTATCTTCACCTTGTCGCGCCAGCCGTAGAAGCGCACGTCGTAGTCGCGCGCCAGCCGGTCGCCCACCTCGTTGCCGATGCAAAAGGGCGACGAGTTGCGGGTGGCGTCACGCGGGTAGACGAAATGGACAGTGGTCATGGAGGCGGTGTGGGGCGCGGCGGGAGCCACGCCGCGCGAGGTCGAATTCTCGCGCGCGAACGCAGGACGCGGGCGCGCGCGGGCAAGAGCGTACGAACGCCGGACGGCTGCGCCGCCGTCCGGTGGGCCTATTCCTTCCAGTGATCGGAGATCCAGGGCGACGCCTTCGCATGGCGCCAGTTGCCATTGCTGCGGCCCGCCAGGGCGTCGGGCGGGTTCATCACGCCGTGGAAGACGATGATGCGCGCCCCCTTGGGAATCGACGGGGCGAAGAAATAGTTGAGCGGAAAGCGCGCGATGCTGTGGTACTTGAAGCTCGCGCACCACTCGTCCGGCCAGTATTGCAGCTTGCCCTGCTCGTGCAGCACGCCTGAAAGGTAGGCCTGCTCGTTGCGGTACCGGGCGCGCATCGCGGCGGATTCGGCGCGGAACCTGGCCAGGACATCGGCGTGGGCGCCGAGCTGGAAGCGGTAGACCGAGGAGTTGCCGGTGACGCGCCAGGGCCGCTTCCAATCGTGGATGATCAGGAATTCGCCCGGCATCTCGAAGAACGGCGTGATGTCGTCGACGATCACGATGTCGATGTCGAGGAACAGCGCGGTACCTTGCAGGCCGTGCAGGTCGGCCTCGAAGGTGGTGAGCTTCTTCCAGCCGCGCTCGGGCAGGCCGTCCGGCAGCGCGAGATCGGGAATCGGCAGGCAGGTCACTTCCGCGCGAATGCCGGCGCTCGAATCGGTGAGGCACACGAACCTGAAATCGCCGCGCAAGTGGCGGCGCACCATCGCGTAGAGCCGGTTGACGTATTCGGGGCCGTACTTGTCACCCCACTTCATGCACAGGATGTGGCGCTGGCCCGAAGGCGCGGCGGCGGTCACTGTTGCGGCCTCGCGGCGGAAGTCTTCATCATTGTTCTTCGATCCGCAACGCGGGATAGCTGTCCCAGCTGAGGCAGCCGGGGCATTGCCAGAAGTGGCGCTGGGCCTCGAAGCCGCAGGCGGCGCAGCGATAGCGCTGCAGCGGCTTGGCGGCGCGGGTGACGGCGGTGCGCACGTCGGCCAGCGACTGCTGCGCCAGCGGCCCGACGGCCATGGCCGAAGCCGCGATGGCGGGCTGTTGCAGCACTTCGCGCGCGGCCGACAGCGTGGGGTGCGCGTGCAGCATCTCGCGGTAGCGATTGGCGGCGACCTCGGGATCGGACTCCAGCTTGGCCCAGGCGCTGAGGAAGTCCAGGCGCGGCGCATCGGCCAGCAGCTTCTCGAGCGCGCCTTTGGCGTCGGCCACGCGGTCGCCGGCGATGGCCGCCGCTGCGTAGTCGTTGGCCACCAGCGTGAAGGTGGCCGGATCACGCCGGCGCAGCTCGTTCCAGGCCTCGAAGGCCTCGGCGGCCTTGCCGGCGCGCATGAGACGCTGGCCCTGCATCACCCACGGGCGGGCCGACGTCGGGTCGGCCTTGAGGGCCTGCTGCAGCGCGCGTTCGGCCTCGTCCGGATGATGCTGCTCCTCGGCGACCAGCGCGAGCTCGCACCAGTAGTGCGAGATGCGGCGCGCGAACGAGCCGGTGCCCGCAGTCTCGAGTTGCTGCGCCACGTCGACGGCGGCGCGCCAGTCGCGCGAGCGCTCGTACAGGTTCAGCAGCGCCAGGCGGGCCTCGGTGTGGTACGCCGTGCCTTCGAGCACCTTGTAGGCGGCCTCGGCGCGGTCGAACAGGCCGGCCTTGACGAAGTCCTGCGCCAGCGCGTGCTGCGCGCGCTCGCGTTCGGCCTGCGACAGGTCGGCGCGCACGAGCAGGTGCTGGTGCACGCGCACGGAGCGTTCGAACTCGCCGCGGCGCCGGAACAGGTTGCCCAGCGCGAAGTGCAGCTCGGTGGTGTCGGGGTCGTTCTGCACCGTCTCGATGAACGCGTCGATCGCCTTGTCCTGCTGCTCGTTGAGCAGCAGGGACAGGCCTTTGTAGTAGGCCTTGGGCGACTCGCGGGTCTCGCGCTTCAACTGGCGCAGGTCGAAGCGCGAGCCCAGCCAGCCGAGGATGAAGAACAGCGGCAGGCCCAGCAGGAACCATTGGTAGTCAAAGTCCATCGCGCACCACCGTCACGTCGGGAGCCACGGGTGCGGCGGGCAGGGCGGATGGCGCGGGGACGACAGGCGTCTCCAGGCGCCTGGCCCGACGGCGATGGTGCCACCAGCTGGGCGTCATCGCGAGCACGCCGAACACGGTGCCGCAGACGAACGCGGCCAGGATGATGATGACCATGTGCGCCGTCCAGGCGTAGGAGAACAGCCAGTTCACTGTCGCCAGCTGCTGGTTGTTGATCGCGAGACCGAACAGGACGAGGAAAAGAAAGGCCCTCACGAGCCAGGTCAGGATGCGCATTGTCTCTTTCGCGTATTCAGACGCCTTGCGCGGATTCTACGAAGGGTGGAGGCCTTTTACGGTCGAGCGCGAATTCTTTCCGGTCGGAATGTATCCAAAGCCGGGCCGGGGAGCTGATCGGCCGTCACTCCGCCAGGAACTCGCACAACAGCCGATGGAAATGGTGCACGCCCTGTTCCCGCGTGGGCGCGTACCGGCCGCGGTCGTAGAAGCGCGACTGCACGCCGCGCTGGACCTGCTGCACGACCTCCTCGTCCTCCAGCTCGACCTGGTCGAGTCCGGCGCCAGCGCCGCCGTCCAGCTTGCCTTCATCCCACACGTAGGAGCGGAAAAGCACCCGGGTGCGGGCCATGCCTTGTGGCTGCACGATGTTCACCGACAGGCCCCAGGGGTAGAAGTTGAGCATCAGGTTGGGGAACACCCAGTAGTAATAGGCCGCGACGCGCTCGCCGTGGTCGGGCGAGGAGGCTGGCAGGTCGAAGGCCGCTTCGTCGTCGCGCGCGCGGGCGAACTGCAGGTTGGCGTAGCGGTGCAGCTCGCTGGTGTAGCCGTCCAAGTTGAGCACCCGGTTCAGCGCCGGGTGGATGAAGGGAATGTGCAGTCCCTCCAGGTAGTTCTCCACGTACAGCGCCCAGTGGGCGGCGATGTCGAAGCTGCGGTTGCGCGACGGGTCGTGGCGGAATTCGGCCAGCGGCAGCCAGGCGAGCCGGGCCGCGATATCGCCGAGGAAGGCAGCTAGCGGTGCCGCCGGCGCAATCGATGCGAAGACCTGCGTGCCGAGCACGCCGAACGGTACCTGCGGCAGGTGGTCTGACGGCGACGGGAAGTTCTTCGCGCCGTCGAACTCGGGCATGAAGGTCATGCGCCCGGTCATGTCGAATCGGCGCGAGTGGTAGCCGCAGCGGATCTGGTCGGCGCGGCAAGGCGTCTTCACGAGCAGGTTGCCGCGATGCGTGCAGACGTTGGACAGGCAACGCAGGGTGCCGGCCCCATCTCTCGACATCAGCAGCGGCTCGTCCAGGCTGCCGGGCAACATCTCGCGCGGCGAGAGCGAGCCTGAGGCCAGGACGTCGTCGGTATCGCCTATCCATTGCCAGCTGCGGGCGAACACGCGTTCCCCGGCGAGTTCGTACGCCTGCGCATCGCGATAGAACGCGCTGGGCATCGTGCGGGCGATCGTGATGTCGGGGTCGACGCTGTACGAGGATTTCAAGGCGGCTCTCCTGTGCGGTCAGGTGCTGGCTGGCGCGGCGATGGCGCAGGCGATGTCGGGATGCCTTTTCCGAAGCGCCGCGTAGGCCTGGCTTGCGCGCTGACGCCAGCCCGGCCCGCGAGCCAGCAGATCCTCCCATCCTTCCTGGAGTTTGTCTGCCTGGTTCTGGCTGAGGTAGTCGATCAGCGACGCCGCTTGCAGGAGATCCTTGTCGGCCTTCTCGGGTTGTGGGCTGGCCAGGCGTTCGACATACACGATGAGCTTGGCGAGCGCGTACCGCTCCGGCCGCGGAACATTGACGATGATCGGTCCATACAAAACCGCACACCGCGCGCTGCCGAGTCGACCTTGCGCGAAGTCGCCACGAAAAAGGCGTCCCTGAAATGAAACAAGGCGCCCGAAGGCGCCTTGCTGGAATCACGTCTTGCCGATAGCGGGCAGATGCTGATCGACGGCCTCTCGCAAGGCCTTGCCCGGCTTGAAGTGGGGCACCAGCTTTTCAGGGATGGTGACCTGCTCGCCGGAGCGCGGGTTGCGGCCCACGCGCGGCGGGCGCCGGCTGATGGAGAAACTGCCGAAGCCGCGGATCTCGATGCGGTGTCCGCGCGCGAGCGCATCGGACATCGCATCGAGCACGGTCTTGACCGCGAACTCGGTGTCACGCACGGTGATTTGCGTGAAACGCTCTGCGAGCTGAGCGACGAGGTCGGACCGTGTCATCGAGACTTATTCCGGCTTGTTGCCGCCGTCCAGCTTGGCACGCAGGAGCGCGCCCAGGCTGGTGGTGCCGGCGTTTTCGCGCTCGTTGGTCGAGGCGATGCGCTGCATGGCTTCTTGCTGGTCGACGTTGTCCTTGGCCTTGATCGACAACTGGATCGAACGCGTCTTGCGGTCGACGTTGATGATCATGGCGTTGACTTCATCGCCTTCCTTCAGGATCGTGCGTGCGTCTTCGACACGGTCACGGGTCAGTTCGGAGGCGCGCAGGTAGCCGGTGACGTCGTCGTTGAGCTGGATTTCAGCGCCACGCGGGTCGACCGTCTTGACCTTGCCGGTCACCAGGGCGCCACGGTCGTTGACCGAGGTGTAGTTGGCGAACGGGTCGCCGTCCATCTGCTTGATGCCCAGCGAGATGCGTTCGCGCTCG
>Ga0302157_10000301_pt1 | contig 65386 bp, 61 predicted proteins | sample I_Bog_N3_3_FD_193502 | JGI IMG/M metagenome (GOLD analysis project Ga0302157, IMG submission 193502) | Peat permafrost microbial communities from Stordalen Mire near Abisko, Sweden - I_Bog_N3_3 | ecosystem: Environmental > Terrestrial > Soil > Wetlands > Peat | place: Sweden: Abisko, Stordalen... | reverse complement strand
CATGTTTCGCAGCATCAAACTGATATCGGGGGCGGCCGGGCTGTTACTGGCGGCGGCGAGTCTGGCGCAGGCGCCGTCGGAGGCGCCGGCCGGATCGACGGGGCAGTGCAAGGACGGCAGCTATTGGACGGGCCCGACGAAGCAGGGAGCGTGCCGCGGCCATCACGGGGTGCAGACGTGGTACGGATCGGCGGGTTCGAGCGGCAGTGCGGCGGCTCCGGCGGCGGCGGCCCCTGCGGCGGCGGCTACGCCTGCGGCAGCGAGCCCGGCGGCGCCTGCAGCGCCCGCGGCGGCGTCGACGAAGTCCTTGCCGAGCGCGACGAAGTCGAGCGGTCCGGCGGCGACGGCGGCGCCCGGAGGAGGTCCCGGGCTGGTGTGGGTGAACAGCAGCACGAAGGTGTATCACTGTCCGACGGACCGCTGGTACGGGAAGACGAAGAGCGGAGAGTACCTGAGCGAGTCGGATGCGATTGCCAAGGGCAATCATGCGGACCATGGGAAGGCCTGCAGCCAGTAAGGTCTGATCGGGGGGCGGCGCCGGGACGGACGGGCCGCGGCGCCCCCCTCAATCCAACGAATCGAGTAAGGAACGGGGATGAACATGCGAGCGATGACGGTGGCGCTGTGTGCGCTGATGCCGGTGGCGGGATGGTGTGACGATGCGGCGGCGCCGCCGCCGCCGCAGCAGGAATGGACGGGGAAGGGTCAGGCGGGGTATTTGTCCTCGCAGGGCAACTCGGAGGCGAAGTCGGCGAATGCGGCGCTGGATGCGGCGTACCTGGACGGCGCATGGAAGCATGGGTTTCACCTCGGCGGGCTGTACGGGCAGAGTGCGGGGATCGTGGCGGCGGAGCGGTGGGACACGACGTGGCAGACGGATTATGCGCTGACGCAGGATCTGTACACGTTTGGGGGGCTGCGCTATCAGCACGATCTGTTCAACGGATTTGACTATCAGGCGAGCGTGGCGGCGGGGGTGGGGTACAAGGTGTTCGACACGAAGTCGACGATGCTGGACGTGCAGGTGGGCGTGGGCTACAAGGAGTTGCGGCCGGAGGAGCTGACGAAGGCGGCGGATGGGGCGGTGATTGGGCGGCAGTTGGAGGCGAGGGAAGGGGAGGCGATTGGGACGCTGGGGGTGAATTACTCGCAGTCGCTGACGGCGACGACGACGCTGACGGACAAGCTGTTGGTGGAGAGCGGGTCGCAGGACACGCTGGTGACGAATACGCTGGCGCTGGCGGTGAAGGTATCGGCGAAGCTGGCGTTGTCGGTGGGCTATGCGCTGCAGGACAACACGAATCCGCCGGCGGGGCTGCAGAAGCTGGACCGGCTGGAGACGCTGAATCTGGTGTATTCGTTTTAACACACGGGAACTGAAGGGAAGGGGATGCCGATGGGACTATTGGACGGGTTGATGGGCGGAGTGGTGGGGGCGGAGATGGTGAGCGTGGTCAACGGGCTGATCGAGAAGCACGGCGGGGTGCAGGGGATCGTGTCGCAGTTGGAGCAGCAGGGGCTGGGGAGCACGGTCAAGTCGTGGGTGGGGCCGGGAGCGAACCAGGCGATCACGGCGGATCAGGTGCATGCGGCGCTTGGGCCGGAGGTGATCTCGGGGCTGGCGGCGAAGTTTGGGATGAACCCGCAGGATCTGGCGCAGAAGCTGGCGCAGGCGCTGCCGCAGGTGGTGGACCGGCTCACGCCGCACGGGGTGGTGCCGCAGGGGTGATGAGGGGCGAGGGTTTAATCATCAATGACGAGGGGATGAGGACATGAGTATTGGGAGTGAATTCAAAGAATTTGCGATGAAGGGCAACGTGATCGACCTGGCGGTGGGTGTGATCGTGGGCGCGGCGTTCGGGAAGATCGTCTCCTCGCTGGTTGGGGATGTGATCATGCCGCCGCTGGGGGTGATGATCGGGGGGATCAATTTCAGCGATTTGGCGCTGACGCTGGGGACGGATCCGAAGGGAGCGCCGGTGTTGCTGAAGTACGGATCGTTTCTGCAGACGGTGTTCGACTTTTTGATCATTGCGTTCGTGATTTTTCTGGCGATCAAGGGGATCAACAAGCTGAAGAAGCCGCCCGCGCCGGCCGCGGACGCCCCGCCGCCGCGCCAGGAAGTGCTGCTGCAGGAAATCCGCGACGCGCTGCTCAAGCGCTAGCGTCTCCCCAAGGGGTCCGAGCGGGCTGATTGAACAAGTCGAGGAAAGCGCTGGCGGCCTTGGCACTTGCCGGCCTCGTGCTGCTGCCTGCGGCGCTGCTCGCCTTGTGGGCCGAGCCTCCCGATCTGATTCGCGTCGCGGCGAACTACACCGCCAAGAGCGTCTGCTCGAACGCTTTCATCGCGAAACGCGATCCCTCCGAAGTGCTGGCCGCGGACGTTCAGGCCCCCGGGCATCCCATCCTCAAGTTGATGCGCGTCACGGTCGACCGGACCACCGGAGTGGTGCGCGCCGGCCTGTTCGGGTTCATCGGCGGCGGCCTGGCAGTCGCGAGATCGAACGTGGGGTGCGCCGCGATGCCCGACGGCCGTCTCGATGCGGCACGCGCCGACGTCGCGCCCGTGCCCGCCACCGGCCCGGAGCCGCTCCAACGCGACCTGATCGTCACCGTCCCGGCATTGCAGGACGTCATCGCCAACGACGCACTGGCCGGGCCGGGCATGAGGGCCATCGTGGTGATGAACCACGGCCGGCTCGTCGCCGAGCGGTACGGACGCGGCTTCGGCCCGGCCACGCCGCAACTCGGATGGTCCATGACCAAGAGCGTCACCGCGGGACTCATCGGATTGCTCGTCAAGGATGGACGCCTGGCGCTCGATCAGCCGGCCGGTCCGGCGGGCGGCCGCTCGACGATTGCCGATCTTCTGAGCATGACGAGCGGACTGGAATTCAACGAAGGCTACGGCACGGTGTCCGATGTCACGCGCATGCTCTATCTCGAGCCGGATATGGCCGGCTTCGCGGCGTCGAAGCCATCGATTCATCCGCCGGGCGAGGCGTGGAGCTACTCGAGCGGAACCGCCGTGATACTCGCGCGGATCTTCCAGGATGCCGCCGGTCCGGACGCGATCTCCTACGTTCGGCAAAGACTGTTCGCGCCGCTCGGCATGCTGAGCGCCGTGATGGAGACCGATGAAAAGGGCACCTTGGTCGGCTCCTCGTACATGTACGCCACCCCGCGGGACTGGGCGCGCTACGGGCAGATGCTCGCGCAGGACGGTCTTTGGCAGGGGCAGGAGATATTGCCTCCGGGGTACGTGGCCATGATGAGCACCCCGGTGGCGGCATCCGGCGGCGATTACGGACACGGCATGGTGTGGCGCAGACTCACCCATGACGATGCGCCACCCGCGGTTCCGGATGCGGCACATGATCTGCCGGCCGACACCTTCTGGATGTCGGGCCACGATGGGCAGTACGTGGCCATCGTGCCGTCGCGCCAATTGGTGGTGGTGCGCATGGGCCTGACCCCGGAACACGACCACTATCGGCCCGAGCCGCTGGTGGCCGCCGCGCTCCGCGCCGTCCGGTGACCGGAAGCCCGACTGCACGATTTGCGCCGCGCACGCGGACGCGGACGGGCGGCTAGACCGGCTTCAATCGACCGCGCCGGAAATCCTTGAGAATCTCGCGTGCGGCATTGTGTCCGGGCGCTCCCGTGACGCCGCCGCCGGGGTGCGTTCCGGACCCGCACATGTACAGGCCCCGCAGCGGACCGCGATAGTCGCCATGGCCCAGCATGGGCCGCGCGGAGAACAGCTGGTTCAGGCTGAGGGCTCCGTGGAAGATGTCGCCGCCGATGAGCCCAAACGTGCGCTCCAAATCCAGCGGGCTCATGATCTGCCTGCCGAGCACCGATGCCTTGAAATTGGGCGCATGGCTGTTCACGAGATCGATCATCAGGTCTGCGACCTCCTCGCGATGGTCGTCCCAGGAGGCCCCGCCCGGCAGGGCGGGCGCGACGTGCTGGCAGAACAGGCTCGCCACATGCCGCCCGGGAGGCGCGAGGCTCCCGTCCAGCGTCGACGGAATCAGCATCTCCACGATGGGCCGTTTCGACCAGCCGCCGGATTTCGCGTCGAGGTACGCCTGGTCCATATAGGCCAGGCTCGGCGCCATGATGATGCCCGAGGTGTGGTGCGCGGCCCGAGAGCGACCCGGCAGCGCCGTGAAATCCGGCAGCTCCGCGAGCGCGACGTTCATCCGGAACGTGCCGGAGCCGCAGCGCCAATTGTTCATGCGCTCCCGGAAATTTTCGTCGAGCACGCCGGGGTCGATCAGCTGGCCGTAGAGCAGCTTCGGATTGAGATTCGACACCACGCAGCGCGCCCGCACCGCGTCTCCGTTCTGCAGCACGCACCCGGCCGCCCGGCCCCCTTCGACGATGACTTCGCGAACCGGGCTGGACAGCCGGATCTCGACGCCGCGCTCGGCGGCCGCCTTGGACATCGCCTGGGTGATGGCGCCCATGCCGCCGATGGCGTGACCCCAGGCGCCTTTCTTGCCGTTGACCTCGCCGAAAACGTGGTGCAAAAGCACATAGGCCGAGCCCGCGGAATACGGGCTCGCGTAGTTGCCGACGATGCCGTCGAATCCGAAGGCGGCCTTGATCGGCGCGCTCTCGAACCAGCCATCCAGGTAATCGCCGGCGGAATTCACGAACAAATCGAGCAATTCACGGCGCATCGCCATGTCGAGCCTTGCGACCCTCCTGCCGATTCGGGCGGACCGCAGCAGCTCCGGCAGCGCGTCGAGCCAGCCGCCGGCCGTGACGTTCGGAGGCGTCTCCAGCACCAGGTCGCGGAGCACGTCGGCGATCAGATCGAGCCGCTCGCCGTAACGGCCGAGCCGCGATGCGTCGCGGGCGGAGAACTTCGCCACCTCCTGTTCGGTCCGGCCGGCTCCCACCTTCAGGTACCGCGAGTCGTCCAGCGGCAGGAAGTTCGACAGCTCGCGCTCAACCACCTCAAGCCCATGGCGCGCAAGGTCGAGATCGCGGATGACCTTCGGGTTGAGCAGGGAGACGGTGTACGCGGCGACCGAATTGCGGAAGCCCGGCGCGAACTCCTCGGTGACGGCCGCTCCGCCCACGACGCCGCGCCGTTCCAGGACCGTGACCTTGAGGCCGCCGGCGGCGAGGTAAGCGGCGCACACCAGGCCGTTGTGGCCGCCGCCGATCACGACCGCGTCGCGCAGGCCCGCATCAGCCATGGTTGGTCCTGGCCGCCGTCCGGCTGCCCGGCTTGCCCTTGGCCGAGACCGGCCGCAGCAGCCGCGGGAAGGCCCCGTTGCACAAGGCATTGACCCAGTCCTCGCACATGGCAATGGCTTCGCGCGGCTTGAAGGTCGAAGGACTCAAGCTCAACTCCACCCACAGCCCGTCGAGCAGTGCGGCGAGCGCAATGCCGGTCGGCCGCAGCTTGAATTGCGGCGCGGCTCCGGATTCGACGAGTTGCCCGAGCAGGGATTCCAGGATGGTGCGATAGGTTCGATAGGTGCGGTCGTGCACCTCGCGGATCTCGGGCGAGTGCGCGACCATGCTCCAGAACACGATCCACACATTGAAGAGCTGCGGGTCGATCAGCTCCGGGGCGAAGGAGGCGCGAAAGAAGCCGCTGATTCTCTTGCGCGGGGTTGCAGCCCGATCCTCGGCCTGGCGGCGCAGCAGGTCCTGCAGCGACAGCGCCAGAGACTCATAGGTCTCCGCCACCAGCCCGGACTTGCTCGGAAAATGATGATTGATCAAGCCGATGGACACGCCGGCGGCGGCGCTGATGCGGCGGACGGACACCCCTTCATGGCCGTACTCCTTCAGACAGCGCAGCGTCGCCTCGACCAGCGCCTCACGGCGCACGGCCCGGGGCTCGCGGTGAAATTTGGGTACCGTCCGCTTGGTCGCCATGTCAGATCTTCCCTGTCGTTCTCAGGCGGGGACCAGCATAGCCGACCGCCGCGCATGCGCGAACACGAAACGTGAGGCCGTCCGCGCTCACACCGGAAAATCTCTCACATACGGCAGGTCGGTCGGCACCATGTCCGGGGCCGCGCCGGCGCCCGCCGCGCCGCGCCCGGCCGACTCGAATTCCCGGGCATGACGGTGTCCGCTGTGCACCGCATGGACGATGGCGCCGGGAGCGATGGCATCGCCGATGCGCGTGATCGACAGGATGCCGGCGTCCTTGAGATCCCCGCTGCGGGCCTCGAGGGATTCATAGAGTTCGCTCCTCGGCTTGCGCATGCCCACGATGACGATGGACCGGCAGGCCAGCCGGGTCTCCCGGCCGCTGTACACATCCGCCAGGGTCACCTCGGCGCCGTCGAACCCCACCACGCGATGCAGGGTGTGAATCCGCACCTCTGCGGCGACCAGCGCGCGATGAACCAGGGGCAGCTCGTTGGTCATGAACGTCCACGCCGATGCGTTGCCGGCCGTCGTCACATAGTGCACGTCGGGGGAGTGCTTCGCCAGGCGCTCGGCGACGGCGCCCCCCAGGTAGTAATTGTCGAAATCGAACACCACGACAGGTCCCGGGGGCAGCGCCCCGGAGGCGAGATCATCCGGCGTATAGACGCCCGGAACGTCGAGTTCCCCGACCGGAAACTCCAGCGTCGAAAACAGCATCTTGGTCCAGCGGGCGCCCGTGGCGACGACCACGTGGTCATGCTCCAACCCCAGGATGTCGTCCGCACCGAGCTCACTGCCCGGGTAGAGGCTCACGTTCGTGCGCTCGCGCAATTGGGCCAGGCGCCAATCCACGACGCGTCCCCAGGTGGCGAGACCGGGCAGCCGGGTTTCGAATCGCAATCGGCCGCCGAATTCCTTGGCCGCATCGGCGAGGGTCACCCGATATCCCCGCCGCGCCAGAGTCACCGCGCACTCCAATCCGGCCGGGCCGCCGCCGACGATCAGAATGCGCGATTCGCTCGACGGCGCCTCGAAGCGCTCGGGATGCCAGCCGCGCCGCCATTCCTCGCCGGCCGTCGGATTCTGAGTGCAGCGCACCGGCACGCCGTCATGCCAGCTCGAGATGCAGATGTTGCAGCCGATGCATTCGCGGATCTCGTGCTCCCGTCCCTCGTTGATCTTGCGCGGCAGGAACGGATCGGCAATGGAGGGGCGGGCGCCGCCGATGAGATCCAGGATCCCGCGTTTGACCTGCGAAACCATGACATCGGGCGAGGTGAAGCGGCCTACGCCCACCACCGGACTCTTGGTCAGCTGCTTCACGCAATCCACGATGCGCTCGTGGCTGCCTTCCGGGGAGAATCGCGACGGCGCGCAATCGGTGGGGCTGGAATCCATCTTGACGTCCCACAGGTCGGGAATCTCACCGAGAAGCTGCACCACCTCATGGGCTTCCGACGGCGCGTCGACGCCCGGCTTGCCGCGCAGCTCCTCGAGGCTGATCCGCAAGGCCACGGCGCACCGGTTTCCCACGGCGTCGCGGGTGACCTCGAGCATTTCCCTGACCAGGCGCACGCGATTGGCGATGGGGCCGCCATAGGCGTCGGTGCGATGGTTGTACTCGGGCAGGAGGAACTCGTAGGGCAGATATCCCATGCCCGCATACACGTAGACGATGTCGAAGCCCGCCTGCATGGCGCGCCGCGCGCCGGCCGCCTGCCACCTGAGCAGATCGCGGATGTCGCTCCGGTCCATCACGCGGGGCCGCAGATTGCCCATGAACCCCAGGTGGGTCGACAGCCACGGCATCCCGGACGGCGACAGCGGCGCGAGCCGGCTGGTGCGGTTCAGGGTGCACGCGCCGCCGTGCCAGAGTTCGATGCCGGCGAGCGACCCGTGCTCGTGCACGGCATCGGTCATCAGGGCGTGCGCTCGAATGTCCCGGTCATCCCAGAGCGAGGCGAAGGGCAGCGGCGAGTCGTCCGAGCTCGGATGTATCGAGACGGCGCCGGTGCACACGACGCCCCAGCCGCCCTCGGCCTTCACGCCGCGGAACGCGGCGCGGACCTGCGGCAAGGCGTTGGTCATTCCGCTCGCATGGGGCACCTGATAGAAGCGGTTGGGCGCCGTGACGGGCCCGATGCGAACCGGCTCGAACAAGACATCAAAGCGTGGGTTTCGCGCCATGGCATGCTCCTCGAATCAGGCGTCCGCGGTGGGAAGCCGGACACCCGCGAGCCTAATTGATCAGTCGTACAGTAGCAACAGCGGGCGCGCGCGCCCGTGCCGGGGCCGGCCGGGCATGGCTACGCTGCGCTGGAGCGCGGCGCCGCCATGCGGGTCATGGCGCGCACCGCGATGCGGGTCAGGCGGCGCGGAAGGTCCGCCAGTCGAGCTTGAGCGCCGTGGCGACGGCTTCGTGGGTGAGCTTGCCCTCGTGGACATTGAGGCCGTGCGCCAACCCGGCATCCTTCGCCAGCGCCTGCTGCCAGCCGAGGTCGGCGAGGGATTTCACGAAGGGCAGCGTGGCGTTCGTCAACGCGAAGGTCGAGGTCCGCGGCACCGCGCCCGGCATGTTGGTCACGCAATAGTGAATCACGCCGTCCAGGACGAAGGTGGGATCCGCATGGGTGGTGGGCCGGCTGGTCTCGAAGCAGCCGCCCTGGTCGATGGCGATATCGACCAACACGGCGCCGGGCTTCATGGACTTGACCATGGCGCGGGTGACGAGCTTGGGCGCCGCCGCGCCGGCGATCAGGACGGCTCCGATGACGAGGTCGGCATCGCGCACCAGCTCCTCGATGGCGTGCGCGGTGGAGTAGGCGGTCTTCAATTGGCTGCCGAAGATCGACGACAGTTCGCGCAGGCGCTTGACGGAGCGATCCACCACGGTGACATCCGCGCGCAATCCAACCGCCATTTCGGCGGCGTGCGTGCCGGAGACACCGCCTCCGAGAATCACCACCTTCGCCGGCGCCACGCCGGGGACGCCGCCGAGCAACACGCCGAAGCCTCCGTTGGCCTTCTGCAGGCAGTTGGCGCCCACCTGCACCGACATGCGTCCGGCGACTTCGCTCATCGGCGTGAGCAGCGGCAGGGACCCGTCCGCCGCCGTCACCGTCTCATAGGCGATGGCGGTGGCCTTCGAGGCCATCAGCGCCTCGGCCTGCTCGCGGTCGGCCGCCAGGTGCAGATAGGTGAACAGCACCTGGCCCTGACGCAAGCGGGCGCACTCGGCCAGCTGAGGTTCCTTGACCTTGACGATGAGCTCCGAGGCGGAAAATACCTCTTCGGCCTTGGGGGCAATCTTGGCGCCGGCCGCCTGATAATGCGCATCCTCGAATCCGATCCCGGCGCCGGCGCCCGTCTGCACCAGGACCTGATGGCCGGCGTCCACCAGCTCGCGCACCCCGGCGGGCACCAATCCAACCCGATACTCGTGAATCTTGATTTCTTTCGGGACGCCGATCTTCATGAGGGAGCTCCGGGATGGGATGAGTGGATTTGGAGCTTAATCCGCATCGCAGACGAAAAATTGCCAAATGCACCCCGATGGAGCGCGAAAATGGCAGAATCTGTCTCGGAGAGCCGTATTGGCGCAAGAATATGTGGCGTCCGGGGTCCCGTCAAAACCGGCAGTCGAGGAGGCTCGGATGGAATCGGATGTGCGGCTGAAATTGGATCGCTATGACCGCGCCATCGTGCGCGCGCTGCAGCTCGACGGCCGGGTCACCAACAGCCAGCTGGCCGAACTGGTCAACCTGTCGGAATCCGCATGCCTGCGGCGCGTGCGCGCGCTCGAGGAGGCGGGTTTCATCGAAGGCTATGCGGCGCTCATCAATCAGCAGAAGGCCGGCTGTCCCGTGAACGTATTCGTCAACATCACCCTCGAGAGGCAGGAACAGGCGCATCTTCGCGCGTTCGAGGAGGCCGCCCGCAAGGTGCCGGAGGTGATGGAGTGTTATCTCATGTCCGGAGAATACGACTACCTGCTGCGTGTGGTCCTGGCGGACACCGCCGATTTCGAGCGGTTGCACAGCCAGCATTTGACGCGCCTGCCCAACGTGGCGCGAGTGCACTCGAGTTTTGCGCTGCGCACGGTCCAGAAGTCGCGCGAGCTGCCGGTGCGCTGATCCGAAAGCGGGCTCCTGCGGGCAAGCGCCGGTGCGCCCCGGGCCCGATCAGGGTTTGGGCTTCAGCTGCAGCGAGAAGGACACCTTGACGGCATCCCCCACCTGGTCGGTGCTCTTCCAATCCCCCTGTCCGACGCCGAACTCCAGGCGCTTCAGCCGGGCGGTGCCGTCGAGCCTGGCGCCGCCGCCGGCCGGCGTGAATTGAAAATCGAGCGGCACGTCCTTGGTCACGCCGTGCAGGGTCAGGGCGCCCTGAGCGGCGTATCCCGTCGGCGTCTTCGTGAAGCTGCGGGTCACGTAGTGGGCGCTCGGAAAATGAACGATGTCGAATATGTCCGGTCCGCGCATGGTCTGGTCCCGGTCGCCGTCCTTGGAATCGAGCGAATTCAAATCGATTTGAACGTCGAAATGCGAATCGGCCAGCGCGTCGGGGGAGAAATCGATGGCGGCGGTGAATTTGTGAAAGGTGCCCGTGAACTCGGCGCCGGCCTGCACGCCGGTAAAATTCAGCCGGCTCGCCGCGGGGTCCGCGGTGTAGCTGGTCACCGGATTCGCCGCGCGCAGCAGCGGCGCCGCCATGCAAAACAGTCCGATCAATGCCGCCACTCGCCCGTTCATCAGCCTCGCTCCGATCTCGTGAAGGGCAGCATGCGCGTCAGCACGTCATCCCTGTCCCAAAAATGATGCTTCAAGGCCGCCAGGACGTGCAACACGACGATCGCGAACAGGATGTCGCTCATGAAATCGTGCGTCGCCTTCAGGGCCTCGAATGCCGCCTTGTTCTGGCCGATGAGATTGGGCCACGTGAACAGCCCGAACCAGCTCACGGAGTAGTTCTTGGCGGACGACATCATCCAGCCCGTGAGCGGCATCGCAAACAACAGCACGTAGAAGGCGAGGTGCGTGGCGCGCGCGAGGCCGCGCTCGATCGGCCTCATTCCGGGCGGCAATTCCGGAGGCCGGTTCGCGAGGCGCCAGAGCACCCGGACGATCGCGAGCATGAGCACGGTCATGCCGAAGCTCTTGTGGCGGGTCAGCAGCGCGAGCTTGCGCGCCCCGTTCGGCAGGTCATCCGCCGTCCAGGCCAGCGCGAACTGCGTGCCAATCAGCGCGGCCACGATCCAGTGCAGCCATTGGGCCACCCGGGAGTATCGCGCGGGGGAATTCGCTGTTGGCATCGAGACGCTCCGCGTGCAGACTTCAGGCTAGTCTAGCAAGACAGCGCGCAACCCATGACGTTCAAAACATTCGGGATGATCGGCGCCGCACTGCTGCTGACGGCCTGCGGCGCACCGCTGCCCAAGGCAGAGCAGCCGGGGCCCGGCCCCGCCCCCGCAGCGGCGCAGCCGCCCGCCGGCGCGGCGGTCCACCGCATCGACCCGCAGCAATCCGAGATCCGGCTGCTGGTGTACAAGGCGGGTCCCATGGCGCGCCTGGGCCACAACCACGTGATCGTCAATCGCGCCGTGAGCGGCTGGGTGAGCGCGCCCGGGGCCCCCGCCGCCGGCGCGTTTTCAATGCAGATTCCGGTCGACGCATTCGTGGTCGACGACCGCCAGGCGCGTGCCGAGGAGGGCGCCGATTTCGCGCAGGAGGTGGGCGATGAGGCCCGCAGCGGAACCCGGCGCAACATGCTCGGCGCCGCGCTGCTCGATGCCGAGCGTTTTCCGGCCGTGACCGTCGGCAGCATCTCGATCGCGCAGGCGCAGGGCGCGCTGACGGCGGCCGTGGTCATGACGATCGCCGGGCACGAGTCGCGGCTCACGATCCCGTTCGCGCTGGAACGGACGGCGGGCGGCATCGCGGCGTCCGGCAGCACGGTGCTGCGCCAGTCGGACATGGGCCTGACCCCCTTCAGCGTGATGCTGGGGGCGCTGCAGGTGCAGGACGAGCTCACGGTCAAATTCCGCATCATCGCCCGATAGGCGCCGGGTCCGGCAAGGCGCGTGAGCCCCGCGCGGCGCTCAGGCGGCCGGCGGCTCCTCGGGCTTGCCGATCAGGAGGAGCGAGGTCCCTTCGGGCGCCACGAGCATGGCGGCCCGCGCGTGCTTGAGCGGCGAGGGCACGCGTCCGGCCGGCGTGACGCCGGCGGCGGCGAGCCGGCCCATGGCCGCGTCGAAGTCGTCGACTTCGAACACGAGCGTCGGCTCGCGCAGGTGGATCGGGTCGTAGAATCCCACATCGATGGTGTCGCTGGTGCAGGTGACGTGCGGCAGGGCGGCGTCCGGCTCGTCCATCCCGACGAACCCGAATTGCTCCCAGTGGATCTTCGCGGATTCGCGGCTGGGCGCCGGCAGGCCGATCTCGAGAAAATAGCCGCACAAGGATTCTTCGGTGGGGCGCCGCTTCACCGGGGAGAAGGTGCGCGCCTCGACCAGCCTGATGACGTGGCCGGAAGGGTCGGACCAGCCGATCTGATTGAACACGTCGCCCGCCAGCCGCCGGAAACCGGGTTCGACACCCATGATCTCCAGCGCTTCCACATGCTTCAGGAGCTCGGGCTTGACGAAGGTGAGCGACGGCTCGAACCCGGGATTCTGATGCAGCCCCAGGCAGAGCCTGCCGTCGGTCACCACCGCATAGGGATGTTCCCACGCTTCCCCGACCCCGGCCTCGGAGAATCCGAGCCGGCGGTAGAAATCCAAGGACGCCCGGACGTCCGGGGTCGCGATGGACAGCTCGAGGAATTTGCCGAGCACGTGTTTCCAAATAAGAGCCCGTCCGGGCAATCCGCTAACCGACGCCCCCCACGCACACGTACTTCAATTCGGTGTAGTCGAGGATTCCGTACTTGGAACCCTCGCGGCCGGTTCCCGACTCCTTGACTCCTCCGAACGGCGCCACCTCGGTCGAAATGATGCCGGTGTTCAGGCCCACGATGCCGTACTCGATGGCCTCCGAGACCCGCCAGCTTCGCGCCAGGTCGCGGGTGTAGACGTATGCCGCCAGGCCGAACTCCGTATCATTCGCCATCGCGATAGCTTCCGCCTCCGAGTCGAACTTGAACAGCGGAGCGATGGGGCCGAAGGTCTCCTCCCGGGCGATCAGCATCTGCGCGGTCACGCCCGTGAGAATGGTGGGCTCGAAGAACGTGCCGCCGAGGGCATGGCGCTTGCCTCCCAGGGCCACGCTCGCCCCCTTGGCGAGTGCGTCCGCAATGTGCTCCTCGACCTTGGCGACGGCCTTGGCGTCGATGAGCGGTCCCTGCTCCGTGACGCCCGCAAGCCCGTCGCCGACCCGCAACTTGCCGACCGCGGCGGTCAGCCGCTTCGCGAATTCCTGGTACACGCCCGACTGGACCAACAGCCGGTTCGCGCACACACAGGTCTGGCCGGTATTGCGGTACTTGCTGGCGAGGGCTCCCTGGACCGCCGCGTCGAGATCGGCGTCGTCGAACACGATGAAGGGGGCGTTGCCGCCCAGCTCGAGCGACAGCTTCTTCACCGTCCCGGCGCATTGCATCATCAATTTCTTGCCGACCTCCGTCGAGCCCGTGAAGGTGAGCTTGCGGACCTTGACGTTGGAGGTCATCTCGCCGCCGATGGCGGTGGAGGATCCCGTGACGACGTTGAACACGCCCTTCGGAATGCCGGCCCGCTCGGCGAGCTCCGCCAGCGCCAGCGCGGAATAGGGGGTTTGGGTGGCCGGCTTGCACACCATGGCGCAGCCCGCGGCGAGGGCCGGCCCCGCCTTGCGCGTGATCATTGCCGAAGGAAAGTTCCAAGGGGTGATCGCGGCGACCACGCCCACCGGCTGGCGCAGCACCAGGATGCGCTTGTCGGCCTGGTGTCCCGGAATGATGTCGCCGTACAGGCGCTTGCCTTCCTCGGCGAACCATTCGATGAACGACGCCGCATAGGCGATCTCGCCCTTGGATTCCGCGAGCGGCTTGCCCTGTTCGGCGGTCATCAGGATCGCGAGGTCATCCTGGTTCGCCATCATCAGATCGAACCAACGGCGCAGGACGGCGGCCCGGTCCTTGGCGGTCCGGGCCGCCCATGCGGGCATGGCCGCCGAAGCCGCCGCGATGGCCCGCCGTGTTTCGGCCACGCCCATGTTGGGGATCACGCCCAACGGCTGGAGAGTGGCTGGATTGTGCACCGGCAGCGTCCCGCCGCCGTCCGCTCCCTGCCAGCTGCCGTCGATGAAGCCCTGTTCGCGGAATAGCCGTGGATCTTTGAGTTTCATGGATGTCCTGATTTCAGCCGACGTGTTGCCGTAAGAATTCCACGCTGCGAGCGAAGGCGAGTTTCGCGGAATCCGCCTCGAAGCTCGCGCGGTCCGTGCAGTTGAACCCGTGCCCGGCGGGGTAGAGATAATAGGTGCCCTGCGGATAGGCCGCCCGGATCTTCTCCACGGCGGCAAGGCTGATGTGATCGTCCCTCTCGCCGAAGTGGAAGAGGACGGGAGCGCGCGGCTTATCCGCCAGATGCCGATCGATCCCGCCGCCGTAGTACGCGATCGCGGCGGCGACCTTCAAGCGCGCCGCCGCCAGCCAGCTCTGCAGGCCGCCCCAGCAATAACCGACGGTCGCGACCTTGCCGGCGCCGGACACGTGGCGGATCGCCGCATCGAGGTCCTGCATGACGTCCGCGGGATCGGCGGCCTTCATGTATCCGAGCCCCCGTTGACTGTCGGTGTAAGGCACGTCGACGTCGCGCTCCTGGCGATCGAACAGGGCCGGCGCGACCGCCAGATATCCTTCCGCCGCGTACTGGTCGGCGACGGCGCGAATGTGGCGCGTGACGCCGAATATCTCCTGGATTACGACCACTGCGCCGCGCGGCTCGCCGGCGGGGTCCGCCAAGTAGGCCGAAGGACGATGTCCATCCGACGCGGTCAGCGCAAGGTTGCGGCCCATGACGATTCAGCTCCCGGAACTCGAGGTTGACGAAGGGGGCCGAGAGAATAGCGCGTTCGTTCCGCGCCGCTCAACCATCTTCAACGCTCCAGGATTGCCGACACGCCCATGCCGCCGGCCGTGCAAACGGAGATGAGGCCGCGCTTGGCTCCCTTCTCGTGGAGCGTCTTGGCGAGCGTCGCGACGATCCGGGCGCCGGTCGCCGCAAACGGATGTCCGATCGCGAGACTGCCGCCCTTGACGTTGAGGCGCGACCGATCGATCGTGCCGAGGGCGTCGCGCAGCCCGAGGCGGTCGCGGCAGAACGCCGGATCGGCCCAGGCCTTGAGCGTGCAAAGAACCTGCCCGGCGAACGCCTCGTGAATCTCGTAGTAGTCGAAGTCCTGCAGCTTCAGGCGGGCATCGCTCAGCATTCTCGGCACGGCGTAGGCCGGCGCCATCAGCAGGCCCTCGCGCTTGTCGGCGAAGTCGACCGCCGCGACTTTTCCGTAGGTCAGGTAGGCGAGCACGGGCAGGTTGCGCTCGCGCGCCCATGCCTCGGAGGCCAGCAGCACCGCCGAAGCGCCGTCGGTCATCGGCGTCGAGTTGCCCGCGGTGATGCTGCCGGTGCCCGAGCGGTCGAACGCGGGCCGCAATTGGGCCAATCTCTCGAGGCTCGAATCGCGGCGGATGTTGTCGTCCTGGGTGAGCCCGAGATAGTCGCGCACCAGGTCCGCGTAGAAGCCATCCGCGTAGGCCGCGGCGGCCTTTTGATGGCTTTCGAGCGCGAGCTGGTCCTGATCCGTGCGGGTGATGCCCCAGGTCTTGACCATGAGCTCCGCGCTTTCGCCCATCGAGAGGCCGGTGCGCGGCTCCGCCAGGCCCGGCAACACCGGGCGCAAGTGGCGCATGCGCAATCCGAACCAGGGAGCCAGCCGCTGCCTTCCGGTCTCGCCGCGGAAGCTCTTCAACAACAACTGCTGAAACGTTCGCGGAAAGACGACCGGGGGGTCGCTGACCGAGTCGACTCCGCCGGCAATCGCGGAGTCGATCTGGCCGAGCGCGATCTTGTTGCCGACGAGAATGGCGGCCTCCAGGCTCGTGCCGCAGGCCCGCTGCAGGTCGAGTCCCGGCGTCTCCGCGGCCAGCCCGGATTCAAGCACGCATTCGCGCGTCAGGTTCCATTGGCTGGGGTGCTTCATGACGGCTCCGGCCGCCACCTCATCCAGGCGCTGCCCCTGCAGGCCGTAGGCGTCCACCACGCCGCGCAGCGCCGCGGTCAGCATGTCCTGATTTCCGGCCTGGGCATAGGCCCCGTTGCCGCGCGCGAACGGAGTGCGCACGCCGCCGACTATCGCCACGCGGCGCGCGTTTTTTCCGACCAGCATAAGTCCTTCCTCGCTAGAGTCCCCGGCTCAGCCGGCCAGGCTTCGGATTATGACCCCACCCGCCGGCATATAATCGACCGATGGCCCGTTATTCTCATTTGACCCTGCTGGTATTGTCCACATCGGCGCTCTGGGGCTGCGGCGCGCCTGCGCCGCCTCCGGCCCAAGCGGCCGATTCCGGGGCGCGCGTCGAACGGCTGGGGGCTCTGGTCGAACGATATTGGGACGAGAGCGCGGCGCTCGAGCCGTGGTACTCATGGGGCGCCGCCGACCTCGCCTTCGGCGCGACCCCCGGGGGCAACATCGCGCCGCAGACGCTGGCCGATTCGCTGGCGCTGGAGCGGCGCTACCTGGAGGAGCTTGCGGCGGTTCCCCGCTCGACCTTGGATGCGGGATCGCAGCTGACGTACGATTTGTTCCGGCGCGGGCGGCTGCTGGCGGTCGAGGGTTTCACGTATCCGTACGAGCTGCTGCCGGTCAATCCCTACGAGGGCATGCCGCAGCAATTCGCGCTGATGGCTCCCGCGGCGGAACGGCTCGCGCTGTCGAGCGCCAAGGAATTCGATGACTGGCGGACCCGGACCGAGCGCTTCCTCGGCTGGATGAACCAGGCCGTCGTCAACCTGCGCGAAGGAGTCCGGCGCGGCTACAGCCTGCCGCGCCCGCTGGTCGAAAAGAGCCTGCCGCAGCTCAAGGCACTCGGCGAGGACACGCCGGCCAACGTGTTCTACCAGTCCATGCGCGGAAGCGCAGGCGGCACGGGCACCGCCGAGCAAGCCCGTCTGAGCGCAGCGATGACCGCCGTGATCAGCGACCGCATCCTGCCCTCGTACCGGGCATTGCACGACTTCCTGCAGCGCGAGTACCTGCCGCGAGCGCGGACCAGCGTGGCGCTATCGGCCCTGCCGCTCGGCGAATCCTGGTATGCCTATCTCGCGAAACGATTCACGGACGGCACCCTGGGGCCGGCGCAGCTGCATGCGGCCGGCACGGCCGAGGTGGAACGCGCGCGCCAACGCCTGACGGCGTTGCTGGCCGAGACGGCCTTTGCCGGCAATGCGCCGGGCTTCATGGACCATATGCGCCATGACCCGCGATTTTCCTTCAACGGCGCCCCGCAGCTGACGGGGGCCTATCAGGATCTCAAGAGCCAGGTGGCGAGCGCGTCGCCGGCGTCGTTTTCCGCCTTTCCGCGGGCGGACTTCGCATTGCGCACCGTCGAGCCGTACCGCGAATCGGTCTCCGAACCGCTGTCCTACCGGCCGCGCGCGCCCAACGGCATCGTCACCGCGGTGCTGTACGTCAACACCGCGCAGCTCGACCTGCAGCCGGCCACCGGCCTCATCTCGCAATATTTGCGCGAGGCCGTTCCGGGCCATCACTACCAGATCGAACTGCAGCGCGAAGAGACCCGGATTCCCCGGTTTCGCCGCTTCGGCGGTTCGCCGGCGTTCATCGCCGGATGGGGACTGTATGCCGCGACGCTCGGCGAGGAACTCGGGCTGTACCGGGCAGCGGAAGACAAGTTCGGTGCGCTGTCGGCGCAGATCCTGTGCGCGGCGGGACTGGTGATCGACACCGGCGTGCACGCGCAGGGGTGGACGCGCCAGCAAGCTCTCGATTACCTGCATGCACAGATGCCGATCGACGATTCCGTGGCGGCGGAGTCGGTCGACCGGATCATCGCCTTGCCCGGCGAGGCGCTGGCCTGCACGGTCGGCTTTCTCAAGATCCAAGGGTTGCGGACGCTGGCGCAGCAGAAGCTGGGTGCGCGCTTCGACGTGCGCGCCTTTCATGCCGAGGTGCTGCAAGATGGCGCGCTGCCCCTGGATATGCTGGAGTCGAAGCTCAAGCGGTGGGTGGAGGAGGTTTCCTCGAGCCGTGCGGGCACCGGGCCGGAGGCCGCCCCGGTGCCCGCGGTGGATACGCCTGCCGCATCCGACAGGCGGTGATTTTTTTAGATTCATCGAGGGGTCCATGGCGACACGAATCATGCAGGCCGCGGCATCGGCCCTGGGATTGGGGATGGCCTTGAGCGCCTGTCAGCAGGAACATCAGGTCGAGGCGCCGCCGGCTCCGCGCATCAAACAGGTGTTCCACTTGGGCGGCTATGAAAAAGATTTCGGATACTCCCAGGCCGTATTGATCGACAAGACGCTGTACGTTTCCGGATCGGTGGCGGCCGATCAGAACGGTCGCCTGGTGGCCCCCGGCGACATGGCGGGGCAGATGCGCGCGGCGTACGCCAACATCCAGCGCACGCTCGCCGCGAACGGCGCCGACTTCGACAAGGTCGTGAAGGAGACCATCTTCACCACGGATATGGACGCGCTTCTAAAGGCGTCGGACCTGCGTTTCGAGTTCTACGACAAGGAGCGCCTGCCGGCGACCTCCTGGGTGCAGGTGCAGCGGCTGGTGGACCCGGGCTTCCTCGTCTCGATCGAGGTGATCGCGGAGCTGCCGTGAGAGGCCGGCGGTATATCCGCGGGAAAGTTGAAGTATCCTAGGAGCCTGTCTGAGTCATTTGCTCGGCTCACGTAGATTACTCAGACAGGCTCCTACGGTCTGGTGCGGTTTCAGGTTCTTTTGGGGTTTCGGCATTGCGTAACGCGGTTGACAGCAAATTCGAGCGGCGGCTCGCCGGACTGATCAATTCCGGCGAACGAGCCGTGCTGCGCGGGGGCCGCAAGGGCGTCGAGAAGGAGTCGCTCCGTGTTTCGCCCGGCGGCGAGATCGTCCAGACGCCGCACCCGGCCGCGCTCGGCGCGCCCCTGACCAACGAGCACATCACGACGGATTTTTCCGAGGCGTTGATCGAACTGGTGACGCCCCCGTTCCAGGAAAGCTGGACGCTGCTGCAATATCTGTGCGACATCCACCAGTTCGTCTACCGGCATCTGGGCGACGAGCTGCTGTGGGCGACGAGCATGCCCTGCGCCATCGTGAGCGAGGAAGCCATCCCGCTCGCGCAATTCGGGACCTCGAACGTGGGGCGGATGAAGACCATTTATCGCCATGGCCTGGGCGAGCGCTATGGCCGCATCATGCAGGCGATATCCGGCGTGCATTTCAACTTCTCCTTCGCCGACCGGCTGTGGGAGACGCTGGCTCACATCCACGAGTCGCGCCTGCCGCGCCAGGACTTCATCTCCGAGCAATACTTCGGCGTGCTGCGCAATTACCGGCGGTTCGGCTGGCTCGTCCTCTATCTGTTCGGCACCTCGCCGGCGGTCTCGAAGAGCTTCTTCGCGGGGCGCAAGATCGAATTGGCGACCCTCGACCGCGACTCGGTCTATGAGCCCTTCGGCACCTCGCTGCGCATGAGCGACATCGGCTATCGCAACAAGAATCAGGCGAGCGTGAGCGTGTCCGTCAACAGCCTGGACGAATACGTCAGGGACCTGACCCGGGCCATCGGCACCCCCTATCCGCCCTACGAGAAGATCGGCGTGAAGGTCGACGGCGAATACCGGCAGCTCAACGCCAACATCCTGCAGATCGAGAACGAGTACTACAGCTACATCCGGCCGAAGCGCGTTGCTCGATCGGGCGAGCGGCCGACGAAGGCGCTGCAGCGGGCGGGCGTGGAGTACGTCGAGGTGCGCGCCCTCGACGTCAGCGCGTTCGATCCCGTCGGCGTCAATCAGAACAAGCTGCGCTTCCTCGAGGCCTTCCTGGCCTTGTGCCTGCTGCGCGAGAGCGGCCCCATCGGCCGCGACGAGCAGGCGGTGCTGGACGGCAATCACCTGAAGGTCGCCCGGCGGGGACGCGAGCCGGGGCTCACGCTGACCCGCGATGGCAGCGAATTCTCCATGAAGGACTGGGCGCGGGAACTGCTCGACGCGATGCAGGGGCTGTGCGAGCTGCTCGACCATGGGGAGTCGGCGCGCCCGTACATGGCGGCCCTGGAGCAACAGCGCGCCAAGATCGACGACGTGGAGCGCTCGCCGTCCGCGCGCCTGCTGGCCGAAATGCGCCAAACCGGGGAGACCTTTGACGCCCTGGCGCTGCGCATGTCCAAGCTCCACAAGGACTACTTCCTGGGCTTGTATCCCCCGAACGAGAGCCGCCTCGCGGAGTTCGCCGCCGAAGCCCAAGAATCACACGCCGCGCAAGCCCGCATCGAGGCCGGCGACAAGCTGGATTTTGATACCTATCTTGCTGATTATCTTGCAGATTAGGCCCTTCCACCGAGTGCGTCCAAAAAATTCTCTGCGGTATTTGACATAATTTTGCGCCCACGCGCCGCGGCTTTATTTCTGTAACGTGTGCCCCAGGTCATTGAGCGTCCATGGAATGGCAAGTACGTTGAACAAAATGTTCGACCCTAAGCGTTTCCCTGCCGAGGAATTGCCGGATTCGCCGCATGCGCGGCAATTGCGGGCGGCCATGCAGTGGCTCACCTTCGACCCGGAATTGGAGTCGGGATACCGCCAGGCGAGCCTGGACGAAAACCTGCGCTTCATCCGCGCGAATCTCTGCCTCGGGCTCGCGGTCATGCTGGCCTTCACGGCGGTGGAGACGCTGTTGCTGGGCGAGGGCCTGCGCCGCATACCGACCCTGATCCACCTCGGAGTGATGGTCCCCGCGTTGCTGGTGGCGCTGGCGGCGAGCTACTCGCCGCGGCGCCATCGCCTCTACCCGCCGGTGGCGATGGCCGCCGGCGCCGTGATCGGCCTGTGCGTGGCGATCATCCAGCTCATCGCGGCGAGCCGGGGCGTGTCGCAGCTGTTCCCCACCGTGATGCTCGTGACGATTTACATCTATTTCATGGGGAGCCTGCTCTTCTACCACTCGGTCGCCGCCAATGTGCTCGTGGCCACGGTGTACCTGTCCGCCGGGACCGCGCTGCAGCTGCCGGGCCTCGAGTTCGGATTCGACGCCATCAGCCTGGTGGCGGTGAACATCTTCTGCGCATCGGTGGCCTACATGCACGAGAAGACCAGCCGCATTCGCTTTCTCGAGGCGGCATTGCTGCGCGAAATGGTGGCGCGCGACGGACTCACGGGCATCCAGAACCGCCGGATGTTCGACGCGCACATCCAGCAGACCTGGGATCAGGCGGTGCGCGACCGCCTGCGGATCGCGGTCCTGCTCGTCGACATCGATTGCTTCAAGGACTACAACGACCGCTACGGGCACCAGGCGGGCGACGAGTGCCTGCGGGCGGTCGCCGTGACGTTGAGCCAGTGCGCCCGGCGGCCCATGGACTTCGTCGCGCGCTACGGCGGGGAGGAGTTCGCGGTGGTGCTGAACGATGCCACCCGGGAGTACACCGCCGAGCTGTTGACCCGGATTCAGCGCTCGATCGCGCAGCTCAACATCCAGCACGAGGCCTCGCGGGTGGCGAGCCGCCTCACGGTGAGCATAGGGGCGGCCTTCGTGCTCCCGGGAGCGAACCGCACCCACGAGGGCCTGGTTCAATTGGCGGATGAGGCCTTGTACAGCGCCAAGGAGCAGGGCCGCAATCGCGTCGTGGTGATGGAGGCCGAGTATCAGTCGCTGCGCACGGGACGCTTCGACAAGCGCCGCATCGCGGGCCGATGAGACCTGCCCGCGGCCCGCGCGTCAATCGGCGCGGTAGATGTGAATTTCCGGAGCTCCGCCGGCTTGGCGGCAGGCCCGGAACATTCCCTCCGAATTGAAATCCATCTCGATCCTGCCGTTGCGGTCGACGGCAACCACGCCGCCTTCGCCCCTCAGAGCCGCGAGTTCGCCGTGCACCACCTCGCGCACCGCGCTCGCCAGATCCCGGCCGCCGTAGCGCATGCGGGCGCTGATGTCGTGGGCCACGGCGGCGCGGATGAAAATCTCGCCGTGACCGGTGGCCGACACGGCGCACGAGCGATCATCCGCATAGGTGCCCGCGCCGATGATGGGCGAATCCCCGATGCGCCCGAATCGCTTGCCGGTCATGCCCCCGGTCGACGTGCCCGCCGCGAGCGTGCCGTAGGTGTCGAGGGCCACGGCGCCGACCGTGCCGACGTGGGAAATGGTCAGCGCCGAGAGGCTGGTGTCGCCGCCGCGAATGCGCTGCAGCTGGCGCCACCGTTCGGGAGTGTGGAAGTAGCCGGCCGGCACCAGCTCGAAGCCCTGGCTCAGCGCAAAATCCTCCGCTCCGGCCCCGGACAACAGCACGTAATCCGACTTCTCCATGACCGCGCGCGCGAGCGCGATGGGGTTCTTGACGTGCGTGAGGCCGCAAACCGCGCCGGCTCGCAGCCCGCGCCCCTCCATGATCGACGCATCGAGTTCGTTGCGCCCATCCAGGGTGAAGACGGCGCCGCGTCCCGCATTGAACAGCGGGTCGTTCTCGAGCTGAACGACCGCGCCGGTCACGGCATCCAGGCTGGTGCCGCCGGCCTCGAGCACGGCGTAGCCGGCGGCCAGCGCCTGCGCCAGCCCCGCCCGGTAGAGGGCCTCCTGCGCCCCGCTCATTTCCGAGCGGGGCAGGGTGCCCGCGCCGCCATGCAACGCCAGGGCGATCATGGGGCCGTCAAACGGCTTCCTTGAGAGGCACGAGCGGGTCGGCCAGCTTGCCGATGTCCGGCCGGGCTCGATCCGCGATCAGCTTGCGGGCCGCCATGTAGTCCTTGGTCTGGTTGACCGCCTCCAGGGCCTGCAGTACGCCTCCCTTCAGATAACACACGGAGAAGCTGCGCGTGGCCGGATCACCCCGGGTGACCTGCCGATCGTGGCCCTGCGACAATCCGACGATCAGCAGCTTGTTGTCGAACTGATCCGACCAGAACCAGGGCACCTTGTCGTGGACCGTCGTCTTGCCGAGGATGTTGAGGGACGCGGTTTTGGCCTGTTCGAAGGCGTTGTCGACGGATTCGAGCCGCACCCGCAGGTCGAAGCGCAGCGACGGATGATAGGTGCAGTCCCCGGCCGCATAGATGGAAGGGTCGCTGGTGCGGCAGTATTCATCGACGACGATCCCGTCCGCGCACGCGAGGCCCGCCTCCCGCGCCAGTTCCATGTTGGCGACGGCGCCCACGCCCACGATCACCAGATCCGCCGCGTGCGCGCTGCCATCGGCGCAAATCACGCGCTCGACGCGCGCGCTTCCCTCGAGTCTCACGACCCGGGTGCCGCAAATGATCTGCACGCCGCGGGTGCGATGTTCGAGCTCGAAATACGCCGACACGTCGGCCGCGACGACGCGCGCCATCACCCGGTCGGCCATTTCCAGGACGGTGACGGCACAGCCGAAGTGGCGGGCGGCGGCGGCCACCTCGAGGCCGATGTAGCCCCCGCCGATGATGACCACCCGCGCGCCGGGCTGGAGGGCGGCGCGGATATCCGCCACGTCGGAAATGCCGCGCAGAAAGTGCAGTCCCGGCAAATCCGCTCCCGGGCAGCTCAAGCGGCGGGCGCCGGCGCCGAGGCCGAGGAGAAGACGGTCGTAATCGAGCGTCTCGCCGTTCGACAGCGTGACGCGGTGGGCGGCGGGGTCGAGGCGCGCCGCCCGGACGCCGAGCTTGAGATCGATGTGGTGTTCGTCGTAGAAGGACTGATGGCGAAACGGCAGCCGGTCGACCTCCATCTCGCCCAACAGGAATTTCTTCGACAGCGGCGGCCTCTGGTACGGCAGGTAAGGCTCATCCCCCACCATGACGATCCGCCCCTTGAAGCCTTCGCGCCGCAGGGTGTCCACCGCCTGAGCGCCGGCCTGGCCGGCGCCTATGATTAAGATCGTCGAGATCACCGGCGGCTCCCATGATGGCGTTGGCGCATCTTATCAGGGGCGTCGCCCATTTCGGATCCAAGTCCCGGCGCCGGTGCCGGCCATATCGCCGGCCGTTGCGTAGTAGACTATCCAAGCACCGGTCATGGCGGTAATCTTCGCGCGGAGCCTTCAATGAAATTGATCACTGCGATAATCAAGCCCTTCAAGCTGGACGACGTACGCGCGGCGCTCTCCGAAATCGGCGTTTCCGGCATGACGGTGACGGAGGTCAAGGGATTCGGCCGCCAGCGCGGCCATACCGAGCTGTATCGCGGGGCGGAATACGTGGTCGATTTCGTGCCGAAGACCCGCATCGAGGTCGCCGTCAAGGACGAGCTCGTCGATCAAGTGCTCGACGCCGTCGTGGGCGCCGCCAAGACCGGCAAGGTGGGCGACGGCAAGATCTTCGTCACCGACATCCTCCGGGTCCTGCGCATTCGCACGGGTGAGAGCGACAACGCGGCGCTGTAGCGCTTCCCGACGATTCCTGGTCCTGGCGTTGCTGGCCGCCGGGGCTTCCGGACCCGGTTTTGGGGCGAAACTCACCGACCTCGAGCACACCCGGATCGACGAGCCGAGGCCCCCCGGCGTTCCCTCGGACGAGGCTCTGGAGGCCGCGGGGGCGGTCATCGGCACCATCGACGTCGATGTTCGAAACATCTTCGATCAGAGCGACCCGCGCGAGACCACCGGGCTGTTCCGCCTCGCCAATCGCCTGCACATCCGCACGAAGCCCTCGGCCATCCGGGCACAGCTGCTGTTTGCGAGCGGCGACCGGTACCGGGCCAAAAAGCTGGCGGAGACGGAGCGTAACTTGCGGCTGCTCCGGTTTGTCTACGACGCGCACGTCGTGCCGGTGCGCTACGCCGACGGAGTCGTCGACATCAAGGTGATCACCAAGGATGTCTGGACCTTGAGCCCCGGATTTTCCTTCGGACGCTCCGGTGGAACCAACTCCACGAGCTACGACATCCTGGACACCAACATCCTGGGCCTGGGCAAGACCCTGGAGGTCTCGCGCGGCAGTACCGTCGACCGGACCGCCAATGCCATATCCTGGGCGGATCCCAACGTGTTCGGCTCGCACTGGACATCCCAGGCCTCGTACGTGGATGCGAGCGACGGCAGCGCGCGTTCGCTGCAGATCGCCGCACCCTTCTATTCGCTGGACACGCGCTGGAGCGCGACCCTGTCGGGCATCGCGTTCGACCGCACGCTGTCGCGATACTACCTGGGCGACATCGTCGATCAGTTCAACGACAACGAGAGCTCCTATGCGTTCGTCGGGGGACTGTCGAGCGGCGTGGTGGACGGGTGGGTCAAGCGGCTGATGTACGGAATGATCTACGACCGCAATATATTCATCCCGGCCCCCGGGACCGCCGTGCCGGCCAAGCCGCTGCCGCCTGATCGAATCCTGTCGTATCCCTTCGTGGGGTTCGACATCCTGCAGGATGACTTCAAGAAAGTCGGCGACGAGAACGAGATCGGCAGAACCGAGGACTTGTACCTCGGCACCCAGGTCACGGCTTCCGTGGGCTGGTCGAGCGGCGCCTTCGGCGCCAATCAAAACGCCGCCGTGCTGTATTCCACGTTCACGACGGGCTATGAGCTGCCCGCGGAGCAGCAGCTGTTTCTCAACGCGGCTCTCTCGGCGCGCATCGAGGAGGGCCGTGCCCGCAACCTCATCACGGACGCGGGCGCGAGATACTACTGGCGCTGGCACGAGAATTACCTGCTGTACGTGTCCGCGTCGGGCACGGTCACCGATGCCCTCGATCCGGACCAGCAACTGCTCCTCGGAGGCGACAACGGCCTGCGCGGGTACCCGCTGCGCTACGAATCAGGCACCTCGCGCGCGCTGGTCACGGTCGAGCAGCGCGCTTTCACCGACTGGTATCCGTTTCGCCTGGTACGCGTCGGGGCCGCGGTCTTCACCGACGTGGGACGCACCTGGGGCAGCGGAGTCATCGGCAACAGCGATCCCGGGCTGCTGCGCGACGTGGGCTTCGGATTGCGGCTCGGCAACACCCGGACGGGCCTCGGCAACGTGGTGCACGTCGATTTCGCGTTTCCCCTCACCAACAGTCCCGGCGCCCAGAGATTCCAGTTTCTGGTGCAGACCATGCAGAGCTTCTAGTCCTCCGAGGCTTCCTGTTCCTGCCGGGCTTTGCGCCGGCGCGACCACAGCATCAAGAAGCCGATGCACACCGCGAAGTTCAGCGCCCACCACCACATCTGGCGAGCCATGCTCCGTTCCTCCGGCTTCGCCCCGGCGGCGGCGGCGAGATCGCCCTCGAGCACCTCGCGCGCCGGACCCTGCACCACCTGGAACTCCACGGCGGCGGCCCCCGGCAGCTCCAGATCCTGGGTCCGCAGGGTGTAGCTCCCATCGGGCTCCGCGACGGTCGGGTGCACGACGCCGCGCAGCATGACCGCCACAACCGCGTCGCGAACGGGCGCATTGTCGGACAGCCGGCTCACGTGAATCGACATCCGGTCGCCGTCGACGACTCCCACCGCCAGCAGGGCCGCCGACTTCGCCTCGACGCGCTGCACCGGCGGCGCAACGCCGGCGCGCAGCGGCATCGCGGCCAGCAAGGCAAACCCGGCGCACAGCAGCAAGCGCCCGGCGAGGCGCGCGCGCGCGCAATGGCGCAGCCTTAAGCGCGCATGCCTCAAAGCAGCCAGCCCCAGACGCCGAGGATCGTTCCCGAGACGGCGGCGACGATCCCGAGGACCGGGAAGAAATTCCGGCGGGCCAGGAAATACAGCGAGCACAGCACCAGGCCGAGCTCGAGCAACCCCTCCCCGATGTCGAATCGCAGTGCGCGCGCCTCCTCGATCCTCTGTTCGGCCTCCTTGGACTCGGCTTCCTTCCCGAGCCGTGCGGCGTCGTCCGCCTGCTTGTCGCGCGCGCCCTGGAGCTTGCGGACGGCGGCCTCGGCCTTGGCGGGATCGGGCGCGAGGGCCTGCAGCAGCGTAGCCGCCGCGTCGTCGGTGTTCTCGCGCACCTTCTTGGCCTGATGGTAGGCCCATAGGTCGTTCGATTCCGTCCGCAGGATCACCGCGCGGGTATGCGCGCGGTGGGACGCGATGGTGGCCACCGACAGGAGAATGCCGACCACTCCGACGAGGATCCCGACGCGCCGCGTCACGGGATCCGCCGCGTGCTCGGGCTTGACTTCGATATCTGCCATGACGTGAAACCTATTTGACGAGATGCAGCCGCGGATTGGTGCGCGATATCCCTAAGACCCCGCTGCGGACGACCTCGACGATCTCGCCGAAGCTGCCCGCGTCGGCGATGAACTCGCTGACCTCGGCTTCGGTGCCGGTGAGTTCCACGATGAAGCTCGAGGGCTTGGGCGACAGGACCTTCGCCCCCAGGCGGCGGGACAGCGTGTTGACCGCCTCGACGTGTTCCCCCGCCACCTGGAGCTTGATGAGCATCAACTCGCGCGCGAGGTGATCGCCGCCCGTCATGTCCTCGACGGCGACCACGTCCACCAGCTTCAGCAGCTGGGCGTTGATCTGAGCGATGACTTGATCCGAGCCGGTGGTCACCAGCGTGACGCGCGACACCGTCGGGTCGTTGGTGGGGGCCACCGAGAGGGATTCGATGTTGTAGCCGCGGGTGGAGATCAGCCCCGTGACGCGCGTGAGCGCGCCCGCCTCGTTCTGCAGATGGATCGCAATGATGTGTCGCATACCCAAGAGGATACGGGAGGGCGGCACTTGGGCGCCAGGGCGAGAACTGCTAGTCTTCACGGGTGAAAGACCGCTACGACATGCTGAATCAAGGGGCCCACCCGCTGGCCGGCGCCACGATGACCGGGGCGGACATGCTCGTCCAGGTCCTGGCCGACGAGGGCGTCCGCACGGTATTCGGCTACAGCGGCGGCGCCATTCTCCCCATCTACGATGCGGTGTTCCGCTACAACCAGGAGCACGACTCGGCGATGCCGCTGATCGTGCCGGCGAACGAGCAGGGCGCCGGCTTCATGGCGGCGGGCTTCGCGCGGGCCAGCGGCCGGGTGGGCGTGGCGCTGGTGACCTCCGGCCCGGGGGCCACGAATATGGTCACCCCGGTGCGCGACTGCATGGCCGACTCCGTGCCGATCGTGGTGATTTGCGGCCAGGTGCCGACGACGGCGATCGGCACCGACGCGTTCCAGGAAGCCCCGGTGCCGAGCATCATGGGCGCCGTCGCGAAGCACGTGTTCCTGATCACCGACCCGACCAAGCTCGAGGCGACGGTGCGGACGGCGTTCGAGATCGCCCGAACGGGCCGCCCCGGACCCGTGGTGCTCGACGTGCCGAAGGACGTGCAAAATTGGAAGGGAGTTTTCCACGGCTCGGGCCGCCTGCCGATCCCGGGCTACCGCCAGCGCATGAACCGGCTCGAGGCCAGCAAGCTGCCCGAAACGGCCTGCGCGAGCTTTTTTGCGGCGCTCGGCGCGGCGGAGCGTCCGCTGCTCTACGTCGGCGGGGGCGTCGTCAACGGCAGCGCATCGGCCACCCTGGTCGAGTTCGCGAGCGCGTTCGGCATGCCGGTGGTCACGACCTTGATGGGAATCGGGGCTATCGACACCCGGCATCCCTTGTCGATGAGGATGCTGGGGATGCACGGCGCCGCATTCGCCAACTACGCGGTCGACGATTGCGACTTCCTGGTGGCGTTGGGCTCGCGCTTCGACGATCGAGTGGCGGGGAACCCCGGCAAGTTCGCCGCCCAGGCCAAGTTCACCGCGCACATCGACATCGACGCCTCGGAGATCAACAAGGTCAAACATGTCGATTGGAGCCACGTCGGCGTGATGGACGAGGCCCTGCAGACCTTGCTGAGCTACGGCAAGCGCAGCGGCTTCAAGCGCAACTGGTCCGCCTGGCACGCGCACTGCGACCAGCTCAAGTCCCGGTACGCGATGAACTACGATCGGAACAGCGAGATCATCCAGCCGTATTATGTCATCGAAGAGATCAACCGGCTGACGCAGGGACAGGCGATCATTTCCACCGGCGTGGGCCAGCATCAAATGTGGGCGGCGCAATACTTTGACTTCAGCAGCCCGCGCTTATGGCTGACGTCCGGCAGCATGGGCACCATGGGATTCGGCCTGCCGGCGGCGGTAGGCGCCCAATTTGCGCAGCGCAACCGGCTGGTGATCGACATCGACGGCGACGCCAGCATCCGCATGAACATCGGCGAGCTGGAAACGGTGACCACGTACGATCTGCCGGTGAAGGTCGTGGTGCTCAACAACTGCGGCGACGGCATGGTCAAGCAGTGGCAGAAGCTCTTTCACAAGGGCCGGCTGAGCGGCAGCGACAAGAGCCTGCACAAGAAGGACTTCGTCAAGGCGGCGCAGGCCGACGGCTTCAAGTTCGCGGTCCGGCTCGACAAAAAGGCCGACGTGCCGCGCATTGTCGCCGAATTCATCCGCTTCGAAGGGCCGGCCTTCCTGGAAGTGATGATCGACCAGGACGCCGGGGTCTATCCCATGGTGGGTCCGGGCCAAGCTTACGCCGACATGATCACCGGCGACCACATTCCGTCCCGGGTCAAGGTCGAGGTCAAGACGCCCGACGCCTCGGAGATGTTCTGAACCGCAAGGCGACCCACGCCCCGTTCTCCCATCATGTCTTGCGCGCAGGTCAGGCGGATCCCACGCCGGCCACCAGCCAGTCGACCATCATGCGCAAGCCGTTCTTGCCCGCCTTGCCGTGCGGGTGCACCAAACAATAAGGGTGTCCAAGCGCCACGGTGATCCTCGACAGCGGGATGAGGCGGCCGGCGGCGAGATCGTCGGCCGCCATCATGCGCTGCCCCAAGGCCACGCCGACGCCGTCGCGTGCCAAGTCGAGCGCAAGACTCGAGGTCGACACGTGGTAGCCCCCGGTGTCTTCCGGGCGAGAGATGCCCGATTTTGCAAACCATGCATGCCACGTGGGATGTGAAAGGAAGCTCGGTCCCCAGTTGGTATGAATCAGGTGATGGTCGGGAACTCCCGCGATGCCGTTTCCGATATCGTTGAGCTGCAGATACCCGGGACTGCACAGAGGCAGGACTTCATCGTGGTGCAGGCGCAGGATATTCAATTCGGGATACAGATTCGCTCCGTAGCAAATGCGCAGGTCGACGTCGTGACGGACGAAATCGACGGGATCCTCCTCGACCCGCAAATCGATCCGCAGGCTGCGATGTTGAAGCGCGAACTTGGCGATTCTCGGGGCAAGCCAACTTTGGGCAACCGACGGCAGTGCGCTGATGACCAGGCGGGAACGCGTCTCCCCCGCCGCAACATTGCCGGAAAGCCATGAAATCGCCTCGAACGCATCCGAGGCCCCCGCATAAATCGCTTGTCCCGCATCCGTCAGAATCACCCGGTTGCTGTACCGCCTGAACAAGCGCTTGCCCAAAAACTCTTCGAGCTTGCGCACCTGTTGACTGACCGCCGCGGCCGAGACGTCGAGTTCGGCCGCGGCGGCTACATAGCCGCCCGCGCGGGCCGCGGCCACGAAAGCTCGCAACGCATTGAGGGGTGGAAGGTGCATGTGGCCCCATGACTAAGTAAATCTAAGCCAGGATAACTTTTTGCCATATTGCACAATAGTTTCGCTTAGTCAAGGATGCAGCGTGCCGAATCAACAAAGTCACCGGGATGTCGCATGAACCACCCATCGAAATTGACTTGTGCGATCGCCGCGCTATTGAGCGCCCATGCCGCAACGATCGAGTGCGCAGCCGCCGCGGACGACACGGACAGCGGCTCTGCTCTCGGGGAGGTCGTGGTCACGGCGCAGCGCCGATCCGAGAACCTGCAAGATGTGCCGATTTCCATTCAAGCCTTGACCGCCGAAACGCTGTCCCAGCTCTCCGTCGCCACCTTCGACGACTATGTGAAGTATCTGCCCAATGTCACGGTGGCGGGCTACGGGCCCGGACAGGGCGAGATTTATATGCGGGGACTGGCCACCGGCACCCAAGGTCCGCAGGGGAACGGCATCACGGGAAGTTTCCCCAATGTCGCGGTCTACCTAGATGAGCAGTCCTCGCAGTTGCCGAGCCGAAATCTGGATATCTATGCCGCGGATCTCGAACGTATCGAGGTACTCGAGGGCCCGCAGGGCACCCTGTTCGGAGCGGGCGCTCAGGCGGGCGTGGTGCGTTACATCACCAACAAACCGAATCTGAACAACACCGAGGGCAATGTGACGGCGGGCTACGCCGCGACCGCACACGGTGACCCGAGCTCGAGCGTGGAGGCGACTTTGAACCTGCCGATCATCCCGGGCGTGCTCGCTGTGCGCGGCGTCATCTACGACGATGCACGAGGCGGCTACATCAACAATGTCCCAAGCACCTTCACTCGGCGGGACACCGACCTCGGCATCAGTTATGCGGGCGGCAGCGTCCCTCCCGGCAGTCCAGCGATCAACAACTACAACTCGGCCGGGAACGCGATCAACCCAGTCACTTACCAGGGGGTACGGGTGTCGGCACTCTGGCAGATCGACGACGACTGGAACCTGCTTCTCGCACAAACCTACCAGGACATCGACGCCCAAGGCGTCTTCTATGAAATGCCGCGCGGATCCGATGGGCAGCTCTTGCCGGATCTGTCGGTCACAAACTTCAACCCGTCCGACTCCAGGGATCGGTTCACCAACACGGCCTGGACGCTGACCGGCAAGCTGGGCCCCCTCAAAGCCGTCTACACCGGAGGATATCTCGATCGCAAGGTCGAGCAGACACAGGACTACACCAATTACTCGCGCGGCTACTTCGCAGACTATTATCAATGCTATGCGCCGACGGCCACTGCAGCGGGAAAGTGTTATTCACCGAGCGCGAGCTGGTCTGATACGGAGCGGGCCACGCATCAAAGTCACGAGCTTCGGCTGAGCACGCCCGATGATTGGCGTCTACGCGCCGTCGCCGGGGCGTTTTGGGAGGATTTCGAGATTTACGATCAGGCGAATTGGGAGTATCGATCGCTGCCGACCTGCACGGCCACGGACAATGCCGGCTGCCTGTCGAACATCATTCCGGCGCCGAATTCCACGGTCGGCGATCCCAATGCACGCAACTCGAACGTCTCCTACCTGATCGATGCGGAGCGGGGCTACCGGCAATACGCGTTCTACCTCTCGAGCGATGTGGATTTGATTCCGAAGGTGCTGACCGCGACGCTGGGCACCCGATACTACGATTTCGACAACTCCGAGAAGGGCGCGTTCGGCGGCGGCTTTGGCTGTTTTGAGCAGGGACCGGCACCCTGCTCGGCGGGCGGCGGGAGCATAGACGCCGAACATCTCAAGGAGACGTATGCCGGATTCAAGAGCCGAGCGAATCTCACGTGGAAGTTGACGCCGGATCTGATGCTCTACTACACCTGGTCGCAGGGTTATCGGCCGGGCGGCTTCAATCGCACAATGAACGGGCCATTTGTGCCCGATCAGAATGGCGTCAAGCAATACTACACGCCGGCCGGCTATGCGCCTGATCAATTGGTGAACAACGAGATCGGCTGGAAATCGGAGTGGTTCGACCACCGCTTCCTGTTCAACGGCGCGGTCTACAAGGAGAAATGGAGCAACGTTCAGTTCGAGATCTTCGACCCGGCCGACTTGGGGTCGCAGGCCTTCGTCGCGAACGGCGCCAACTATGAGGTCAAGGGCCTGGAGCTGCAGCTGGTTGCCCGGATTGCCAAAGGCTTGACGATACAGGGCGGCGCCTCCTGGAACAGCTCCCAGCAGACCAACTCTCCCGCGTTGATCGCGAACAATCCGCAGAGCGTGAACTTTGGCAGGCCGATCACGACGATCGCCAGTCCCTATGGGGAGGTGGGTAGCTCCCTGGCGCAGTCCCCGCCTTTCCAAGCCAACATGCGGATGCGCTATGAGTGGAACGTCGCAAGCTATCTCGCGTTCGCCCAGGCCGGTACGGTGATCACGGCGCATTCGTTGTCGGTGGTCGGAAACGCCCCCGCCATCGCGCCCGCCGGTTCCACCAGCCAAGCGTTCGATCAGCCCGGCTATACGACTTACGACGCCTCGCTTGGCGTCAGCAAGGATGCATGGACAGCGCAGTTCTACGGCCAAAACATCACCGACACGCGCGGTAAGACCTTTATCAGCGATTCCCAGGCCATTGAAACGCAGTCCGTGATCCGGCCGCGGGTGCTCGGATTAAGATTTAGCTATCGGTTTTGAGTGCGACACGAAACGACCGGCTCGTCCGCTTCTCCTAGAAATTCCAACCAATCCGAAGACCCATGCAGCCACTCCACGTATTCGACGGACAGGAATTATCCATAGCGCGAATTGCGGAGCTTTCCCGAGGCGCCGGCGTGCTCGACCTGTCGCCGCGGGCATGGGAGGCCGTGGCGGCCTCACGCGCGCTGGTGGAGCGGCAGCTCGCCGCCGGTGCGACGATTTACGGCACCAACACCGGCATTGGATCGCAAAAGGACGTCGGGGTATCCGCGGACCATTTGCGCGACTTCAGCAATCGGATGATCCTCAGCGAGGCGACGGACTTCCCGGGTCCACGGGCCTCCGACCAGGCGGTGCGCGCGACCCTCGTCGTCCTGATCAACAATCTCGCGCGAGGCCGGACCGGGGTCCGCCCCGTGCTCTTGATGCGATTGCTCGAGCTCTACGCCGCTCCACGCCTGCCCACAATCCGTCAGGACGCCTCGTTCGGCGTCGCCGACCTCACCCCGCTCTCGCAATTGAGCCTCGCGGTGCTCGGAACCTCACTGCATGGCGAGGAGCCGGCATTGGACGGCCGATTGGATTTGGCGCCGAAGGAATCCGTCTCCCTGATCGACAACAACAGTTTTGCGCTCGGATCCGGGGCGCTGGTCCTGGCGGAGATCGAGCGTCTGCTCGCGGCATTCGATCTTGCCGCGGCGACCGCGCTCGAGGGGTTTCGCGGCGGATTGCGGGCTCACTTCGAGGCCGCGGCCGGCGGCTTTCGCGGCGCGGGGCAGGCGCGTTCGCGAAGACATCTGCTCGGCTTCCTGACGGGGAGCCGCCTGGGGCAGTCGGGCGAGGCGCGATTCCTGCAGGACCCCTTGAGTTTTCGCGCGATTACGCAAATTCATGGCGCGGCCTATGAAGCATGGGCATGGACGAAGACGCAGTTCGAGACCGAAATCAATTCCTCGGTGGACAACCCGCTGGCGGACCCCGAAACGGGAGAACTCTTCGCCTCCGCGAGCATGGTGTCGCTGCTGCCCTCCCTGTCCCTCGACATGCTGCGTCAGGCGCTGGCGAAAGCCGCCCTGCAAAGCACCGAGCGCGCACTCAAGCTGCAATCCCCTCCGTTCAGCGGACTGCCGGTGGGGCTCGCCGAGCCGGGCGCCCCGGACGGCGGCATTCTATCGATCAACCTGAACTACATCGGCGCGGCACGGATGGGTTCGCTCATGGCGGCGGCGGCGCCCGTCCTGTTGCACTATGTCGGGCATACCGCGGACGGTGTCGAGGACATCTCGAGCCTGCTGCCGTTATCGATTACGCAAACGAGTTCTCTGCTCGAACGGGCCTGGGAAATCGTCGCGCTCGAGATGGCGATCGCGGTTTGGGCCATCGCGCGCCGCGGTCTCGCGATGGCGGACGTCGGCCGCGGACCTCGAGTGGTTTGTGAATCGATCTTGCCGCTGCTGCACATCGGCGAGGAAGGTCGGCGGGTCTTTGACATGGCACGGATCGTCGAGGCGGTGCGCGGCGATTTGATCGGGAGTTCCATTGCGAGCGCCGGCGGTTCCGGTGCCGTTGGGGACATCCGCTAGAGCGCCGGCGCCCGCGGCGATATTGACAGCGTGGAGGAGCAATCTGATGTTTCTTAGAAACGCCTGGTATGTGGCGGCTCGAGACGAGGAGGTCACCCGTGTCCAGCACGCGGCCACCATCCTCGGTGAGCGTGTCGTGCTGTACCGCATGATCGACGGCAACCCGGTCGCCCTCGAGGACGCCTGTCCACACCGCAAGGTCCCATTGTCCCTGGGCCGCATCGTGGGTGACGCCATTGAGTGCGGATATCATGGACTCGTGTTCGATTGCTCCGGGCGCTGCACCCGGGTGCCGGGCCAGGACAAGATTCCGCCGGGTGCGCGCGTTCGCAGCTATCCGGTTGTTTCACGCCATGGGCTGGTGTGGATCTGGATGGGAGAGCCCGCGCGCGCCAATGCAAGCGACATCTTTCCGGTCGACCATGCGGACGACCCTGCATGGGGCAGCGACAGCGGCGGCGTGATGACCGTGGCCTGCAACTATCTCTACATTACCGACAATCTCCTCGATCCCTCGCACGTCGCCTGGGTCCATCGCTCGTCATTCGGCAATTCCGATTGCGAGGATGAGCCGATCAAGGCGGAGATCTCCGCGGAAGGCGTCATAGCGGCGCGATGGATGCACGATGTCGAGGTTGCGCCATTCTATGCGCCTCATGTGCCGTTCAAGGGCCGCTGCGACCGGTTGCAGCACTACGAGGTGCGGTTTCCGAGCCATGCAATCATTCGCTCGGTCCTGGCGCCGGCCGGGACGGGCGGCGCCGGCGAGCCCGTGCATCCGGACGCGCTGCTGATGGATTCATACAATTTCCTGACGCCGATCGACGCCGTCCGCACGCGGTATTACTGGTTTCAGATGCGAAATTTCTCGCCGCGCGATGGGGCTCTCACCAAGGCCCTGGATGACGGTGTGCACCGAGTCTTCAGCGAGGATCGGCTGCTGCTGGAGGCCGAACAACAGGGTTTTGAGCATCAAGCGACGCCGAAGATTGATCTTGCAGCCGATCGCGCCCAACTGCTGTTTCGCCGCCGCCTGGCTCGAATGATCGCCGAGGAGGCAAAGCCCGGGGCAGCGGCGCAGGGCGAACCGTCGGCGATTTCCGCCGCCGCCGCCGAATTGCGCCGGGACGCGTAGCAGCGGCCGCGCGCGTTGGGGCGGGCCGCGTAGGGGCGACCGCGGGCGTTGGGACGGGCTGCATAGCAGCGGCCGCGGGCGTTGGGGCGGGCTACCAGGCCCCGATGTTGGGCATGCTGGTCCAGGGTTCGGCGGGTTTCAAAGCCTCCCCTCGCTGCAGCAATTCGATGGAAATCTTGTCGGGCGAGCGGACGAAGGCCATGCGCCCGTCGCGCGGCGGCCGATTGATGGTGACGCCGTGGTCCATCAGGCGTTGGCACGTCCCATAGATGTCGTCGACGGCGTAGGCCAGGTGCCCGAAGTTTCTGCCTGCGTCGTAGGGTTCCGGGTCCCAGTTGTAGGTCATCTCCACCTGCGCGCTCTCGTCGCCGGGGGCCGCCAGGAAAACCAGGGTGTACCTACCTTGGCTGTAGTCTTTTCGCGATAATTCGACCAGGCCGAGCGCATCGCGGTAGAAACGCAAACTCTGCTCGATGTCGGTGACGCGCACCATGGTATGCAAGTACTTCATGATTTCATCCTCGTGATTGACTCAAATTTGGAGCAACCCGTGCACAAAAGCAAACTGGGCGGATTCATCATCGATTGCAAGACCGGCGACCTGCCCCGGGCCGCCGACTTCTGGAGCGGCGCGCTCGGCATGCCGGTGCGCGAACTGCCGGGCAGCGAGGGCGAGTCGTACCGCAAGCTGGAGGACCTTCATCAAGGCTTGAGCATCGAAGTGCAAAAGGTCGATCACCCCAGCCGGGTGCACCTCGACATCGAAACCGACGACATCGAAGCCGAAGTGCGCCGCTTGGAGGGTCTGGGGGCCACACGGGTGCGGCAGGTTCAGACCTGGTGGGTGCTGGAGGCGCCGACGGGGCAGCGCTTTTGCGTGGTCAGCGCGAGTTCGCCGCGCTTCGAGGAGCAGGCCTCTCGATGGCCCTGAGGCTGGCTTCCGCCGCAGCGGGTATACCCTCGTTGCGTTTATGTAACAGATGGGCACGCAGTGGACGGACTGCGGGGAGGATGCATAAAATTCTGGTAACCGATGGATTTTTCGTAATTTTCTGATATTGTGGGCCTGAATTAGGTAATGCAGGCAGAATTGCCAGTTACCTAGCCGCAACAATTGATAGAAGATAGAGCGCTGGACACGGTTGGTGCCCCCGTATCTACCACTGACGGACGTGTCGGGTTCTTACCTTGCACCTGTTCCACTCGAATTCCCCGGCTTGTCCGGGGATTCTTTTGAAGGGGGCCCGTCCGGGGAGACTCTCTCGAATTGGGCGGCCTGACCTCGGGATTACACTACGAGGACACCTTGAGGACATGCGATGGCCCTGTGTGACGGTTTCATCGGTGCGGTGGGCGACACGCCGCTGATCCGCCTGCGACGCCTGAGCGAGGAGACCGGGTGCGAGATCCTCGGCAAGGCGGAGTTCATGAACCCCGGCGGTTCGGTCAAGGATCGCGCGGCCAAATGGATCGTGCAGGATGCGGAACAGCGCGGGGTGCTGCAGCCGGGCGGCACGGTGGTGGAGGGCACGGCGGGCAACACGGGCATCGGCCTCGCGCACGTCTGCAACGCGCGCGGCTACCGGTGCGTCATCGTGATGCCCGACAACCAGGCCGCCGAGAAGTACCAGATCATCGAAGCGCTGGGTGCGGAGCTGCGCAAGGTGCCGGCGGTGCCCTATAGCAATCCCAACCAGTATCAAAAGGTGGCGGGACGGCTGGCCCAGGAGTTGCCCGGCGCCGTGTGGGCCAATCAGTTCGACAACACCGCCAATTGCAGGGCGCACTTCGAATCCACCGGGCCGGAGATCTGGCGCGACACCCAGGGCAAGATCGACGCTTTCTGCGCGGCCACCGGCACGGGCGGGACGCTGGCGGGGGTGGCGCAGTACCTCAAATCGAAATCCTCCGCGGTTCGCATCGTGCTCGTCGATCCGCCGGGCAGCGCGCTGTATCACTACGTCAAGGACGGCGAGCTCAAGTCCGACGGCGGGTCGTCAATCACGGAAGGCATCGGAACCGGCCGCGTCACCGACAACCTGGCGGGAGCTCCCATCGACGATGCCCTGCGCGTCGCGGACGCCGAAACCATGCACTTCGTGTACCGCATGCTGCGCGAGGAGGGGCTGCTCCTCGGAAGCACCGCCGGCATCAACGTTGCGGCCGCGGTGAGGGTGGCGAAGCAACTCGGTCCCGGCCACACCGTCGTCACCATCCTGTGCGACGGCGGCGCGAAGTATCAGTCGCGGCTGTTCAATCCCGCGTGGATCGCCGAGAAGGGATTCCAAGAGGCGATCGCCGCCCGGTAGCGATCGAACGACCGAGCGGCGGCCGGAATTGGATAAGATAGTTCGATGCGCATCGCTCACATCATCCTCTCGCGGGGTTTTGCCGGCTCCGAACGGGCGACGGCTGAATTATGCAATGCGCAGAGCCGAACGCACGACGTTCTGCTGATCATCAGGCGCGGGCATGCCAACGCCGCCGGCATCACCATCCGCCAGTGGGTGGATCCGGGCGTGCGCATCGTGGAGGTCGGCAATTGGCTGCCGCGGGCCGGCATCTCGCGCGCGCTTAAGGATTTCAAGCCCGACGTCGTCCACGGGCATCTGCGGCGCTCGACGCGCATGCTGGCGCGCATCCGCCCCGACGCGGCCACCATCGCAACCCTGCACATCACCGTCAACGGTCCCCATTTTGCGAACCTGGACGGCATCGTCTGCATCGCGCGCTGGCAGCACAACGACATACCGGCCGACTACGGCGGCCTGGTGTTCGACATCAATCTGGCCTATCTGCCGCACAGGCGCCTGGCGGCCGCGGAGATCCTGGCGCTGCGCGCCGAGCTCGGAGTCGGGCCGCAGGATTTCCTGGTGGGCGGCGTCGGGCGCCTCGCGCGCAGCAAGGGCTTCGACACCTTGATCGAGGCCTTCAAGCAGGCGAATCTTCCTCAGGCCAAGCTCGTGATCTTCGGCAACGGCCGGGAACGGCGCCGGCTGGAGCGGTTGTGCACGCCGGCCGTCGCGCTGCCGGGGTTCCGGGCCAACGTGAAGGACTATTACCAGGCCTTCGACGTGTTCGTGTGCCCGTCGCGCCGCGAACCGCTGCCCTACGTGCTGCTCGAGGCCTTGGATGCCGGCGTGCCGATCGTGGCGTCGAATGCGCTCGGCAACGTGGAGTTGCTGGAGGAATATCCGGGGGACCTGTTCCCGGCGGAAGACGCCGGCGCGCTGGCGTCGCTGCTGCGCCGCTGCCACGCGACCCGTCCCCCGAAGGTGCGCCACGACCTGGGCCCGTATTCGCTCGACGTGGTGTTGGAGCAGACCGAGGCCGCTTACCGCGCGCTCATCGCGCGCAAACGCGGATCATGACGGCAGGCCCACCAGGCGCGAATCCGGATGCTCGTCGCGGCAGAACAAGAGATTCAGCAGCAGCCCGCGGCGCGCCGGCAGCCCGCGCAGATAATCGACATAGCCGCGCTGCCCGAAATACCGCGCCGCGTGATCCAGCAGATACATGGCGGGGAACTGTGCGGCGATCAGTTCGAGGAATTCATCGACCGTGCTGTTCTGCTCCTGCAGCTGCTCGGGCGCGTATTCCACGAAGAGATACCGGGTGCGCGCCAGCGTTGTGCGGCCACCGCGGATCGCGTGCACCTCGTATCCCTCCACATCCATGACCAGCAGATCGATGCCGTCCCAGGCCGCCAGAGGACTCTGGTCGAGCGTCACCAGCGGCACCTGAATCCGGCCGTCGCGGGCCACGCGGCTGTTCCCGGTGTTGGTGGGATTGTGCGTGAAGCGAATGGTGCCGGCTGCGTCGCCGACGGCGGCGCGCTGCACGTCGACGCCCATGATGCCATTGAGCACGAGATTGAGATCCAGCAGGCGCAAATTGGCCGGGCTCGGCTCGAAGGCCATGATGCGCCGCGCGCTCGTGGCGCGGACGATCGGCACCAGCAGCGATCCCAGGTGCGCTCCGGCGAACACGAGGCGGGGGTCGGCGCAGTCCGCCAGGATCGCCGAGAGCGCGGCGACGTCGCGCATCCCGTACTCGCCATCGCGCAGCAGCGTGCGGGAGACATTGAAATCGGCGGGGTCGACCGCCAGGACGCCGTTGCGCGACTCGACCAGCACGGCAAAGCCGTGCTTGGACAGGATCCGCGAACGGAGCCGCCCGCGGATCTCGCGCAGGATGCGTTTACGCCAGGAGATTTTCATGAATGGATGCCGATGGAACGCCCGAATCCGCGGGTTGGCGCCCGAAGCGCCGCGGATTCAGGCGGATCGGGAGAGATCGACCTCGGGAATGGGACGGAACCACTCGAGTTTCGACTGCAAGCCCACCACGGAGCCTACCACCAGCAGCGCCGGCGATGCGATGGCGGAACCGCGCACCGCATCCGCAATGCTGCCGAGCGTCGCGGAGATCACCCGCTGCTGCGGCAGCGTCCCTTGGCCGATGAGGGCCGCAGGCAGCGCCGTCGCGGCGCCATGCTCCAGGAGCCGGTCAACGATGTGCTCGAGGCGGCCGAGGCCCATGTAGAACACGGCGGTCGTTCCCGCAGCGGCCAGCGCCCTCCAGTCCGGTTCCCTGCCGTCCTCCCCGGAATGCCCGGTGACGAAGGTGACGGCATGCGCGTGGTCCCGGTGGGTCAGAGGAATGCCGGCATAGGCAGCCACCCCCGCGGCGGCCGTGATGCCGGGCACCACCGAAAAGTCCACCCCGGCGGCCGCCAGCGCCTCCAGCTCCTCGCCGCCGCGCCCGAAGATGAACGGATCGCCCCCCTTGAGCCGCACCACGCGCTTGCCCTCGGCGGCATGCCGGATGAGCAGGGCGTTGATCTCCTCCTGGGGGGTGCTCGCGCCGCCGGCGGACTTGCCGACGCAGATGCGGGCGGCATCGCGCCGCGCCAGGTCGAGTATGGCGTCCGACACCAGGCGATCGTGCAAGATCACGTCGGCATCCTGCAGCGCGCGCAGCGCCTTGATCGTCAGCAATTCCGGGTCCCCGGGTCCCGCGCCCACCAGGACCACCTCGCCACCCGCACGCGGCGCGGTGGAGGTCTGCGAGATGAGCTGCCGCGCGATGCGCTCGGCGCCGCGGCGGTCGCCGTCCATGAACCGGCGCGCCGCCGGCCCGTCCACCAGCGTCTCGAAGAATCGCCGCCGCTCGCTCGCGCCGCGCAGGCGCTGCATGCTGCTCTTGCGAAGTTCGCGCAGCCACCCGGCAAATTCGCCCATGCGCTTGGGCACGAGCGCCTCGAGCCGCTCGCGCAGCCGGCGCGCGAGGACGGGCGAGGTCCCGCCGCTGCTGACCGCCACCAGCACCGGATCGCGATCGACGATCGCCGGAACGATGAAGCGGGACGCCTCGAGATCGTCGACGGCGTTGACCGGTACGCCCCGCGCCTCGCTCAGCTTGGCAATCCAGCGATTGACCGAGCGGCGCCCGGTCGCAGCGATGACCAGGCGCGCACCGTCGAGATCCGCCGCCTCGAATTCGCGGGCCACCAGCCGCAAGGCTCCGGCGCCGCTGCGCTCGACGAGCTCAGGCACGGCCTCGGGCGACACCACCGTGATCGCCGCGCCGGCGCGCTCCAGCAACGAGACCTTGCGCAAGGCAACCTCGCCGCCGCCGACGACCAGCACGCGCTGGCCACGCAGATCGAAGAAAACCGGAAAATACCTCACGGTGCCCTCTCATCCTCGCGCGGCGGGATCCGCCGCGCAGCGATCAGCCGCAAGACCCAAGTCCGCCGCTGAGCGCGGCCGCGGCTGGAATGCTACGCCGCGGATGCAGGCCGCACTCGCGCGAGTCGGCCCGTTCCCACCACCAGCGGCCCGACCGCTCGTCCGCGCCGGGTTCCACGGCGCGCGTGCAGGGCGCGCAGCCGATGCTGGGGAATCCGCGGTCGTGCAGCACATTGTACGGCAGCCGCTTCCTGCGAATGTAATCCCAGATCTCATCCTCCGACCAATCCAGCAGCGGGCTGATCTTGAACAGCCCGTACTCGCCGTCCCATTCGACCGGCGATGCGAGCGCCCGGCTCGCGGATTGGCCGCGGCGGATGCCGGTGACCCAGGCGCCGCGGCCGGTCACGGCGCGGCGGAACGGCTGCACCTTGCGGATCGCGCAACAGCCGCGGCGCTGCTCGAGACCGTCGCGAAAACCGTTGATGCCGTTCTCGCCCACCCATTCCTCCACGTCGGCGGCATCCGGGTAATACATGCGCAGCGCGCGGCCGTAACGCCGCTGCACGCGCTCGATCAGATCGTAGGTTTCGGGATACAGCCGGCCGGTGTCGATGCTGAAGATCTCGATCTGCGGGACCGCCCCCCAGATCAGATCCGTGAGGACCATGGACTCGAGCCCCAAGCTGTTGGCGTAGCAGACATTTTTGTACTCCGCCAGGGCGCTTCGAAGACGCGAGATGCTGTCGTTGGCGCGGTCCTGCAGGGCCCTGGGGAGATCCGTCATTGCTGCGCTCATCATGGGAGGCAGTATAGGAACCGGGGGGCGCTCAGGGAAACGAACTAAAGTTTATGTGGGTATGCGCATTTGTGCTTATATCATGGCCCCATGAAACTTCAGCAACTGCGCTACCTCGTGGCGGTCCACGAAAATGGATTGAACATCACGGCGGCCGCACGGCAGCTTCACACCTCCCAACCCGGCGTCAGCCGCCAGCTCAAGCTCCTGGAGGAGGAACTCGGCTTCCAGCTGTTCGAGCGCGAGGGCCGCGCGCTCACCCGCACGACGGCCGCCGGCGAGGAGATCATCTCGCGCGCCAGCAGCATCCTGCGGGAGATGCAGAACATCCGGCGAACCTCGGCCGAATTGCGCAAGGCGGACGGGGGCACGCTGTCGATCGCGACCACGCATACCCAGGCCCGGTACGTGCTGCCGCCGGTGATACGGGCGTTCCGGGAGAAATACCCCAAGGTCCGGCTGCACCTTCATCAGGGCACGTCGGAGCAGATCGCCGAGATGGTGGCGCGGGACCGCGTCGATTTCGCCATCGCCACCGGTTCGGAAGATCTCTTCCCGCACCTGGTGCGGTTGCCCGTATATCGGTGGCACCGCGCCGTCGTCGTCCCGCGCGGCCACCCGCTGGCCGCCGCGGGCAAGCTGACGCTGAAGAAGCTCGCCGAGTACCCGATCGTGACCTACGTATTCAGCTTCTCGGGCAGGTCCTCGCTGCCCGCGCTGTTCGAGACGGCCGGCCTGTCGCTCGACGTGGCCCTGACGGCGCGGGATTCCGACGTGATCAAGACCTACGTGCGCATCGGATTGGGCGTGGGCATCCTGGCCCGGCTGGCCATCGATCCGGTGGCCGACGCGGATTTGACGGTGCTCGACGCCGCGCACCTGTTCGAGGGGCACACGACCTGGATCGGCTTTCGCCGCAGCGCGCTGCTGCGCGCCTACATGTACGAGTTCATCGAGCTGCTGGCCCCGCACCTGCCGCGCAAGCTGGTGCGCGAGACCGAGCGCATGGAAACCCAGGAAGAGGTCAACCGCACTCTGGCGGGCCTCAAGATCCCGGTCAAAGACAATCCTTAGGGGCGCCGCGGATTCACCGGCGAAATTGCAGCGGCAACGGGAGCCCCGCGTCGTTGGCCGGCTGATAGGCCGCCGAGAAGGTGTGAAAAGCACCCGTGGCCGCCGCCAATTCCGACTCGGGCAGCTCGAAGCTGTTGAAACCGCAGCGGGCTAGAAAGAAGATTTGATCGCGGCGCACGTAGCCCGCCGCCCGCAGTTCGCCCGCGTACCGATAGCGTTCGCGAAGCAGCCGGCCCTGCGTATAGCCGCGCCCGTCGCTGGGTCCGGGAAATTCCGCGACGATGAGGTCGAATCGCGACAGGTCGGGCGCGAGTTGCTCGACCTTGTGCGCGCCGGACAGCACCACCCCGAGGCGCCCCGGCGCTTCGAGCCACGCGGATCGTTCGGCGACCCACCGGGCGAGCGACAAAATGACGCCGCCCGCCGCGGATGCCGCCGGGCCGGCGCCGTCGTCCAGGTACGACCAATCGTCGGCGACGACCCGCCCGTCACGCAGCAGCTGGCGCGGCATAAGCCCTCTCCTTGAACGGCTTGAGGCCGATCCGGCGGACGGTATCGAGGAAACGCTCCTCGGGACTGCGGTGCTCGACGTACACGTCCAGCAAGCGCGCGATCGTGTCCGCCACGCCGGCCTTCGCCACCGACGGGCCGATCACCGATCCGAGCGAGGCATCCGCGCCGGCCGCACCGCCGATGGTGATCTGATACCACTCCTCCCCGCCCTTGTCGACGCCGAGGATGCCGATGTTGCCGACGTGGTGGTGCCCGCAGGCATTCATGCAGCCCGACATCTTCACGTCGATCTCGCCGAGATCGTAGAGGTAATCGTAGTCATCGAAGCGCTCGTTGATGAGCCGCGCGACGTCGATGGATCCGGCGTTGGCCAGGCTGCAAAAATCCAAGCCCGGGCAGCAGATCATGTCGGTCAGGGTGCCGATGTTCGGCGTCGCGAGGCCCGCGCCCTCGAGGGCGTTCCACAACTCGTGGAGTTTCTCCTGCTCCACGTCCGCGAGCAGCAGATTCTGCGTGTGCGTCACCCGCACCTCGCCGAAGGCATAGCGGTCGGCGAGATCCGCCACGAGCTCCATTTGCATGTCGCTGGCGTCGCCCGGCGGAACTCCGGGCTTCTTCAGTGAAATGTACACGGCCCGGTAGCCCGGGACCTTGTGCCGGACGGTGTTGTAACGGTACCAGGCGCGAAACGCGGCGGCCTTGCCGGCGGCAGGGTCGACGTCGTCGAGATCGCGGTACGCCGGCGGCTCGAAGAAGGCCCGCATGCGGGCGACTTCGGCGTCACCGACGCGCAGCCCCGCGTCGCGAAGCGCTTCCCACTCCGCCTCGACCCGGCGCCTGAATTCCTCGACGCCTAAGGACTTGACCAGGATCTTGATGCGGGCCTTGGTCAGGTTGTCGCGCCGACCCTCGAGGTTGTAGACGCGCAGCACGGCCTCGAGATAAGAGAGCAGATGCTCGCGCGGCAGGAAGTCGCGCACGACCTGGCCGATCATCGGCGCGCGGCCGAGGCCGCCGCCGGCGAGAATCTCGAATCCCAATTCGCCGCCCGGGCCCCGCACGATGTGCACGCCCACGTCGTGAACCAGCGAGGCGGCGCGGTCCTGCGCCGCACCCGTGACGGCGATCTTGAACTTGCGGGGCAGGAACGCGAATTCCGGGTGGAAGGTCGACCACTGCCGGATGATCTCGCACCAGGGCCGCGGATCCTCGAGCTCATCCGGGGTCACGCCGGCGAGGTGATCCGACGTCGTATTGCGTATGCAGTTGCCGCTGGTTTGTATGGCGTGCATGTCCACGGCGGCGAGCTCCGCCAGAATGTCCGGCACCTGCTCGAGCTTCGGCCAGTTGAACTGGATATTCTGCCGGGTGGTGAAGTGTCCGTAGCCGCGATCGTAGCGGCGGGCGATCGAGCCCAGCGCGCGCAGCTGCGACGACGACAGCAGTCCATAGGGAATGGCGACGCGCAGCATGGGCGCGTGGCGCTGGATGTACAGGCCGTTTCGCAGGCGCAGATGCTTGAACTCGTCGTCGCTGAGCTCCCCCGCCAGAAAGCGCTGGGTTTGATCGCGAAACTGCGCGACCCGTTCATTGACCAGCGCCCGGTCGATTACGTCATATCGGTACATATCGAAGGATACTAGCCGCCGCCCCGCCGCAGCCGCCAATAACGTCCGGGCATAAACTGATAACGTCCCACGCTGAGGCGCCGATGTCGGCCCGAAAGCGTGATTCGCTCGGCAGCCGTGCCCCGCGAAGGAGGGCAGCATGGTGCGGTCACAGGAGGGCTCGAGGTTTGCAGGTGATGGATTTGACGGAATTGGCGGTCGCGCCCGACAGCTATCAGGTGTCGCCGGAGCCCGTGTTGATGACGGCCGAATTGTACGGGTCGCTGGCCTTGTGCCTGCACGACGAAAGCCGCGGCGTGGGCGGATTGCTGCACCTGCGGTTCATCGACGGCACCGGGTCGCCGACCGACGTGACGGACAATACGTTGAGTTCGGTGCTGGTGGTGCTGGACCGGTTCACGCGGGCCGTCATCGGCAATCCCGCGCGGCGCGATGCGATTCACGCGCGCATATTCGCCCATGCGCTGCCGCCCACGGACCGGTTGGAGCCGACCGCTACCCTGGTCGATCTGATTCGGGCGGATCTCGCCGACGGCAAGATCGCGTGCGGAACCCAGATGACCCGACGCTCCGAGCCGGTGCGCGTGTGCTTCGAGCCATTCAAGGGGCGTGCCTGGATCCCGCGGCGCCCGGCGGGCTCGATCCCCTAAGCCCGGCATTTTGCCCCTCCGCCCGCAGTTCATTATAAGCTTCCGGGAGCGTTCGATCGCGGATCCGCCCCGAGTCCGGGGCGGTAGCGATCAGAGGGTTGATATGCGCACTGGATGGGTGATTGCGGTGCTGTTGATCGCGGGTTGCGCCAGCGAAAAGCTGGCGCTGGCGCCGCCTTCCGGGGTGGATTTCAGCGGCCACTGGAAACTCAACGAGGCCGACAGCGACGATCCGCAGCGCGTCGTGCTGAGCCAGAACGCGGGCGCCCAGACCGGCGCCAGCGGATCCGCCGGCCAAGGCGGCCCGGGGGGGCAGGGCCGCGGTTCGGGGCGCGGCGGCCGCAGCGGCGGCATGGGCGGCGGCGCTCCCTTGGGTCCCGTGACGCCGGCCATGAGCGCCCTGAGCGATGGCCTGCGCTGGCCCGGCAGACAGCTCGACATCGAGCAATCGGCGGGCGTGGTCACGATCGCATCCCTGGGCACCGCGCAGGTCTACAGGCCGGGCGCCGCCGGCGCGCGCAACGATCGGGAGACCCGTGCGCGCGACCGGGGCGGAGCGCCGGCAGCCTGCGGGTGGGACGGCAAAACCCTGGTGGTGCAGTCGGAAAACCCCGACGATGAGCGGCCGCCCTTCGAGGAACGCTATAGCCTGTCCGACGATGGACAGCGCCTGGTCGAGGTGGTGGCTTTCAAAGGGGGGCGCTCGGGAGGCTTTACGGTATCGCGGGTCTGGGACCGGGTGCCGGCCGCCAATGCGGTTCAGGGTAACCCGCCCGGCCAATAAAAAAGCCGGGCAATGCCCGGCCTTCAAGTCCCCATGCCTTATTGCGGCGCTGTTCTGTGGCGCTCCGGCAATGATCGGTCTCTTTTACTTCCCTACCGCTGTATTGCGTCCGAGCAACACTCTAGCGTTGACTGAGGCTTGGCGCTAGCCTTATTACGAGCTGGGGCGAAAATTAATGTGTTAAAAAAGCCACAAGTGAGCGGCCGGCGCGGTCGCGATGGGGCTGATCGAGCGGGCCGCGACTCGCGTATCCTTGGACTGGAAAACCTTAAATAAAACCGGAGGCTAAAGCGTGGTCAAGCAACCGAAATTGACAGCTCCCGTGACGGTTCGCACGCGACGTGCGTACTTCGATTGCCGATTCGGGCAGCTGCACGTTCGGACGGGCTTTCCGGCAACGGGCGGATTCGACGAGGGGGTCACCCTGTTCTGTCTCCATCCGAGCGAGGGCTCAAGCCGGGTTTTCGAGAAGTTTTTGCCGGAGATAGCCGACGATCGTTCTGTTTACGCCCCGGATTTGCCAGGGTGCGGTGAATCGGACGCGGCTCCCGCCATGAGTTTCGAGCACGCCGCGAATGCGGTGGCGGACTTGGCCGCCGACCTGCGCTTGCGGCAGATCGACCTGCTCGGGTTTAGGTTCGGGGGGGGCACCGCGCTCACGCTGGCGGCGCAGCGGCCGAACCTGGTCCGGCGCCTGGTGCTGGTCGGGGTGCCCCCCGTCAACGGTCTCGCGCCGGTCTCCCAGGAAGCGCTGGTGCTGCGAGTCAAACTGGGGCCGGGCGATGAATCGCAGTGGACCAAGGGCGTCCTGACGCGGGCAAAAATCGTCGACCTGAATGAGTATTCATCGGACATGTTCGAGGCCGCCCCCAAGACCCTCGCGAAACCGATCGCCGCGTTTCTGGCGGTGAAGGCCTGATCCCGCCCCATGCGGCTGAACAAATACATCAGCGAGACCGGCGCGTGCTCCCGACGCGAGGCCGACAAGTGGATCGAGGCGGGCCGCGTGACCTGCAACGGGGCGATCGCTTTGCTCGGCACGCGCGTCGGGGACGCGGACGAGGTCAGGGTCGACGGTGAACTGATCGGGCAGAAGAAGAAGGCCGTCTACATCGCGCTCAACAAGCCGATGGGCGTCACCTGCACCACGGAGCCGGATATCGAAGGGAACATCGTCGATTTCATCCATCATCCGGAGCGCATCTTCCCCATCGGCCGCCTCGACAAGGACTCCGAGGGATTGATCCTGCTGACGAACAACGGCGACATCGTCAACGAAATCCTCCGCTCGGAGAACAACCACGAGAAGGAATACGTGGTGACGGTGGATCGGCCCATCACCGATCTGGCGCTCAAGATGATGGCCGACGGCGTGAAGATCATGGGCGAGATCACCAAGCCCTGCCGCGTGTCGAGGACCGGCGACCGGACCTTTCGCATGATTCTCACCCAGGGGCTGAACCGGCAGATCCGGCGCATGTGTTCCGCCTTGGGCTACAAGGCGCAGCGTCTGAAGCGCGTGCGCATCATCAACATCGATTTGGGCGCCCTTGGGACGGGGGAATGGCGCGAGTTGAGCGACAGCGAGGTCCGGGGCCTGCTGTCCCGCACGGGACCGTCCGCGGCTACCCAGGCAGGGTCTTAGCTCGCCCTCAGGACGGCCGGCATGACGCCCTCCGTCCAGCGCTGCGCGCTGGCCGCGCGCCATTCCGGGCGTGCGGCGCGAGAGGTCAGCCAGACGAAGAAATCATCGCCCTGGTTGGCCCAGTACGCATGGCTGAACAACACCTGCCCGGCGGCGGACTCGACGGTGAAGCGCCTGCGAAGCCCGAAGCTCATCCAGCCGCGGCTCCATCGGACGCGGGGCGACTGGTCGGCGAGCGAAAATTGCTGGGAGCCCACTTGAAGGCGCAGCGTGCCGTCGCGGGCGTAAAGGCAGATGTTCGGCTGCGACGCGCGAATCAGCGCGACGCCGTGAACCGTGGCCGGCGGCACGTCGCAGCCGGTCCAGGTGCCTTCGAACGGATTCCACTGGAGCACCATGCTCTGCCGGCGGTAATCGATGACGGAAACGGGAGGGGGAGTCGGTGGGACCATGCCGGCGGAGCGCTATTCGCGCATCATCTCGAGTCCGGGCTCGCCACGTCCGCGAACGCGCGCTGCACGATGGTCGGCGTGAGGAGTTGCGGCAGCACCAGCGGCTCGTGCGTTCCCGGCTTGGCGTTGTAGACCAGGTACAGCGGCACGCCGCCGCGTCCGAAGGCCGCCAGCGCCTGAGTGATGGCGGGATCGCGGTTGGTCCAATCGCCCTTCATCAGCGTCACTGCCTTGCCGCGAAAGATCTCCTGCACCGCGGAGTCGGCGAACGCATTGCGCTCGTTGACCAGGCAGGTGAGGCACCAGCTCGCCGTGAAATTGACGAGTACGGGCCGGCCCGAGGCGGTGATTTCGGCCAAGCGCGCGGCGTCGTAGGGCTGCCAGCCGTCGGCGGGTGTCCCCAACGCCGCGCCGCAGGCTTGCGCGACCGCTACTTGGGCAATGCGCGACGGCAGAACAGCCGCCAGCACGACGGCCACGACGGCCGTGATCACCGCGGTTTTGTGGCCGAGCGTTCCGCCCTCCTTGGATTTCTGATAGGCCCACGCCGCGAGACCGAGGAGCACCGTGCCCGCCAGCGCGGCGGCGAGTCCCAGAGACGAGGTCTGCTGAGCCAGCACCCAGAGCAACCAAGCCGCCGAGGCATACATGGGGAAGGCAAAAATCTGCTTGAGCGTGTCCATCCACGCGCCCGGCTTGGGCAGGCTGCGCCGCAACCACGGCGCAAACGACAGCACCAGGTACGGCAGCGACAGGCCGAACCCGAGGCAGGCGAAGATGATCAGCGCCATCGCCGCGGACTGGGTCAGCGCCGCACCGACGGCCGCCGCCATGAAGGGCGCGGTGCAGGGAGTGGCCACCAGCGTGGTGAGCACGCCCGTGAAGAAGGAGGCGTGATAGCTGTCCCCTTGGGTCAGGTCATCGCCGAGGCCGGCGATTCCGCCGCCCACCTCGAACACGCCGGACAGGTTCAGGCCCACCGCCATCAGCAGATAAACCATGAAGGTGACGAATATCGGGGACTGCAGCTGGAATCCCCAGCCGATCTGTTCGCCACCGGCGCGCAGCGCCAGCAGCACGACGGCGAGCGTCAACATGGAACCCACCACGCCGAGCGCGAACACCAGTCCCTTGGCGCGGACCGCCGCGGGATGCTTGCGGGCGTGTTCGGCGAGTCCGATCGCCTTCATCGAGAGCACGGGAAATACGCAGGGCATCAGATTCAGGATCAGTCCGCCCAGCACGGCGAGCATGATGAGCGAGGACATCGCCAGCGCGGGCGCGCTCTTGGGCGAAGCGGCCATGCCCACTGCGCCCAGCGCGGCGGCAATCTCGATGGGCACCGCAACGGCGGCGCCGCCCGTGGTTTCGCCGGCCACGAGGACGCCGCGAACGGCGCCGCTGCGAGGCGGCTGATCGCCCACCTTGATGCTGAGCCGCAGCGCGTCGCGGGTGCGCGTGAGCGTCTGCGGCGCGCCGTACTCGATGCTGCCTTCATCGTAGGGATAGAACGCCAGCGACTGAATCTGCGACAGCGTGTCGCCCCAGGCCTTGCCGAGGGTGATGACGAGCTCACCGTCGCGAATCTCGGCGCGGGTGGGTGCGGGCTCGTGATTCGGCAATTCGCTGCGCGCCGCGGCGAACAGCGCGGCGTCCGCCGCGTCCGCGGGCGCGGCAGCCGCGACCGCGGGCAAGCGGATCTGCAGCACGGCATCCTCCGGAACGCAGACGTCCGAACACACCAGCCAGCTCGCCTTGGCCTCGAGAACCGCCGGCGCGCCGCTCTTCAAGTCCTGCGGCGCCGTGATGGGAACCAGGTGCACGGCGTGCGTCGCGTACCCATAGTTGACCAGCGGCGGCAGGTCGAAGCGATGCGGAGCGGTCCAGACGATGCCGCCGGCCGAAAACCCCGGGGGGAGGTTCCAATGGAGGGCGGTGGCCTGGCCGGAATCCCCGGGATTGCGCCAATAGGTGTGCCAGCCGTCGCGAATGTCGAGTTCGAGGGCCACCCAGATGGTCTGCCCGGGACCGACCGCGCCGGTTTCGCTGACCAGGCGGGCCTTGACGTGGTCCGTCGCCACGGCGGGCCCGCTCAAGGCGTAGACCGCTGGAGAGGCGAACAGCAACCCGAGGATCCACCACTTGACCATCTGCATGGGCCGTATGTTACTCAATAAACGCCACGCCGGCCCGAGGGGAAGTCCGGTTGTGGATTGGATCACAGTCCTCGAGGGCCATACCGCCGCCGGGTCGCTTGAGCTAATGTAGGCGCGCCCAACCAAAGCCAATCATGCAAGAAACCTATCTAGAACGCATTCTCAAGGCCAAAGTATACGACGTTGCCGTCGAAACCCCGCTGGATGCGGCGCCGCGCCTGTCGCGCCGCCTGAACAATCGCGTTCTCTTCAAGCGGGAAGACCTCCAGCCGGTGTTTTCGTTCAAAATTCGCGGCGCCTACAACAAGGTGGCACAGCTCTCGGCGGCGGTGGCCGCGCGCGGCGTCATCTGCGCATCCGCGGGCAACCACGCACAAGGCGTCGCCCTCGCCGCGCGCACCCGGGGCATTCCCGCGCTCATCGTGATGCCGGTGACCACGCCCGACATCAAGGTGAGCGCGGTCGCGGACCTGGGCGGCGAAATCGTGCTGCATGGCGATGATTACGATCAGGCGTACGAGTACGCGCTGGTCCTCGCCCGCGACCGGGGCCTGGTGTTCGTGCACCCCTTCGACGACCCCGATGTGATTGCCGGCCAGGGCACCATCGCGATGGAAATTCTGCGCCAGCGGCACGGCGACGAGATCGACGCGATCTTCGTGCCGGTGGGCGGCGGCGGCCTCATCGCGGGGATTGCCGCGTACGCCAAGTCGCTGTATCCGAAGATCAAGATCATCGGCGTCGAACCCGAGGATTCGGCCGGCATGTACGAGTCGCTGCGCGCCGGCAAGCGCGTGACCCTCGACCGGGTGGGCATCTTCGCGGACGGCGTGGCGGTGCGCCGGGTCGGGGAGGAGACCCTGCGGCTGGCCCGCGAGTACGTCGATGAGATACTGCTGGTGACCACCGACCAGATGTGCGCCGCGATCCAGGATATCTTCGAGGACACGCGCTCCATCGTCGAACCCTCGGGCGCCCTGGCGGTGGCGGGCATCAAGAAGTACGTGGCCCGCGAAAACCTCGCCGGCAAGACGCTCATTTCCATCAATTGCGGCGCGAACATGAATTTCGACCGGCTGCGCTACGTGGCCGAGCGCGCCGACATCGGGGCGCAGCGCGAACTTCTGCTCGCGGTGGAGATCCCCGAAGGCCCGGGTTCATTCCTGCGCTTCTGCGAGGTTCTCGGCAAGCGCAGCGTCACGGAGTTCAACTACCGGCACGCGGATCTGCGCGCGGCGCAAATCTTCGTGGGCGTCGCCCTGTCGCACGGCCGGCCGGAGCGCGACTCGCTCATCAAAACCATCTCCGCCGCGGGCTTCACGGTGCGCGACATGACCGACAACGAAATGGCGAAGCTGCACGTGCGCTACATGGTGGGCGGGCACGCGCGCGGCCTCGCGGACGAGCGCCTCTATCGTTTCGAGTTTCCCGAGCGTCCCGGCGCGCTGCTCAAATTCCTGCAGGCCATCGGCACCGGCTGGAACATCAGCCTGTTCCATTACCGCAATCACGGATCCGACCACGGGCGCGTGCTCGCCGGGATCCAGGTGCCGCGCGAGACCTACGAGGATTTCTGCCTGCACCTGGCCGAGCTGCACTACGACTTCGTCGAAGAGACCGGCAACACGGCCTACAAGATCTTTCTGGGCGGATGAGGATGGGGGCGTATCAAGTGCGCAGGGCGCCGCGCCACGCGGCGGCGCGCGTGAGGGGGCTCGAGATGCACCTGACCCGCTGGGGTCCTCCCGCCTCCGACTCGTCCCCTCCGGTGCTGCTGCTGCACGGCTGGCAGGACACCGGCGACACCTTCCAATTCATGGTCGACCGATTCGCGCGCGACTGGCCGCTCGTGGCGCCCGACTGGCGCGGCTTCGGCAGGAGCGAGTGGCCGCAGGAGGGCTACTGGTTTCAAGACTATTTCGCAGACCTCGATGCGCTGCTCGACGAGTTGTCGCCGGACGCGCCCGTCGCGCTCGTCGGCCACAGCATGGGCGGCAACGTGGCGAGCATTTATGCAGGCTTGAGGCCGCAGCGCGTGCGATGCGTCGCGGACCTGGAGGGCTTCGGCCTGCCGCGCACCGCGCCGGAACAGGCACCCGTGCAACTCGCCAAGTGGCTGGACCAGGTGAAGTCCGCCCCGGTGTCGAAGGATTACGAATCCGTCGCGCAGCTCGCCTCGGTCATCCAATATCGCTATCCACGCTTGAGCGAGGCGCAGGCCGGGTTCGTGGCGGCGGCATGGAGCCGGCCGGAGGGGGGCCGCGTGCGGCCGTCGAGCGATTCGCGGCATCGATGGGTCAACCCCGTGAGGTATCACCGCGAAGATGCGGAGGCCTGCTGGCGGCTGGTGAAGGCGCCGATGCTGATGCTGATCGGCGACGAATCCGACTACCTGCCGAAGCTCGGCGCCGACGGCAGCGACGAGGCCATCCGGAGCATCATCCCGCACATCGAGATCGTCCACATCGCCGGCGCCGGCCACATGCTGCACATCGAGAGGGCGGAGGTGGTGGCGCCGTTGGTCGAGCGTTTTCTGCTGTCCGCTTGAATGACCAGCTCTGAGCCCCGGCTCGGCACGATCCGCGAGGTCTACGACGGGAGCCTCACCTCGGACATCCAGGTCGCCACCTTCCGCCACATGGACCGCCTGTTCCCCGTGCGGGTGGTCCCGCATGGGGATCGGATCCTGGCGTTGCCCCGGCGTACCCAGCCGCTCTCGACAATCGAGTTCACCTCGGGCGGCAAGCCCTACGATCTGGTCGACTACCTCGCCCTCAATCGCGTGACCGGACTGCTCGTGCTCAAGCGCGGCGAGATCGCTCTCGAGGACTACGAAATGGGCAACACGGCAGCGACGCGCTGGGTGTCGATGTCCGTGGCCAAGACCGTCACCGCGACCCTGGCGGGCGCGGCGCTGCGCGACGGCCACATCAAGAGCCTCGACGAGGAGGTCACGGCGTATGTGCCGCAGCTCGCGGGCAGCGCCTACGACTGCGTGAGCATTCGCTTCCTGCTGGAAATGGCATCCGGCGTGAAATGGGACGAGACCTACACGAATCCGCGGTCGGACCGCCGCCGCATGCTGGATGCGCAGATCCTGCAGCGGCCGGGCGGCCGCTCGCCGATTATTTATCCGAGCGGATCTGGAGCCGGGCCGGCATGGAATGCGACGCCACCTGGTGGCTCGAAGCTCCCCACGGCTTGGAAGTCGGCGGCAGCGGTCTGTGCGCCACGCTGCGCGATTACGGCCGCTTAGGATTGTTCCTGATGAATGGGGGCGTCGCCGCGGACGGCGAAAAAATCCTCCCGGACGGGTGGGTGCGGGAGGCGTGCAGCCCCCGGATCATCGGCGGCGCGCCCACCGCCTACGGCTACCTGGTCTGGCCTCTCGAGGCCCCGGCGCACGAGGGCGCGTTCGAGGCGCGCGGGATCTTCGGCCAGCATCTCTACATCAATCCGCGCGAGCAGGTGGTGATCGTGGTGTGGGCCGCGCAGCCCAAGCCCACGGGTTCGGCGGTGATCGCGGACGCCGATTTCTTCGCCGCGGCTACCGCCGCGCTGCGTTAGGCTTTCGCTTGCGGACGCGGGGCCCGGCGTCGCGCGCGGCGCCGGCCGCCACCGCGCGCAGCGCCCACGCCACGCACTCTTCCGGGTCCTCGAGGACGTCCGCCGGGACCTCGTAATAGCTCATGCTGACCTGCGGCTTGTCGCGATAGGGGCGAAACGGCGGCATGCCGCGCTTCGCGAAATCTTCCCGGTTGGCGTCGCCGGCCTTGAGATACAGCGTGTCGCCGCTGACGATGCCGAAGAAGATGCCGTCGCGATACAGCCCGACCGCGCCGAACATGCGCTTCGAGGAAATTCGCCCCGCACCCGAGAGCTGCTCGAGCACCCAGCAGAGATAATCGCTGCCCACGCCCATGGTCTATTATAGGCGCAAGCTCCCGGCGCCCGCGCCGCGGCGGCCTGAAGCTGGAGAACAACGGGTGCGGGAGGATAGATGCGCCAGCCGCTGATTTCGATGTGCCTGATCGGCGCCATGGCCCTGGGAGCCGCCATGAGCGCGTGGCCGAGTCATCGGCACCGGGAGAACGGCGGGATCCCGGGACAATTCGACTTCTACTTGTTGTCGCTGTCCTGGTCGCCGGCGTTCTGCCAGCAATCGCCCCGAGCCGAGGAATGCAACGGTCCGCGGCGCTACGGCTTCATCGTGCACGGCCTGTGGCCGCAGTACGAGCGCGGCTGGCCCGAATTTTGCGGCGGCACTCAGCTGCCGGGCGACGTGGCTCAAGGGATATCGGACCTGATGCCGGCGCGCGGGCTGGTGTATCACGAGTGGTCGGCGCACGGCACCTGCAGCGGATTGGAGCCCGCCGCGTTCTTTGCGCTGGTGCGCCGTGCCTTCGAATCGATCGCAGTCCCCGGCTCCTTCACGCAGGGCGGCGCCATAGAGCAATCGCCGGCAGCGGTGACCGGCGCGTTCTTGCGGGCCAATCCGCGCCTGCCCGCCGATTCGGTGGTGGCCACCTGCAGCCGCCAGGGCGCGCCGCGGCTTCGCGAGGTGCACGTCTGCCTGGACCGGTCCCTCGCGCCGCGCGCCTGCTCGGCGGATGCGCTGCGCGAGGCGTGCCGCGGGGCGACCGTGATCGTGCCGCCTATTCGGTGAGCGCAGCGGGCAATACCCGGCCTCGGCGAGTTGCCATCCAGACGCCCCCCACCACCAGGGCGGCCCCGAGCAGCGTCGTCACGGTCAGCGACTCCGCGAGCAGCTGCACGCCGGCGCCGATGCTGACCAGCGGGATCATGTACAGAAAGAGGCCCAGGCGCTCCGGCGGCAGCAGCGTGGCGGCGTAGTTCCACAACAGGAATCCCACGAGGCTGGTGGTCACGCCCATGGCGGCCAGCAGCGCAATGGTCCTCCCATCCGGCAGCATGCGGCCGTCGACGTTCGGCAACGACAGGGCGAGCAGCGCCGCGCTGCCCACGACCAGCGTGGCGCCGGTCACGCCCAGCGCACCGTGACGTTGATTGAGCGGCCCTGCGATCACGGTGTAGCAAGACCATGAGAAGGCGCCCGACAGGACCTCGAGCGTGCCGAGCCAGTGCAGATTCTGGTGCGCCGTCAGCAGGCCGGAGGTGAGCGTAATGCCTGCGAGCGCGACGATGCTGCCGCCGACCACGGTGACGTGAACCGAGCGGCGCTGAATGATCAGGGTGAGTGCGGCGATCATGAGCGACTCGGTGGCGATCAGCACGCCCATTTCCCCGGCGGGCACCGTGCGCGCACCCAGCGAGACGGGCAGGTTGTATCCCGGGACGGACAGAGCGGCGCAGGCGAGCAACTGCAGCTGATCCTTGAGATTCCAGCGCCAGGGCTTGACGCAGGCGCACAGCGGCAACGCAGCGCAGCCGGCGGCCGCGAAACGGATCGCATTGAACATATACGGGTCGACGCGCAGCACGAAGTAGCGGGTGGCCACCGGCACCAGCGCCCAGATGAGCACCGCGAGCAGCGCCGATGAGTAGGCGCGATCCGAGGAATTCGCGGTCAATGAGCCGTCGCCGGGATCGTGGGCATTGTCCCGCCGAGCTTGCGCCGGATCGCGCTCGCTGGCAACGGGGGACGCCGTGGGGCGGCCACGAGCGAAAGTTGGCTTGCGGGACGGGCGGGCGTTTAAAATGGGCGCCAGAGCCCACTCACCGACCCTTAGAGCCGCCCCATGGATCGACCTCCCTTTCCTCCTTTCACCCCGGAGACCGCCGCTCAAAAGGTGCGCCTGGCCGAGGATGGCTGGAACACGCGCGATCCCGCGCGCGTGGCGCTGGCCTACACCGCCGACAGCCGCTGGCGCAACCGCGCCGAGTTTCTCCAGGGCCGCGAGGCCATCCAGGCCTTCCTGGCGCGCAAGTGGTCGCGCGAGCTCGATTACCGGTTGATCAAGGAGCTGTGGGCCTGCGCCGGAAATCGCATCGCGGTCCGCTTCGCCTACGAGTGGCACGACGACAGCGGCCATTGGTTCCGCAGCTACGGTAATGAGAACTGGGAATTCGACGAGCATGGCTTGATGCGCGTGAGATTTGCCAGCATCAACGATCTTCCCATCGCGGACGCCGAGCGAAAATATCACTGGCCCCTGGGACGACGGCCGGACGAGCACCCCGCGTTGAGCGCGCTCGGACTGTGACGCGGCCCTGTGCTCGCGGCGCCCCGCGGGCCTAGATTCATCGAAAGGACGACCGCGCGCATGGATCCACCCGCTCACGACCACCATGATCACGGCCACCATGACGACCATGGGGGTCACGATCACGATCATGCCCACGATCACGATCATGCGCACGGCCACGGCCACGCGCACGCGCTGAGCGCCGACGGCATCAACGCCCGCATGGGCGTTGCGGTGGCCCTGAACTCGATTTTTGTCGTCATCGAGGGAACATTCGGATTCCTGTCGAACTCGGTGGCGCTCATCGCGGACGCGGGACACAACCTGGGCGACGTGCTGGGATTGGTCTGTGCGTGGGCGGCGATCCACCTGTCGCGCCGGCCGCCGGGCGGAAGATTCACCTACGGCCTGGGCCGCTCGTCCGTACTGGCGGCGTTGACCAATGCCGTGTTGCTGCTGGTCGCCTGCGGCGCCATTGCCTGGGAAGCGTTCGGACGAATCGCGGCGCCGCCGCACGTCGCGGGCACCACCGTCATGGGGGTCGCGGCCGTGGGCATCGTCCTGAACGGCGTCAGCGCGTGGCTGCTGCATGGCGGCAGCCATGACGATCTGAGCCGCCGCAGCGCCTTCCTCCACATGCTGGGCGATGCCGCGGTCGCCGCGGGCGTGCTGATTTCAGGCGGTCTCATCGTGCTCACCCACTGGGACTGGCTCGATCCGGCGGTGAGCCTGGCCGTGGTCGCCGTGATCCTGGTGAGCACGTGGAGCCTGTTGCGCGATTCGGTCCACCTGTCGCTGGACGGCGTGCCCTCGGGCGTCAACTCCGGCGCGGTCATGTCGTTTCTGGCCGGGCAGCGCGGCGTCACCGACGTTCACGACCTGCACATCTGGGCGCTGTCCACGACCAGCGTGGCGCTCACCGCGCATCTCGTCGTGCCCGAGCGGGAGGCCGAGGACGAGCTATTGCACACCCTGGCGCCTTTCCTCAAGAAGCGCTTTCACATCGATCATGCGACGCTGCAGATCGAGCGGGACCGGTGCGATCACGGATGCGAGGCGTAGGCGAACCCGATCAGCGCGGGCGCACGCGCCGGGTCGGCGCGGCCGTGTACGGATCCTCCGGCCAATAATGCTTCGGGTAGCGGCCCTTGAGGTCCTTCTTGACCTCGTGATAACCGCGTTCCCAAAAGCTCACGAGATCGCGAGTGATCTGCACGGGACGGGCCGCCGGCGAGAGCAGCTTCAGCAACAGCGGCAGGCGGCCGGCCGCGATGCTGGGCGTCGCTTGCATGCCGAAGAGTTCCTGCAGGCGCACCGACAGCGTGGGTACCTCGCCGTCGAGATAATCGATGGGAATACGCGAGCCGCTGGGAACCACGAAATGCGTGGGCGCCTCGCGCTCCAGGATCGCGCCCTGGGCATAGGAGAGGCGGCCGCGCAGGGCGTTGCCCAAATCCATGCGGGCCAGATGCTCCCGCCGCGCGAACCCCGTGATCCACGGCGGCGCCCAGCTGTCGAGCGTGGCGGCGAGAGCCTCATCGCTCAAGTCCGGCCAGCTCTGCGGCGCGGGCACCGCGAATTGGCCCATGAGGGACACGCGGGCCTGCCATAGGCGCAGCTCCCGGGTCCAGGGCAGCGCGGCGATGCCGAGCTGCCGCACGCCGGTGAGAGCGGCGGCGGCCCATGCCGCCGGATCAGGATCCCGCAGGTCGCTCGATTGCAGCAGCAGCGCTCCGAAGCGCCGCTCGCGCCGGGCGCGGATCGCCTGTTCCCGCTCGTCCCAGGCGATGTCCGAATCCTCGCGGATATGCGCCGCGAACAGCCGCTCGATGTCGGCGAGAGCGATCGGCGCCGCCAGGAAAATCCGCGCCTCGCGGTCGGCGCCGTCGAGCTCCGCGGCGACGATGAACTCGGATTTGGCGAGCGCCTGGGGCTCGCCGAAGCGGGCGCCCCGGCCGTTCGCCAGCACATAGCGCCCACCGTCCCCGCGCGCTTTGCCGACGCGGTCCGGATAGGCGAGCGCGAGAAGCGTGCCCGTGCTCTCGTGCGGGTCGGCGCTCTCCTTGCCCCCTGGCGCGAATTCCCGCTGCCACTCGGCCGAACTGCGCCGCGCCTGCGTGAGCGCACGCGCGTCGACTTCCATCCCGGGCGGCAGCGCGTGGCCGTGGCCGCGCAGCGCGCCGACGCGCAAGCGCAGATCGACATCACGCGCGCCGGGTGCGGCGCGCAGAATGTCCCGTTCGCCCAAGATTGCCGCCAGATCACTCGCCAGCCTCGCGGCCGCCAGGTCGCGGGCCTTCAGCAGCATGTGCGCGAGACGCGGATGCGCTGCAACCCGGGCCAGGGCGCGGCCATGCGGCGTGATCCGCCCCTGGGCGTCGATGGCATCGAGCTGCCGCAGCAGGTCGCGCGCCTGGGCCAACGGGGCCGCCGGCGGAGGATCGAGCCAGCGCAGCGCGGCCGCATCGGCGGCGCCCCAGCAGGCGAGCTCCAGACCCAAGGGCGCGAGATCGGCATGCATGATCTCGGGCGGCGTATGCGGTGACAGCGAGGCCTGCGTTCCCTCGGACCACAGCCGATAGCAAATCCCGGAGCTCAAGCGGCCGGCGCGGCCGCGGCGCTGGTCCGCCGCCGCTTGCGAGACCTTTCCGGTCACGAGCTGGCTCATGCCCGTGACCGGGTCGAACTCGGCATAACGCCGCAGCCCCGAATCGACCACGATGCGAATGCCCTCGATGGTCAGGCTGGTCTCGGCAATGCTGGTCGCCAGCACTATTTTGCGCTGACCCGGAGCCGCGGGCGCGAGGGCCGCGTCCTGGGCGGCGCCGGTGAGATCGCCGTACAGCGGCAGCACCCGCACGCCCGGGGCAAGTCCCGGCCCCTCGAGCGCCCGCTGGACGCGGCCGATCTCCGCGGCGCCGGGGAGAAAGCACAGAAGGTCTCCGCCGTGTTCTTCGAGGGCGCGGCGCACCACCTGCGCCACCTGCAGGTCGAGGTGCAGCTCCAAACGCCGCGGCACGTAATGGGTCGCGACCTGGTAACTCAAGCCGCGGGCGGCGACCACCGGCGCATCGTCGAGAAGCTTGGCGAGCGAGCCCAAGTCGAGCGTGGCCGACATCACCAACAAGCGCAGATCCTCGCGCAGGTTTTGCTGGCTCTCGATGCACAGCGCGAGCCCCAAGTCGGCGTTCAAGCTGCGTTCGTGGAACTCATCGAAGATCACGCAGGCGATGTCCGCGAGCTCCGGGTTCTCCTGCAGCATGCGGGTGAGAATGCCCTCGGTGACCACCTCGATGAGCGTGTCCCGTCCCACGCGGGTGTCCAGCCGGGTCCGGTAGCCGACGGTCTTGCCCACAGGCTCGCCCAGGAGGTGCGCCATGCGCGCCGCCACCGCGCGGGCCGCGATGCGGCGCGGCTCGAGCATCAGGATCTTTCGTCCCTGCAGCCACGGGCTCGGGAGCAGGGCCAGCGGGACGATGGTGCTCTTGCCCGCGCCCGGAGGCGCGTGGAGCAGCACCCGCGGGTGGCCGCGCAGCGACCGGGTAAGCGCCGGGAGGGCCTCGTCGATGGGCAAGGCCGGCAATGCGGGGAGGGTGGGCGGTCGGGGCGGCGTCATGGCAGCCTCAAAGATACCCGAGGAGCCGGGCGCGCGCCGCCCGAAGCCTTGAGGACCAGCGGCGCAGCCGCGTGCTAGAATTCCCAGGGTCGGGCCTGTAGCTCAGTTGGTTAGAGCAGGGGACTCATCAAGTAATGGTGCCTTCGCATCGCAAGGTGCGAAGTGGACGGGATGAATTCAGGGAAACCTTAACGGCGAGGCCGATGGCAACCCTGAGCCAAGCCGGCGGTGCACCGCCGGAAGGTGCAGAGACTACCTGAGCGCTGCGAGTGCGCTTAATGACAGGCTAGAGCGTCCCGCACCCCTTATTCTGCGCAGAGTAGGGGGTGAAGAGATAGTCCACTCCCTCCGGAAACGGCGGGGCTCAAGTGAATCCCTTGGTCCTCGGTTCGAGTCCGAGCGGGCCCACTAAATTGCGATGTTCGGGGAAGATCGGTAACGATCGGGGAGGGACGGCATTCGGGTCAAAACACCGGAAGAACAGGTGTATTGGACTCGAATTGGCCTACAAACGATGGTCGCTAACGATCGCCGAGGATCGGGGGCAGCCGGACATTTCCGGGGTAACTTTGGAGGTAACTTCAGGTGGGCTGTTGGAGTTACCCCCGGAAGGAGTCCTCTTTTGATGCAAAAATTAGCGCCGAAACGCTATGCAAACCCATCCGATTCGAATTCCCGGGTTTTAATTCGATTTCGCAATTTGCATTACCGAATTAATTTATCGTCACGCCGCGGCGGGACTGAAGGTATCGCGAACTCTGTAGTGGCAGACAACGATATCTATTTAGGGGTAGGACTCGCTTGGGATCAGGCGATTTAAAGGTCTCAGCCATCTAAGTTGGGCTCAGCAGCTTATTCAGTCGTTGAACTTCATCTGCCATGAGTTCCCGAGCCTCGCGATACTGTGCATTTTGCTGCAGCGCCGTTATGGGGGTGTCGAGTTCCGCGCCATTCATCCTGGGTACAAGATCTTCGATTTCTACCAACAGATCTCTATAGACGGCATCGATTGCTATAAGACTGGTTTCTTCATCACCACTCCACTCTTTATCCAGTCGTTGAGTGATGTTATCCAACTCTCCCCAGAACCCGGTTTCAAAAGTCCCTACACGCAGCAGGTATTCGAACCGCAGTCGCTGCCGCTCCAACCATAACGTCTGCAGCCTAAGATGTGTTTGCAATATTTGTCGTTGGCGTTCCGAGGACTTTATTGCAATTGTGCATCGCTGAAACGCCTTCCAGAATTCACCGCACGATTGCATGTATTCGCGAAATGTATTGCGGACGATGACGAACCGGGCGAATTCGGTATCCATTGCAATTCAACCATAGTCTCTTTTTAGTCTACTGTACGTCGAGTAGTTACCCAGGCTTGGAATTCCGGATCCTCGAAGCGATAGGCTCCGTGATCCACGCGCGCTAGCAGTTGCTGCTTGGGACTCGTAAGCCGGCGTAGCGATGTCCGGGGCGCGCTGACCGTCACGTTGGGAGAGCCCAGCAGATCTTTAAGCTGCTCGAGCGCGTGGATTCCATAAAGGTCCTGCACACCACGGGCCGCCAACAGCAGTATCGCGCGATCAGCGCGGTTCAACTCCTTCCAAGTCTTGGTGTAACTCGTGTCGTCGTGTATTCGCGCCTGGATATATCGCAGTGCCTCCTCAGGCCCTTGGTGCTGGTAAATCAGATAGCGCTCGATGTACCAACGAAAGAACTCGGGAGTTTCCTTCAGGGCAGCAAACGCCTTCAAGGCGTCGTCCAGGCTCAAGGGGCGCTTTGCTACGGTGGCCAGCTGTTTTACCGTGGCAGCGACAAATTCGCGTCCCAGCAGTGGGAATGGTTCCAGTGGAGCCCAGTTGTAGAACGGCGCTGCCGCACGCGAAAACATCTCCCGCAGGGCCGCCTCCGAGGACCCTGCGAATAGCACCTTGATGCCGGGCTTGCGAATGTCCAGTCCCGCGCGTAGCGCGTGGGCTACTGACTTGTGTTCCGGCGCGGCAAGTACCTGTGCTTCGTCGATGACAAGTAGCAACCGTTTCTTGGCTTTGTCAGCCGACTGCAATGCAGCTTGGATTGCGGGCACCGCCGCCTTCTCCTTTTCATCCAAGTCCAGCTCGACAGAACCTTCAATGCCCAAGGGCAGCTTGCCGCCGCCTTTGAGTTTGCGAATCGGGGCGTTTAGGTCCGTCCAGAACTTGCCCAGTCCCTTCGGTTGCGTCGCCAACAGAATAGCTGTCGCCAGCGCCTGCCCTGGATGGTCGGTGGAATCCCAGAGGTTGGTGTAGGCTGCCAAGTATCCGTCGTGTATGGCTGCGGGAAGCAAGTCGTGCTTTAGAAATTCACTTTTGCCCATGCGACGACGTGCAAATAGGCCGCGCGCCGACGTTAACCCGAGATCAAATCCCCGCAGGTAGGACTGCGCGAGCTCGGGACGAGGAAAGTGCCAAGGGTCAGTAGGTGCGCTCATCGACATATTCTGACATATTTTCGTCAATTGACAATACCATGTCGTAATCAGTCGATATCACATGAAACAATTGGGTTTTGACCGGCTTTCACGGGGAAACTCGCAGGCCAAACCGCCGGGGTAACAAACGGGGTAACTAACATCATCGAATTAGTGAAACGCCTATAAAACTAGGCATTTTATGCGGTAATTCGATGGTGAGCGGGCCCACCAACCCTTCATCCGCGGACGTCTTGGCGTGGTGGCCGGCGTCTGATGGGGTAAATCCATAGTCATATAAAACAGTGCTTTACATGCCATCCGGGTCCAGCAGCGGAAGGGCGTGTCCATTGACAGGACGGCATTGTCGGGGGCAACTGGTCAGGACGGCCATTCGTATTTCGGAGTTGCCCCCATGCGGCTCTCAACCGCGAAAATTCAGAAGGCCACCGCTCAGAAGAAAACCGTCCGCTTGTTCGACGGCCGCGGCCTATATTTGGAGATCGCGCCGACCGGCAGCCGTTGGTGGCGTTTCAAGTATCGCTTCGCCGGCAAGGAGAAGCGGATTTCGATCGGCGTGTACCCGGACGTCGGATTGAAGAAGGCGCGCGACCGGCGCGACGAGATGCGCAAGTTGGTCGCGGATGGCATCGATCCCAGCGCGGCGCGCAAACAGCAAAAACTCATGGCCCTCGATGCCGCCGCGAATACCTTCGAGGCGGTCGCGCGCGAGTGGTTCGAGAAACACTCGGCGAACTGGGAGGCAAGCTACTCGGTGAAGCTGCTAGCGCGCCTCGAAGCAAATATTTTTCCGTGGCTGGGCGACCGCCCGATCCGCGACATCAAGCCGCCAGAGCTTCTGTCCGTGCTGCGCCGGGTAGAATCCCGCGGTGTGCTGGAGACCGCGCACCGGTTGATGAACTATTGCGGCAATATCTATCGTTACGCTGTCGCGACGGGGCGCGCCGAACGCGATATTTCTTCGGATTTGCGCGGTGCGTTGCCGCCCAGCACGCCGCAGCACCATGCATGTGTCACTGACCCTGAGGGCGTCGCCGCGTTGTTACGCGCCATCGACGGATATCGCGGCTCAAACGTGACACGCTATGCGCTGCAACTCGCGCCACTCGTGTTCGTGCGGCCGGGAGAGCTGCGCAAGGCGGAGTGGAGCGAGATCGATCTTGAGGCAGGCGAGTGGCGCATCCCGCCGGGGCGCATGAAGATGAAGACGAAGCATATCGTGCCGCTGTCGAGCCAGGCGGTTGCTATCTTGCGAGCGCTGCAGCCATTGACCGGCAAAGGGCACTACGTCTTTCCGGGCGCGCGCCGCCGCGAGCGGTGCATGAGCGAGAACACGGTCAACGGCGCTTTGAGGCGACTCGGCTGGAGCGGCTCGGAAATGACCGGGCACGGGTTTCGCAGCATGGCGTCCACCCTGCTCAACGAACAGGGATGGAATCGGGATGCCACCCTGCGCCAGCTCGCGCATACGGAGCGAAACTCCATTCGCGCGGCCTACAATTATGCGGAGCATCTACCGGAACGGCGCAGGATGATGCAGGCGTGGTCGGATTATTTGCACACATTAAAAAGGCGTCCCGATGCCGGCGTTCAAGAGGCGGCATAAGTATTCCAGCTTGGATAGCCGTGGTTCTTACAGCCCATTGCCGTATTTGACGCCGCGGTCCTTCCGATCAACGACTTGAGCTTTGACCCGCAATGGCCTTTCTCATCGAACAGGCCAGATTTGCCGAGTTCGCCGGGAGTCCTGAAGAAATAGTCTGTTGCGTCCTCGCCCGTTGCAGGACTGCCCGCCATGTCCG
>Ga0302157_10000300_pt1 | contig 65387 bp, 61 predicted proteins | sample I_Bog_N3_3_FD_193502 | JGI IMG/M metagenome (GOLD analysis project Ga0302157, IMG submission 193502) | Peat permafrost microbial communities from Stordalen Mire near Abisko, Sweden - I_Bog_N3_3 | ecosystem: Environmental > Terrestrial > Soil > Wetlands > Peat | place: Sweden: Abisko, Stordalen... | reverse complement strand
GTGGCCTATCCCCGTTCTGCGGCCGTGAAGGTCGAGCCGGCTGTCACGCGTGCCTTGCAAAAGGTTGTCGGGGAGGCCGAGGGCAGCCATGTGAAGGCGCTGAAGGGCGCACTCGCCGACGCTCAGAAGAAGATGGCCGAGGAAGAGGCTGAAGCGGACGGGTAGCGAGGCCTACCTCACCGTGCATCCTGCTTGCATTCGTCGAGCGAAAGGTTGCTCATCCAAGCGTCGGTGAGCGCCATGCTCGGGGACAAGAGCGCACGCGATCCGTTCCCCGTCCACAGGGCACATCGGATGCTTGCCCACGAGTTACCGACTCCAACTCGGCCGGTTCCCCCACAGGAAAGGCAAGCCCAGATGTCCGCTCAGCACCTCTTTACCGTGCTCTTCAACGCAGGCATCGCAATCTCCATCATGGCGACCGTGGCCTCGTTGGGCATGTCTTTCACTGTCAGCGAACTCGTTGCTCCACTTCGACGGGTGGTTCTCGTCGTGGCGGTAGTCATCTTGAACGCACTGGTGATTCCGGCTGCCGCGTGGGGGATAGCGAAGGCCTCTCCAATAGCCAATGAGTACGTAGCGGGCTTGGTCCTTGCCACCATCGGCATGGGTTCGGCTGGTGCCCTCAAGGGCGCCCAGCTCGCCAAACGAGCGGACCTACCCCTCGCCGTTTCGCTCGTCGTGGTCCTACAGCTCGTGGACATCGTCGCAGTGCCGCTCTGGGCTGGACATGTCGTGTCCGGCGCTTCCATCAGCGGATGGGACATCGTGAAGGACCTACTCCTGCTCGTGCTGGCACCTCTCGCCGTCGGCCTGCTCGTCAAGGCCCGCTACTCAGACAACGCCACGGAATGGCAACCAGGGCTGGTGAAGGTCTCCAACATCGCATTGGTGATCGCCCTGGCAACCGGCATCGCGGCAAACTGGTCCACCATTGTCACCATGTTCGGCTCCTGGGTCATCATTGTCTCTGTCGTCATCGTCGTCATGGGACTGGTGTTGGGTGCCCTGCTCGGTGGCAAGAATCCCGAGACGCGAACCACGACCACGTTGGTATCGGGGATGCGATTCGCATCGCTCGGTCTGATCATCATTGGCACCCAGTTACACGGAGCCGCCAACTACATCGGTCCGGCCATCACTCTTGCGCTGGTAGCGCTCATCGTGCCGATGGCGGTTGCTGTCGAGATCGGGCGTAGAGCCTCAACCGCATCCGGCGTAGAACCATCGCGGGCGGCAACCTGAGGGTCTGCGCGGCAAGTGCAGATACCGAGTGCAGCGGGGTGAGTGCCCCGGCACGCACACGCTCTAGGTGGGACAGTTCGGCTCTTAGCTTAGGGATACCTGGTGGCGATCGACGAGGGGTGGTCTTGATCCGAGATCTCCAAAACCACGGCAAGGCCGGAGATTGCTCCTTTGAGAGCGCCTCTCTGAGCTTCGGGGCGCCATCGATTCCTGAGCGGACCGGGTATCCACTCCAGGTGAGTTGTGGAGTCGATCGGCGGGCTCGCGTCCTGGCAGGCTGCCCGCCAAGTCAGGACGCGGTCGCTCGCCGAGGTGGTGTGTCAACCCGTAAAGTTGTCAAGTCACGTAAAGACACGCCGACCCTTTTTTTGGGAGCGTGTCTTACGGGGGATTCCACCGCCAGCCCAGTGACCTGGGCCTTTACTGGTGGAGGTGATGGGATTCGAACCCACGGCCTCTACATTGCGAACGTAGCGCTCTGCCAGCTGAGCTACACCCCCTGGCAGCCACCCACGATAGTCGGCGCCGGTTGGGCTGGGATCCCGCAGCCGGCCGTCTGCGATGCCGACGGGTGTCAGCGCCCCGCGGCAGCCCGTGCCGGTTCGGGCTCGTCGTCCTCCCAGTAGTCCTGGTCGAGGAACGGGGTCGTCACCGGCGGGGCTGTCTCGCGACGCATCCGAGCTAGTCGCTGCTGTTCGGTTCGGAGCTGCTCGGCGTAGACGACGAGGGCCATGTAGCCGACGAGTGCGATCACGCTGAGGGCGGTGACGACCCAGAGGAATCGCAGTGACGGGATCATGCCGAGAAGACCGCTCACCGTGGCGACGCCGAGCAGGGCGAACAGGAGGTCACGGCGACGGCGACGGAGGGTCTGGCGGCGGTCCCGCTCCTGGGGGACCGGGGGTGCCGGCGGGTGCAGCGACAGCCGAGGAGCACTCACCGTGGTGATCGGCCGTGGAACACCGTCGCCGCTGGATTCGGTGGCGCCCAGCAAGGCCAGCTGGGGGCGACCGGGCATGCTCGACACCGTTGGATAACCCGATGAGCCCGCAGAGGAGACCCCCACTGCGTCGGCTGTCGCGAGCCGGAAGGCTGGGGCCACCGACTTGTGGCCCGTGCGCTCCAAGAGGTGCAGCTGCCGATGGAACGAGTCGATGGACTCCCCCGTCCGTCGGTCGCGGATCTTCACAACGAGTGGTGGTGCCAGCACGGCGACCCAGAGCACCAAGAGGAACAGTACGACCACAGGCATCCCTCCCAGCCGACCGACCTTCCCTTGTCCTGCGACGCTAACGAGCGCCAATTCGCAAGTGGTGGATGGTCAGGGTGCAGCACAACGCCGACATCGCCAGCGCTGTCCCCGCCGGTCACGTTTTTACCGTGCCAGCACGGTCCGCACAAGGCACACGCGGGCGACCTGGTCGGCGGCCTGTCGGCGCATCGCGGGCGAGCCGGGCGGCGTTAGCGTGGCGCAGATGGGTGCCGGTCAGTGGGGGTTGTCCGGCATGACCACGGCTGCGTGGACGTGCATGGCGCTGGCATGCGCAGCTGCAGCGCTCGACTGGGTCGCCGTCTCAGCCGGGGACTCTCCCCTGCACATCGGCGAGTACGTCGCCAAACCGCTGACGGCGCTGGCCCTCATCGGTGCCGCCGCCACGCTGCACACCCCCGACCCGTCCCGGCGAAGCTGGTTCCTGGTTGCGCTGGCGTTCTGCCTGTTGGGCGACATCGCCCTCATGGTGCCCTCGCAGCACCCCGGCTTCTTCGGCGCCGGGTTGGCTTCGTTCTTCGTCGCCCAGGTGTGTTTCATCGGCGGGCTCCTCGGTGCGCACGCGGACCCGATCGCCTTCGTCGTCGTCGTGGCGGTGCTTGCGGTCGCGAGTGCCTACCCGAGCGCCCTCGTGCTCAACTCGGTTCGTCGTCGTGGCCCGCGGGCGCTTGTGCCCGCCGTCGCCGCCTACAGCGGGGCGCTTGTGGTGATGGCGTCGTTGGCAGTGGCCGTCGCCGCAACCGGCGCCGATGGCCGCGACCAGCTGTTGGCGATCGGTGGGCTCGCGTTCTTGGTATCCGACACCCTGCTCGCCCTCGACAAGTTCGTGCGTCGGATCGACGGGGCGACGCTGCTCGTCCACGCCACGTACCACGTGGCGATCGCGCTGCTGGTGCTCTCCTTGGCCGGCACGACCTAGCGGCCCGCCGCTAAATGGGCGAGCGGGTCCACCAGCGGCCCGACGTCGAACCGACCTCGACCTCGGCCGAGAAGCAGGACGACACCGTCTGCGAGGTGAGGGTCGTCGCGATCGGCCCCGCCGCAACCATCGAGCCGGACCGCATGAGGGCCACGTGGGTGAAGCCGACTGGTATCTCCTCTGCGTGATGGGTCACGAGCACCACCGGTGGCGAGCTGGCCGAACGTGCCAGCTCGCCCAGTCGGCGGACCAGGCGCTCACGAGCACCGAGGTCCAGGCCGGCCGCCGGCTCGTCCAGCAAGAGCAGCTCGGGCGAGCCCATGAGCGACCGGGCGAGCAGCACCTGCTGCCGTTCGCCTTCGGAGAGCACGCCGAACGGGTGTGCCGCGATTCCCCCAACACCGGCCTGCTCGAGCAACGCGTCCGCCGCATGCCAGTCCGACGGCTCGTAGGTGTTCCACCAAGGCTCGAGCGCACCGAACCGGCCCGTCACCACCACCTCGCGCGCGCTCAGATCGGCGCGGAGCTGGCGCACCACCGAGCCGCTCACGAGCGCGATCCGGGGACGGAGGCTGCGCAGGTCGACGTGGCCGAGCTGCTCGCCGAGTAGCTGCACGTCGCCACGGGTCGGCCACAACCGAGCCCCGATGATCTGGAGCAGGGTGGTCTTGCCCGACCCGTTCGGGCCGAGCACGACCCAGCGCTCACCGGCGAACGCCTCCCAGTCGACCGAGTCGAGAAGTGCTCGGCCGTCGCGGACGACCGAGACGGCCCGGAGCCGTGCGACCGGTGACGGCGGGGCATCCGGACGTGGTGTCTCGACAGCCGGACCGAGGCTCACCCGGGAAATCGACGGGCGATCCGACCGGCGAGCCCGGAGGAGCACTGCGCCCACGTGCGCTCGCCGCCCAGCCACAGCCAGAGCTCGCGCTGGTACTCCATCACGAGCCCTTCGAAGGATTTTGCATCCAGGCCGTCGGCTTCGACGGCACGCCATCGGAGCCAGAGCCACGGCACGAACCCGCCCTCTCCGCCCAGAATCTCGGTGAGCGGCTCTCCCCCGAGCACTCGCCCGTACCAGATCGGCTTCAGCGCAACCGGTTCGTCCGGAAGGTGGAGTCGGACGGTCATCGCTTGGCCAGCACCGGGCGCCGGTCCGTTCCCTCGTAGTTGCGCAGGTGCTCCTCGTAGTCGATGAAGAGCGGCGCGTCGGGATCGAACTCGCGTTGGAGCGATCCGAAGGCGATCCGCTTGTCGAGCTTGTCGAGCCGCACGAGGGCCGCCGGGTCGTCGAGGTCGCGGACGTCCAGCTTCGGGCGCGACCTCTGGAAGGCCAGCCGCCCACGCTCGGTGCGCACCAGCACACTTGTCCAGCCGTCCATCGAGCCAACGCTGCCGACCGAGATGTCCGCGCTGCGGCCGAGAAAGTCGGCGCACTCGTCGCAGCCCTTCAGGGCTGCGCCGTGGAAGTCCCGGACGGGCTCGTCGACGGCCACCTCGCCATCGCGGTACTCGACGATCATCCGTCCCCGGATCACATCCACCTTCGAGACCCGATCGAGGTCGATGCTGCGCTTGTCGCGCAGCTCCTGGAGCATCAGCCCCTCGTAATCGAAGCTCTTGGTGCACAGCAGCGCGATGGTAAGCACCACGGCGTCGATGCGGTGCGCACCGGTCGCCCAGCGGCGCGCCTGCATGGCCCGGATGCCCTGGATCTCACACGGCGTGCCCACGACGGCGATCCTCGGGGTGGGGCCGAGCTGATAGCGCGAGAGGTCCAGCTCGGCCAGCGCCATCGTCTGGTTGTAGAAGCTGCCCGACGCCTGCGCGAGCTCGACCGGCGTTGTGGCGATGGTCGCCACACCCTTCCACGGTTCGTCGGGGTCGTCGCTCGGCTTGGACACGAGCGCGCCGTCGATCTCCCCGGCGGCGAGGAGCGCGCTGAGCAGCGAGGTCACCGCACCACCGTCTTGGACCTCGTCGCTCTTCACGGCCGCACGCACCGCGTACTGCTCGAGGACCGCTCCGAGGCCCTCGGCGGGTGGTGCTCCTGCGATCTTCCAGTAGGTGTCAGAGGAGTCCGATCGCACACTCAGCGACACCGGGGTGGCGATTGGTTCACCCGCGTGCTCGGTCACCTCGGCGACCGGCGTGGACGGTGGCCAGAGCGCTTCGTAGCGCAAGCCACCGCGAGGGCAGAAGTCCCAGCAGAGGGAGCAGCCCGTGCACATCTTCACGAGCTCGGGCAGGTCCGTGTCCTCGCTGATGCCGATGGAGTTCGACGGGCACACGGCGACGCAGGTGCCGCACTGGATGCAGCGGTCGGCGTCGATGACCCCCGCCTCGAGCTCCCAGAACCAGACCTTGTCGGGCGGCTCGGTGATGCCGTTCATCTCTTCGCGCAGTCGGTAGCGCTTCATCCGGGCAGCCCGGCTCTCTCGTCGTCCGCCAGGATGGCCAAAAGGCGATCATTGTCGTTCCGGCGTGCCCAGTTGTAGAAGGTCTCGTGCTCGCGTCGCTCGGAGCGATAGGCGCGCACCGTGCGCAACAGGGCGTCGGGTACCGCGTCGACCGGGACGGCGCCGGCGACCCAGTCGATGAACCCGGCGTCGGGTCCGAGGGAGCCCCCGAGACCGATGTCGACTGCCTCTTCGATGTGCTCTCCGACGTGGGCGATGTCGCCCCGGAATCCGATGTCAGCGATCTGGGGTTGTGCGCACGAAGCGGAACAACCCGAGAAGTGCATGCGAATCACCCCTTCGTCGGAGCGAGCACGCCCCAACGCGACCGGTACCGCTTGCGGGCCGCTGACGGCGCCACCCTCGGGGTCATCAGCGGAGAGCTGCTCGTCCATCCACCGTGCCCACTTGACCGCCCGCTCCTTCGTCTCGACGATGGCGAAGCGGCAGAACTCGCTGCCCGTGCACGCCACCACCCCGCGCTCGAACGGTCCGGGGAACGGTGAGTACTTCTCGAGCAGCGGCTCGGCGAGGAGGCGGTCGAGATGTGCCTCGGCCACGCCGGTGAGGACGAAGTTCTGGTCGACGCCGATGCGGACGGTTCCGTCCCCGTAGGTTTCGGCCAAGCGGGCCACCTCGATCAGCTCGATGCCGTGCATCCTGCCCACGGGCACCGAGCAGCCGACGTAGAACAGGCCCTCTTGGCGCTGGTGGTGCACGCCGACGTGGTCGCCCCGGTAGCGCTGCGTCAGCTCCTCGCCGGCTGGGACCAGCTCGAAGCGGGCTCGCGTCGAGAGCGCTTCGCGGAATCCCTCGGGCCCGAGCTCTTGGACCAGATAGCGCATGCGCGCCTGTCCGCGGTTCTCACGGTTGCCGAGCTCACCGAAGACCTGTGCGATGGCACGGGAGAGCTCGACCGCCTGGTCGGCGGTGACAAAGACGTCGATGTCCTGGGCCATGCGCTCTCCATCGGAGAGGCCGCCACCGGCCAGGACGTTGAAGCCCACCTCGCCGGCCGCGTTCCTCGCCGGCCACAGGCCGATGTCGTCGATCTCCACCCGGGCACAGTCCTCGAGGCAGCCGGTCACGCCGACCTTGAACTTGCGCGGCAGGTTCGCGTACTCGCGGTTGCCGGTGAAGAAGTCCGAGATCGCCTGCGCGACGGGCATCGCCTCGACGATCTCGTCGGCGTCCACCCCGCTGACCGGGCAGCAGCAGACGTTGCGCGCCGAGTCGCCGCACGCCTGGACGGTCGTCAGGCCGACGTCATGGAAGCGCTGCCAGATGCGCGGGATGTCCTCGATCCGCAGCCAATGCAGCTGGATGTCCTGGCGGGTGGTCAGATCGGCGTAGCGATTGCCGAAGACGGGGCTGTCGACGGGACCCTCCGCGAACGCGTCGGCGGCCACTCCGATCTCGCGGAACTGCGCAGCGGTGAGCTTGCCGCCGGGGGCCTTGATGCGCAGCATGAACGCATCGCCGCCCTGGCGCTGCGGGTAGAGGCCCACCCACTTGAGCCGCTCCATCTCGCCGGGCACCGTGGCGATCGATGCCGGCCCCTCCTTCGAGTACCGGTCGATGACCGCCTGGGCGACCTCGAAGGGGTGGCGTTCGAGCTTCCACTTCTCCTGCTCGTTCAGCTCACCGAGATGGCGGTACGGGTGGACGAACCGCAAGGAGCGCTCTCGGCCGCGGAACTCCATCCCGTAGGGATTGTCGAGGTCACGGGGCATCAGCCGTGGAGCCCACATTCGACCTTGCCGGTGCCCGACCAACGCCCCGCTCGCGGGTCCTCGCCGGGCGCCACCGGCCTGGTCGTCGGGGCGCAGCCGATCGAGAGGTAGCCCTTTTCGATCAGGGGGTGCACCGGGAGATCGTGGTCAGTGACATAGCTGTCGATGTCGTCGTCGGTCCACGTGGCCATCGGATTGATCTTGACCAGTCCGAAGGCCTCGTCGTAGGAGACGATCGGTGCCGCCGCGCGGGTGGGAGCGTCGACCCGCTTCAAGGCGGTGAGCCAGGCAGCGCGCCCTGCCACGGCGCGGCGCAACGGCGCCACCTTTCGCACCTGGCAGCAGCCGTCGGTGCCGCAGGGGACGGCGGCGGCTTCAGGACCGGGGTGGGTCACGGTCAGGTTGAGCCCGTAGCGTGCGCTGACCCGATCGACGAATTCCAGTGTCTCGGGGAAGTGCGCCCCGGTGTCGAGGAAGATCACCTCGATGCCGGGGTCGACGGCCACCGCCAGATCGACGAGGACGATGTCTTGGAACGAGCAGGCGAGCACCAGGTCGGGCGCGAATCGCTCGTGCGCCCAGGCGATGATCGTGCCCGGGGGCGCGGTCTCGAGCGAGCGGTTGGCCTCGTCGAGCTCCGAGAGAAGGCTTTCCGAGGGGACGACGGTGCTGGTATCTGCCATGACCGGCCCTTTTCTGATCGAGCGGGACCCCGAGGGGCGTGACGAACGGGCATGGCGATGAGCCTGCAGCCGTTCGATGTGTACGCAACGATCATACATGACTAAACTGGTCAAGTTTCCGGGGCGCGAGCACCTCACGCGCTGTCCAAGGACCGTATTTCCCGCTTGATCGGACCCCCATGACCACAACCGAGATGACGGTAACGCCCGACACCGACGCTACGTCGAACTTGATGTCGCACCTCGACCTTCTCGAGTCCCACGCCATCTTCATCCTGCGAGAGGTGGCGGCGGAGTGCGAGCGACCGGTGCTGCTGTTCAGCGGCGGCAAAGACTCGGCGGTGCTCTTGCACCTTGCGGTCAAGGCCTTCCAGCCGGCCAAGCTGCCCTTCCCCGTCATGCACGTGGACACGGGGCACAACTTCGCCGAGGTCCTCGAGTACCGCGACCGTCTGGTCGAGTCGCTCGGCGTGCGCCTGGTGGTGGCGAGCGTGCAGGAGTCCATCGACCAGGGACGGGTGGCGGACCCGGGTCCGATCGCGTCGCGCAACCGGCTCCAGACGACCACGCTGCTCGACGCCATCAACGCACTCGGCTTCGATGCAGCCTTCGGCGGGGCGCGCCGGGACGAGGACAAAGCGCGGGCCAAAGAACGGGTGCTGTCGTTTCGCGACACCTTCGGACAGTGGGACCCCAAGCGCCAGCGCCCAGAGCTGTGGCAGCTCTACCAAGGCCGTGTGTCGCCCGGCGAGCACCTTCGGGCCTTTCCCTTGTCGGACTGGACCGAACTCGACATCTGGCAGTACATCGGGCGCGAGGGCATCGAGCTCCCGTCGATCTACTTCGCGCACGAGCGCGACGTGGTCGAGCGCGACGGGATGCTCTTGGCAGTCAGCGAGTGGGTGACGCCGGGACCCGGCGAAGAAGCCGAGACGCTCACCGTTCGGTTCCGCACCGTCGGTGACGCCACCTGCACCGGTGCCGTCCAGTCCGACGCCACGTCGGTCGCAGAGATCATCGGGGAGGTGGCGGCATCGCGGGTGTCCGAGCGCGGTGCGACACGCGCCGACGACCGCTTCTCCGAGACCTCGATGGAAGATCGCAAACGCGAGGGCTACTTCTAGGAGATGACGGCTTCTGCAAGCTCGCTCGCCGCAGACGGCGGGCAGCCCCAAGAGTCTCCCGGCGCGACACCCGGGCAGACCCCCGAGATGGACCTGCTGCGCTTCGCCGCGGTGGGCTCGGTCGACGACGGCAAGTCGACCCTGATCGGCCGGCTCCTGTTCGACACCCGCCAGCTCTTCGACGACCAGCTGGCCGCCATCACGGCCGCGTCGGAGCGCAGGGGCATCGAGGACGTGGACCTCTCCTTCATCACCGACGGCCTGCGGGCTGAGCGCGACCAGGGCATCACGATCGACGTGGCCTACCGCTACGCCGCCACACCACACCGCAAGTTCGTGATCGCCGACTGCCCGGGCCATGTGCAATACACGCGCAACATGGCGACCGGAGCGTCCACCGCCGACCTGGCCCTGGTGGTGGTCGACGCGACCGCTGGCCTGCGGGAGCAGACCCGCCGGCACACCTGCATCGCCGCCCTCCTCGGCGTCGACCAGCTGATCGTGTGCGCCAACAAGATGGACCTCGTCGACTGGGACGAGGGTGCCTACCTGCGCGTCGTCGCGCAGATGGACGAGCTGGCCACCCGGCTCGGGCTGCGCACCTGGACGGTGATCCCGGTCTCGGCGTTGAAGGGCGACAACGTCGTGACTCGCTCGGATGCCGCTCCCTATTACGACGGCCCGACGGTGCTCGAGGCGCTCGAGAAGGCGCCCGCCGGTGGCTGGGCGGCCGTGCACGGCGCTCAGCGCGTGGCCGGCGGCCGCCTCCCCGTCCAGTGGGTGCTGCGCCAGCCCTCCGGCGGCAGGACCTACGCCGGCATGGTCAACGGCGCCGCCCTGCGGCCCGGCGACGCCGTCACGGTGCTCCCGGCTGGCCTGACCAGCACCATCTCCCGGATCAGCACGGCGGACGGGGACCTCGAGGTAGCGCCCGTCGGGCTGTCGGTCGCCGTCGAGCTGACCGACGACCTCGATGTCTCAAGAGGCGACCTGTTGGCATCGGTCGACGACCAACCGGTGGTCACGACGGAGATCGAAGCGACGCTCTGCTGGTTCGGTGAGCGGCCCCTCAAGGTCGGCGAGCGCTTCAGGATCAAGCACACGACACGCTCCACCCCCGCACGGCTCACCGCCATCTCGTCGCGCCTCGACGTGAACGCCCTGGCCCTCGAGCCCACGGAACACTTGGACGACAACGACATCGGCGTCGTCCACCTCACCACGGCGACCCCGCTCGCCCTCGACCCTTACCACCACAACCGGATCACGGGGAGCTTCGTCCTCATCGACGAGGCGACCAATGTCACCGTGGCGGCCGGGATGGTCGGCCCACCCAAGCTGGTTGAGCCCCCGAGCGCAGCACAGGGCTGAGCGGTGTCGCTGCGCCAGCCCCTGTTTCCGGTCGCCCTCGAGGTGGGGGGCAGGGAGTGCCTGGTCGTGGGGGCCGGCCCTGTGGCGACCCGCAAGGCCGAGGCCCTCCTCGGCAGCGGCGCGGTGGTCACTGTGGTTGCCCCCGACGTCGACCAATCGATGCTCGCGTTGGCCCAGGGCCCAGTCGGCACGGCGGGAGGGTCACTGCAGATCGAGCAGCGTCCCTACCGAGCCGGCGAGGCAGCGGAGTACCGGCTCGTGATCACCTCCACCGGCATCCCCGAGGTGGACGGCGCCGTGTTCGCCGACGCCGAAGCCGCACAGGTGTGGGTGAACAGCGCCGACGACGTCGAGCACTGCACCTTCATCCTCCCCGCCGTGCACCGCGACGGCGTGGTGTCGATCGCCATCTCGACGGGAGGGGCGAGCCCGGCTCTCGCGTCGTGGCTGCGCCGTCGCATGGGCGAGGCACTTGAAGCGGGGCTCGGCACCATGGCGGCGATCCTGGAGGAGGCCCGCCTGGCGCTGAAGGCGGACGGGCGTTCCACCGAGGGCGCGGCGTGGCCCGCGCTGCTCGACGGGCCCTTCCCCGAGCTGGTCCGCCAGGGCCGGTTCAGCGAAGCGCGCGCCATGGTCGAAGAGGTCATCGGCGTGCGGCTCTGAGCCTGCAGCGCGGCGCACGGCGGCCTCAGCGGGCCCGAGCGAGCAACCAGGGTGTGCGGCGCTCCACGACGACGTCGGTGAAGTGCGCTGCGAGGAGCTGCGCCAACGAGCGGGGATTGAACTGCTGTATGTGCTCGGGATGGTTGCCCAGCGACGACAGGTGCTTCCCGCGGGCGAGCGAACCGAGCCGGAACCAGGGCTCCGACGGAACCGACACCACGCACGCGCCACGGCAGACACGGGCGAGCTCGGCCACGGCGAGCCTGGGCTCGACGAGATGTTCGAGGACCTCGATGCACGTCACCAGATCCATCGACGCGTCGCCGAACGGCAGGGCTAGGGCGTCGCCCTGAATGGGGTGAATGACGCCGACACGCTGGCGTGCGGCCTGCACCTTGCCAATGCGATACTCCACGGCGAGCAGGCGTTCGGTCGGGATCGCCAGTGCCTCGAGCGCGAACCCCGCGCCCGTCCCCACGTCGAGGCACGAGCCGACCGGCTCCCCCACCAGCACCCGTATCGAGCACACCCAGCGCTCGAGGAGGCGCTGCACGACCGGGTTGGACGACGCGAACTTCGCCTCGTCGTCCCCGTCGAATGGCCCGGCGTCGCCCACCGCTGCCGGCAGCGGCGCAGCGCTGTCCGACGGGGGCGCCCCGGTCCTCACGGCGCCGGCACCTTCTCGGGGACCACCGAGACGCTGTAGGCGCTGACCTGCCCGCCCGCCGGCGACCACACCCGCACCTCGATGACGTTGTCGCCCGGCAAGTCCGGTGCGATCGGCTGGAGGGCGAACGGGCCCCAACCGCCGTAGCCGGGCCGGCGCGGGTAGCGCGCGCTGAGGTCGAGCGCGATGGTCTGCTCCTCGATCCCGTTCGTGCCCGGCACCTGGCGCCGTGCCAGGACGTCGTTATTGGCGGCGTTGGACACCTCGATGATCACCGGCGTGCCCGCCGACAGCGAGACACCGATCTCGTACTCGCCCCTGGCCAGGGTCCAGTAGTCCTGGGCGAGCACGTAACCCGCTCGGCCGTCCGCTGACACGTGCCAGTTCTGGACCGGGCCGACGGTCACCGGCACCCCCGACTGCGAAGAGGCCGTCCACCCGCCGATCGTCTGGGGCGAGGAGGAGAAGCTGACCGAGTGCACGCCCGGCGGCCGCGCCCATTCGAAGGCCCAGATTCCCGCGGTGCTCGACACCAAGGTGGCGTGCATCGGCCCAGCCAATTCCGTGATGGCCCCCATGGCAGCGTTCACGGGCATGACTTCGATGCCGGCGTTGGGCGCGATGACGAACCACACGTCCGAGCCCGACACCGGGATGTCCGTCGTGCTCGCAAGCTGGATGTCGGACCGGTCAGCGAAGCGCCCCTGGATCCCCTGGGAGGCGACGACCTCGCTGGTCTCAGGGATCAGTGCCTGGATCCGGACCAGTGCCGCACTCTGGACGGCGGACACCCGCAGCCACTGGCCGGGCATCTGGGGCAGCCAGACGGCCGACCACGCCAAGGCGTTCACCACCAACAGGGCGACCGCCGCAACCAGGATCCGATGCGTGCTCCTCGGGACGAACCACGCCAGGATGGTGATCGTGCCGACCGCGCTGAGCGTGTAGACCGGCAGCGACTGGAAGAGGGGCACCGTGAACTGGGCGCCGCCTCGCAGCCCGTTCTCGATGAAGATCACCGCCGGCACCCCGATGCTCCAGGGAGTGAAGATCCCCACCCACCCGGTGGGACCGACATTGGCCGCCACGTTGACCTTCTGACTCCACAGATGGGCCGCCACGCGGCCCGGATGCGTCAGCGCCCCACGCACCAGCCCGCCCAGACCGAGATGGCGGGGGCCCGGCGACCCCGGCGAGGCCACCAGGTAGCTATAGCCCTCGGTGAGGTTCGAGCCGCGGTTCCCGCTGATCGCCGTGATGACCGCCGCCCAGGCGACGCCCACCCCCGCAAGCAGGGCGGCGTGGAACGCCAGCTGGCGGCGCCGGGCGGGGTTGACCAGCGCGGCGATGCCCGCGCTTATGCCGAGACCGACGATCCACGAGCCCGCCACGTCGCCGCACAACAGGGTCAAGGCAACCCAGACCCATGCCCGCGCCATCCTCCCGTCGCTGAAGTCCGACGCGGCGGCGACGATGAAGAGGGTGGCGAACACCTCCAGGTGGATGTCGAAGGAGAGCGCCCAGTAGGTCCACGGGTTGACCACCAGCATGAGGAGGCCGGCCCCCGCGAGGAGCGCCGGCCACCGGGTGCCCGAGAGAGCCGGCGCCGTCCGCAGGATCCTCACGATCCAGCGGAAGGCGACCGCCCCCGCCGCCACCGCCGCGAGGTCCTGGGTCCACAAGATGGTCAGGCCGTGGGGGTCCAGCAGCTCGAGGAGCGCCAGGGGCCAGTAGGCGAACGAGGAGTGGTCCTGCCAGAACGCATGGCCGAGGGCGCTGGAGGACGGGTCCAGGTGGCCGTGGGCGATCAGGTACGCGGCCTGGAGGTAGATCGCGCCGTCCCACGTCACCGAGTAGCGCGAATACAACAGCTCCGTCCAGGCGGCGGTCAGGACGAACTGGGCGCCGAACACCCACCACGAGAGGCGGGCGACGGCGTCGAGGGTGAACCGTGCACGCATCGACCGCTCGTCGGCGGGGCTCCCCGGTACGTCGGCTCGGGGGGCCAACGCGGGCGCCTGCACGAGGGCCATGGACGTCAGCGACCGAACCGGATGGGAAGTATTTCCGAGTAGCCGTAGGGGTAGTACTGCGTCCCGTTGACGAGGTTGGCCTCGAAGTAGACAGGGTCTTCGGTCGCCTGCGTGCCGCGGATCACGAACGTGGCGATGCCCTGATTGTTGGTATACGCGACCACCGGCGTCTGCCCCTGCTGCGCCTGGTTGATGACCGCCTGGCCGTAGACGAGGCCCTGCTGGCCGTAGATCACCTGGCCGAGGTAGACCGGTTGACCCGAGAGGGCCACCTGCCGGTTGAGCTTGTCCAGCACCTCGGCCTCGATGGTGAACGGTTGGCCCACCGGGACCACCTGGTTGATGGCGTTCGGGACCAAGCTGACATGCCATGTGGTGGGCGCGTAGCCCGAGCTGCGGCTCACGGTTCCCGGCGAGGAGGTGAAGGCGACCACTTGGAAGCCCCCGGTAATGGGCGGCTGGGCGAAGAAGTTGGGTGCTAACAAGGTGTAGTGGCCGGTCTGGCCGGGCGCCAGCACCGCCGGGCCCGACCCGCGGAGCCAGAAGGCGGTCAGCTGGCCGCCGCTCTCCACCGAGAACGCCGGCACCTGCGAGCGCCCGGAGGTGTTGGTGACCTGCACGCCCAGCTGGACCACCGTCGCCAGCTGCCCGGTGGTCCGCACCGAGGTCAGCTGGATGGAGAGCGGCGGCCGAGCCGCCAGTGCGGCCCCAACCGCGGCACACGACGCGAGCGCGCAGGCCACGACGATCGAGCGGCGATGACGACGGAACACCCCGCCTAGGACGGGCTGGTCCGCCGTCGGTGTCTCCGGCGACACCTCGCCGACCGGCAACATCCACTGGCTACGGGTGGTCGACGCCGCCACGATGGTCGCCGGAATCAGAGTCACCAGGTAGCTCCCAAAGGAGCGGGCCGAGAAGAAGAGCACAAGCGCCGGCGCCAGGACGGCCCAGGGCTTGAGGGCCGGGTAGGTCACGATGAAGGAGACGAGGAGGGCCAAGAAGACGACCACCAGCGCGACCGTGAACGCAGCGAGTGAGCCGCCTCCGAGGCCGAGGTAGAGGCTCAACCCCACCAGGCCCTGCCCGGCCGGGACCGTGTGGCTGGCGATGGGGGTCAAGACCCCACTCAGCCAGGCGTGGGGGTCAGCGAGGATGAAGGGGATGTTCGGCAAGAGGAAGGCCCCGAGCGCGATGGCCAGGTAGCGGCCGCCCGTCTTCAGCGCATGGACCGCGTCCTGGGTCCGCCGTGCCTCGAGGGCGATGCCGGCGACCAGGAACGGAAGCACGAGCCAGGGGGTCTGCTTTACCGACATGGCGAGCCCCAAGAGAATGGGCCCGCGCCAGGCCCAAGGACCCTTTGCAGTAGGAAATCGGTCCCACTGGTAGACCGCCCCAATCAGAAGAGGGACGAACAGTGCGTCGGTGACACCGCCAACGGCATACGCGATGTACACGCTGAAACTCCCGATCACTATCGCGAGCGGGCGAATCGAGCGCGGCAGCAGAACGTAGGTCAGAAGCATGCCCGCCGCCCACGCGAGCACGTTGATGGCGACGGCCATCTGGGTGCTCCAGCCGAAGAAGAGGAAGGGCACGTAGAGCAGGAACGACAGCGCCGGGTACGAGAGCGTGGTGACCGCGTGGCCGTTCAGCAAGAACGTGTAACCATCAGGCGACACGTGAAAGAGCGAGAACGCCGGGGCCATCGAGTGCGTGTAGGGATTGTGCCCGTGACGTAACAGAAGCGCTGCGTATTGGTCGAAGGCAATCTCGTCGGTCCCGTAGGCCGGAGCAGCAATGATCTGGAAGAAGCTCCAGATCAAGAAGGCCGCGATGCTCAGCGCCAATGTAGTTGCTGCGAGCAGTCTGCTGACGATCGGTCGCACGGTGTGGGGCTGCCACACGGCGAAGATCGTCCCGAGGCCCCAAAGCCCGAGCACGACGACCGCCACGCTGGCCAACGGGTAACTGTCCACGTAGCCGAACAGCTGAAACGCCCACATCACGATGGTGAGACCGGCGATGGTCCACCACACTCGTGTCACGGGTGCCATGGGCGCCGAGCGGATGGGCGGCTCCGCTGCCGGCGCGTCCTCGTACGAAGCCGGTTCGCTTTCGTCGTCTACGTGGTCGTCAGCGATGGCCTGTTCGGAGAGCAGGGAGGCGTCATGAACTGTGGCCACGAACTGTCTCGCTTAGGAACTGAGCGGGAAGACTTGGACGTTCCCGTACTGCGCACTACCAACGATCGCGTACAAGCTGCGGTTGTCCGGCGAGAGTTGGATGCCCACGGCACTCCCCGGCGCGGGAAGCGCTTCGGTCTGTTGCTCGGTCGCCACATCGACGACGGCGACGTTCGAACCGGTTCTCGTCGTCTGCAGTGCGTAGAGCGTGGCGCCCGAGTCGGACATGACGAGCGACGACGGGTCGGTCAGTTTGGCGAATTGTGCGGAGATGGTGCCGGTGACAACCGAGATAGCTCGCAGCGACCCGTCAGAGCCGAGCGCGTAGATCTGCTGTCCCAGCGGGTCGACCGCCACCGAGGTGGTGTCAAGGGGCACCGGTACAGATATTGAGGCCTTGGCTGTCTGCGCGTTCACCAGGGTCACACTGCTCGATGTGGCGTTGCCGTTCAGCACGTAGAACGTCTGACCGTCAAACCCGGAGGCGACGGCTTTCACTGGGGCACCGAGGGCCACCGTGCCGAGCAACGCCCCGCTTGAGCCGTTGCGAAGTTCAAGGGATCCGGTCGACGCAGTTGCAGCACCGACACCGATGACCCCCGACGAAAGTTGCGCGACCGAGACAGCGCTGGCCGATTCAGGGACGATCAAAGCAATTTTCCCGGTCGTCACGTTGAGCTCTTGGAGCGTCTTGGCTGTCGACGAGCCAGCGAGCAGCCACATCAAGCCGTTGGGCTGCGGCTGCGCCCCGCCCAGCACTCCAGACGGTCCGGAATAAATTGCCGCGGGCTTGGCGGCCGCTGCGGTGCTCGGAGTATTGCCGGCTGTGGCAGAACCCGCCCCACAAGCTGCAAGCAACAAACCGCCACCGACGAGCGCCGCTGCAAATGCCGTCGACCGTCGTCCAGATCGGCCTTCTGATCGAAGCAAAATGGTCAGCTGGTTCGACGACGGAGTCGGCGCCCCACGAGCAGCGTGGCCCCGGCCAGGATCAGTATTCCAGCAATGCCAAGCTCCAAAATGACTGGCTTTCCGGTCTGGGCTGAAGTTGCTCCGGGAACGACCGCGACAGGTGCCGCCGTCGTCGAGCTGGCAACCTCGATGACCGGGTCACTTGTGATCGAGAACGTTGCCGATCCGATGCTGACCTGCGCACCCGAGACTGCCTGGAGCCCGGAACCGGTCACGAAGTAGACCGTCGAACCCGCCTTGATGCTCGGGCTGCTCACCGTCACCGTGACAGCGGGGAAGCTTCCAGTGACCTTCGTGCCGTTCTCGTAGAATCCAATGCCGAAGACCACGATCGAGGTGCCCGACGGCGGCGTCAGTGACGACGTCGTGGCATCGGTGATGACGAGCTGCGTTGTGCCGGTGAACGCCCCTGCGGGAACGGTGGCAGTCACCGTCGTCGTCCCGAGGACGCCAGCCGCGGTCCCCCCTGTCGGCTGAATCGCCGTGCTAGTGATGACCGTTCCTGCAAGGCCGGTGGCACCCCCGCCAACCGTCGGATTACCGCCCGGGGCATAGCCAGCGCCGGCGCCGAACGCGGGGCCAGCCGCCACCGAGAGCGCACTCAGCGTCAATGCGGCTACTGCCACCAGACCACTTGCCATTCGACTACGTCGCGTCATCCTTCTTCCTTCATCGTCTTTGTACAGCCATGGACATAGTCTTCAAGACCCAAATGCTGCTCGACTTTCCCAATACTCAATGGCCAATCCCCTTGAGTTTTCGGCCGAAACTCCGGGCCAGCTTGGAATCGGCAAGTCCGATACGAAAGCCTTTTGGCGTTCACGGACCCGTACGGTAGTCCACTAGGGCAGCGAAGCGGTGGAACCTGGCAGAATCCGAATGACCCCAACCTCGTGCGCATTCTGCGGAGTTGCTCAGCGGACTCCTCGTTCCACTGTTCTCCTCATCGACAGGTGTACCTTCCATGCGTGGGCCTCCGCTCGTTCGCAGGATCAGTTGGGGTTGACCGCCGGCGTGCCATCTTGCGCGTCGGGTCTTGGGTCCTCATGGTCGCCGCCGTTGCATTTGTGGCTCTGGCACTGCTTCAGAACTGGAGCGAGACGGAGAAGGCGCTGAAGGCTGCGGATCCGTGGTGGATCGCCCTTGCTCTGCTCTTTGCCTTCGGGTCAATGATCTGGATGGCGTGGCGATGGAATGCCGCCATGAGGGCGGCGGGCGGTGAGGAAGCATCCAGCTCTCGGGTCATCGGTATGTTCTTCCTCGGAGAGCTCGGAAAGTACGTCCCGGGGGGGATTTGGAGCGTGCTCGGGCGTGCCGAACTCGCACGCCGCCACGGGCATTCACGCACTGTGGCCTATTCGGGCGTGGCGCTCTCGCTGGTCAGCTGCTACTCGGCCGCAGCCACCGTCGCCCTGATCCTCGCCATCGCGAGCTCGTCGACCAGCTCACCCCAGATTCCCTGGTGGCCGATCGCCATCGTGTTCGTCGGAGGGCTGGCACTCCTCCACCCATCGGTCCATTCGCCCGTAGTCACTGCGTTGAGACGAGTCTCCTCCCGGCCACTCGACGTGCAGAGTCCGGGTTGGCCGACGTCGCTCCGATTGACCGCTTCCTATGTCCCCGCGTGGATCGGCATCGCAGCCGCCTCCTGCTTCGTGACCCGCTCTTTTGGTCCACATGAGGAAATCGCCCGGATTGGCATGGCAGCAGTCACCGGATGGATCGTCGGGTTCATCACCCCTACGCCAGGCGGTATCGGAGTGAGAGAGGCCGTGTTTATCGGATTAGCCGGATTGCCGTTGGGGACGGGGGCAGCTGTGGCAATCTTGTGCCGCTTGGTCTTCATCAGCGTTGACGCCATTGGAGCTGCTATCGGCTGGACCGTACTTCGATACGCCAAAGAATCCCCCCTACCTGCGACCTCGGTTGGACTGGAAAATTGAGCAGCAGCATTCGATCGATCGAGTTTGACGAACTTTGGCCTCAAGAGGTTGCTGCTCCTGCAATCTCAGTCGTGATTCCTGCATTTAACGAAGCGGACAACTTGCCCGAGGTTGTCCCTGAGTTGGTCCGGACCCTGGAGGCCATGGCGGTCACGTACGAGGTTCTCGTGATCGACGACGGGAGCAAGGACGGTTCACGAAGCGTCATCGCCAAGCTCGAAGCGGATCACCCCCACGTGCGGAGCTTTCGACATCGCCGGAATTTGGGAAAGGCGGCCGCCCTCTCGAACGGCTTCGCAAGAAGCGAGGGCCGGATCGTCGTCATGATGGACGCCGACGGCCAGGACGACCCAGCCGAGATACCGCGGCTCGTGTCCGCCTTGAACGAGGACGTGGGACTGGTGGGAGGGCGGCGCCAGCTTCGCAACGATCGCTTCATCAAGCGGACGACGTCTCGCCTCTATAACCGAGTCACGTCGATCGTCACCGGGGTGAAGGGCGCGGACTTCAACAGCGGTCTAAAGGTCATGACCAGGGACGCTGTCGAACAACTCGACATCTACGGCGAGCTGCACCGCTACATCCCAGTGCTTGTTGCCTGGGAAGGATTCTCGGTGGAAGAGGTCGATGTCAACCACCGGTCACGACTCCACGGCAGCACCAAGTACGGAATCGCCAGGTTCTGGCGAGGCATGTTCGATCTGATCACCGTTCGCTACCTCCGGTCCTATCGCCGGCGCCCCTTCCATTTCTTCGGTGGTCTCGGCATCTTGAGCTTCATCGTCGGTGGATGCCTTCTTGCCTGGATGGCGATCTTGCACTTCGATGGCCAGCATGTCGGCACGCGGCCTGCACTGATCACCGGAGTGCTGCTTGTCGTTGTCGCCGTGCAACTGGTCTCCTTTGGACTCCTGGGCGAGCTCATTGTGTTCATCGGTCACCGTCGGGGCGCGTCGAGCTCTCAGAGTCCCGATCTCGCGATCGTGAGCACTCCGGCTCCGCTCCGGTAGGGCGAGTCGGCAGACGAATTGCCGTCAGTGGGGCTGGGCGACCATCAGCACCGAGACGCCGAGCAGCACGACCATCAGCGCAGCGGCAGTGGCCGCCACCGCCTCGCACCGGCGCTTCGCGTCGGTCGCGTCGTCGGCGAGGATCGAGCCCTCACCTCTCGCCACGGCGGACTGCAGCGCACGCTCCGCCGGCCAGAGCAGACCCTCGGCGGCGAGCGCGGCAGCGAACCACAGCCCGAGGCCGATGCCGACCCACAGGTCCGAGAGGGAGTAGTACCCGCCCGAGACGGCGAGGAGCGCCACCCCGAAGAGCGGCACCGCATAGAGCACGCGCCCGGCCCAGTTGACCCCCTCGGCGTAGTAACGCCGCAGGTTCTCAGGCACCGGCACGCCCGGGGCGACGGCTCGGAGCCGCCAGGCCTGCACCCCGCTCGCCACCACTGCGCCGGCGGCGATGATAACGCTGGCCACGTGGGCCAGCAGCAGGAGATCGAAACCGGGCCCCACCGGCTGGCTGGCTGCGGAGACGAGTTCGGCCGGCGTCGGGGACATCGTCGGTAGTCTCGCCCGGGGACCGCCGCAGGCACCAACCGGTGCCGAGGGTTCCCGGCGGGTCCGACGCGCCAGCCCGTGATCACAACCCAGCGGAGGGCCTGTACGGTGGTGCGGGTATGACCGCCGAGGCTGTTGTTGGTTGCCGACTCCCCCCCCGGGTCGATCGGACTGATTGGAAAGGGTCGCCCTCGAGATGAACCAGCTTCGCCTGGACCCGCTCTCGGGACGCTGGGTGGTCGTGAGCACGGAACGGGCCAACCGCCCGTCATCGTTCGTGCTCCGCTCACAACCGGTCCAGGACGACACGACGAGGCCGTGCCCCTTCTGCCCGGGCCACGAGGAGGCGAGCCCGCCCGCCCTCGAGACCTACGGCCCCACCGGTAGCTGGCTCGTGCGGGTGGTGCCCAACCTCTACCCGGCCTTCGAGGGCGACGAGCCGTTCGTCGTCGCCAACCGGGGCCCGGTGTTCACCCAGGCCACCGCCGGTGGCATCCACGAGATCCTGATCCTCTCCCCCGAGCACGACGCCACCTGGGCGATGATCTCCGAGGAGCAGTCGGGCCTCGTGATGGCGGCCCTGCGCGACCGTCTCGATGAACACTCCCAGCGCCCGAACCTCCGCTACACCCAGGCGATCGTGAACTCGGGGCGCGAGGCCGGCGCCTCACTCGAGCATCCCCACGGCCAGCTGCTCGGCATGTCCTTCGTGCCGCGCGAGCTCGCCGAGGAGCAGGCCCGCTTCGCCCGCTTCGCCGGCAGCTGCCTCCTGTGCACCACGGTCGACGCCGAAGAGGGCGTCGGGCACCGGGTCATCTACGCCGACGACCGGGTGGTGGTCGTCTGCCCGTTCTGGAGTGCGGTCCCCTACGAGATGCTCGTCATCCCCCGCGCGCACTGCTCGCAGCTGCACCACAGCCCCCCCGAGGACCTGGTGTCGGTCGGGCGATCGATCCGCGCCTGCCTCAACCAGCTCCGCGACCGGATCGGCGACGTGGCCTACAACATCGTCTTCCACTCTGCCCCCTACCGCCTGAGCGAGCCTTTCCACTGGCACGCCCACATCTGGCCGAAGGCCACGACGATGGCGGGGTTCGAGATGGGCACCGGCGTCGCCATCAACGTGATCGCCCCCGAGCTGGCGGCCGACGAACTGCGGGTGGCCGTCCCGGCCCTCTGAGAAGGGCACGCGCAGCCCCTCGGGCTCAGCCGAGGAAGGGTCCCGCCACCCGGTCGAGCAGGTCGAGGTCGAGGCTCTTGGACGTCCCCACCCCGACCTCGAGGGGGATGCGCACGATCTGGCCGCCCTGGAGCGCCACCATGATGTCGAAGGTGCCCTCGTCGAGTGCGTGGGCGGCCTCCACGCCAAAGCGCGTGGCCAGCACCCGGTCAAAGGCCGTCGGCGTACCGCCGCGCTGGGTGTGCCCGAGGGTGGTCTCTCGGCACTCGTAGCCGGTCCGCTCCTCGATCTCGCGCGCCAGCCAGGCGCCGATGCCGCCGAGCCGGGCGTGGCCGAACTGGTCGACCGTGCCCGATGCCGTCGCGAGCTCCGCCGCCTCGGCCTGGGGTCCGGCCACGGGGACCGCTCCCTCGGAGACCACGACGATCGACGACAGGCGGCCGCGCTCGCGGCGGCGCTCGAGCCGGGCGCAGAGGGCCTCGACATCGAAGGGCCGCTCGGGCACCAGGATCTCGGCCGCCCCCCCGGCGATGCCGGCGTGCGTGGCGATCCACCCGGCGTGGCGGCCCATCACCTCGCAGACGATGATCCGGTGGTGAGACTCGGCGGTCGTGTGCAGGCGGTCGATCGCCTCGGTGGCGATCTGCACCGCGGTGTCGAAGCCGAACGTCACCTCGGTGCCGCTCAGGTCGTTGTCGATCGTCTTGGGCACGCCGACGCAGGCCACGTCGAACTCGGCGAGGCGGTGGGCGACCCCCAAGGTGTCGTCACCGCCGATCGCCACGACCGCCTCGACCTCCATCTCGTCGAGCATCTTGGCCGCGCCCTCGCCGCCACCGGCCTCTTTGAAGGGGTTCGTGCGCGAGGTCCCGAGAATGGTGCCGCCGCGGGCGAGCAGGTCCTCGCACTGCGACGGCTCGAGGGTCACCGAGCGACCGTCGAGGACCCCGCGCCACCCGTCGAGGAAGCCGACGAACTCGTGCCCGGACCCGGACCCGGTGAGCACGACGGCACGGATGACGGCGTTCAACCCCGGGCAGTCACCACCACCGGTCAAGATGCCCACTCGCATTGCGCTCATGTTGGCACAGCCACGACAGCCGGGCACTTCGGCGCTCAATCGCCTGGGCGCGAACCCCGCTCGGCGGCGCGCTCGAGCTCCAAGACGCCGACCAGGTTGCGGACCATCTCACGGTCGGCCGGCACCAGGCCGCCGATGCCCGCCGTCGCCAGGTAGCCGACGAGAAAGGCGCGCCGGTTGCGGGCCTCCCAGGCCTTCGCCTGGTCGATGAGCGAGCCGAAGTCGCTGGGCTCGCGCTCGAGGGCAGCGGCGAGGGCGACCCGGTGGAACGACCAGAACATGTCGGCGACGTCTTCGAGCGGCGAGCGGAACTCGGGGCCGATGCCGCCCGGGCGGTAGCCGCCGGGCATGGTGTCGGCGACCATCCAGCCCTGGTCGGTGCGCGCCACCCGCTCGAGGCCGAAATCCCCGTGCGTGCGGATGGTGGTGAGCCGGGTCCCCGCCGTGCGCAGCGCCTCGACCACCGTGGCGAGGCCCGGGGTCTCGAGGAGGCTCGGGTCCTCGGTGCGCAGCCGGGTGGCGACGATGTCGAGGCGTGCGGCCACGTTCTCGGCGCGCCGACCGAACGCCCGCTCGAGCGACACGTGCATCCGGCCGGTCATCACGCCGAGGGCGCGTGCCTCGCTGGCGAAGTCGCCGCCCGCATCTTCGGGGGGCCCGTCGCCGGCGTAGAGGTCGCGCAGCGAGGTGAGTGCGAGCGCCCAACCCGCGGCCGCCCCGGCCATTGGCTCTTGGACCATGCCGAGGTCGCGACCGCCCCGCCGCCAGAGTGCGACGGGCGCCGCCAGGTGGTTGAAGCCCGCCTCGTCCAGGGCGACGAGGAGCTCGACGCCGGGGTGGGGACGGTCGAAGAGCCACGGGAAGACGGTGAGCGAGTAGCGCTCGGAGAACAAGAGGGTCAGCCCGCTGTCGTCGTCGGCGATGAGCGAGACCGCCCCGGGGTCGCCGCCGTCGCCGGTTACCACGGCGAGCACCAGGGGGGCGAGCTCGGTGTCGAGCAGCGCGTCGACGACCATCCCGAGGCCGAGGGCATCTTCGTGCAGGCCGAGCACCGCGTCGTCGCCGCTTCTGACGAAGCGAACCTCTTCGCCGGGGGTGCGCAACCCGAGCACCGCGTGGGCGAGCTCACCGTCCACGTTGGCCAGCACGTCGAGGATGCCCGGGCGGCCCTCGACCAGCTCTTCGACTTCGAGGATCTCGATGCGCGGCTCGGTGTCGCCGCGCGCCCCGCCGTGCTTCTGCACCCAGGTGGCCATCAACGACGTGAGCGACGAGCGCCACGCCGCATCGAGCTCGAGCATCGTCGTCGTCACATGCCAGCCGCTTCTTCGTCGTCGGAGGGTTCGAACAATTCGAACCACATATACCCGTATGGGCCGAGTGTCACCGTGTAGGGGTCCTCGCCGATGACCGGGAACGGCACGCGGCCGAGCACCTCGACGGGCATGTAGCCGCTCCAGCGCGAAAGCAGCAGCTCAGCTGGCTGGGCGAACCGGGAGAGGTTGTGCACACACAGCGCCGCCTGCGTTCGGCTGGGGGGGCGGGCCGCGGCTTCTGCGGCGCCCGCAGTGGCCGCCCACCCCCATTGGCCCCACCCGAGGCCGGTCTCGGGCTCGTCCCCGTGCCAGCCCCTCCAGGCGGTCGAGGTGCTCGTCACGTCGTCCACCACTCCGGTGCGCACGAAGCCGAGCACCGAGGGGTTGGGGCAGTCCAAGATTTCCATGGCGCCGTCGCCCAAGATCGGCAGGGACCGGCGTTGGATCAGCAGCTGGCGCATCCAGTGGAGGAAGGAACCGGGGTTGCGCTGCTGGGCCTCGACGTTGACCGCGGCGAACCCGTAGACAGGGTCCATGAGCGGTGGCAGGTACAGCTGGGCGAAGTCGGCCCGGGAAAAGCCGCCGTTGCGGTCAGGGGACCACTGCATCGGGGTGCGCACCGAGTCGCGGTCCCCGAGGTAGATGTTGTCGCCCATCAACAGCTCGTCGCCGTAGTAGATGACCGGGCTGCCGGGCAGCGAGAGCAGCAGCGAGTACAAGAGCTCGGCCAGGCGGCGGTTGCCGTCGAGCAGCGGCGCCAGGCGCCGGCCGATGCCCATGTGGCGCTTCATACGCGGGTCCTTTGCGTACTCGGCGAAGAGATAGTCGCGGTCCTCGTCGCTCACCTGCTCCAAGGTGAGCTCGTCGTGGTTGCGCAGGAAGGTCGCCCACTGGCAGCCGGGCGGGAGCTCAGGCGTCTGGCTCAGGATCTCGGTGATCGGGTAGCGCTGCTCGCGCCGCACGGCCATGAAGAGCCGGGGCATCAGGGGGAAGTGGAAGCACAGGTGGCACTCGTCCCCGTTGCCGAAGTAGTCGGCCACGTCCGAGGGCCAGCCGTTGGCCTCGGCGAGCAGGATGCGTCCCGGGTAGTCGGCCTCGAGCTGCTTGCGGATGCGGCGGATGAAGGCGTGGGTCTCGGGGAGGTGCTCTCCCGCGGTGCCGTCGGCCTGGAAGAGATAGGGCACCGCGTCGAGGCGGAAGCCGTCGAAGCCGAGATCAAGCCAGAAGCGCACGAGATCGACCATGGTGTCGGCCACTTCGGGGTTCTCGTAGTTGAGGTCGGGCTGGTGCGAGTAGAAGCGATGCCAGTAGTACTGCTGGCGGGTGTCGTCCCAGGTCCAGTTGGACCGCTCGACATCAGTGAAGACGACCCTCGCCTCGGGCCAGCGCTGGTCGTCGTCGTTCCACACGAACCAGTCGGCCTTCGGGTTGTCCCGTGACGAGCGCGACTCGATGAACCAGGGGTGCTGGTCGCTCGTGTGGTTCATCACGAGGTCGGCGATGACCCGGATCCCCCGGCGGTGGGCGTCCTCGAGCAGGCCGACCAACTCGCCCAGCGTCCCGTAATCGGGGTGCACGTTGAAGAAGTCGCTGATGTCGTAGCCGCCGTCGCGAAACGGCGACGGGTAGAAGGGCAGCAGCCACAGGCAGTCGATGCCGAGCCACTCGAGGTAGTCGAGCTTCTCGCGCAGCCCCCGCAGGTCGCCGGTGCCGTCGTCGTTCGAGTCGTAGAAGCCCCGGATCAGCACTTCGTAGAACACGGCGTGCTGGAACCATGTCGACGACGGGTCCTGCGGCCCGTCGCCGCGGTTGAGGGGGGTGGGGACGGTGGTCACCGACCGACGAAGCTGGCGTGCCCCGGGCCGTGCTCGAGGAAGGAGGAGACCCCTCTCCTGGCGTCCTCGGTCCGCAGCACCGCCGTGAAGTACCGGCGCTCGATCTTGAGCCCTTCCTCGACGCCGACATCGAGCCCGTCGTCGATCGCCGTCTTCGCCATCGACTGGGCCACCGGTGCGCCCCGGGCGAGCTCGGCGGCGAGCGAGATGGCCGAGAGCAGCACCTCGGTGTCGGGTACGACCCGGTTCACGAGCCCGAGGGCGAGGGCCTCGTCGGCGTCCACCTGGCGACCGGTCAAGATCAGGTCCTTCGCCCGCGACGGACCGATGAGGCGCGCCAGGCGCTGGGTCCCGCCGCCGCCGGGGATGACCCCGAGCAGCACTTCGGGCTGCCCGAGCTTGGCGCTCTCACCGCAGATGCGAAGGTCGCAGGCGAGGGCGAGCTCGAGGCCCCCGCCCAGCGCGTAGCCGTTGATCGCCGCGATGGTGACCCTCGGCAGGGCGGCCAGCGGGCGAAGTGCCGCATGGAAGTTGGCGGAGACCTGTTCGGGCTCGACCGAGCCGAGCTCGGTGATATCGGCCCCGGCCGCGAAGATGCGCTCACCGCCGGTGACGACGACCGAGCCGGGCGGGTTGGCGGCCAGGTACTCGACCACGGCGCGGAGCTCGTGGAGCACCTGGGCCGACAGGGCGTTGGCGCGTGGGCGGTCGAGGCGGATCACCGCCACGCCGTCGGCGCGGCTCTCCAGGGTCACGAACCGGTCGTCAGCCACATGGGGAAACTACCCGACCGAGCGACTAGGGAGTTTCTGCCACCATCTGGGGCCAGGCCGCGGTGAGCAGCCGGTCGGCCGCGTCGTAGGGGTCGAGGGTGCCTTGCTGGACCCCGAGCAGGGCGGCGGCGAAGTCCTCGCCGCCGGCCAGGTCCTCCACGCCCGCCGCCACGCGTGCCGAAATGATCCGGCGCAGCTCGCGGCTCAGCCGCTCGGCGCGCACCACCTCAAGGCGGCCCGAGGACTCGAGGTGGGCCCGGTGGCGGGCGACCTCGCCCCAGAGCACCTCGACGCCCTCGCCGGTCGAGCCGGTGGTCTCTACGATCGGCGGCCGCCAGTCCGAGGCGACCGTCAAGTCGAGCATCTGCTCGAGGTCGTGGCGGGCCTGGTGGACGCCGGGCCGGTCGGCCTTGTTGATCACGAAGATGTCGGCGATCTCGAGCAGGCCCGCCTTGTTGGCCTGCATGGCGTCGCCCCAGCCCGGGGTGACGACGACGGCGGTGGTGTCCGCCGAACCGGCGACCTCGACCTCCATCTGGCCGACCCCCACCGTCTCGATGATGGCGACCGGCAGGCCGGCTGCCCCGAGGAGGCGCAGCGCGTCGGGCACCGCCAGGGTCAGGCCGCCCAGATGGCCACGTGTCGCCATCGAGCGGATGAAGACGCTCGGGTCGGTGGCGTGGGCCTGCATGCGCACCCGGTCGCCGAGGATCGCACCCCCGCTGAAGGGCGAGGAGGGGTCGACGGCCAGGACGGCGATCGCGTCCACCGGCTCACGCCCGGCGCCGTCGCGCGGCCACCCACGGCGCACCTCAGTGATGAGCTCGTTGGTGATCGTCGACTTGCCTGCTCCGGGTGCACCGGTGAGCCCGAGCGTGTACGGGGGCGACGTCCCCGTGGCCAACCGGGCCACCGCACGCGCCCCGCTGCCGCCGCGCTCGATGGCCGAGATCAGCCGGGCCAGGGCACCCTGGTCGCCGGCACGGGCCGCGGCGAGGAGGACCTCGGGATCACTGCGCACGCCCACGCTCACTGGCGTCGCACGTGGGCGCCCAGCGAGCAGAGCGCCCCCGCCAAGTCCTCGTAGCCGCGGTCGACGTGGGCCGCGCCCGACACGACCGTCTCGCCGTCGGCGACGAGGCCCGCCAGGACCAGCGCGGCACCGGCGCGGATGTCCGAGGCCCGCACCGGCGCACCCGAGAGCCGCTCGACGCCGCGCACGACCGCGTGGTGGCCCTCGGTGCGGATGTCCGCGCCCATGCGCCGCAGCTCGTCGATGTAGCGGAAGCGCCCCTCGAAGAGGTTCTCGGTCACGATGGAGATACCGTCGGACACCGACAGCATGGTCACGAGGAACGGCTTGTAGTCCGTCGCCACCCCCGGGTAGGGCAAGGTCGCCACGTCGGCCGCGTGCGGGAGTCCGCTGCCCGCGGCGCGCAAGCCCTCAGGGGTGTGCTCGAGGATGAGGCCCATGGAACCGAGCTTGTGCAGCAGCATCTCCATGTGCTCGGGTCGGGCGTCGTCGATGACGATGTCGCCGCCGGCGATGCCGACGGCCGCCAGGTAGGTGGCGACGACCACGCGGTCGGGGATCACCCGGTGCTCGACGGCCATGAGCTCCTCGGTGCCCTCGATCTCCAGGTGTGATGTGCCCGCACCGCGCACGTGTGCGCCCATCTTGTTGAGCATGGCCGCCAGATCGGCCACCTCGGGCTCGCGCGCCGCATTCTCGATGACCGTCGTCCCCTTGGCGAGCACCGCCGCCATCATGAGGTTGTCGGTGGCCGTGTGGCTCGGGTACTCGAGCACGATGCGGCTGCCGACCAGCCGGGGGCCGGCCGCGCCCGGTGCCGCCACCCCCTCGACATAGCCGTGGCTGGTCTCGAAGGTGGCGCCCATCGAGGTGAGCCCGTTCACATGGAAGTCGATGGGGCGACCACCGAAGTCGTCGCCCCCGGGCATCGAGACCCGTGCGTACCCGCAGCGCGCGAGCAGCGGCCCGAGCACCACCACCGAGGCCCGCATCTTCTCGACGAGGTCATAGGGCGCGATGGGCACCAGGCCGTTCGTCGGTGGCACCTCGATCACGAGGGCGCCGTCGGGACGGCGCGCGACGCCGGCCCCCAAGGCGGAGAGCACCTCGCTCATGATGTCGACGTCGACGATGGCGGGCACGTTGTGCAGGACGTGCCGCCCCTCGGCGAGCAGGCAGGCGGCCATCAGCTTGAGCGCCGAATTCTTGGCACCGCCGGCGTGGGCGGTGCCGGCGAGAGGGCCGTTGGGTTGGATGACGAAGCGGTCCACGGCCTCCAGTATGGCGGCACCGGGCACCGGTTCCCGGACATCGGCGGTGCCAGGCACGGCGGCTATGGTCTGTGCTCGTGGACAGCCCCCAGCAGGCCCCGGACCGCAACCTCGCCATGGAGCTGGTGCGGGTGACCGAGGCCGCCGCACTGGCCGCCAGCCGGTGGATGGGCCGTGGCGACAAGGAGGGGGCCGACGGCGCGGCGGTCAACGCCATGCGCATCGTGCTCCAGACGGTGACCATGGACGGCGTCGTGGTCATCGGCGAGGGCGAGAAGGACAACGCGCCCATGCTCTACAACGGGGAGAACATCGGCGACGGCTCGCCGCCCCAGACCGATATCGCCGTCGACCCGATCGACGGCACGACGCCCATCGCGCTCGGCCGTGGGGGGGCACTGGCGGTCATCGCCGTCTCCGAGCGCGGCACCATGTTCGACCCCGGGCCGTGCGTTTACATGGAGAAGATCGCGGTCGGCCCGAGGGGCAAGGGCTCGATCGACATCGAGGTGTCGGCGCCGGAGAACCTCGAGTCCCTGGCCAAGGCGCTCGGACGACCGGTGCGCGACCTGACGGCGGTCATCCTCGACCGGCCCCGCCACGAGGAGCTGATCGCCCAGGTGCGCCAAGCAGGGGCCCGCATCCGGCTCATCACCGACGGGGACGTGGCCGGCGCGCTGGCGACGGTGCGTGCGGACATCTCGGGTGCTGACGTGCTCTTCGGGATCGGCGGGACCCCTGAGGGCGTGCTCGCCGCCGCAGCCCTCAAGTGCGTCGGGGGCGAGATCCAAGGGCGGCTCTGGCCGCGCAACGACGACGAGCGCGCCGCCGCCGTCGCCGCCGGCTACGACATCGGCGCCGTGCTCCACACCGACGACCTCGTCTCGGGCGACAACGTCTTCTTCGCGGCGACCGGCATCACCGACGGCGACCTCCTCCAAGGGGTGCGCTACCTCGACTTCGGCGCCACCACCCAGTCCCTGGTGCTGCGCTCGCGCTCGGGGACGATGCGGACGATCGACGCCATCCACTCGCTCGCCAAGCTGGCCGAGTACAGCGTCTTGTACTGAATCGCCGTAACGGATCCGCTCAACGGGGGCCCGTGGTCCCGGGCCCGCTGCCGGCAGCTCAGACAGGCTGCTGGGCGCCGGCGATCTCGAGGCGCAGGTTTGCCCGGTCGAGCGACGTGGTGACGTCGAGCAGCTCGAGGTCGATCTCGGCTCCCTCGTCGGCACCGGCCTCGCCGCCACCCCGGCTCCCCGACCCGCGCAGCTCGCTGAGGCGTCCCTCGAGGGTCTCCTTGGACCGGGTCGCCCGCTCGACGTCGATCTCCTCGGCGAGCTCCGCCACGCCGGCGAGCACGGTGACCTTTGTCGACAGGTCGCCGATCGGTCCCGTCCCCTCCGCCAGGCCCTCGGCCGCGCCCGGGCGCGTGTCGACTTGGATGAAGCCGCCGTGGACGGCGAGGTGCACGACGGTGCCGTCCTCCTGCTCGACGCGCACCTCCCCGGGCACCACGTCGCCGATCAGGGGGGTGTGCCCGTCGAGGACGGTCAGGTTGCCGTCGCTCGTGCGCAGCATCACCGCCGTGGCCGGACCAGCCAGCAGGGCCCGCTCTGGTGTCACGACCTCGACGCCGAAGGCATCGGCCATCAGCTGTCTTCCTTCTCGAGGGCCCGTGCCTTCTCGAGGACCGACTCGGCGCCGCCGACGTTCAAGAACGCCTGCTCGGGCACGTTGTCGAGCTCACCGTTGGCCAACGCCTCGAAGGACTCGACGGTCTCGTCGATCGGCACGGTCACGCCCTTCAGACCGGTGAAGACCTCGCCGACGTTGAACGGCTGGGACAAGAACCGCTGGATCTTGCGGGCACGCGAGACCGTGATGCGGTCCTCTTCGCCGAGCTCGTCGAGCCCGAGGATCGCAATGATGTCCTGTAGCTCGCGGAAGCGCTGGAGGATGCCCTGCACCTGGCGGGCCACCCGGTAGTGGCGGTCCCCCACCACCTCGGGGGCGAGGATGTTCGACGTCGACGAGAGCGGGTCGACCGCCGGGTAGATGCCGAGGGCGGCGATCTGGCGGGACAGCTCCGTCGTGGCGTCGAGGTGGGTGAAGGTGGTGAAGGGTGCGGGGTCGGTGTAGTCGTCCGCCGGCACGTAAACCGCCTGGACCGAGGTGATGGACCGGCCACGGGTCGAGGTGATGCGCTCTTGGAGCTCGCCCATCTCGTCGGCCAGCGTCGGCTGGTAGCCAACAGCCGAGGGCATGCGCCCGAGGAGGGTGGAGACCTCGGAGCCGGCCTGGACGAAGCGGAAGATGTTGTCCACGAACAACAGCACGTCCTGGTTCATCACGTCGCGGAAGTACTCGGCCATGGTGAGGGCCGAGAGGGCCACCCGCAGACGCACGCCGGGGGGCTCGTCCATCTGGCCGAAGACGAGTGCGGCCTTCTCCATGACGCCCGACTCGCGCATCTCGAGCCACAGGTCGGTGCCCTCACGGGTGCGCTCGCCGACGCCGGCGAACACCGAGACACCACCGTGGTTGGTGGCGACACGGTTGATCATCTCCAAGATGAGGACGGTCTTGCCCACGCCCGCACCGCCGAAGAGGCCGATCTTGCCACCCTCGACGTAGGGCTCGAGCAGGTCGATGACCTTGATGCCGGTCTCGAACATCTTGGCCGAGGGCTCGAGCTGGTCGAAGTCCGGGGCGCTGCGGTGGATCTCCCAGTAGTCGTCGGCCTCGCCGATGCTGTCGGTGTCGAGCGGCTTGCCGAGCACGTTGAAGACGTGGCCCAGGACGGCGTTGCCCACCGGCACGGCGATGCCACGCCCGGTGTTGCGCACCGGCGCACCACGCACCAGGCCGTCGGTCGGCTGCATGCAGACGCAACGGACCCGGCCTTCGCCGATCTGCTGGGCGACCTCGGCGGTCACGGTGACCTTGGTGCCTTCGAGCTCCAGGTCCATTTCCACGGCGTAGTTGATCTCGGGCAGGGCGTGGGGCGGGAACTCCACGTCGACGACCGGCCCGGCGATGGCCACGACCCGGCCCTTCTCGAGGCGGGCCTCGCTCGCCTCGATCCTCTGGGATTCGGTGGTAGTCATTGTCTGCTCAGGCTCCTCTCGCGGGGCGGAGCGCTTCGGCCCCACCCACGATCTCCATGATCTCGGTGGTAATTGCGTCCTGGCGGGCCCGGTTCATGATCCGAGACAGCGTGCGCACCAGTTCGTCGGCATTCTCCGTGGCGGCCGCCATGGCCCGTTGCTGCGCCGTGTGGAAGGCCGCGGCGGCCTCGAGCAGCGCCGAGAAGACCTCGGACTCAACGGCTCTCGGGGCGAGCTCGCCCAGCAGGCGCTCGACCTCGGGCTCGAATTCGGTGTAGCCCTCGAGGCCGGGCTTCTCCTGGTTCGGCGACTCGTCGCCCTCCTCGGACTTCCCCGCGTTGGGGTCGGGCAGCGGCAGGAGCTGCTCGGTGGCGACGCTCTGGTTCCCCGCCGAGTAGTAGCGGGTGGACACGAGCAGGACCTGGTCGACCTCGCCCGCCACGAACGGGGCGGCGGCGACGGCGGCGACGGCACGGGCGTCGGAGAACTCGGGCCGGTCGCTGAAGCCAATGAAGGACCGCTCGACCTCATAGCCGCGGAAGCGCAGGTACCCCTGGGCCTTCTTGCCGACCGAGAAGAGCCGGACGGTGGCCCCGCCCGCGGTCAACTGGTCGACGAGGCGCTCGGTGGCACGTAGCACCGAGGAGTTGTACGCGCCAGAGAGGCCGCGGTCGGCCACGATGGCGAGGACCACCACCGAGTTGACCTGCTCGGGGGTGCCGAGCAGCTTCGCCGCCGCCGCCCGGTCGGCGCGAGCCGCCTCGACCACGATGCGGGCCATCCCCGCCCGGTAGGGGCGGTTGGCACTGATGCGGTTCTGCGCACGCGAGATCTGGGACGCGGCGATGAGCTCCATGGCCTTCGTGATCTTCTTCGTCGCCTGGACGCTGCGGATTCGCCGCCGCAGGACCCGTTCCTGGCCGCCTGCCATATCAGTCCTCCCCCCGGAAGGGCGCGCCGAGGCTGGCCGTGACCGGTGCGCGCACGCGCCGAGCGGCGCCGGGGAGGGCGATGGGGTGCCGGGCCACGGTCAGGCGACCTCTCCGGTGTCGAAGCCGTCGAGGAAGGACTGGAGCGCGCCGTCGAGCTCGCCCGCCTCGGGCATCGTGCCGGTCGTGCGGATGTGCTCGAGGATCGGCGCGTGGTTCGCCCGGAAGAACTGGCGCAGCTCGCCCTCGAAGCGCTGGACGTCGGGGACCGGGACCGTGTCGGTCCAGCCCTTGGTGCCCGCGTAGATGACGATGACCTGCTCTTCGACCGGGACGGGGGCGTTGAGGGGCTGCTTCAGCAACTCGGTCAGCCGGTAGCCACGGTCGAGCTGGGCCTGGGAGGACTTGTCGAGCTCGGAGCCGAAGGTAGCGAACGACTCGAGGTCACGGAACTGTGCAAGGTCGATCTTGAGCGTCCCCGACACCTGCTTCATGGCCTTGACCTGCGCGGCGCCACCCACCCGGGACACCGAGTTGCCCACGTTGATGGCCGGACGGATGCCCGAGTAGAAAAGGTCCGACTCCAAGAAGACCTGGCCGTCGGTGATCGAGATCACGTTGGTCGGGATGTAGGCCGAGATGTCGCCCGCCTTGGTCTCGATGATCGGCAGTGCGGTGAGCGAACCGCCACCGAGCTCGTCGGACAGCTTGGCGGCGCGCTCGAGCAGGCGCGAGTGCAGGTAGAAGACGTCGCCCGGGTAGGCCTCGCGCCCTGGTGGCCGCCGGAGCAGCAGCGAGATCTGGCGATAGGCGTCGGCCTGCTTCGAGAGGTCGTCGTAGACGATGAGGGCGGCCTCGCCGTCCTCCATCCACTGCTGGCCCATGGCACAGCCGGCGTAGGGGGCGAGGTACTTGAACGGTGCCGGGTCGCCGGCCGAGGCCACGACGACGACCGTGTACTCGAGGGCGCCGAACTCGGCGAGGGTGGCAACCGTCTGGGCCACCGACGAGTTCTTCTGGCCAATGGCCACGTAGATGCACTTCACGCCCTGGCCGGCCTGGTTCAAGATGGTGTCGACGGCAACCGTGGTCTTGCCCGTCTTGCGGTCGCCGATGATCAGCTCGCGCTGGCCGCGACCGATCGGGGTCATGGCGTCGATTGCCTTGATGCCGGTCTGGAGCGGCTCGCTCACCGGCTGGCGGCCGACGATACCGGGCGCCTGGACCTCCATGCGGCGGGTGATGTCGCTTTGGATCGGCCCCTTGCCGTCGATCGGCTCGCCGAGGGCGTTGACCACGCGGCCCAAGAGGGCGTCGCCGACGGGGACCGAGAGGATCTCGCCGGTGGCGCGCACGACCTGCTCTTCGTCGAGGTTGTCCACGCCGCCCAAGACCACGGCCCCGATGGTGTCCTCGTCGAGGTTGAGGGCGAGGCCCACGGTGCCGTCCTCGAACTCGAGCAGCTCGTTGACCGCCACGTTCGGGAGCCCTGAGACGCGCGCGATGCCGTCGCCGACCTCGACGATGCGCCCGACCTGCTCGGCGCCGACATCGGGGGTGTACTCGTCGACGTTGCGCCGGAGTGCCTCGGTGATCTCGTCGGCGCTGATCGTCAGCTCTGCCATCAGTGTGCTCCCTCTGTGTTTCCGCGTTGTCGTGATGAGAATGCCCCGTCCCACCCCTCGGGCAGGAGGGAGTCGTGCAGGCGGTCCAACCGCCCGCGGGCGGTGGCGTCGATGCGCAGGTCGCCGATCTCGATCAGCACACCACCGAGGAGCTCGGGCTCCTCGGTGATCTGCAGCTCGACCGGCGTGCCCGCCAGATTGGTCATCTCCTCGGTCAGCCGCTGCTGGCGATCCGCGTCGACCGGGCGGGCGGTGTGCACGCGTGCGACCCGCCAGCCCCGTGCCTCGGCCGTGCGCAGCACGAGCCAGTCGACCGTCCCGACGAAATCGCGCGTGCGCCCGCCCGTCACGGTGAAGTCCACGAGGCCGAGCGTCGCGGGCTGCACCTTGCCCTCGAGAAGGGTGTGGCAGAGGCCGTGGCGAGCGGCCACCGGAAGCTCGCGGTCGGTGAGGGCCACCCGCAGGGCCGGGGTGGCTTCGACGGTGCGGGCGAAGCGAAAGAGCTCGTCTTCGATCTCTTCGAGCCGGTCCGTCGGGAGCCCCTCGAAGATCGCCGTGGCATAGCCGCCCACCCGCTGGCGGGCCGCGGCGTGGCCGAGGGAGGGCTCGTCGAGCACCAGGTGCTCGGCATGCTCGCGGGCTCGGTGCGCCAGCCAGCTGATGGCCGCGGGCACGTCCTGCGCATGGGCGACGAGCGCGGCGTACCCGACGAGCCGGCGGGCGGGGGCGGAGACCTTCTGTCCCAACAGGTCGTCGATGATGCCGCGACGCGACCTCCCCGGGATGGCCGTGTCGGTCAGCGCGGCACGCAGCGACGGCGTGGCGTTGACGAGCTCCTCGATGGCGAAGAGGTCGTCGGCGAGCTGCTCGGCCTCGTCGTCGCCCACGGTCGCGAAGACCGCCGACGAGTAGCCCGACAAGGAGGGGTTCACTGCAGGGATCCCGCTCCCGACGTGGCCGAGCCGTCGGTGCGCGAGCCGACCTGGAGCGCTCCGATGGCCTCATCGATGAGGTCGCGATGCGCCTCTGCGTCCACTTCGCGCCCGATGATGCGCTCCACCACGTCCAAGACGAGCTCGCCCATCTGCCCCGCTGCCTCGTCGACGGCGCGCTGGCGGGCCAGGTTGACCTCGGCGTCGGCATTGGCCACGATCCGCTCGTACTCCACCTGGGCCCGAGCCCTCGCCTCGGCGGCGACCTGCTCGGCCGTATGGCCGGCCTGGGCCACGATCTCGCGGGCCTGCTGGCGAGCCTCTTCGAGGGCCTGGCGGCGCTCGTCGTCGGCCGCGGCCGCGTCGGTGCGCGCGCGCTCGGCGGACTCGAGCGAGGCGCGGATCTCCTCCTGGCGCTTCTCCATCGCCCGGTTCAAGGGCGGAAGGATGTACTTCGTGATCAGAAAGACGATGATCAAAAAGACGAGCAGCTCGACGAAGAACGTCCCGTTGGGAAGTAGGAAGATGCTTGCGGTTTCCATAGTTGCCATGCTCTCCGGTCAGTGGCGTCCGGTGACGGTGGTGGGTGGTGGTCGGCCCGGCGCCCGGCGGCGCCGGGTTGGATCAGCTCTTGGCGGCGAAGACGTAGACGAATACGACCATGAACAACAAGTTGATGAAGTACATGGCCTCGACCAGGCCGACGGTCAGGAAGAAGTACTGACGTGCCTTGCTCTCGATCTCGGGCTGCCGGGCGATCGCCGCGATGGTCTGGCTACCGGCGAGACCGTCACCAACCGCGGCGCCGATGGCGCCACCGCCCAGTGCCAGGCCGCCACCGACCAGTGCGCCGGCCACCCGAACTGCGCCATCAATCCCGTTCAGTGCCATAACTCCTCCTTGTAGGTAGTGCGAAATTCGCTTCGTTGAAACCGATGCGGGGCCGCCGTCACGGCGCCTCGTTCATGTCGCCCATGGCCATCCCGAAGTACATGATGGTCAACAGGGCGAAGATGAAGGCCTGGATGAAGCCGATGAAGAGCTCGAAGGGCTTCCAGACGAGCTCGCCGAAGGGCACGACGTAGATCGGCAGCAGCGCGGCGATGACGGCCACCATCAGGGCGCCAGCGAACACGTTGCCGAAGAGACGGAAGGTGAGGGTGATCGGCTTGGTGATCTCCTCGATGATGTTGATGGGCAGCATCACCGCGTAGGGCTTCAAGAAGTGGCCGCCGTAGTGGCGCAGTCCCCGCGTGCGGATGCCCTTGCCGATCGACCAGAGCCAGACCGTGAGCGCCATGGCGAGGGGGAGGTTCACGTCCGAGGTGGGCTGGGGCAGCCATTCGGGGTTGTGGCCCGAGGGGATGACCCCGATCCAGTTGCAGACGAGGATGAAGAGGAACAGCGCCAGTGCGAGGGGCACGAACTCGCGGCCCGCAGGCCCCATGACCGAGTCGGTCAGGTCCTGGATCTGGAGCACCACGGTCTCGTAGAAGAGCTGCAGCTTGCCCGGGACCCCTGCGGTGGCCTTGCGGGCCATGGTGAACCCGAGCCCGAGCACCACGGCAGCCGCGATGAGCGTCGCCCAGACGATGTCGAGGTCGATGGTGAGGCCGAAGAGCTTGGTGGTCTTGGCGTGGTCGCCGACGGTGATGGCGGTCGAGGCCAGCATGCTCATCGAGCCGGAGAGGGGAGCGAGGAGGGTGCTCATACGAGGTCACCCGATGCCAGGACCGCGCGGGCGACGTTCACGACGAAGACGATCTGGAAGATCACGAGGCCGACAACCATACCGATCCCGAGGGGGGCGTCGAGGATCACGAGCCCGATGACCACCGCGGTCATGACCGCCAGGCGGGTGGCCGTGCGGGTGCCGAGCAGGCGCCGCAGGACCTTCTTGTTGGTCTCGCCCTTGGTCTGGACCTTGGCCACCCCGGCGTCGAGGAAGCGCAGGTTGATGAGGGCCGCCCCGAGCCCGAGGGCCACACCGACCGCGGCGAGGGCAGGGGCCAGGAGCAGGGAAACGATGATGGCACCGGCGCCGACGATGATGGCGCTCACGACCGTTCGTCGCAGCACCTTTGCCAGGACCGGCAGGTCCAACTCGGAAAAACCGGGAAACACGTCGCTCCTCTATCTGCGTCCCCGCCGGGGCGAGCGCGGGCACAGTGCTCGCTCCCCGGAGGGCTGTGCGTCTACAGGTACCGCTTGATCTGGGCCACCGTCGCGAAGACGGCGCTGGCCACTCCCAGCACCAGCCCCACCACCATCAGCATCGGGGAGGTATGGAAGTAGTCGTCGCCCACGATGCCGAGGACCACACCGACCGCCACGCAGGCGGCCACCGAGGTCCCGAGGCCAACAAAGGCCAGTGTACCTGGAAGGGGCTTCGGACCGGGGTCCGGGGCGTGATCGCGCTCCAGCGGCGTGCTCACGGCGCGTGGCCGCGAGCGAAGAAGTTTTCACGAGACGCCGCACGGGGGTCCTCTCCGGTCACGCAGCAGGTGTCGGGGCCGACCCGGACGCACGTTGGCGTCGGGTCGAGACACGCGGCGTGGCGAGGCGGACGTTGGTCACGTGAGGCATTATCGCACTTTGCCTGGACCGACGGCAAAACCGTCGGCCGGGCCTGCGGGGTTCCCCGTCGTGCCTGGCACCGGGCCGTCCGAGGGCCCCGGGGCGGCGAGCGCCCCGTCCCCCGCGGCCGGCGCTTCGGGCTCGTCGTCCTCGTCGGCCCCGCCGCGCCGGAGCTGGGGGTGCAGGAGCGTGTAGAGGGCGATGCCGAGGGCGAGCACCCCGAAGGGGATGAAGGCGTTCACCTGCGAGAAGAACAGGGGGAAGAGCACGAACCCCGACAAGAGCGCCGTCCACGCCCACAAGATGAGCACGCTGCGCCGGTGGCCGTGGCCGAGGCGCAGGAGGCGGTGGTGGATGTGGTCCTTGTCGGGCGTGTGGAAGCCCGTCCCCCGGGCCGTGCGCCGGATGAAGGCGAAGGCCATGTCGATGAGGGGCACCCCCAGGATGAAGAAGGGGATGAACACTGGGGCGAAGAAGAAGTAGGTCGAGCCCGAGGTCGGCGGGGTGCGGCCACCGATCACCATGGTCGAGGCCGACATCAACAGGCCGAGCAACAGCGCGCCGGCGTCACCCATGAAGATCTTGGCCGGGTGGAAGTTGAACGGCAGGAACCCGACGCACACCCCGCAGGCGATCACCGCCACCAGAGGGCCCACGTTGTCGAGGGGCAGCAGCCCCATGTCCATGAGCCGGAGCCCGTAGATGGCGAGCGCTCCCCCGGCGATGGCCACCACGCCCGCCGCCAGGCCGTCGAGGCCGTCGATCAGGTTGATGGCGTTGGTGAGGGCGATGACCCAGGCGGCGGTGATGAGCGGGATCACGCCGGGGGTGAGGACGATCACCCCGGCCAGGGGGATCTTGAACTGGTACATGGTGACGCCGAGGAAGTACAAGATGCTCGCAGCGAGCACCTGGCCGGCGATCTTGGCCGGGGCGGACATCTCGCGCACGTCGTCAATGACGCCGACGATGAAGATCGCACCGGCGGCCAGCACCACCCCGAGCGGCTCGGAGTTCCCGGCGAAGACCACGTGGAGCGAGGGCACGAGGGCGGCCACCGAGATGGCGACGAGGAACCCGAGGAACATCGACGCCCCGCCGCCGTAGGGGGTCGCATGGCTGTGCACCTTGCGGTCACCGGGGAGCGCCACGTAGCCGAGGCGCAGCGACACGCGCCGCGCCGGCATGGTCAAGACGAATGTGGAGAGCGCGGCGACCACCAGGATGACCCCGTACCACCCGAGCGGGGGCATGACGGACGACCCTGGTCCTGCTCAGCCCCTGCCCGCTGCCCCGGCCATGAGCGAGGGGTAGGGCGGGAAGGCGGCGCACAGCTCGGCGACCTCCGCCCGGACGGCGGCGATGGCACTCTCGTCGGATCGCTGCGACAGGGTGCGGCTGATCAGCTCCGCGATGGTCGCCATCTCGGCCGTACCCATCCCCGCCGTCGTCTCCGCCGGCGTGCCGAGCCGCAGGCCTGAGGTGATGAACGCCGAGCGCGGGTCGTCGGGGATGGTGTTGCGGTTGCAAGTGATGCCCGCGCGGTCGAGGACCTCTTGGGCCTCCTTGCCGGTCAGCTCGGCGTCGAAGGGACGCAGGTCGACCAGCACCATGTGGTTGTCGGTGCCCCCCGACACCAGCCGGAAGCCCGCTGCTTTCAGCGAGGTGGCGAGGGCCTTGGCGTTGGCCACCACCTGGGCGGCGTAGCGGCGGAAGTCCGGAGTAGCCGCCTCGGCGAACGCCACCGCCTTGGCCGCCACCACGTGTTCGAGGGGGCCGCCCTGGAGGCCAGGGAAGATCGCCGAGTCGATGCGTTTGGCCAGGTCGGCCCGGCACACGATCGCCCCGCCGCGCGGTCCGCGCAGCGTCTTGTGCGTCGTGAAGGTCATGACGTCGGCGATCCCGACGGGGCTCGGGTGCACACCCCCGGCGATGAGCCCGGCGGGGTGGGCGCCGTCGAACATGAAGTAGGCCCCGACCTCGTCGGCGATCTCGCGGAAGGGCACCGGGTCGATCGTGCGCGCGTAGGCGGTCGCCCCCGCCACGATCAGCTTCGGGCGCTCGGTCTTGGCCAGGTGGGCGACCTGGTCCAGGTCGATGACCTCGCCCGGCGTGTCGGGGTCCTCGCTCGCCCCGGTGAGACCGTAGGACACGAAGTGCCACACCTTGGAGGTGATGGACGCAGGTGAGCCGTGGGTCAGGTGCCCGCCGTGGTCGAGCCGCATGGCGAGGACCGTGTCGCCGGGCTCGAGGAGCGCCTGGTAGACGCCGAGATTGGCGTTGGCCCCGGCGTGGGGCTGGACGTTGGCGTGCTCGGCCCCGAACAGCGACTTGGCCCGCTCGCGTGCGAGGTCCTCGACCTCGTCGATGATCTGGTTCCCGCCGTAGTAGCGCCGGCCGGGATAGCCCTCGGCGTACTTGTTGGTCAGCACCGAGCCTGAGGCGGCGAGCACCGCCGGCGAGGTGAAGTTCTCCGACGCGATGAGCTGGAGCGTGGTGGACTGGCGGTCGAGCTCCTCGCCGAGCAGGCGGGCGACTTCGGGGTCCTCTTCGAGCCATCCGTCGAAGGGGGTGGCATTCTCGGGGCTCACGGGTCGCTCCTTCGGGTGGGCGGGCCGGCCTCGTGCCGACCACGAACTGGGAATTCGCTGGTGGTGCCCGTGCCGGGATCCGGCCCGAGCACTCGTCGACAGCGCACCATCAGCCGAGTCTACTTATCCGCGCCGGTGGCTCCCCGACCCCCCGGCGGTGGCCGCCGCCCCGGCTATCGTCCCCCCGATGGCTCTCGACCCGAGGACTCCGGTGCTCGTCGGCGTCGGCCAGGTCACCGACTGGCCTGACGGCAGGGACCCCGCCGAGCGGCCCGGCCCCTACGCCCTGATGGCCGAGGCGGTGCGTGCCGCTGCGGCCGACGCCAGCGGCTCGCCGGAAGGCGCCCAATCAGGGACCCCTCGGGCGCTGCTCGACGCAATCGAGAGCCTGCGCGTGGTCGGCATGCTGGGCTGGCGCGCCCCCAACCTCGCCCTCGGGCTGGCCGACGAGCTCGGTTGTGCACCCGCCGAGCTCATGGTGAGCGCCATCGGGGGCAACATGCCCCAGGCCATGCTCTTCGACGCGGCGGCGGCGATCATTCGCGGCGAGGTCGATGTCGCGGTCGTGGCCGGCGCCGAGTGCATCTACACCCGGCGCGCGGCGAGACGCGCCCCCGACCACCCGGCCCTCAACTGGGGCACCCAGGATGCCGACACGCCACCTCCAGTCGCCTTCGGGACCGACCGCATGCCCGTCACGGAGCTCGAACTGGCCCGGGGCATCGTGGTCGCCATCGACGCCTACCCGCTCATGGAGAACGCCCTGCGAGGTGCGCGGGGTTGGAGCCTGGAGGAGCACCGGGCGCGCATCGGCACGCTCTGGTCGTCCTTCTCGGAGGTGGCGGCGGACAACCCCTACGCCTGGAGCCGCACGGCCCGCAGCGCCGAGGAGATCATGACGGTGACCGAGGGGAACCGCATGGTCAGCTTCCCCTATCCGAAGTTGGCCATGGCCAACCTGACCGTCGACCAGTCAGCGGCGTTCATCTGCTGCTCGGTGGCCGCGGCCCGCCGCCTCGGGCTCCCGGACGACGGTTGGGTCTTCCCCCATTCGGGCGCCGAGGCCGTCGACCACTGGTTCCTCTCCCATCGGGAGAACCTGTACTCGTCACCGGCCATCGCGGCCGCCGGGCGCCAGGCCCTCACGCTGGCCGGGGTGGGCATCGACGAGATCGGGCCGATCGACCTGTACTCGTGCTTCCCGATCGCCGTCAGCATGGGCGCCGAGGCCCTCGGACTGCCCATCGACGACCCGGCGAGGCCGCTCACCCTCACCGGCGGCCTCACCTTCGGTGGCGGGCCTGGCAACAACTACGTCAGCCACTCCATCGCGGCAATGGTCGCTGCGTTGCGCGAGGCCCCTGACGCACCCGGGCTCGTCACGGGCCTCGGGTGGTACGCCACCAAGCATGCCGTCGGCGTCTACGGCGCCAAACCACCCGAGGCGGGCTTTCGTGTGCAGAACGCGCAAGCCGAGGTGGACGCCCTGCCGCAGTGCCGCTCCGACGCCACCGCGACCGGGCCGGTCGCCGTCGAGACCTACACCGTGACCTTCGACCGGGGTGGCCGCCCCGAGCGCGCCATCCTGGCGCTGCGCACGAAGGACGACGCGCGCACCTGGGGCAACGTGCTCGACGCGGCCACCCTCGCCGAGCTGACGACGTCCGAGGGTTGCGGGCGCACCGGGACCCTCGGCGCCGACGGGATCGTGGCGCTGGCCTGAGCGGTGCTCAGCGCAGGGCGGCGAGCACCCAGTCCCACGGCAGGGCACCTTGGCGCAGCAGGGTGGGCGGGGACGTGGTGCAGTCGGCCACCGTCGACGGCTCGCCATCACAGCGTCCGCCGTCGACGACCAGCGCCAGTCCCTCGCCACCGAACGCCTCTGTGACCGCCTCGGCGGTAGTGCAGGGCTCGCCCCCGTGGCGGTTCGCGCTGGTCACCGCGAGCGGTCCCGCCGTCCGGCAGAGGTTGCGCACGAAGCGGTGCTTCGGCGCGCGGACCCCAACCGTGTCGCCCGTCCCGCCCAGCAGCGCGCCGATCTCGGGGCGGGCGGGCACGACCAGGGTGAGCGGTCCCGGCCAGTAGCGCGCAGCAAGCATCTTGGCCGACCTCGGCCAGGCGGCTGCCACCGAGTCGACGTCGGCGTCTCGGCCGATGAGCACCGGCAGGGCCACGTCGACGGGCCGGCCCTTCAGCTCGAAGATGGCCTCGACCGCCCCGGGGCGGTCGAGGCGTGCGCCCACGCCGTAGACCGTGTCCGTCGGCAGGCCGATGACCTCGCCAGCGGCGAGCAGCTCGGCCGCCCGCGCCACCTCTCGGACACCGGCCACGGGGATCACCGGTTCCGGGCCACCAGGGTGCGCTCACGCCCTGCCAGGTCCTTGAGCACCGCGGCGCTGGCGAATCCCGATGAGCCCGCCGCGTCGAGGGCGGCCGTCGCCTGGTGGGGGGCGATCTCGACGACCAGGGCCCCCGCCGGTGTGAGCCAGCGGCGCGCCCCGTCCACGATCGCCTCGACGTCGGCCATCCCCCCCGCCCCACGTGCCCCGTCGGCACCGACCAGGGCGTGGCGGGGCTCGAGGCGGACCTCGGGATCGAGCTCGGCCCACTCGGATTCGGCAACGTAGGGCGGGTTGCTCACGAGCAGGGCCACGCCGCCGAGCAACGTGTCGGGGAGAGCCTCGAACCAGCGACCGAGGCGGAGCCTCACCCGCTCGGCCACGCCGGGGTGCGTGACGCCCACCCGGTCACGGTTGATGGAGGCGACCGCCAGGGCCGCGGCGTCGTCGTCGACGGCCCAAACCGAGACGCCCGGATGGGCGGCGGCGGCCTCGAGTGCCACCGACAGGGCGATCACGCCCGAGCCGGTGCCGAGGTCGACCACCACCGGGTCCGGGCGCCCAGCGGCGGCGGCGGCCAGCTCGAGAAGGGCTCGTTCGACTACCTGTTCGGTCTCGGGCCGTGGGATGAGGACCCGGCGGTCGACGACCACGTCGAGCGTGCGGAACGCCCAGTGGCCGAGCACGTACTGCAGCGGCTCGCCGGCTTGTCGCCGTCGGGCGAGCTCGGTCACTCGAGCGGCCGCCCTGTCGTCGACGTCGGCGGGGGTGCCAGGCCCCGCCGGCCCGAGCACGTCGTCGATGAGCCAGCGCGCCTCGCGTGCACTGCCGAGCTCGGATTCGAGGCGCGCCCGCAGCTCGGTCCGCCTCATCCGACGGGTTCGTCCTCCCCGGCAAGCTGACGGGTGCGCTTGTCGGCCATGAGCGCGTCGGTGAGCTCGTCGAGATCGCCGGCGAGGACCTGGTCGAGCTTGTGGAGCGTGAGGTTTACCCGGTGGTCGGTGACCCGGTTCTCTTTGAAGTTGTAGGTGCGGATCTTCTCGCTGCGACCCCCGCCGCCCACCTGACCACGCCGGGTGACGGCCAGCTCGGCGGCCCTGCGGTCCTGCTCGGCCTTGAGCAGGCGGGCACGCAGCACCACCATGGCCTTCGCCCTGTTTTGGATCTGGCTCTTCTCGTCCTGCATGGCCACGACGATCCCGGTCGGCAGGTGGGTGATGCGCACCGCCGAGTCGGTGGTGTTGACGGACTGGCCGCCGGGCCCGGTCGAGCGGTAGACGTCGATCTTCAAGTCGGCGGGGTCGATGGCGACGTCGACCTCCTCGGCCTCGGGCAGCACCGTGACCGTCGCCGACGACGTGTGCACCCGCCCCTTGGACTCGGTGACGGGGATGCGCTGGACGCGGTGCGGGCCCGCCTCGTGCTCGAGCCGGGCCCAGGCGTCGTCGCCCTTGATGAGCAGCACGGCCTCGTTCAGGCCGTCGCGCTCGGAGACGTCTTCGGAGAGGACCTCGACCTTCCACTTCCGCAGGGCCGCGTAGCGCACGTACATGTTGAAAAGGTCCCGGGCGAAGAGGTTGGCCTCCTCGCCGCCCTCGGCGCCGCGCAGCTCGATGATGACGTTGCGCCCGGCATTGGGGTCGCGCGGGAGCAGCAGGGTCTGGAGGTGGTCCTCGAGCTCGGCGATGGCTCCCGACGCGCCCTCGATCTCGGCCTGGACCATCTCACGGTCCTCGCCGGCCGTGTCGGCCAGCATGGCCTCGGCGGTCTCGTGGTCGGCGCGTGCCTGGCGCAGCTCGCGCCAGGTCGCGACGATCTGGCCGAGCTCCTTGTGGCGTCGCGAGAGATCGCGCAGTCGGTTGGCGTCGGAGGCCGCGGCCGCCTCGGCGAGGTCGCGCTCGACCTGCTCGTATTCCTCCTCGAGGGAGCTCAGGCGTTGGTCGAGCACCGGCTCAGGCTACCGAGCGCCAGCCTCCGGGCTGCGCCCGGGCGGGGCGGGGGGACTCAGGACTTTGCGGCCTTGGACTTCGCGTTGCGCTCGCCGTAGCGGCGCTGGAAGCGCTCGACGCGCCCACCCGAGTCGACCAGCTTCTGCTTGCCGGTGAAGAACGGGTGGCACTCGTTGCACAGCTCCACGCGCAGCTCGGGCTTGGTCGAGTGGGTGGTGAACGTGTTGCCACAGGAACAGTGCACCGTGGCGGTCACGTAGTTGGGGTGGATGGCAGCCTTCATCGGTTCTCCAAAGATCGGGTCGTGCAAGTGTAAGGCCAAAGTGGCCCGCAATATTCCCGGCCACCTCAGCCGTTGGCGCCGCCCTTGGCGATCTCAGCGAGGAACTCGTCGTTGCTCCTCGTGGTGCGGATCTTGTCCATCAACAGCTCGAGGCCCGCAGCGGCGTTCCCTTCGCTGGCCAGGGCGTTCAGCACCCGGCGCAGCTTCCAGACCTGCTGGAGCTGGCCACGGTCGAAGAGCAGCTCCTCGTGCCGGGTCGAGCTGGCGTTGACGTCGATGGACGGGTAGAGCCGCCGCTCCGCCAGGCGGCGGTCGAGGCGCAGCTCCATGTTGCCCGTGCCCTTGAACTCCTCGAAGATGACCTCGTCCATCTTGGAGCCGGTCTCCACCAGCGCCGTGGCGAGGATGGTCAGTGAGCCGCCCTCTTCGATGTTGCGGGCGGCGCCGAAGAACTTCTTCGGGGGGTAGAGGGCCCCCGAGTCGACACCACCGGACATGATGCGCCCGGTGGCCGGCGCGGCCAGGTTGTACGCACGAGCCAGGCGGGTGATGCCGTCGAGGATGATGACCACGTCACGGCCGGACTCGACCAGGCGCTTGGCCCGCTCGATGGCCAGCTCGGCGACCGCGGTGTGCTCCTCGGAGGGCCGGTCGAAGGTGGAGGCGACCACTTCGCCCTGGACCGACCTGCGCATGTCGGTCACCTCTTCGGGGCGCTCGTCCACCAGGAGCACCATCAGGTGCACTTCGGGGTTGTTGGCCTCGATGGAGTGGGCGATCTGCTTGACCACGGTGGTCTTGCCGGCCTTCGGCGGGGACACGATGAGGCCTCGCTGGCCCTTGCCGATGGGCGAGAGCAGGTCCACGATCCGGGTCGTGACGTCGCCCTTGTCCTTGTCGCCTGACGTCTCGAGCACGAGCTTGGAGTCTGGGAACAGCGGCGTCAGTTCCTCGAACCTGGGGCGCTGGCGAGCGGCCTCGGGGTCGAGGTTTGAGACCGTGTCGATGCGCAGCAGGGCCGGGTACTTCTCGTTGTTGGAGGCCGGCCGGCACGCTCCTTCGACGTAGTCGCCCTTGCGCAGTGCGAAGCGCCGAGCCTGGCTGATCGAGACGTAGACGTCCTTGTTGGAGGGGAGGTAGCCGTCGCAGCGCAAGAAGCCGTAGCCCTCGTCGCGCAGGTCGAGCAGCCCGCGGACCTCGACGAGCTCGCCCTGGTAGGGAGCTTCGGACCCGGTCCCGCCCTGGAGCTCGCGCTCTGGGCCGCGCTCGCGGCCCCGGCGGCGGCGTCCCCGTCGGTTGCCGGCGTCGATGTTCCCCTGGCCGTTGCCCTGGTTGTTGTTGCCCTGGTTGTTGCCCTGGCGGTTCTGCTGGCGCTGCTGGTTGCCCTGGCTGTTGCCGGGCTGCGGTGCGCCGCCTTGGTGGCCGCCACCGCCGTTGCCCTGGTTGTGCTGCGAGGTGCCCTGGGCGCTCGCGCCGTTGCGCTCCGTCTCGCGCCGCTCGCCGTTGGTCGTGGCCGAGGAGTCAGTTGCCGCCTCGTCGGAGGCGTCGGAGGCGTCGAACGCGACGGTCGGTCTGGCCGGTGCGGGCTCGTGCCCATTGGTCTCGGGCACCGACTCGCCCATGGCTTCGCCCGACGAGGTCCGGTCACCCTCTTGGTCACCATCGTCGGGATTGGAGGTCCGGGGCGGGCGTCCCCGGCGAGCCGGGGCCTTGGCCGCCTCGGCGCCGGCCGAGCTGTCGCTCGACGCATCGGAGGGCGCACCAACGCCGGTCGCGTGGAGGATCTGGTCGATGATGTCGGCTTTCTTCGTGCGCGTCGTCGTCTTCAACGCCATGGCTTGGGCGATGGCGTGGAGCTCGTCGCGCTCTTTGTTTTCGAGTACGGACCGTTCGAGCTGCGGTTCGGCAGTCATCGGCCTCCTCTTCTCGTGAGACCCGCTTCAGATCTGGTGGACCCACCGAGGGCAAAAGCGGGAGGAAACAGGGTGGGAACTGGACGAGCAACTGCTTGACCCGCCCCCATCACCACCTCTACGGCAGCGTGTCGGGCCCAGAAAGTGGATCGCGACAAGCGCTCCGTGGCGCAGGTGGGATGTAGCCATGATAGCGGCTGCCCAGGTGCGGGGCAACCATGGTCACACCTTGAGCTCGGCGAGGATGGCATCGAGCTCGGGGTCGACCACCTTGGGCACCTCGATCTCGGCGATCGCGCGGTCGGGGTCCTTCAGGCCGTGGCCGGTCAGCACGCACACGACCGTCGAGCCGGGCGCGACGCGCGCCTTCAGCAGGCCGGCCACCGACGCGGCGGACGCCGGCTCGCAGAATATGGACTCGTGCTCGGCGAGGTAGCGGTAGGCCTCGAGGATCTCGTCGTCGGTGACCGAGTCGATCGCGCCCCCGGACTCGGCGGCGGCCGCCGTCGCCGAGTACCAGCTCGCCGGGTTCCCGATGCGGATGGCTGTCGCGATGGTGTCGGGGGCGTCCACCTTGTGCCCGAGCACGATCGGGGCGGCGCCCGCCGCCTGGAACCCGAGCATGCGCGGAAGCTTGGAGGCGCGCCCGTCCTGGCGGTACTCGCAGTAGCCGCGCCAGTAGGCAGTGATGTTGCCGGCGTTGCCGACCGGGATGCAGTGGATGTCGGGGGCGTCGCCGAGCACGTCGATGATCTCGAACGCCCCGGTCTTCTGCCCCTCGATGCGGTACGGGTTGACGGAGTTGACGACGGTGACCGGCGCACGCAGGGGCAGCTCGCGCACCAGCTCGAGCGCCTCGTCGAAGTTGCCGCGGATCTGCAGGACACGCGCACCGTGGATGAGCGCCTGGGCCAGCTTGCCGAGGGCGATGTAGCCCTCGGGGATGAGCACCGCGCAGGTGAGCCCCGCACGGGCCGCGTAGGCCGCGGCCGACGCCGAGGTGTTTCCGGTCGAGGCGCACACCACCGCCTTGGCCCCCTCTTCGAGTGCCTTGGAGATGGCCATGGTCATGCCGCGATCCTTGAACGAGCCGGTCGGGTTCGCCCCCTCCACCTTGAGCCAAACGCTGGCGCCCACCCGCTCGGAGAGACGCGGCGCCGGCACGAGCGGCGTGCCACCCTCGAGCAGGGTCACCACGGGGGTGGACTCGCTCACCGGGAGGTAGCGCCGGTATTCCTCAATCAGGCCGCCCCAGCGTGCGCCCATGCTCAGGCCCCCATGCCCCCGGGGTCGTCGTCGCCGTCGACGATGCGCAGCACCCCTCCGACCTCATCGACGACCGGAAGGCGTCGCAGGTCGGCGATGCACCCGATCACGTCGCCCTCGCGGGCCACGTGGGTCAAGAAGATGAGGCGCGCCTCGTCACCGAGGCCCGTCTGCTCCATGGAGCGGATGGAGACCTGGTGGTCACCGAAGACGGCTGCGACCGCGGCGAGCACGCCGGGCCGGTCGGCGACGTCGATGCTCAAGTAGTAGGCGGAGCGCAGCTCGTCGGTCGGGCGGAACTTGACGGGCAGACCGCGAGACGGCGCCGGGGCGGCGAAACCCGAGCGGAGATGGCGCGCCGCGTCGATGACGTCGCCGAGCACGGCGCTGGCGGTGGCCTGCCCGCCCGCCCCGCGCCCGTAGAGCATGAGCTCGCCGCAGTGCTCGCCCTCGATGAAGACCGCGTTGAACGAGCCGTTCACCGTGGCGAGGGGGTGGCTGTTGCGCACCATGGCGGGGTACACCCGCACCGAGATCTCGGGGCCGCCCTCCACCAGCTCGGCGACGGCCAGCAGCTTGATGGCGTAGCCGAGCCGCTGGGCGAAGGCGACGTCGGCGGCACGCACCGCGCTGATGCCCTCGAAGGGCACGTCGGAGGAGACCACGTCGCAACCGAATGCGAGAGCGCCCAGGATCGCCGCCTTGGCTGCTGCATCGTGCCCCTCGACGTCAGCGGTCGGATCGCGCTCGGCCATGCCGAGTGACTGGGCCTCGTCGAGTGCGTCCTCGTAGTCGACGCCCTCGGCGGCCATGGCGGTGAGGATGAAGTTCGTGGTCCCGTTCACGATGCCCATCACCCGCAGCACGCGCTCGCCGGCCAGGGACTCGCGCAGCGGCCGGATGACAGGGATCGCCCCGGCGACGGCGGCCTCATAGAGCAGGTCGACGCCGTGGGCCAAGGCGATGTGCGCGAGCTCGGCACCGGACTGCGCGAGCAACGCCTTGTTGGCGCTGATCACCGGGCGCCCCCGACGCAATGCCGCTTCGATCAGCGAGCCGGCCGGCTCGATCCCCCCGATCAGCTCGACCACGATGTCGATGTCGTCGCGCTCGACCAGGCTGCGGGCATCGCCGGTGATCAGGTGGTGCGGGAAGAAGGGCTGCTCTGAGCGGTGCCGCGAGGTGTCTTTGACCGCGATGCCGACGACCTCGAGGTCGACGCCGGCGCGCGTGCGTAGCTCGTCGTGGCGGTCAGGATCGGCGAGCAGCTCGACCAGCGCGGTGCCGACGTTGCCGCAGCCGAGCACGGCGACGCGCAGGGGGCCCTGGCTGGTCTCGGTCACCCGCTCACGCTACCGCCTCGACGGAGGGCCTCTCCGCTCAGGTGCACTCAGGTGTCGAGGCGCAGCAGATCGTCGAGGGTCTCGCCGCGCACCACGACGCGGGCACGGCCGTCGGCGACGAACAGGACGGGGGGCCGCGGCACCTTGTTGTAATTCGACGCCATCGAGTAGCCGTAGGCCCCCGTCACCGGCGTCGCCAGGATGTCGCCGATCGCCAGGTCCGACGGCAGCCACGCTTCAGGCACGACGATGTCGCCGGTCTCGCAGTGCTTGCCCACCACCCGCACGCCGAGGGGGCGCTCGGCGTTGGCCTCCCGGGGCAAGAACGCCTCGTAGCCGCTGCCGTAGAGCACGGGCCGCGGGTTGTCGCTCATGCCGCCGTCGACCGCCACGTAGGTGCGCAAGTCCGTGAGCGCCTTGACGGTGCCGACCCGATAGAGGGTGATCGCCGCGCCCGCCACGATCGAGCGGCCCGGCTCGGCGGTGATGCGCGTCGTCGGCGCGACACCCTCGGCCCTGCAGGCGGCCCGCACGGCCTCGGCCCATTCGGCCTGGCTCGGGGCCGACTCCCCGTTCACGTACGCGACCCCGAGGCCGCCGCCAACGCACAGCTCGTCGAGACCGAGCGGGGAGAAGAAGCGCCCGAGGATCTCGGCAGCCTGCTCGAACGAGCTGACATCGAAGACCTGGCTGCCGATGTGGGCGTGGATGCCCGCGAGGTCGACGCCGGTGAGCGAGCGGAGCTCCTCGACAGCGCGCCACGCCGCCCCTGAGGCGATCGAGAACCCGAACTTCGTGTCCTCATGGCCGGTGCGCACGAACTCGTGGGTGTGTGCCTCCACCCCCGGGGTCACCCGCACCAGCACCTTGGGGGGTGCGGGGGCCTCGACGCTCAGCACGCGCAGCCGGTCGATCTCGTCGAAGGAGTCGACGATGATGCGCCCCACGCCAACCTCGATGGCGCGCGCGAGCTCAGCCGCTGACTTGTTGTTCCCGTGCAGGACGAGGCGCTCTGGTGCCACGCCGGCTCGGAGCGCCACGTGCAGCTCGCCGCCGGTCGAGACATCGAGGCACATCCCCTCCTGGTGCGCCAGCTGGGCCATGGCCCGGCAGAGGAAGGCCTTGGTGGCGTAGGCCACGCCGTCACCCCACGCCTCGACCGCCTCGGCGCACCGTGCCCGCAGGTGCTCCTCGTCGTAGACGAACAGGGGCGTGCCGAACTGCTCCGCGAGGTCGACGAGGCGCAGCCCCCCCACCGTGAGCTGGCCGCCGGGCTCCACGGCGGCGGTCATGGGGAGGAGCGCACGCTCGACAGGTCCGGGCACGTGGTCAGGTTAAGGCACCGCCGGTGGCGGCCCGTGCGGGCCGGTTCCGGGCGCCGACTACGATCGGTCCCTGCGTGAGCCCCTGTAGCTCAGCGGATAGAGCACCGGCCTCCGGAGCCGGTGGCGCAGGTTCGAGTCCTGCCAGGGGCGCCGACCGGCGTGGCGGGAGCACAGCGGCCCACGGCCAACCAATGCTCCATGCGCCGCGTGCCATCCGGGGACGGGCGATGCACTTGGTCCGAGGAGAGCGAGGAGAGCCGAGTGCCGAGCGATCCGGGGTCCGAAGGCCACCACGAGCACGACGGTGGCAGCTTCGAAGGCGAGTTGGGCGAGAAGTTCTGGGACGAGCGCTACCGCTCGAGCGACGCCCTGTGGAGTGACGAGGCCAACCCCCAGCTCGTCGCCGAGGTCACCGGGATGGCGCCCGGCGCCGCCCTCGACGTCGGATGCGGCGAAGGTGCCGACGCCATTTGGCTGGCCCGGCAGGGATGGCGGGTCACCGCCATCGACATCTCCGGCGTGGCGCTCGAGCGGGCCGCTGCGGCCGCGCGACGCGCCGGTACCGAGGTCGCCGATCGCATCACCTGGGAGCGGTGCGATCTCGGCGAGCGCACGCCGGGGGGTCCGTTCGATCTCGTCTCCGCCCAGTTCATGCACCTCCCCGAACCCGAGCGCGCCCGGCTCCACACCGCGCTGGCCGCGGCGGTGGCGCCGGGCGGGGCACTGCTGATCGTCGGTCACGACTTCTCGGACCTGGCGACGGGCCTGCGGCGGCCCTTGTGGCCCGGGCACTTCCCGGGCGCTGCCGAGGTTGGAGCAGACCTTGCGCCCGAGGAGTGGGACGTCGTCGTCGCCGAGTCGCGGGCGCGCCCAGCGATGGGCCCCGACGGGGAGCAGGTGACCGTCCACGATGCGGTGCTGCGCGCCGAGCGGCGAAGCTGAGGGCAGCGGCTCAGCGGTCGAGCTGGCGCAGTCGGCCGGCCAGGAACTCGCGCTCCGCGCCGTTCTCGGTCAGCATCAGCGCCTCGTCGTAGAAGAGACGGGCCTCGGCGGTCCGGCCGAGTCGTCGGAGAAAATCGGCACGCGCTGCTGCCAGGTACGGGTAGCACGCGAGCCGAGGTTCTTCGGCCAGGGGACCGAGGGCCTCGAGCCCCGCCGCCGGCCCGTCGGCAAGGCCGACGGCGACCGCCCGGTTGAGTGCGACCACCGGCGAGGGCCATGAGACCAGTAACAGGTCGTAGAGCGAGACGATCTGCGCCCAGTCGGTCTCCTTGAATGTCGGCGCCTCGGCGTGCACGGCGGCGATCGCCGCCATGAGGGCGAAGCGGCCGGGAGGGCGCGGCCCGAGCGCCTCGTGCACGAGTGCGACCCCTTCGGCGATGGCGTCACGATCCCACTGGCTCCGGTCCTGGTCCTCGAGCAGGACGAGCGTGCCGTCCTCCGTCGAGCGCGTGGACCGGCGGATGTCGGTGAGCACGAACAGTGCCAGGAGGCCGGCCACTTGCGGGTCGTCGGGCAGGAGTTGCCGCAACATCCTCGCCAGGTCACTGGCGCGCTCGATCAGGTCGGATCGGACGAGGTCACTCCCCGACGGCGCAGTGTGACCGGTCGTGAAGACGAGGTGCACGACGCCGAGGACGGCGTCGACGCGCGCCATGCGTTCGCTGACCGGCGGGGTGCGGTAGGCGATGTGCGCCTGGGCGATCTTCTTCTTGGCCCGTGTAATGCGCGCCGCCATGGTGGACTCGCTCACGAGGAAGCCCCTGGCGACCTCAGCGGTCGTGAGCCCGCAGACGAGGCGGAGGGTGAGCGCGACCTGCGCGGGGCGTGAGAGGGCCGGATGGCAGCAGGTGAAGATGAGCCTGAGGCGGTCGTCGCGCACGCCCTCGTGACCCTGCACCGAGGGCTCGGTGTCGGACCACCGCTCAACGAGTAGGGGCAATGAGCGGTGCAGGGCCTGGCGCCGTCGGCCGAGGTCGATGGCGCGGCGACGCGCGACCGTCGTCAGCCAGGCTCCGGGGCGATCCGGGATGCCGGAGTGGGACCACGAGGTGAGGGCCGTCGCGTATGCGTGCTGGACGCACTCTTCGGCCTCGTCGATGTCGGCGGTGATGCGCACCGTCGCGGCGAGCACGAAGGCCCACTCACGACGGTGCGCGTCGTCCACCGCGGCGCTGACCGCCGCATCGACGGCCACGGGCTGGCTCAGTCGAGGGTCCTGATGGGGCGGACCTCGACGCCGCCGAAGGGGGCGGGGACAGCCTTGGCGATGGCGAGGGCCTCATCGAGGTCGGCCGCTTCGATGAGGTAGTAGCCGGCGAGGGCCTCTTTGGTCTCGGCGAACGGCCCGTCGGTGACGGTGGCGTCGCCCGACATATCCGTCCGGATCGAGGTCGCGGCCGCGGTCGGCTGCAGTGCGTTGCCGCCCCGGAGCGACGAGGCGTGCTTGGCACCGAACTCCTGGTGCTTCGCATACATCTCCCCGAACAGCTCGGGGCCACCGTTCTCCCATTCCGCTTCACGCTCGTAGATGAGGACCAGATACTCGCTCATGGTGTGCTCCTTTCGGCCAGGCCCACGCGGGCCTGCACCCCTCACGACGAGCGAGAGCGCCGCCGATCGACAGTCGGCACGAGAATTCTCCCCCGCGAGCGCCGAGTGGAGCGCATTCGCCCATGCTCGCACCCCGAGCGACCGCGTGCACCGGTCGGGCCCTCGCGCCCCGGCGACGGAGTGGGCTCGTCCCAGCACGCAGGATGACCCGGCACATCGGTGCCGAGCATCCATCGAGCCGAGGGCTCCTCGCCGACCGCCGCCCAGTTGACGGCCACCGCCAGGGCGGCGCTCGCGCTGGTCCGCACCGGAGGTCGCCCCAGCTCGCAGCTGGGCGAGCCGGGCCACGGGCACCACGAGCGCCACCGAGACTGGCCGGGGCGGGAAGCCCCGGCTAGTTCACCAGCTCCACCGGCAGCATCGGGTCCAGGTTTTCATGCTCGGGGCACGCCATGAGTCGCGCCTCCTCAACGTTCGCCCACCGCCGGCGGTACGTCGGGATCAGGTGAGGCCCGACCAGTCGATGTCGAGCACCGACGGCCGCTCGCCGCTGATGACGGCCGAGAACTCCGTACCCGCTCGCAGCAGCGCCAACTTGGCCATGGGCACCCGAAGGGACGTGGCGAGGGGCCTCGGGGGGTTACCCCGCTCCACCACCACGAGATCCACCTCCAAGATGGGGTCACCGTCGATCGCCCCTTGTTGCTGGCCTACGTAGAGCACCTGAATCGTGACGGCGATGCGTTCGTCGCTCATCACGGCCGCACCGCCAGGCGCCGCCCGGGCGCGTCGGCGCCGAAGGCGGAGAAGCCCCCCAACTGCGCGCGCACCCTCATTCCCGACCGGCTCCCATCGACACCGAGCCCCTCTCGACTCCTCTCCTCCCACCTTGGGACCCGCGATTCACGAGCGCATGAGTAACCACTACTCATTACTCGTTTCCGCCAGGGATCCGGGTCGGCCACAATGAGAGGGTGGCGGACGGCGGAACTTATGACAGCACCTGGCCAGTGGTCGGGCGCGACGCCGAACTGCGGGCCCTGATCGCCGCACTGGACGACCCCGAATGCGGGGGGGTGGCCTTCATCGGTGCAGCGGGCATCGGCAAGACCCGGCTCGCGTCCCTGACCCTTGAGCTGGCCGCCGAGCGTGGCATGGTGGCCGTGGCCGTGCGGGCGACGAAGAGCGGCGCGGCCCTGCCCTTCGGGGCGCTCGCCCCGCTCTTCGACGAGGTGGGCCTCTCCCCCGAGCTCGAGGCCGGCATCGTCGTGGCGGCGGCCGAGGCCATCGAGCAGCGGCGGGGCGACCGGAGGATGGTCCTCGTGGTCGACGACGCCCAAGAGCTCGACGACGCGTCGACCGCACTGTTGGACCAGCTGGTCGAGCGCAGCGGCGTCTTCTTGGTCTTCACTGTCCGTTCCGGTGGGCGCGAGGCGGCAGCGATCGTCGGGATGTGGAAGGACGAGCACATCGTGCGCATCGAGGTCGGGCCCCTGCCCGAGCGCGACCTGCGCAGCCTGGCGGTCATCGCGGTGGGCGGACCGGTCGACGGCGCCACCCTCCAGGCACTGGTGGCGGCGAGCGGGGGCAACGTGCTGTTCCTGCGAGAGCTGGTCCAAAGTGCCCAGGAGAGCGGCGCTCTCGCCTCGGAGCTCGGCCTCTGGCGTCTGAAGGGCTCGCTCGCCCACTCGCCTCGGCTACGAGACCTCATCGAACAGCGGCTCACCGGGCTGAGTGACGACGAGCGCGAAGCCCTCGAGCTGGTCGCCCTCGCCGACCCCATCCCCTTGTCCCTACTCGAGCAATTGGTGCCGTTGCGGGCGGTCGAGCGCCTCGAGGGACGCGGCCTGGTCGACGCGCCCGTCGGTGAGAACGGGACCGAGCTGCGGCTCAACCACCCGCTCTACGGGGAGGTCGTGCGTGCGCACCTTCCCTCGATCCGGCGGACCCGGCTCTGCCGGAGCCTGGCCGAGGCGGCGGAGTCCGACGTGGCCCCCACCGGGCGCGACGCGGTGCGCATCGCGGTCTGGCAGCTCGACGGGGGCGGCGCCGGGCGCCTCGAGACCCTGCTCGCCGCCGGACGGACTGCGCTGCGCACCGAGTACTACGAGCTGGCACTGCGGATGGGCCAGGCGGCGTGGGACCAGTCCAGGTCGGTCGAGGCCGCTCTCGTGCTGAGTGACTCGCTCGACTATCTCGGACGGAGCCGTGCCGCCGAAGAGCTGCTCGGCGAGGCTCGGGTGCTCGCAACCAACGACCAGGAGCTGACCGACCTCGCTGTGCGGCGCGCATCGGCGCTGTTCCGCTCCCTCGGAGAGGCAGCGCGGGCGGACCAGGTCCTCGAGGAGACCGCAGCGGCCATCTCCGACCCGAAGTGCCACCGGGAGATCCTGGCGATGCGAGGGGTCAATCTGGTGCTCGCCGGGGACGTTCGACGCTCCATCGCCCTCGACGAGGCGCTGCTGCGCGAACCGGGGGACTCGGCATTCGCCCAGGCCTCGCTCGACCTCGGTGTCGGCCTGGCGATGGCGGGGCGCACCATCGAGGCCGTCACCCACACCCAGACCGCCCTCGCGGCTCGCATGGAGCTGAACGACGAGGGCCAGTACACCGCCCTCGGCATCTACCTGGTCGCCCAGGCCGTCGCCCACCTCCACGCCGGCAACCTGGCCGAGGCCGCCGGGATCGCCGACGCCGGCTACCAGTTCTCGGTGGAGCGGGCGAACATCGACGGCCAAGCCTGGTTCGCCTCCATCCTGGCGCTGATCCGGCTGATCGAGGGGCGGCCGGCGACCGCCGGCAACTTGTTCCGAGAGGCAGCGACACTCTTCGGCACGCTGAACCACCCCGGCCGACGCTGGGGGCTTGGCGGCATCGCACTCGCCACCGCACATCTGGGCGAGCGCGGCGGGGAGGCGGCGCTCGCCGAGCTCGACGCCATGGGCCCGACCGCTGTCCACATGCAGGACATCGGCATCATGCGCGGGCGGGCCTGGACGGCGGCCGTCCGGGGCGAAGTGACCCTGGCGCGCACCATCTTGTGGGAGGCCGTCGAGTTGGCCGAGTCCTGGGGGCAGCACGCAGCCACCGCCGAAGCGCTCCACGACCTCGTCCGCCTCGGCGAGCCGACCCCGGCGACCGAGCGCCTCCAAGAGCTCGAGAGCATCGTCGACGGACCCTTCATGGAGGCACGGCTCCTTTTCGCCCTCGCAGCGCGCGGCGCGGACCTCGAGTTGGCGGAGCAGGCGACCACCGCCTTCGAGGACATCGGGGCGCTGCTGTTCGCCGCCGAGTCAGCATCCCTCGAGCGCCGCCTCGCCACAGAGGCGGGACTCATGCGACGCGCCGCCGCCGCCGCCGTGCGTGCCGATGCGCTGCTCGCATCCTGCGAAGGCGCCCGCACGCCCGGCCTCAGCGCACCCGAGAGCACCGCAGCGCTCTCAGGCCGCGAGCGCGAGGTGGCCATGCTGGCCGCCCAGGACCTCACCAGCAAGGAGATCGCCGAGCGCCTCTTCGTCTCGGTGCGCACGGTGGACAACCACCTCCAGCGCGCCTACATGAAGCTCGGCGTCACCGGGCGCAGCGAGCTGGCCGAGCGCCTCGACATCCGCTTGCCCGACTGAATCGACTCCAGCGCGCGGAGCGAGGCCTTGGCCAGCGAATCGGTCAGGGCCGTGCCGAGCAGGGTGGTGACCTCGGCGTCGTTCTTTCCCTCGCGGATCCCGACGGTGGTGGCGATCGGATACGGGGCGGCACCAGACGACGGCCACGCCGACGGCGCCGACGGCGCCGGCGGCCAGTCGTCGGCCGTGCCCGCCGCGGTCGGAGCGTGAGCGCAGCAGGTGTCGATCCTTTGCGACAGGGCACGCACCCGCGGGCCACCGCCACGCTGCGCCCTCGAGTCCAGCCGGGCATGAGTAGCCGCTACTCATTTCGAGTCCCGCGCGGCCGACCGAGCGCAGCGTCGCGGCGGGTGTGTCCGACGCGCCGTCCTGTACGGTGCGCAACGGGCCCCTTCGGGTAGACCCGACACCGTCCCCCGAGACGAGGAGCACCAATGAGCGACGTAGTCGACATCTCGAGCACGCCGGCGTGGGCGGCGCTCGAGGCGCACCACCGGGCGATGGGCGCCACCAGCTTGCGCCAGCTCTTCGACGAGGACCCCGGGCGCGCCAGCAGGATGTCGGCCGGGGCGGCGGAGCTGGTGCTCGACTACTCCAAGCACCTCGCCACCGACGAGACCCTCACCCTGCTGGTCGAGCTGGCACGCGCCGCCGGCGTGGCGGAGCGCCGCGACGCCATGTTCGAGGGCCGGCACATCAACACCACCGAGAACCGGGCGGTGCTGCACATCGCGCTCCGCCTCCCACGAGACGCCACCTTGGTCGTCGACGGCCAGGACGTCGTCGCCGACGTGCACCGGGTGCTCGACCGGATGGGCCAGCTCGCAGACGAGATCCGCTCGGGCACGTGGAGGGGGGCCACCGGGGAACGCATCCGCGCCGTGGTCAACATCGGCATCGGTGGCTCGGACCTCGGCCCCGCCATGGCCTACGAAGCGCTCCTCGACTATGCCGACCCGGACATCAGGTGCCGCTTCGTCTCGAACATCGACCCCGTCGACCTCTGGAACAAGACCCATGACCTCGACCCAGCCACCACGCTGTTCGTGGTGAGCTCGAAGACCTTCACGACGCTCGAGACCCTCACGAACGCCACCGCCGCACGTGACTGGCTCCTCGCCGGGCTCGGCGCCGGCAACGAAGCGGTCGCCAAGCACTTCGTCGCGGTCTCCACCAACGAGGCGGGGGTCACTGAGTTCGGCATCGACCCGGCCAACATGCTCGGGTTCTGGGACTGGGTGGGTGGGCGCTACTCGTTCGACTCGGCAATCGGGTTCTCCCTCATGGTGGCCATCGGCCGCGGCGGCTTCGACGAGATGCTGTCGGGCTTCCACGCAGTCGACCAGCACTTCTTGACCGCGCCCCTCGAGCGCAACGTACCCGTGCTCTGCGGGCTACTGAACGTCTGGTACCGGGACTTCCACGGCGCCCAGACCCACGCCGTACTCCCCTATAGCCAGCGCATGGCCCGCTTCCCGGCGTACCTCCAGCAGCTCACCATGGAGTCGAACGGCAAATCGGTCCGGCGCGACGGCACGGCCGTGGGCTACGACACCGGCGAGGTGTTCTGGGGCGAGCCCGGCACCAACGGCCAGCACGCCTTCTACCAGCTGCTACACCAGGGGACGAGCCTCATCCCCGCCGACTTCATCGCCTTTGCCAACTCCACACGCGAGCACGGCGACCAGCACGACCTGCTCGTCGCCAACTGCTTCGCCCAGTCCGCCGTGCTCGCCTTCGGCAAGACGGCCGAGGAGGTCGCCGCCGAAGGGGTGGACCCCGCCGTGGTCCCCCACAAGGTGATGCCGGGGAATCGGCCGAGCACGACCATCCTGGCCCCGGTGCTCACGCCCTCGGTGCTCGGCCAGCTCGTCGCCCTCTACGAGCACACCGTCTTCACCGAGGGTGCGATCTGGGGCATCGACTCGTTCGACCAGTGGGGCGTCGAGCTGGGCAAGCAGATGGCCAAGCAGCTCGCCCCCGCCCTGATCGACGAGGAGGCACCGGACCTGTCCTCCCAGGACGCCTCGACCGCCGAGCTCGTACGGCGCTTCCGGGTGCTGCGGGGCCGGCCGGCCTGACCTATTGGGATCTCGCCCCGAGGTCGAACTGCTCGGGGTCGGGTCCCTGGCGGCGGTCCGAGCCGATGGCGGTGATGGCGTCGATCTCGTCGGCACCGAGCTCGAAGTCGAAGACCGCGATGTTCTCCTCGATGCGCTCGGGCGTCACCGACTTCGGGATCACGATGTTGCCCAACTCGATATGCCAGCGCAGCACCACCTGGGCCGGCGTGCGGCCGTGCTCGGCGGCGATCCGGGTGATGACCCCGTCGCCGAGGATCTCGCCCTGGCCGAGCGGCGACCACGCCTCGGTGGCGATGCCCTCGCCCGTGAGGAAGGAGCGCAGCGGTGCCTGGGGGAAACCGGGGTGCAGCTCCACCTGGTCGAGCACGGGGACCACCTCGGTCTCGGACCGCAGGCGCCGTATCTGCTGCTCGGTGAAGTTAGAGAGCCCGATCGCCCGGACCCGGCCGTCGTGGTACAGCTGCTCGAGGGCGCGCCAGGTCTCCACGTAGTCGTCCTGGACGGGCAGCGGCCAATGGATGAGGTAGAGGTCGACGACGTCGAGCCCCAGCCGCTCGGCGCTGCGCTCGAACGCCGCCAGCGCCCGGCTGAAGCCGTGGTCGGCGTTCCAGAGCTTGGTGGTGACGAACAGCTCGTCGCGGGCGATGCCGCTGTTGGCGATGGCCTTGCCGACGCCTTCCTCGTTGCGGTAGGCGGCCGCGGTGTCAACGAGGCGGTACCCGGCTTCGAGGGCCAAGGTGACCGGCTCATAGACCTCATCGGCGGGGACCTGGAAGACGCCGAAGCCGAGCTGGGGCATCTCCACGCCGTTGCTCAGAGTGATCATCGGGGGTTGTGCCATGGCGGTTCCTTTCTCGAAAACGACCGTCGTCGCTCTACCCCTCCGCCGGGTTGCCTAGACCCGGCTCGCGCGGCGATGGCGCCCGAGCTCGCTCAACGAGTGGTCAGGCCGCCATCGACGGCGAGTGCGGCGCCGGTCACCCCGCTCGACGACTCGCCGCACAGCCAGGCGATGAGGGCCGCCGGCTCGGTCGGCTCGAGCAGGCGGCCGAGCAGCTGCTGGGCGGCGAAGTCTTCGGGGCTCGCCAGCCCGTAGATGCGTGCCGACTCGTCGAGGAGGGTGGTGCGCGTCGAGCCGGGGCACACCGAGTTGGCGGTGATGCCGGTGCCGTCGAGGTCGGCGGCCAAGCCCTTCACCAAGCCGATGACCGCGTGCTTCGACGCGCTGTAGGCGGCGAGCCTCGGCAACCCGAGCGTGCCTGCCGCAGAGGCGACGGCCACGAATCGCCCCTGGCGCGGCTCGGGCGCGGCCAGTAGGGGGGGGATCACCGCCTGGGCGAGGTGCCGGACGCCGCCGACGTTGACCTCCATGAGGGCGGCGTAGGCGGCGTCGTGCTGTTCCCAGAGCGCGCTGCCCCCATTGATAACCCCCGCGCAGGCGACGCCGGCATCGATGCGGCCGAACCGCTCGAGGGCGACGGCGACGGCGTGCTCCAGGTCGCCGCGCTCTCGGACGTCGCCACGCAGCGCCACCACCGCGTCCGTGTGGCGTCCGAGCGACTCGAGGTCTTCCACCGTGGCCAGGGGATAGGAAAGTGCCGGGTCATTGGCGCACGCGTCGACGGCCACCACCTTCCAGCCCTCTGCCACCAGGAGGTGGACTGTGGCTGCCCCGATGCCACGGGCCGCCCCGGTCACAACCGCCACCCGGCTCATCGCGTGGCCAGCCGTCGAACCGGGCCCCACCACTGCTCGACGGCCCGGCACAGGTCGGCCACCATGGCGGCGAGCAGGCGCCGGCCCTCCTCGGCTGTCGCTCCCGTCGGATCGCCGAGCACGCCGTTCTGCGACACCGCACGCACACCCTCAGATCGCAGCTGTCCCATGATCGAGGTGATGGGCTCGGTCGAGCCGCGCTCGGCGCGCTCGGCGCGCACCAGCTCCGGGGCGATGGCGAGCAGGATGGAGGTCTCGGCACGCCCGGCGTGCGCGTCGGTCCCGGGCATCGTGGGCGACCAGATACAGACCTCGTCACCCTCGTACTCGGCCACCTCGCGGGCCCGGGCGAGGGCGGCCGCGTTGCCGCCGTGCCCAGAGACCACCACGACCCCGGCGAACGACGAGCGTGCCGAGCGGATGAGCTCGGTCAAGACGGCGGCGAGGACCGGGGTGCCCATTGAGAGCGTGCCGGCGAAGTGGGCGTGCTCACCGCTCGAGCCGTAGGCAATGGGCGGGGCGACGGTCACATCCGAGCGGGCCTCGGCGAGCGCGTCTGCCATCGATTGCGCCATCCGGGTGTCGGTGTCGAGGGGGAGGTGGGGGCCGTGCTGCTCGACCGAGCCGACGGGGAGGACCACGAGCTTGGTGCGTCCCCAGCCGTCCACCTGTGGCCAGGCGAGCCGCTCGAGGCGCGCGGTGGGCTGGTCGGCGACCATCAGGCGCACCACCGGACCTCGCTGGCCGCCACGGCGCCGGCCGAGCCTGGGTTCATCCCTTGCGCCCGAGCCGGACCTGGACCGCACGCGAGTGATCGGTCCGCACCGAGGGCAGTGGGGCGTGCGCACCGAGGGCGGCCAGGGCCGTCTCGCCGTGGCCGAGCACGCATTCGGGATCGGGCCCGTCGAGGGGGAGGCCGGTGAAGAACTTGGCCGCCATGCAGCCACCCTGGCACGCGTCAAACGAGCCGCACGATGCGCAGGCCCCCGCACTCTGCGGCGAGCGGAGCTCCTCGAAGAGGGGGCTGTGGGCCCACACCTCGGCGAAGCCGCCCCGGTCGCGCACGCTGCCGGCGAGGAACTCGTCGTGGATGACGAAGGGGCAGGCGTAGACGTCACCTACGGGATCGATCAGGCAGACCACCCGACCCGCACCGCAGAGGTTGAGCCCCTCGAGCGGGTCCCCGAGGGCGGACAGGTGGAAGAAGGAGTCCCCGGTCAAGACGTCGGGCCGGTCGATGAGCCAGTGGTAGAGGTCGCGCTGCTGGGCGGCGGTCGGATGGAGCTGCTCCCAGGTGTCCGCACCGCGTCCCGATGGGCGAAGCCGGGTCAGTCGCAGCTGGGCGCCGTAGTGCTCGGCGAGCCCGGCCAGCGCATCGAGCTGGGGCACGTTCTGGCGCGTCATCACGACGGAGATCTTGAACTGCCCGAACCCGGCGGCAGCGAGGTTGTCCATGGCGCGCCGCGCCGCCGCAAAGGAGCCCTCCCCGCGCACTGCGTCGTTGGTCGGCGCATCGGCACCGTCGACGCTGATCTGGATGTCGACGTAGTCCATGGCGGCGAGCTGCTGGGCGCGCGGTGCGCTGATGCGCGTGCCGTTGGTCGAGAACTTGACGCCGACCTTGCGCCCGACGGCGTAGGAGAGCAGGTCGAAGAAGTCGGCGCGCACCATGGGCTCGCCGCCGCCGACGTTCACGTAGAACACCTGGAGGGCGGCCATCTCGTCGATCACGCCCATCGCCTCGGCGGTCGTGAGCTCGTTCGGGTCACGGCGCCCCGATGAGCTGAGGCAGTGCACGCACGCCAGGTTGCAGGCGTAGGTCAGCTCCCAGGTGAGGCAGATCGGGGCGGCGAGGCCCTGCTTGAACCGGTCCTTCAGGACGAGCGGCTGGGTCGGGACGTCAACGGACATCGATCACCTCGGATCGGCAGAGTCGGGCGAGGGTGGCGCGGTAGCGCTGTGCCTCGCCCGGTGGGGCGATGGCGTCGATGGCGTCGGCGGCCGAGCCGTACTGCTCGAGCGAGCGGACCAGCTCGACCAAGGCACGGGACTTCAAAAAGACCAGGCGGCGGTTCCCGTAGTGGTAGGCGAGGGCCCCGAAGGCCTCGTCGCGCAGCGCCACCTGCGGGTGGAGCCGCCAGGCCAGCGCGGCGTCGAACAGTGCCCTCTCGGCCACCGGAGCGGCGTTGGTCATGCGCTCAGTAGACGCCGCACATGCCGTCGATGGAGACCTCTTCGACCAGCAGGTCATCGACCTCGAGCGAGCCACCACCCTCCTCGGCTGCGGCGGCGTCCGCTTCCAGCTGCACCGTTTCGTCCTCGGGCACCGGCCCTCCCCTTCCTCGTGGCGAGCGCCCACTGCGCTCGCTGCCCCCCGTCGCCGGGTCAGCCCGCTCAGTCTCGCGCATGTGCCCGGTGCCGACGTGGGCCGAGCGCGCCGTGTGGCGGGGAGGCCTGGCAGGATGCGGGGGTGCAGCGAGCCGGGGAACCCGAGGCAGCCCTGCCGGGAGTGGCCCCCGCACCCGTCGCCCCCGCCCCCGTCGGCATGACCCTGGCCCTCGACGCGGTCACCGTGGCGATCGAGGGCGGATCCGCGCTCCTGGGAGGGATGCCGCGCCGGCTGCTGCGCCTCAGTCCCCGTGGCGCCGGGCTCGTGAGCGAGTGGGCCGCCGGGGGGTCGATCGGCTTGGACCCTGCCGAGCGCCGCTTCGCCCGACGGCTGCTCGATGCCGGACTCGCCCATCCCGTCGGGTTCGCGCCCGGTGACGCTGCCGCCGTCGCCGACCAGGTGAGCGTGGTCGTCCCGACGCGTGACCGCCCCCGGGAGGTGGCCCGCCTCCTCGGCTCCCTCGGGGGTCTCCGGGTCATCGTGGCCGATGACGGGTCACTCGACGGGCGCACCTGCGCGGTCGCGTCGCACTTCGGCGCCACCTACCTGCGGAGCGATGTGGCACGGGGCCCGGCGGCCGCCCGGAACCTCGGGCTCGGGGCCGTCACCACGCCGCTTGTGGCCTTCGTCGACTCGGACTGCGTGCCGCGTCCGGGCTGGCTCGATGAGCTCGTCGCGCACTTCGCCGACCCGTGCGTGGCCGCATGCGCCCCGCGTGTGGCCCCGCTCGGGGACGCCCGAGCGTGGTGGGCCCGCTACGACCGGGCGCGCTCCCCCCTCGACCTCGGCACCGGGGCGGCCACCGTGCGACCAGGGTCGAGGGTCAGTTTCGTGCCGAGCGCGGCCCTCGTCGTTCGCCGGTCCGCGCTCGAAGACGGCTGCTTCGACGAGCGACTCCTGGCCGCCGAGGACGTCGACCTCGTCTGGCGCCTCGCCGAGGCGGGATGGACCATCCGCTACGAGCCACGCGCCGAAGTCGGCCACGACCAGCGGCCCGGACCCGTCGCCATGCTCCGCCAACGCTCGTCCTACGGCGCCACGGCCGGCCCACTCGGTCGGCGCCACCCCACCGAGATCGCACCGGTCGCGGCCGCGCCAATGACGCTCGTCGCCGGGGCGCTCCTGGCCGGCCGACGCCCGTGGCTGGCGCTCGGCGTCGCCGCCGCGGGCACCGGTGTCGCTGCGGCGCGCCTCAGCCGGTCGGTTCCCACACCGCTGGCGGTGCGGCTGGCCACCGAGGGCATCACCCGCGGGGCGCTTCCCTTCCTCGCAGGGTGCTTCCGGGCCTACGGGCCACTGCTGGTGGCCGGTGCGGTGGCGAGCAAGCGGCTCAGGGCGCCGGCACTCGTCATCGCCGTCGCACCCGCGCTCGGCGCGTGGGGCGCCTCGGCCCGGGAGCTCGACCCGGCCCGCTACGTCCTCGGCCACGTGGCCGAGGACCTCGCCTACGGCATCGGGGTGTGGCGGGGGGCCCTCGCCGCCCGCACCGCCGCACCCCTCGTGCCTCGACTCATCCGCCGG
>Ga0302157_10000298_pt1 | contig 65682 bp, 50 predicted proteins | sample I_Bog_N3_3_FD_193502 | JGI IMG/M metagenome (GOLD analysis project Ga0302157, IMG submission 193502) | Peat permafrost microbial communities from Stordalen Mire near Abisko, Sweden - I_Bog_N3_3 | ecosystem: Environmental > Terrestrial > Soil > Wetlands > Peat | place: Sweden: Abisko, Stordalen... | reverse complement strand
TGCCGCCATCCAGCGTACGGCAACCCAAGGCGCGAGCCTGCTTGAGCAGCTCGGTTTCGAGTGGGAAATAGACGATCTCGGCCACCCATAACCCGGCGTGCAGAAGTGTCACCGGCAGCGGCGTGCCAGGCAGTTTTGCCATGCCCACCGGGGTGGTATTGACCAAGCCATCAGCCGCCGCAACGGCAACAGGCAGATCCCGCCCGACAATCGCCCGTCCAGGTCCGAAGTGGGCGTTCAGGTTATCAACCAGAGCCTGGGCGCGACTCGGGTCGACTTCAAATATCGCCAGTTGCTCGACCCCTTCGGACAGCAACGCATGTGCGACCGCCGCACCGGCGCCGCCGGCCCCCATCTGTATCACACGGTGACGTGCGGCCTGGGCAAGACCACGGCGAAATCCCTCGGCAAACCCAAGGCAATCAGTGTTGTGGCCGATGCGCTTGCCATCCCTGAACACCACCGTGTTGACCGCGCCAATACCGCGAGCCTCGTCAGAAAGCTCATCGAGCAAGGGGAGGATGGCCTGCTTGCAGGGATAGGTGATATTGAGTCCGGTATAGCCCATCTGTTCAGCGCCCTTGAGCAGTTCGGGCAATGCGTTGACATCCAGCTTCAAGGCATCGAGATCGATCAGCCGATACACATAGCGAATGCCTTGGGCATCACCTTCCTGTTCGTGCATGGCCGGTGTACGCGAGGCTTGGATACCAGCGCCAATCAGGCCGGCCAGTACGGATTTCTTGTTCGGGTTCATGGTGGTCAGGCTTTCAATAAGTGGGCGAAATGTTCAAGGGCGAGGCGGTAGCCGTGGGTACCCATCCCGCAAATCACGCCGACAGCAACGGCCGAGACAAATGAGTGATGGCGGAACTCTTCACGTTTGTACACGTTGGACAGGTGCACTTCGATCACCGGTAACTCTGCAGCGATCAAGGCGTCGCGGATTGCCACGGAAGTATGGGTCCAGGCGGCCGGGTTGATCACGATGCCTCCACAGCGACCTCGGGACTGATGAATCCAGTCGATGAGTTCACCTTCATGATTGGTTTGGCGAAATTCGATTTGCAGACCGTGAGAGGCGGCAGTGCGTTCACACAGATCGGCGACATCAGCCAGTGTTTCGTAGCCGTACGTGGCCGGCTCACGAGTGCCCAGCATGTTCAGGTTCGGGCCATTGAGCACCAGGATTACATGAGTCATTGCAATGACCTCCATTGTTTTTTTCACGCATCGGCAGCGGCAGCCAAGCAGGCGCCGTGAAAATGTACCAAATGGTTAATTTCGTCAACGGGGGGGCACGTCGATGTTGCGCCTGATCAAAAGCCGAAAAGTCAAAGAGAGGGCGCACGTTGGCCGCAAAGCGTTACGGGCAGGGAGGTTCGGCTCTGGTGCCGGGTCTGGGAGAGCCGTTTGAGTCAGAGAAAACCTGTGCGGTTATCGCCCATTTCCGGACAGTAGCGCCGGTTTTGCCCCAGGCACGTTAACGCTTTATCGCTATGCAGCCGAGGGGGGCACGTTTTCCGTGGGGGTCTGGCCCCCGGACAATATCCTCTCCAGATACTGCGACGGCGTGCTGCCCAGCAAACTGCGGAACATATAGATAAACGCACTCGAACTTCGATAGCCCAGGCCCTGGGCAACGTCGCTGATCGACATCCCCTCGACCAATCGACACATCGCCTCGTCGACCCGCACCTGCAAGCGCCAGTGGTGAAAGGTCACGCCGGTTTCTTCTTTCATCCGCCGCGCCAGTGTGCGTGAACTGGCGCCGATGCGTTCGCCCCATTCTTCCAGGGTGTCGTTGTTGTCCGGGCTTTGCAGGATCGCATCGCAGACCCGACGCAGCCGACGATCCAGCGGCATCGGCAGGTTGTTGTTTTGCCGCGAAGCCTGGGCCAGCAGGTGGATCAGCAATCCCGAGGCCTGCTGTCGTGGCTGCTCGCCCAGGGTCGGCTGGTCATTGAGCATCAGGATCAGTTCGCGCATCAGCGGCGTCACCGTCAGCACGCAGCATTCATCCCAGTGCCACGGCACGGCGCGCTGGTCGAGATAGACGGAGCGCATCGAGATATCCCCGACCATCCGTACTTCATGGGTCACGCCGGCCGGTATCCACAAGGCGCGCATGGGCGCCAGGGTCCAGGCACCGGTTTCGGTGGAGACGCGCATCAAGCCGCGCGGCGAATACATCAGTTGAATGCGCTCATGGCAGTGGGGCTGCTGCCGGGCGCCCGAGGCGTAGTCATAGGCCCTGACGACCAACGGCGCGGCGTCGTCAGCGAATTCCTTGTGCGGGGTCATGGCTGCTTTTTGGGCGGGATGGTCGTGAGCGGCAGAAAAGCGCCAATTCTGTCCTTTCATCGATACAAGTTGTCCTGAAGCCAAGTAAACAGACTGGCAAAATTAATGCAAATGAATCGCATTTTCAAGCACTGGAGCCAATGATTCTCATGAGCAGAAGTAAGATTGAACGCTTTGTGTCCGCGCCGTTGAGCCCGTACCGGTATAGCCGTTCTCTGACGTGTAACCCGCTTTTGCTCGTGCCCCTGGTACTGGTCGCCACCTGCGCGCAGGCCCAGTCTGCTCCAGAGACCGTATTGCCGCAAACGCGGATCGTCGGTGACCAGACTCTACAGGATGCGGCGGCGACCGAAGGTTCAGACAGCTACAAACCTTCCCTGGTGACCGTCGGCAAGGTGCCGGTGGCCCCCAAGGACCTGCCGGCCTCGGTCTCGGTGATCACCCGCCAACGCATGGACGACCAGGCCATGACCAGCGTCGATGACGCCTTGCGCAATACCCCGGGGATCACTGCGGTGACCTATGGCGATGGCACCAGTTATTTCCAGTCCCGCGGTTACCCGGCCGAGGTGCAGTTCGATGGCTTGCCCGCCAATAGCGGGCTGCAGTACCTGCCGCAGTTCGACCTGGCGCTGTACGACCGGGTCGAGGTCCTGCGCGGGCCGGCCGGGCTGCTGCAAGGTTTCGGCAACCCGGGCGGTACGGTCAACCTGGTGCGCAAGAGCCCTCAGGATGTCTTCGGGCTGACCGGCGCGGTCTCGGCTGGCTCCTGGAACACCTACCGCACCGAATGGGATGTCACCGGCCCGCTGACGGACAGTGGCAATATCAAGGGGCGCCTGGGTTTCAGCGGCCAGAACGGCAAGAGCTTCGAAGATGCGGGGCAGAATGGGCAGGGCCTGATCTATGGCTCGCTGGCCTTTGACCTGGATGCGGACACCCAACTGACGGTCGGTGCCGCGCACCAGCAAATCGCCCTGAATGGCGTGGACTACGGCCTGTCGACCTTCACCGACGGCAGCTTCATCAATGGCAAGCGCTCGGGTTTCTACGGCTCCGACTGGAGCTACGCCGACACCAACATGACCGAGGTCTATGCCGATCTGCTGCACCACTTCGGCAACGATTGGCAGAGCCGCACGGCGATCAACTACCGCACTTCGGCCGTGGGCGCCAAGTATGGTTACGTCGCAGGTCCGGTCAATCCGGATCGCACGGACGACTATTGGTTGCAGCGCCAGCAGGACAATTACCGCTGGATCGGCGTCGACTCCTATATCAACGGACCTTTCCAGTTGTTCGGGCGCACCCATGAGCTGATGCTCGGGGTCAACTACGCCGAGAGCCACCAGCGCAGCCTGTCGGGCGGCACCGATGGTGGCACGGTCAATATCGACAGCATCAATGTCGCCAACCCCTATATCCCCTACGACTCCGGCACTACCTCCAATACCTCGCAATATGGCGTGTACGGACAGGTCACCTTCAAACCCACGGATGCGCTGTCGCTGATCCTCGGCGGTCGCCAGAATCATTACGAAAGCTCGCGCCAGGACTTCCTGCCGTCGACCCAACCCACGGTCAACGACCCCGAGCAGAACAAGTTCACACCCTATGCCGGTGTCGTCTACGGCCTGAACGCCTGGCTGTCGGCCTATGCCAGTTACTCGGACATCTTCACCCCTTCCCAGGCCTTCCAGACCACCGCCAGCGGTGATGTGCTCAAGCCGCGTACCGGCAATCAATCCGAAGTCGGCCTCAAGGGTGACTTCCTCGACGGTCGGCTCGGCGCCTCGGTGGCGGTGTTCCAGATCGATGACCAGAACCGTCCGATCGCCGATGACGCCAACCCCGGTCACTGGCTGGCCCAGGGCAAGGCCCGCAGCAGCGGCTTCGAAGCGGAAGTCACCGGCAAGGTGCTGCCGAACTGGGATGTGCAGGCCGGTTACACCTATCTGCAGACCAAGCTGCTGGGGGCGGCGGCGGGCGATGGCAATGGCACGGTCCAGGATCCGGAAGAGCCCAAGCACCTGATCAAGCTCTGGAACACCTATCACTTCGAGGGTGACACCCTGAACAACTGGCGGGTCGGCGGCGGCGTCCGTGCCCAGAGCCGCACCACCCGCAACGAGGTCAGCTACCAGGGCGGTTATGCGGTGGTGGACGGGCTGATCGGTTACAAGGTCAACAGCCATCTCGACCTGGCCCTGAACATGAACAACGTGCTCGACCGTACCTACTATGCGCGGGTGCCTTCCAGCTACTACGGGTTGTATGGCGAGCCGCGCAATACGACGTTGACCTTGCGGGTGAAGTACTGATCCCCCATGACTTCGACTAAAAAAACCAACCACCACACGGCTGGCCAGGATTCCTGGCCAGGGGACTCCACCACACCGTTCGCCTTGTTGCTGAGCATGCTCCAGGGCGCGCGCGGGCTGCTTCTGCTTGCCGCCGCCGCCAGTCTGGTCAGCGGCTTTGGCAGTGCCGCGATGGTCGCATTGATCAATCAGGCGCTGTCCGCGCAGGGCGATGAACTGGGCGCGCTGGGCCTGCGTTTCATGTTGCTCGGGGTCGCGGTGCTGCTGTTGCGCCTGCTCTCGCAGACCCTGTTCATGTACCTCGGGCAGCGGGCCAAGGCCAGCGTGCGCCTGCGCACCATCCGCCACATTGCCAATGCGTCCTACGCGCACCTCGAGCGTTTCGGTGGCGGGCGTCCGTTGGCGATCCTGACCGGCGACCTGGATACGCTGGTGGTGCTGTTCATCAACCTGCCGACCATCATGATGCAGAGCACGGTGATCATCGGTTGCCTGGCTTACCTGGGCTGGCTGTCCTGGCAGATCCTGCTGTTCGCGCTGCTGGCCATCGGTATCGGCGCGGTGGGTTTCCTGCTGGTCAACAGCCGGGCGCTGGAGCATCTGCGCGGTTCCCGCCAGCGCGAGGACGACCTGATCCAGCAGTTTCGCGCACTTTTCGACGGGGCCAAGGAACTCAAGCTGCATCGCTCCCGGCGTGAGGCCTTTATCGACGACACCCTGGCGCCGCATATCGAATCGGTACGGGTGCAGCGCACCTTGGGTTATGTGCTGTTCAGCGCGGCGTCGAGCTGGGGCAACCTGGTGCTGTTCGCCTTTGTCGGCCTGACACTGTTCGTGCTGGCGCGCAGCTACGGTGTCGACCACCAGGTGATGTCCGGTTACGCCATGATCTTCCTCTACATGATCCTGCCGATCGAGGGCCTGCTGGCGGCGTTGCCGACCCTGGGCTCGGCGCGCATTGCCCTGGAACGGATTGCCCGCCTGGAGACGCAGTTGCCCGCCGAGATCATGGGCGAACAGGGCGCTGACACGGGCTTTCAACGCATCGAGTTGCGGGCCCTGACGCACCGCTACTTTCGCGAAAAGGAAAACAGCTATTTCATGCTCGGCCCCGTCGACCTGGTGTTTACACCGGGCGAAATCACTTACCTGATCGGTGGCAATGGCAGCGGCAAGACCACCCTGGCCAAACTGTTGGTGGGCTTGTACGAAGGTGAGAGCGGCAGCGTGCTGCTGGACGGCCAGCCCGTCGAAGCGGTGACCCGTGATGCTTATCGCCAGCGCTTTTCCACGGTGTTCAGCGACTTCTTCCTGTTCGACACCTTGCTGGGCGTGATGCCCGCGCATCTGGAACCACAGGCCCGGAGCCTGTTGAAGGCGCTGCAACTGGAACACAAGGTGAGTATCGAGAGCGGCGCCTTTACCACCCTCAATCTGTCGCAAGGGCAACGCAAGCGCCTGGCCTTGCTGGTCGCACTGCTCGAAGACCGGGCCTTCTACGTCTTCGACGAGTGGGCGGCGGATCAGGACCCGGCCTTCAAGGAAGTGTTCTACAGAAGCCTGCTGCCCGACCTGAAGGCGCGTGGCAAGGCGGTGTTGGTGATCACCCACGATGATCGTTATTTCGCCCTGGCCGACCGGCGCATCAAGTTGGAGATGGGCCAGATCGTGGCAGAGCTGTCCGACAGCGTCAGCGTAGAGGAGCTATCCGTTCGATGAACATGATTGAGCCGTGTCCCACCGTCGGCGCCGTTGCGTTGCCTGACGGCCAGGACCTGTTTCGCCTTGACGGCGCCAGTGTGAAGATCGGCGCCCGGACCTTGTTGCACCCCATGGATCTGCGTCTCAAGGAAGGGCGTCTCTACGGCCTGATCGGCCACAACGGCTCGGGCAAGTCGACCCTGCTCAAGCTGCTGGCCCGCCAACAGTTGGCCACGGCCGGCTCGCTGAAGTTAGGCAACGAGCCCCTGCATGACTGGTCGTCGCGGGCCTTTGCGCGGCAGATCGCCTATCTGCCGCAACAGCCGCCCGAAGTCGACGGCCTGTTGGTGCGCGAGCTGGTGGCCCTGGGGCGACATCCCTGGCACGGTGCCCTCGGCCGTTTTGGCGCGCAGGACCGCGAGTGGGTCGAGCAGGCAATGCTCGCCACCGATGTACTGCAGTATGCCGAACGCCCGGTGGACAGCCTCTCCGGTGGCGAACGCCAGCGGGCCTGGATTGCCATGCTGGTGGCGCAGAACTGCCGTTGCATGCTGCTTGACGAACCGACCTCGGCCCTGGATATCGGGCACCAGCTCGCGGTGCTCGAACTGGTTCGCAACCTGTGTGAACAGCGTGGCATGGGCGCGGTGATCATCCTGCACGACGTGAACATGGCGGCGCGCTTCTGCGACGAGGTCATCGCCCTGCGTGAGGGCCGTTTGCAGTTGCAGATCAAGGCCGGCGACATGCTCCAGGAGAACCACCTCGAACACGTCTATGGCGTGCCGATGGGCGTGGTGACCGACCCGGCCAGCGGGCGCCTGATAGGTTTTCCACGATGAGTAGGCTGTTCAGTCGCCGGCGCATCCTGCAACTGATGGCCAGTGCGCCGCCGGCATTCTGGATGGCCGCTTCGTGGGCTTCGCCCGCCGCGCCGTCAAGGATTGTTTCCATGAGTTGGGAACTGACCGAAACGCTGCTGGCACTGGGGCACTCGCCCGTCGCCATGTCTCTGCCGGAGTGGTACACGAAAACCATTGTCGAGCCGCCGCTGCCCGAGGGGGTGATCGATATCGGGCTGCTGTACCAGCCCAACTTCGAGGTGCTCCAGCAACTGGCGCCCGACCTGCTGATCCTGACGCCCGGGCACGCCAGCCTGCAACCCTTGTTGGCGCGCCTGGCGCCGACGGTCACGCTCGGGGCTTACATGGGCGCCGAACAGCCTTATCCGGCCTTGCAGGAGGACACGCGGCAGATGGCTCGGGTGCTCGACTGCCCGGAACGCGCGCAGGCCTTGATTACGGCGACCGAGCAGTGCTTCGCGGCGGTGCGCGAGCATCTGTCGGCGCAGCCGGGGCTTGCCACGGCACCGACCTTCGTTGCGGATGCGATCGATGAACATCACTTGCGGGTCTATGGCGCCGGCAGCCTGTTCGATGCGGTGTTGCAGAAAATCGGGGTGAACAATGCGACGCATCCGGTCGACGGCGCGGCGGGGCAGTGGGTGACCAACTCGGCGGGCTCCGCCCTGGTACCGCTGCAGCGCATCGCCCAGGTGCCCGGGGCCAACCTGCTGCTGATGGGGCCGGTGGCCCCGAGTGTACGGGCGGCCTTGCAGCGCAGTCCGGTGTGGCAGGCCATGCCGTGCGTGCGCGAACGGCGAGTGGCGCTGCTGCCAGTGATCGCCCCCTATGGCGGATTGTCCTCCATGCAACGCTTTGCCCGTGCGGTGGAGACGGCGTTGTTTCAAACGGCCCAGCGGGAGCCCGGTATTGTCTAGTTTTCGTCTGTCTTTTGCCCCGCGTGGCGGCCTGTTGCTGGTGGTCGGGCTGTTTGCCCTGGCGGCCGTGTTGGCGCTGTTCCAGGTGAATGCACTGTTGGCGGGCAGCTCCTGGCTGTCCGCGCTATTGGCCCCGGATCGTGATGATGTGCGTCAGGTGCTGGTGCATGAGTCGCTGCTGCCGCGTGTCGCCATGGCACTGCTCTGTGGCGCGGCGCTGGGCCTGGCCGGCACGCTGGTGCAACAGGTGCTGCGCAACCCGTTGGCCGAGCCCATGACCCTGGGGATTTTTCCCGGCGCCTATCTGGCCTTGGCGTTCTACACGCTTTATGTGCCCAGTGGCTTGCCGGGCGGTCGTGAACTGGTGGCTCTGGGCGGTGGCGCCCTGGCAGTGCTGGTGGTGCTGACCCTGGCCTGGCCGCAGAAGCTGTCGCCGATGGCGGTGATCCTCTCGGGCATGGTGGTCAATCTCTACTGCGGAGCGATCAGCCTGGCGATGGCCTTGATTCACTACGACCTGTTGCTGGGGTTGCAGATCTGGGGCGGTGGCTCGCTGGAGCAGGCGGGCTGGCAACCCAGCAGCCATCTGGCCGCCGGGTTGGCGGCCTGCATGCTGACGGTATGGCTGGTGCGGCGACCGCTGGTGCTGCTCGACAGTGGTGAAAGTACCGCGCGCAGCCTGGGGGCGAAGGTCGAGCGGACACGCTTGATCGCCTTGCTGGTGGCGGTCGTATTGACGGCGTTGGTGGTGGCACAGGTCGGCGTGATCGGCTTTCTCGGTCTCGCCGCCCCGGCGTTGGCGCGTCTGCTTGGGGCGCGAACCTTGTACCAGCGACTGGTCGGGTCGACGTGCATCGGCGCGGCCATGTTGTCGGCGACCGACCAGATTGTCCTGGTGTTGTCGAATACGGCGTCGCTCTCGGCCCATCTGATTCCGACCGGCACCGTCACCTCGTTGCTCGGCGTGCCGCTGTTGATCCTGATGCTGCCACGCCTGCGCAACGGTCTTGCCACTCAATGGAAACCGAACTGGCCGAACAGTACGGGTTTCGCGCCTAGCCGCCGTTGGGGGCTGGCCGCGCTGTTGCTCCTCGGTCTGTTCCTGTCCTTCATGGTCTCGCGCAGCCTGGACGGTTGGCGGATTGCCACGGCGGCCCAGGTCAGCGCCTTGCTGTTCTGGCAACTGCCCCATACGGTGATCGCCGCCACTGCTGGCGGCCTGCTCGCGCTGGCCGGCACCTTGCTGCAACGGGCGACCGCCAACCCGATGGCCAGCCCGGATTTGCTCGGGGTCAGTTCGGGAGGGGCCTTGGGTATTGTCGTGGTGGTCTTCGCCATGAGCCAGCCATCGCCGACCGTGCTGTTCGGCGCCTGTCTGGCGGGGTCGCTGGCGGCGCTCGGGGCGCTGCTGTGGTTGGGCCGTGGCGCTTTCAATCCGCAACGCCTGCTGCTGATGGGCGTGGCGGTCAGTGCCTGGTTCCAGGCGATGGTCAGCGCGACCCTGGCCAGCGGCGATCCCCGTGCGGAGCTGATGCTGCAGCTGGTCACCGGCTCGATCTACTACCTTCCCCCGGCACTGGCCTGGGTGAGCGCGGCGGTGATGCTGCTGGGCCTTTGTCTGGCGCCCTTGTTCACGCGCTGGCTTGAAGCGTTCTCATTGGGGGAGGGCTCGGCGGCGAGTGTCGGCGTACCGGTTGCCCGTGCGCGACTGCTGATCCTGTTGTTCGCCGGGGTGCTCACGACCATGGCGACCTTGCTGGTTGGTCCGCTGTCCTTCGTTGGTTTGCTGGCGCCGCATATCGCCCGTTTTGCCGGTGCCCGCCAGCCGTTGCAACAGCTCTGGGTGGCATCGGCGTTCGGCGCCGTGCTGATGGTCGTCTCGGAATGGCTGGGGCGGCAGTGGGTATTTCCCGAGCAGATGCCGGCCGGCTTGGTGGCGACCTTGATTGGTGGGCCTTATCTGGTGCTGTTGATGCTGTATCGGCGCAAGTCCTGAGGCGTCAGGTCAGCGGCTATCTGCTGCGGCGAATCAGCTCCGTCCGGGATTGTGGGGGCGAGGGCCTGTGTAGGCCGCCCGTGGCCTGATCAGGTTCTCGCTACCACGCTGTTCCAGGCCGTGGGCGATCCAGCCGATTGAGCGACCCAGCGCAAAGAGGCCGAACGCGGCGCCGACGGGAAGTTTCAGGTGTCGGCGCAGAGCCACCAGCGCGAAATCGACAGAAGGGCGCTGGCCCACCAGTGTAAACGCCTGGTCAATGATGGCCTGCCACTGAGGGTGGTGCGGCAGGATCCGGGTGAGCAGCGCTGCCGCGCGCACATCCCCATTGGGGTAGAGGTGATGTCCAAAACCGGGAAGATCGTCGCCTCTTGCCAGCCGTTCACGCATCTTTTTGGCGATATCGTCATCGCCAAACTCATCCCACAACGCCTCGCCTCTTGCGGTGGTGGCGCCATGGCGGCCGCCCGTCAACGCGGCAAGGCCACCGATCACACCGGCGCGCAGGCTGGCCCCCGTTGACGCGATACAACGGGCGGTAAAACTCGAGGCGTTCAGCTCATGGTCCGCGCACAGCACCAGCGCCATCCTGATCAGGTCCGCGCCGTCTTCGTCGACGCCCCAGGCCCGGGCGCATTGCTCATGGATCGGCGAGCTGTCCGGTGTCGAGTCCAGCAGGCAGGCCGCCAGCAATCGGACGATGGCGCCGCAACCTTCTGCGCGGCGTTCGGCGGATGTCTGCCAGAGCGCGGTGGTGGCATCGTCGCTGGCGACGGTGAAAAGGGGCAGCAATAGCTCTTCGGCGCGGCGGCCACGATAGTGGGTCATCAGCGCTGGCAGCGTTTGCGCAAGTGCTGGTGCAGGCGCTCCGAACGCCGTTTTCGCATCGCATTGCCAAAGGAGCGCGGCCACCTCTTCCACGGAGGCCGACGCCGCGAGCTCCAGGGCGTTCTCGCCGCGATAGAACAGTTGGCCATCATCGATCAGCGTAATGGCCGATTCGAGTACGGGCAGGCCCCAGTTGAGCGTGGCTTTCGCCAGCTCTTTCGGCTTGCGGCCCCGAGTGCGCTGCTCCGCCAGGCGTTCGACATCCGTGGCGAGATAGCGGCTCTCACGATGACTGTCCCCGGTTTCCGCGTGCAGCAGGCCACGGCTCACGTAGGCATAGAGCGTCTGTCGCGAGACCCCGAGCCGCTGGGCGGCTTCGGCGGAGGAAAGATAGTTCGGCATCAACGCGTCTCCGGCGGTGATTGGTTGATTAATTTAATCAATATTGACGATTAAAAAGGAGCGGCAGATATTTCGCAAATCGAACCCACAGCGGAGCCTCATCATGTTCAACGACGACTCAACTCAGGCGCCAGATTCGACGGCGTCGAGTCCTTTCGCGGGTTATCTGCAGGCGTTCTGGCAGGCGGTCGGCGGGAACCCGGAGCATCTGGCTCATCTTGCCGTGACCGGAAACGGCTCGCTGCCCTGTGCCTTTGCCTACACGGACTTCGCGGCGGCGGCCATCGGTGCGGCAAGCCTGGCCATCGCTGAACTGCTCTCCGTCACTTCGGGCAAGCTGCCGTCCGTCACGGTCGACCGGCGCCTCGCGTCCTTCTGGTTCGGCACTTCGCTTCGCCCGCAAGGCTGGGCGCTGCCTTCTCCATGGGACCCGGTCGCAGGAGATTACCGGGCGGCTGACGGCTGGATCCGGCTGCACACCAACGCCCCTCATCACCGGAACGCAGCGCTGGCGGTGCTCGGTGTGGCTGGCGAGCGGGATACCGTTGCGCGCGCCGTCTCGGGCTGGAGTGCCAGTGCGCTTGAGACGGCCATCGTCGAACGCAATGGCTGCGCGGCGGCCATGCATACCTTGCAGATGTGGGCCGATCATCCCCAGGGACAAGCGGTCCGGGACGAGCCGCTGCTGCACCACGCGCTGAGCGCCAGGGTTGCGAGAGCGGCATGGCCGGTTCCGGCAGACCGGCCGTTACGAGGCGTACGTGTGCTCGATCTCACGCGGGTTCTGGCGGGCCCCGTTGCCACCCGCTTCCTGGCCGGATTTGGCGCCGAGGTGCTGCGCATCGATCCGTACGGCTGGGAGGAGCCGGGTCTGGTGCCGGAAGTTGTCCTGGGCAAGCGCTGCGCGCGCCTCGATCTGCGCAATGCCTTCGACCGCGCTACGTTCGAGCGTCTGCTGGGCGAAGCCGATGTGCTGGTTCACGGTTACCGGCCCGATGCCTTGGCCCGTCTCGGCTTGGGCGTTGAACGCCGTCGCCAGTTGAACCCGGCGCTGGTCGATGTATCGCTCGATGCCTATGGCTGGAGCGGGCCGTGGTGTGAGCGACGCGGCTTCGACAGCCTGGTGCAGATGAGCAGCGGCATTGCCGACGCCGGCATGCGCATGGCACGCAGCGATCGTCCGGTGCCGTTGCCGGGGCAGGGGATCGATCACGGAACCGGCTACCTGATGGCCGCCGCCGTGATCCGCGGATTGACCGAGCGGCTTACGACGGGGGCGGGTTGCGTCGCCCGGGCATCGCTGGCGAGGACGGCGCAGTTGTTGATTGCCCATGCCGGTGTGCAAGAGGGGGGTGTCCCAATGCAACCGGAACACCCGGACGACCTGGCCGCGCAGATCGAGCACACGTCGTGGGGCCCCGCGCAACGCATCATGGCGCCAGCGTCGGTCGACGGGACGCCCATGTATTGGGACCACCCAGCGGGCGAGCTGGGGTCGGTTGACGCAGAGTGGCAGTCGACAGGTAAGCGTTGATATCCGGTCTCTATGGAACCTCGTGGCCCTGTGCCGAGCTCAGAAGTTCGAACCAGTGATCTTTCGTCAGCTTCAGTTGGCAGGCGTCTACCGATTCACGCAGCACCTCGATGCGCCTCGATCCCGAGATCAGCAACGGCCGGCTGGGCAGTGCCAACAACCAGGCCATCAGGACCGTGGTGGCAGACGCTCCCAGTTGCTCTCCTATGTGTGCCAGGGTTTCCCTGACTCGCCTGGCCACAGGGTCTGAATCGGTAAAAATACGCCCGCCACCGAGCGGCGACCAGAGCATGGGGGCGCACTTGAGCTGTTGAGCCTGGTCGAAGGTCCCGTCATAGAGAGGGGCCAGTTGCAGCAGTGAACACTCGACCTGATTGGTCACCAGTGAAAGACCATTGGCGACCATCCGGTCCTGGAGCAGGGAGAACTGGGAGGGGGTAAAGTTCGAGACACCGAAGTTTCTGACTTTCCCCTCCTGGTGCAACGCCTTGAAGGCGCGTGCCACTTCATCCGCATCCATCAACGGATCAGGACGGTGGATCAGCAGCCCATCCAGGTAGTCGGTATGCAGGGCACGCAGTGAGTTCTCGGCCGAGGCGACAATGTGCTCGAAACTGTTGTCATAGGTCTTGAGTCGGTGCTCCGGCCGCCGGGCCGACACCAACTTGATTCCACACTTGCTGACCAGTTGCAGGTGTTCGCGCAAATGCGGTGCGGCGGCGAGCGCTTCACCAAACAAGGCTTCGGACTGGTAGTTGCCGTAGATGTCCGCGTGATCGAAGCTCGTCACCCCGAGTTCGAGCGCGGCTTCAATCAGTTGCTGGCGTTCATGGACCGACAGGGACCATTCGCTCAAACGCCACATGCCAAAGACGATGCGTGAAAACTCCGGCCCTTGGGGGGTGAGGGATACTCGTGATGAGATGTTCATTCATAGGTCCTTGTTCTTTGGGGCACACGGTGAGAACTGCAACTGACAGCTCATCGTTTGGCAGCATGGCGCAGTACCGTGAATGAAATGCCTCGTTGGAGCAAGCGCCGATTTCGCCGTCGAAGGACATGCCCTTGTCGAGGGTTGCAGGGCAGTCCTCGGCGTAGCGTGGTACGGCGATTTGCCTCTCTTGGGTGTCAACGGTCTGTGGTCCCGCCTCGATGACCAATGTATCCGCGGTGTCTCTGTGCCGGCGCTAGAACCAGGTTTCCATTTGCACCCCCAGTTGCCAGACGCCTCCAGACCTGAAGCCCTTCTGGCCGAAATCGTCGGTTGAGCTGAAGTTATCGAGGTTCCTGGACCAGTTCATATAGGTGGCGAACAGGCGCAATTCAGGGCGGGTGAAGAAGTCGCCGGTTTGCAGCTTGAAGGTGGGCGCCAAGGTGAATTTCCAATAGTCGCCGTCGGCTGTATGGCGGCCGGCATAGCCACGTGCATCCAGGTCCATCGTCTGCCAGCTCAGCTCATATTGCATTTCGAAGTTGCGGCTCAGTTCATTGGCCAATCGCACGTTGAGGGTCAAGTAGCGATAGTCGTCGCCGGGGACATAGCGATCCTGGCTATGTTCGGCAATCAGGGTCGGTGCGATACGCCAATCGTCATTCAGGCGAGTATGGCCATAGAGTGCCAGCCGCAACGTCTGAGCCTGCTCAAGCAAGTCGCCATCGGCGCCAATGTTGCTGACCTCCGCTCCCAGTCCTTTGCCGTACAGCAACGCGGCTTTGAAATAGCCTTCACGACCGAAAAAGTCTGGTCGATGGTAGGCGAACAGGCCATGGGAGCCGCTTTCGGCAGGGCTGAACCCCGACGCGTTCAGCCGAGTGCCGCCGGCCGTCAGCCTGGCGTCGTTCTGGCTTGATGCAATGCCATTGAGCATGAGCTGCCAGCGGCCATCATCGAAAAATTGGTTGAGGGTCGCGACATAGCTCCTGATGTCCTTGTTTTCCTCTGTACCGAAATCACCGTAGGAGCGGCTCATCAGGGAGGCATTGATGCGCCAGTCATCGGCAAGGCGTACGTCATAGATCCCGCCACCGGTCCCGGCCAGGAACACAATGCCCCGGTCAAGCCAATGGATATCGTAATTGTCTCGATCAAAGCGCTTGCCGGCCCATAACGTCGCGTCGCGCAGCATGGGCGTGTTCTGGAATGACGCCAGGTGGCTGAGTTCGGCATAGGACTGGCGCACATTGAGCGAGCTTTGCGCCGCGGTCCAATCGTTGGGGGTTTCCACGCCGTCCGCGATCTCGAACAGGTACTTGGCGCGCGTGCCGTTGTCGGCTTGGCTTTGCTTCGAGAATTTCGCCTCTGCGTAGGTATCCACCTCATTGCCGAGCCGCCCAACCGACCCGCCAATCGATCCGGCGGGGGTGATGTTGGGACCGCCCCGACCGGCGCCGCCGCCATCGGTCATCATTCCGGAACGCGCATACGCGCTGAAGGAGAAGCCTTGCGTGACGTCCTGGATCGAATTCACCGAAGAGGCGAGGGTGGAGGTGCGCTGCTCCATGGACTGCTGGCGTGTTTCAATCTGGGCGACTCTCTCGCCCAGAGGCAATTGGACTGCCGTGGGCGCCGAGGCATTGACGGCGAGCTGACTCTTGAGGCGCTCGACCTCCCTGTGCAACTGGACAACATCGGTTTCAGCCGCCGCTGCCCGCTTCTCGGCGGTGGCGGTCCTGGCCTCCAACTGGGCGAGACGTTCCTCGACGGTGAAGGCCGGTTCGGCCAGCAGGTTGGTGGTTGAAAAAAGCAGGGCAAAGATACCCAGAAGCGGCGTATGACGCATGTTAACCCTCTTGTTTTTGTATTGGGGCACTACACACCTTTCAAACGAGTTCCTGCCCTGGTCGAACGGGCATTGCTGCGTGATCGCAAGGGCCCGCTGGAACTACCGGCAGCGCAACTTCTGCCCCGCTTGCTCAACGGGATATCACCGGCAGTTGCACTCAACCCACTTGACAATGAACCCGTCCAGGACGCGTAATGTGTTGCGATGTTAACGTTAACTAAAATAAAAACAAGAGGACTGTTCCATGCCAATTCCAGTGAAACGCGAGTACTGGCTCATCAGTGGTTTGCTGTATTTTTTCTTCTTCTCATGGTCATCCAGCTACTCGCTGTTCTCGATCTGGCTGCATCGAGTCATCGGCCTGGATGGCACGGAAATCGGCTTTGTTTTCGCGGCCAATGCCATTGCGGCGCTGCTGATTCAACCGTTCTATGGCGCGCTCCAGGATCGGCTCGGCCTGTCGAAAAAACTGCTGGTGTGGATCGGCATCCTGCTCTGCGCATCGGCCCCGTTTGCGATTTACGTATATGCCCATCTGCTGGCTCAGAACGTGGTGCTGGGGGCTGTGGTCGGCGCGGCTTTTCTGGCCTTGGCCATGCTCGCGGGCGTGGGCGTGATCGAGTCCTACACGGAGCGATTGTCGCGTCATGCGGACCTTGAATTCGGGACTACCAGAATGTGGGGTTCGCTGGGCTGGGCGAGCGCGACGGGTGTGGTTGGCGTGGTCTTCAACATTGACCCGGACATCGCGTTTTACCTGAGCAGCGCTGCCGGCGTGGCGTTCCTGTTGATCCTCTCCAGGCTGGATTTGAGCCGCTTCAGTCAACCCGGCGTGCAATTCGGTGAAGGGGCAGCGAAGCCCGTGCGCGTGCACGATCTCTGGAAGTTACTGAGACTGCCGCGTTTTTGGGCATTCAGCTTGTACCTGACCGGTGTGTGCGGGATCTACATGATCTACGAACAACAGTTTCCGGTGTATTTCTCCTCTTTCTTCCCAACCCCGGAGGAGGGGACCCGTGCTTATGGCTACCTGAATTCATCGCAGGTGCTGCTTGAGGCGGTATTGATGTTGTTCGCGCCATGGGTGGTCAGCCGTACAGGCGCCAAGTACGGACTGATTCTGGCGGGCAGCATCATGTTCGTCCGGATTCTGGGCTCCGGGCTGGCAACGCAGGCCTGGAGCATCGCCGCCTGCAAGATGTTGCACGCATTGGAAGTGCCCATCCTCCTGGTTTCGGTATTCAAGTACATATCGCTCAATTTCGATTCGCGCCTGTCCGCCTCGATCTACCTGGTGGGATTCCAGTTCGCCCAGCAATTGACCGCGATGCTGCTTTCGCCGCTGGTGGGCTATGGCTACGACCATGTCGGTTTCTCGAGCGTTTACGTGCTGATGGCTGGCCTGGTCGGCGGTTGCCTGCTGCTGTCATGGACCTTGTTGCGCACCGATCCTGCCGGCACCTCTTCTCCCGCCAAGGTTGCCGAACCGCTGGAGCTTCCGGCCATTGTTCAATCCGCCACTCGTTACGAACCCTAGTAAGGATCAAGCCATGCACGCTGCACTGCTGGATGAAGCGCATCACGCCATCGAAAGAACAATACCCGAACGCGGCGATGACTATCGCCTCGGCTATCACCTGTCGCCTCCGGCGGGATGGATGAACGATCCGAACGGGCTGGTCCATTTTCGCGGTGAATACCATGTGTTTTACCAGCATCACCCATACTCTGCGCACTGGGGCCCGATGTACTGGGGGCATGCCAAGAGCAGCGACCTGGTGCATTGGGAGCATTTGCCCATCGCCTTGGCGCCCAGTGATAGCTACGATCGGGACGGGTGTTTTTCAGGGTCGGCGGTGGTCATGGATGACAGGCTTTATCTGATCTACACCGGGCACACCTGGTTGGGTGCTCCGGGTGATGACCAGCACATCCGCCAGGTCCAATGCCTGGCCAGCAGCTCAGATGGCCTCGTGTTCACGAAACACGGGCCAGTGATCGAGACGGCACCGGATCCGGACATCATGCATTTCCGCGACCCCAAGGTCTGGCGGCAAGGCGAGCAATGGTGGATGGCTCTGGGGGCGCGCCAGGGAGACGACCCGCAACTGCTGCTCTATCGCTCCGAAGACCTGCGCCACTGGCAATACCTGGGCTGCGCCCTGAAAGGTGCTCGCGAGTCGGACGGCTACATGTGGGAATGTCCGGACCTGTTCGAGCTCGGGGGATGCGACGTCTTTCTCTATTCGCCGCAAGGTTTGAAACCCAGCGGCTACGATAACTGGAACAAGTTCCAGAACAGCTACCGGCTGGGCCAATTGGATGACCGCGGGCATTTGAGCGAGTGCGGCAAGCTGTACGAGCTCGACCACGGCCACGATTTTTATGCGGCGCAGACACTGCTGGCGCCAGACGGGCGACGTTTGCTTTGGGCGTGGATGGATATGTGGGACAGCCCGATGCCGAGCCAGGCGCAACACTGGTGTGGCGCGCTTTCGTTGCCGCGTGAGTTGAGCCGCGACGGTGAGCGGTTGCGCATGCGTCCGGCCCGAGAGCTGAAGGCGCTACGGCAAGACAGACGAACGCTGCGGATCGGCGTGATCGAATCACGCAGTTGCCCACTCGATGTGCGTGGTGCACTGCTGGAGTTCGAACTCGAACTGGACCTTGCGGGTAGCACCGCCGAGCGCTTTGGCCTGGCGCTGCGCTGCAGTGAAGACCAGCAAGAACGCACCTTGCTGTACTTCGATGCCATGGCCCGACGTTTGGTGCTCGACAGGCAATGCTCGGGCGCCGGCGTAAGCGGTGTTCGTAGCGTACCGGTGGCGCCAGGGCAGCAGCAGATCGCCCTGCGGGTCTTTCTTGATCGTTCGTCCATCGAGGTGTTCGTCGACGACGGCACCTATAGCCTTACCAGCCGGATTTATCCACGGCCCGACAGCCTCGCCGTCAGTGCATTCGCGGTCAATGGGACGGGGCGGTTCGGGGAGACGGCTGTCTGGAGTCTCGCCGATCTGCAGCTCTGATGACAGCGGATGCGCCATTCGTGCCGTCGGCCTCCGGTCATGGTGTTGTTATGCATTTGCCAGGCATGACATGATGCCCGGCCAGACAATCGATGGCACCCGCGAATGGCTTCAGTTAAAGATGTCGCACGGCTGGCGGGGGTTTCCTTCATGACCGTTTCCAGGGCACTCAACACCCCGGAAAAACTGAACCAGGAAACCCTGGCGAAGGTTCGTCAAGCGATTGAGACCCTGGGTTATGTCCCCAGCCTTTCAGCGCGCAAGATCCGTGGCGGTCACTCCAGTGGCAAGACCATTGGCGTCTTCGCGCTGGATACCGCGACAACCCCCTTCGCCGTGGAAATGCTCCTTTCAATGGAGCGCACGGCACGGGAAAACGGCTGGAACGTTTTCATCCTCAACGTCTTCGAAGCGCCGCCGAACCAGCAAACCATCGATCTGATGCTGTCGCATCAACCCGACGGAATCATCTTCAGCGCCATGCAGTTACGCACGGTCGAAATCCCCCGGGTACTGCGCAGCCTGCCTCTGGTGCTGAGCAACTGCATCAGTTCGCAAGCCGGCGTTGCATGCTACATACCGGACGATGAAGAGGGTCAGTATCAGGCGGTAAAAAACGCCTTGAAACGCGGCTACCGGCGTCCGCTGTGCATCAGCCTGCCGCAAAGCAGCCTGGCCTGGGAGTGGCGTCAGCGCGGGTTGGTTCGCGCCCTCGCCGAGGTCCGCCTGTCGGTGGACGATATTCCCCAATACAACCTGTCGACCGACGATGCCTATCAGGAAACCATGGTCGCGCTGGAGCAGCAATTGCGCGGCCCGGAGGGCAAGCCGGCGTTTGACCTGCTTATCTGTGGCAACGACCGCATTGCGCTGGTCGCCTATCAATACCTGCTCAGCCGTGGCCTGCGTATTCCGGAGGATGTGGCGGTCCTTGGCTACGACAACATGATCGGGGTGGCCGAGTTGTTCTATCCGCCGCTGAGTACCGTGCAACTGCCGTACTACGAGATGGGGCGTCGTGCCGCCGAGCATGTGATTCAAGGCCGGGACGACCCAGCCACTCACAGGGTTGCGTGCCCGCTCGTCGAGCGTGAGTCCTGGTGACGACACTCATCATGGCGCGGGCATGTTTCACGCGCTTGCGTCATGGCTCCTGCAGTCCACCGCCAGTGCCGACCAGAGTTACAACCTGCTGGGCAAGGCTTGATCGTTGCAATGAAAAAAGGCCCTCGCAAGCGAGGGCCTCTGTCAGGCTAGAGTGGTTATTGGACCTGGGCTATCAATCCGTCAGAAAGCCTCAGGCGAACTTTTTGTCGGCCTCGTAAAGCTTGGTGTAGCTCTAATACCCTGCACTGGCGTTATTTACTGAACCTGCCGGTGGACGGCAAGGTTTATGAGGTTCACCTGGATGACTGGATGTACCTGCTGGACGAACACACCATGGCCAACCGATCGTTGATGAGCAAGTTCGGCCTGGAGGTGGGGCAGGTGACGTTGTTCTTCCGCAAGCAGCCGTGAGTCAGTCGGGGCGTCGTCCGGCCAGCCGGTGCAGTGCCGGCAGCAGCGGCGCCCATATCAAGGCGAGTAGCACCAGGCTGGGCCATAGACCCAGTGGCAGGCCAATGTCTGCCAGTTTGGCGCCACCCAGATAGGACAGGGGGCCGCCACACGCCCCCAGCAGGCTGGCCAGCCACCAGGGGCGCGCCGTCCAGTTCAGACTGTAATGCAAGGTGCTGGCGAACAGGAGCCAAAGCACTGCCAGCCACAGAGGCAGCAGCACCTTGGTGCCGGGGAACTCAAACAGCCCCAGGTGCAGCAGGGCGCTGTCCAGGGCCCAGCCACAGGCCGCCACTCGCAACAGCGTGCGCCACTCGTTGCGGTTATCGGCGATCCACAGCAGGTGTACGGCCAGGCAGGCGATTGCAATCAAAAGCAGCCACGGACGTTGCGCACTCAGCACGCACGCGAACCAGCCGAGCTGGAACAGCCCGGCGTTCAGCAACGGTCGGCCCCGCCTGTTCACGCCGATACCAAGGGTTTGCCCTCGATTAAATAAAATAACAATTGAATAGCACGATTTATTAAACCCCCCTAGCCGACGCAAGGCGAGTTCGTTTAATTGATTGTCTAATCCCTATATATGGGATGTATAAATATATATTGAGATTTCCTAAGGCCAGGGTCTATAGTCGCCCCATCAGCTCTACGCACTCACTGTCCAAAAATAAATTCAGGTGAAGCGATGCAGGCGCAATTGATCGCGCTCGATTGGGGAACCACCTCTCTTCGGGCTTACAAACTTGCTGCTGGCGGCCAGGTGCTCGAACAGCGTTCGCTGTCGTCGGGGATCATGCAGTTGCCCAGTGGGCCGCGGATGATCGCCGGCCAGATGTGCACCGATGGTTTCGAACTGGCGTTCGACGATGCCTGCGGTGACTGGCTCGAGGCGCAGCCCGAGCTGCCAGTGATTGCCTGTGGCATGGTCGGCAGCGCCCAGGGCTGGCGCGAAGCCGCCTACTGCGACACCCCGGCGAATGTCGCCAACCTCGGCACCTCCTTGAAAGTCTTGCGCAGCCTGCGCGGCGTCGAGGTGCATATCGTGCCCGGGGTGATCCAGCGTTCACCGTTGCCGAATGTGATGCGCGGCGAAGAGACCCAGGTCCTCGGCGTCCTGCAAAGCCTGCCAGCGGATGCGGGCGACAATCTGCTGATCGGCTTGCCGGGCAGCCATTCGAAATGGGTCGAAGTGGCCGATGGCTGCATCGTGCATTTCGATACCTTCATGACCGGCGAACTGTTCGCCATCCTCAGCGAACACAGCATCCTGGGCCGTACTCAACAACGCGGCGCGGCTTTTGATGGCCAGGCGTTTGATCGCGGCGTGCAGGTGGCGTTGTCCCTCGACGGCGAGATCGGCCCGCTTTCGACCTTGTTCAGTGCCCGCAGCCTTGGCCTGACCGGCGAACTGAGTGCCACCGAACAAGTCGACTATCTGTCGGGCCTGTTGATCGGTCATGAACTCGCGGCCCTCGCCGACGTGCAGCGCCGTCGACGCAACAGCAGCGACTTGCCTTCGATCATTCTTATCGGCAACTCCCAACTCTGTGCCCGCTACAGCCGGGCGCTCGATGCCTGCGGCTTTGCTCCGGTGAGCCTGGCCGAACAGGCCACCGAGCGCGGTTTATGGCACCTGGCCGAAGCGGCCGGGCTGCTCGGCTGAGCGTCTGCGTTCAACTACCAGGAGGTCTGACATGCTCAAGCAAGCACTGGCGAAAAACGGGCTGATCGCGATCCTTCGCGGCCTGCGCCCACAAGAGGCGGCCGCCATCGGCGAGGTGTTGTACCAGGCTGGTTTTCGCGTCATGGAAGTGCCCCTCAATTCGCCTGAACCCTACGAAAGCATTCGCATCCTGCGCAGCCTGTTGCCTGCCGATTGCCTGATCGGCGCCGGTACGGTGCTGACCGCGGAACAGGTCGGGCACGTGAAGGCGGCCGGCGGGCAGGTGATCGTCATGCCCCACAGTGACCCCAAGGTCTTGCGCGCCGCCAAGGCGGCAGGCCTGTACCTGTCGCCGGGTGTCGCCACGCCGACCGAAGCCTTTGCCGCGCTGGCCGAAGGCGCCGATGTCCTGAAGATGTTCCCGGCGGAGCAAATGGGACCGGCGGTGGTCAAGGCCTGGTTGGCGGTGCTGCCGGCAGGAACCTTGCTGATCCCGGTCGGCGGGATCACACCGGACAACATGCGGGTGTTTGTCGAGGCGGGCGTCAGCGGTTTCGGCCTCGGGTCCGGACTGTTCAAACCGGGCCTGACACCTGACGAAGTGGCGGTCCGTGCCAAGGCTTATGTGCAGGCCTGGAACGCATTGCGTTAAGACTTTCCGGCGCCGTGGGCGCTGCCTCTGAACAAGAGAGACAACACGATGAAAATTACCAAACTGACGACCTTTATCGTTCCACCGCGCTGGTTGTTCCTCAAGGTCGAAACCGACGAGGGCGTGACCGGCTGGGGCGAGCCCGTGGTCGAAGGCCGGGCCCACACCGTTGCGGCGGCCGTGGATGAGCTGTCGGACTATCTGATCGGCAAGGACCCGCGCAATATCGAAGACATCTGGACCGTGCTCTATCGCGGCGGTTTCTACCGTGGCGGCGCGGTGCACATGAGCGCCCTGGCCGGGATCGACCAGGCGCTCTGGGACATCAAGGGCAAGGCGCTCGGCGTCTCGGTCAGCGATCTGCTGGGCGGGCAGGTTCGCGACAAGATCCGGGTCTACTCGTGGATCGGCGGCGACCGTCCGGCCGACACCGCCCGGGCTGCCCGGGAAGCCGTCGAGCGAGGTTTCACCGCCGTCAAAATGAACGGCACTGAAGAACTGCAGTTCGTCGACAGCTTCGAGAAAGTCGACCTGGCGTTGGCCAACGTCGCTGCCGTACGCGATGCGGTAGGGCCGAATGTGGGGATCGGCGTGGACTTCCATGGCCGGGTCCACAAACCCATGGCCAAGGTGCTGATGAAGGAACTCGATGCCTACAAATTGATGTTTATCGAAGAGCCGGTGCTCAGCGAAAACTACGAAGCCCTTAAAGAACTGGCGCCGTTGACCAGTACGCCGATTGCCCTGGGCGAGCGTCTGTTTTCCCGCTGGGATTTCAAACGGGTACTCAGCGAGGGTTATGTCGACATCATCCAGCCGGATGCCTCCCATGCCGGTGGCATCACCGAAACCCGCAAGATCGCCAACATGGCCGAAGCCTATGACGTGGCTTTGGCGCTGCATTGCCCGTTGGGGCCGATCGCGTTGGCGGCGTGCCTGCAACTGGACGCGGTTTGCTACAACGCGTTTATCCAGGAACAGAGCCTGGGCATCCATTACAACGAAAGCAACGACCTGCTGGATTACGTCAAGGATCCGCGGGTGTTCGACTACGACAAGGGCTTTGTGAAGATCCCCAACGGTCCGGGCCTGGGTATCGAGATCAACGAGGAGTACGTCATCGAACGCGCGGCCATCGGTCACCGCTGGCGCAACCCGATCTGGCGTCATGCCGACGGCAGCTTTGCCGAGTGGTAAGGCCATGGATCAGACAGGAGGATCAATCATGCAATGGAAGCCGGTAAGCGAACAGCGCTTCATGTTGGCGGAAGGCCCGTTCTGGGACGGCCCGACCCAGACCTTGTACTGGGTGGATATCGCCGCTCGGCTGGCCTGCCGCCTGAGTGGCGGGCGGTACCAGCAGTGGCAGTTGCCCGAAGCCGTGTCGGCCTTTATTCCGTGCGAGCGTGGTGATGCCTTGGTGACCCTGGCCAGTGGCGTCTATCGCCTTGACCTCGACTCGCCGTCGCAGCATCCGGCCCTGGCCCTGTTCTGCGTGGCCGACCCGGTGAGCGGCAACCGCGCGAACGAGGCCCGTTGCGATGCGCAGGGGCGACTGTGGCTGGGCAGCATGCAAAACAATCTGGCCGCCGATGGCAGCGACCTGCCGATCACCCGGCGTTCGGGCGGTTTGTTCCGGGTTGACCCGGATGCTCGCGTCACCCCGTTGCTGGAGGGGCAGGGCATCGTCAACACCTTGCTCTGGGACGCCACGGGCAGCCAGCTCTACTGCGCCGACAGCCTTGATGGCCAACTCTATCGTTATGCCATAGAGGCCGATGGTTCCCTGGGCGCGCGCAGCACCTGGGCGCAAGCGTCCAGCCGCGGTGTGCCGGACGGTTCGGCCATGGACAGCCAGGGCTACGTCTGGAACGCCCGCTGGGGCGGTCATTGCCTGATCCGCTATGCCCCCGACGGCACGCTCGACCGGGTGATCGAATTACCCGTCGAGTACCCCACCAGCTGTGTGTTTGGCGGGGTCGATCTGGCCACGCTTTACGTCACCAGCGCCCGACCGGCGAGCAGCGGGGAAGGGACAGAGGGGGCCATGGACGGCGCGTTATTGATGGCCGACGTTGGCGTGAAAGGCTTGGCCTGCCAACGTTTTTCGGGCTGAACATCTTACTTGCAGGAGCATTTGAAATGGCTGAAGCGCTGTCTTTACCCGCGGTTCCGGAGCCCACCTACGGCGACCGGCTGAAAGACAAAGTGGTGGTGGTGACCGGCGCGGCCCAGGGGATCGGCGAGGCGATTGTCGCCTGCTTCCAGGCCCAACAGGCACGGCTGGTGATCGGCGATATCCAGGGTGAGAAAGTCGAACGTGTGGCGGCTCGCTGGCGTGAACGTGGCGCCGAGGTTCATGCCCAGGCCGTGGACATTACCTCCAAGGAGCAATGGCGTTCCCTGGTGGACCTGGCCATCGAGAAGTTCGGGCGCGTCGACGTGCTGGTCAACTGTGCCGGCGTGAATGTGTTTCGCGACCCGCTGGAGATGAGCGACGAGGACTGGCGCCGTTGCTTCGCCATCGACCTGGACGGCGCCTGGTTCGGTTGCCGCACCGTATTGCCGCACATGATCGAGCAGGGCATCGGCAACATCATCAACATTGCCTCGACCCATTCCAGCCACATCATTCCGGGTTGCTTTCCCTACCCGGTGGCCAAGCATGGCCTGCTCGGGCTGACGCGGGCGCTGGGTATCGAGTACGCGCCCAAGGGCATTCGGGTCAACGCCATTGCCCCGGGCTATATCGAAACCCAGCTCAATGTCGACTACTGGAACGGCTTCGACGACCCCCACGCCGAACGGCAACGGGCCTTCGACCTGCACCCGCCACGCCGTATCGGCCAGCCGGTCGAGGTGGCGATGACGGCGCTGTTCCTGGCGACCGACGAAGCGCCATTCATCAACGCCACCTGCCTGATGATCGATGGCGGCCGTTCGGTGCTTTACCACGAATAACAACCAGCCGACCGTTGGGCCGGACAGTTTTTCCGTACGTAACGAACCAATAACAACAAGAGGGTTACTTATGTCTATTCAGCGCAACATCCGCTCTCTGACCTGCGCCGCGGCGCTGGTTGCCGCCAGCAGTTTCAGCGGTTGGGTCTCGGCCGAAGAAGTGAAGATCGGCTTTCTGGTCAAGCAGGCCGAGGAACCCTGGTTCCAGACCGAGTGGGCCTTTGCCGAAAAGGCCGGCAAGGACAAGGGCTTCACGGTGATCAAGATCGCCGTGCCCGATGGTGAGAAGACCCTGGCGGCCATCGATACCCTGGCCGCCAGCGGCGCCAAGGGTTTTGTCATCTGCCCGCCGGACACCTCGCTGGGCCCGGCGATCATGGCCAAGGCCAAGCTCAACGACCTCAAGGTCCTGGCCGTCGATGACCGCTTTGTCGATGCCCACGGCAAGCCCATGGAAGACGTGCCTTATGTCGGCCTGGCGGCGTTCAAGATCGGTCAGAAGCAAGGCTTGGCGATGGCCGATGAAGCCAAGAAGCGCGGCTGGGATTGGAACGCCACTTACGCGGTGATCAACACCTTCGACGAACTGGACACCGGCAAGAAACGCACCGACGGTTCGGTGGACGCACTCAAGGCCGCGGGCCTGCCGGCGGACCATATCCTCTTCACCGCGCAGAAAACCCTCGACGTCCCCGGCAGCATGGACTCCACCAATTCGGCGCTGGTCAAGCTGCCGAGTGCGGCGAAGAACCTGATCGTTGGCGGCATGAACGACAGTGCCGTGCTGGGCGGTGTGCGAGCCACCGAAAGCGCCGGCTTCAAGGCGGCGAATGTGATCGGTGTCGGCATCAACGGCACCGACGCCATCGGCGAGCTGAAAAAGACCGACAGCGGCTTCTACGGTTCGATGCTGCTGAGCCCCGATACCTCGGGTTATGAAACCGCCAGCCAGATGTTTACCTGGGTCAGCACCGGCAAGGAGCCGGCCAAGTACACCGCCCTGGACAACGTGACCTTGATTACCCGCGCCAACTTCCAGCAAGAGCTGACCAAGATCGGGCTGTGGAAATGACACTCCGCCGGTGCAAGGGATGGACCTTGCGCCTGACGTCCACCCTGTGGGTTGCGCAGCGCGCGGCCCGGTGCGGGAGATAGGCTATGTTGGAACAATCGAAGGCGGCCGCTAGCCTGCGCTTCAACGGTATCGGCAAGGAATTCCCCGGGGTACGGGCGCTGGCGCAGATCAGCTTCGAGGCCCGGCCCGGCAGCGTGCATGCGCTGATGGGCGAGAACGGCGCCGGCAAGTCGACCCTGTTGAAGATTCTCGGCGGGTTCTATACGCCCAACAGCGGCAACCTGCAGATTGGCGAGCAGGTCGTGAGCTTCAAGTCGGCGGCCGACAGCATTGCCCATGGCGTCGCGGTGATCCACCAGGAGCTGCATCTGGTGCCGGAAATGACCGTGGCGGAAAACCTGCTGCTGGGGCACATGCCTTCGCGCCTGGGCATCGTCAATCGCCGGGCGATGGTGCGGCGTGCCCGCGAGCTGCTCAAGGGGCTGGCCGACGAGATCGATCCCAATGCGCGGTTGGGCAGCCTGTCCCTGGGCCAGCGGCAAATGATCGAGATCGCCAAGGCCATGTCGCGTAATGCCCATGTGATTGCCTTCGATGAGCCCACCAGCAGCCTGTCGGCACGGGAGATCGAGCGGCTGATGGTGATCATTGCCCGGCTGCGGGATGAGGGGCGGGTGATTCTGTATGTCTCCCATCGCATGGAAGAGGTGTTCCGCATCTGCGATGCGGTGACGGTGTTCAAGGACGGACGTTTTGTCTGCACCTTCGAGGACATGCAGCAGCTGAGCATTGACCGGCTGGTAAGCAGCATGGTCGGGCGCGACATCAAGGATATCTACGACTACCGTCCTCGCCCGCAAGGCGGCCAGGCCTTGCGGGTCGAGGGCCTGCTCGGGCCCGGTGTGCTGGAGCCGGCGAGCTTCAGTGTGAACAAGGGCGAGATCCTCGGGCTGTTCGGCCTGGTCGGTGCCGGGCGCACCGAACTGTTGCGGTTGTTGGCCGGCCTGTCCCGCAGCAAGGCCGGGCGCCTGGTGCTGCATGAGCAGGCGGTGGCGTTCAAATCGCCCCGCGATGCCATAGCGGCGGGGGTGCTGTTGTGTCCGGAGGATCGCAAGAAGGAAGGCATCGTGCCCCGTGCCAGCGTCGCGGAGAACATCAATATCAGCGCCCGCACTCATCACGCAGGCTTCGGCTGGCTGATCCGCGGTGCCTGGGAGCGGGACAATGCCCAAGCGCAAATCGCCGCGCTGAACATCCGTACGCCTTCGGCCAGCCAACCGATCCTCTACCTGTCCGGCGGTAACCAGCAGAAGGCGATTCTGGGCCGCTGGCTGTCGATGCCGATGAAGGTGCTGCTGCTCGATGAGCCGACTCGCGGCATCGACATCGGTGCCAAGGCCGAGATCTACAAGATCATCTACAACCTCGCCGAGCAGGGGATCGCGGTGATCGTGGTGTCCAGCGACCTGATGGAGGTCATGGGCATTTCCGATCGCATCCTGGTCATGAGCGAAGGCGCGATTACCGGTGAACGGTTACGCAGCGAAGCCGACGAAGCCAGTTTGTTGCAACTGGCGCTCCCGCGTTCGCGGGACTGAAAACCTATTGAGGTGTCTATGTCACAGGTCAAAAATACACACGCATTCTGGCTCGGCTTCAATCAGCGCAAGTTCTTCGACGATTGGGTGATGCTGCTCGCGGCCATCGGGATCTTTGTGCTCTGCGCGCTGTTTATCGATAACTTCATGTCCTCCCTGAACATGCGCGGCCTGGGCCTGGCGATTTCCACCACGGGGATTGCCGCCTGCACCATGTTGTTCTGCCTGGCCTCGGGGCACTTCGACCTCTCGGTCGGCTCGGTGATCGCCTGTGCGGGAGTGGTGGCCGGTATTGTCATTCGTGATACCGACAGCGTGTTTTTCGGGGTCTCGGCGGCACTGGCCATGGGGCTGTGCGTGGGCCTGATCAACGGTATCGTGATCGCCAAGCTGCGGGTCAACGCGCTGATCACCACCCTGGCAACCATGCAGATCGTGCGCGGGCTGGCCTATATCTTCTCCAACGGCAAGGCCGTCGGGGTGATGAACGAAGGCTTCTTCGTCTTCGGCAACGGCCAGCTGTTCGGCGTGCCGGTGCCGATCCTGATCACCGTGCTGTGCTTCGTGTTCTTCGGCTGGCTGCTCAACTACACCACCTATGGCCGCAACACCATGGCCATCGGCGGCAACCCGGAAGCGGCGCTGCTGGCCGGGGTGAATGTGGACCGGACCAAGATCATCATCTTCGCCGTGCATGGGCTGATCGGCGCGCTGGCCGGGGTGATCCTGGCTTCGCGCATGACCTCGGGCCAGCCGATGATTGGCCAGGGTTTCGAGCTGACAGTGATTTCCGCCTGTGTGCTGGGCGGGGTCTCCCTGAGCGGCGGGATCGGGTTGATCCGCCATGTGATTGCCGGCGTGCTGATTCTGGCGATCATCGAGAACGCGATGAACCTGAAGAATATCGACACCTTCTACCAGTACGTCATTCGCGGTTCGATTCTTCTCGGGGCGGTGATCATCGACCGTCTCAAGCAACGCTGAGGGCGCGCCGATGAACAGTACGCCAGTGCTGGAGTTGACCTGCCGGGAAAGTCTCTTCGGTCATCTGGATGACGGTACGCCGGTGCACAAGTATGTGCTGGGCAACCGTCACGGCATGCAGGCCAGTGTGCTGACCTACGGCGGCATTCTCCAGGCGCTGCTGGTGGCGGACAGAAACGGGCATTACGAGGATGTAGTGCTGGGCTTCGACGATCTCGCGGGCTACCAGCGGCATCACCGGTTGTACCTGGGCGCGTTGATCGGGCGTTATGCCAATCGGCTGGCGGGAGGCCGGTTCGAGTTGTCGGGACGGCTTTATCAGGTACCGCTCAATGACAGCGTCAATGCCTTGCATGGCGGTCCTGACGGTTTCGACAAGAAGGTCTGGGAGGCGCAGCCCGTCCAGGGCAGCGATTGGGTCGGGGTGAGGCTCAGTTGCCTGTCCGCCGACGGCGAGATGGGTTTTCCCGGTAACCTGCGGACCGAGGTCATCTACAGCCTCGACAATGACAACCAGTTGCGTGTCGAGTATCAGGCGGTCAGCGATGCACCGACGGCGGTCAACCTGACCCAGCATGCCTACTTCAACCTGGCCGGTGCGGGTAACGGCGATATCCTTTCGCAGGTGGCGACGCTGCACGCCAGCCATTACCTGCCGGTGACGGAGCAACTGATACCCAGCGGTGAGATAGCACCTGTGGCCGGTACGCCGATGGACTTTCGCCAGGCCACGCCGATTGGCCGGCACATCACCGATGAGCATCCGCAATTGCGCATCAGCGGTGCCGCGCAGCAGGGCTTCAATCATCACTGGATGCTGGATGCCGAGGGTGATCTGAGCCGATTGGCCGTCGAGATCCACGATCCGAAAAGCGGTCGCAGATTGCAGTTGCACACCACCGAGCCGGGGGTGCAGTTCTATACCAGCAATGCCTTCGACGGCAGCGCTCAAGGCAAGGCGGGCAAGCCTTATCCGCGTTGGGCCGGTTTTGCCCTGGAGGCCCAGAACTGTCCCGATGGCATCAACCAAGCCGGTTTTCCCCGGGCCTGGATTGAGGCGGGGGAGGTCTATCGCCAGACCACCTTGATCCGCTTCTCGGCGCAGTGAGCTGAAGGCCTGAAAAGTGACATGCAGGCGGGCAAGTGAACGGCCATAATGGCCTTCGTTTTCGTAGACCCTTTCATAAGGCTGCATATGCTGGACGACACCCTGAAAAACGCCAAGGACCCCGCACCCACCGGCACCCAGACGCTGCTCCGGGGCCTGGGCGTGGTGCAGGCGGTGGCCAACGGCGCCCGCGATCTCAAGGAGATTGCCCGGCTGATTGGGACCACGCGCAGCACCACCCATCGCCTGGCCAGTTGCCTGGTGGACGAGCGTTATCTGCGGGTGGTGCCGCAAGTCGGCTATCTGTTGGGGCCGAAGCTGATCGAGCTGGGTTTCCAGGCCCGCGAGGCGCTGCCGCTGGTGACCCTGGCCACGCCGTTCCTGGATGAGTTGTCGGCGCTGACCGGCGACACCATCCATCTGGCCATCCGTGAAGACGATGACGTGCTGTATCTGCACAAGAATCCGGGGCGCAACGGTCCGGAAATGCGTTCGCGGGTCGGCCATCGCATGCCGCTGGCGCGGACCGGGATCGGCAAGGCGCTGATGCTCGATTGTTCGCAGGAGGAATGGCAGCGCCTGTATCAGGTCAGCCTGCCGGTGGGTGGAAAGAACGCCCTGTGGCCCCAGCATGTGGAACAGACCTGGGAGCAGTTCCGCGCGCGCATGCAGGAGTATGTGGCGGGGGGTTATGCCTTCGACCTGGAAGACAATGAGCCGTCGATCCGTTGCGTGGCCGCGCCCATACGCGATGCCAGCCGGAAAATCATTGCCGGCATCAGTATCGCCAGTACGGTGCCCTATATGCCGCTGGAGAAAATGGCCGAGTTGATTCCGCAGATCAAAAGCGCCGCCGCACGGATTTCCGCGGAGTTGGGCGCTAAATCTTGAGTAGCCGCGCTCGTCTTGCAGATCTCGCCTGGGACGAGCCTCGAGCACGACAAAAGCTTTCACACCACGAAGCGATTCACCAACTGATTGAGATTGACCGCCAGTTTTGACATTTCATTGCAGGCACTGGCCGTTTGGCTGGCGCCTGCGGAGCTCTGTGCGGCAAGTTCGCGAATACTGACCAGGTTACGATCGACCTCGCGGGCAACGTGGGCCTGCTCTTCAGAAGCGGTCGCGATCAACAGGTTACGTTCATTGATCTGAACCATGGCGCTGGCGATCTGATCCAGGGAGCTGCTCGCTTCCTGAGCCACGCCAAGGGATTCGCTCGCCAATTCCTTGCTGGTATTCATGGCCTCCACGGCGTGCTCCGAATCGCTCTGGATCGCCGCGATCATCTGCTCGATCTCCTGGGTCGATTGCTGGGTTCGGTGGGCCAAAGCCCTGACCTCGTCGGCAACCACCGCAAAACCACGTCCCTGTTCACCGGCTCGTGCGGCTTCAATAGCGGCGTTCAACGCCAGGAGGTTGGTCTGTTCGGCGATTGCCCGAATCACTTCGACGACTTTATTGATGCCCTGGGCCTGATTCGACAGACCTTGAATCTGCTCACTGGTGTTTTCAACATTGCCGCTCAGCTTCTGAATGGATTTCAATGTCTGCGCCACTCGCTTCAGGCCAACCTCGGTAAAGCCCTGGGTGCGCCTGGACTCTTCGGAAGCGGACTCTGCGTTACGCGCGACCTCATCAACCGCAGCACTCATCTCGGTGACGGCCGTCGCGGCTTGATTGACTTCGTCGTTCTGTGAAACAAGGCCTCGACTGGACTCTTCCGTGACCGCCGTCATCTCCTCGGCGGCCGAGGCCAGTTGGGTGGAGGACTCGGAGATCTGCACAATGGTGTTGCGAAGGTTGTTCTGCATCTGTGCCAGTGCTTTCAACAGTCGTCCGGCTTCATCGGTCCCGCTAACCCGTACTTCCTTTGACAGGTCGCTACCGGCGATACGCTCGGCGACGGACAAGGCATCGCTGATAGGTGAGGTGATGCTTCGGGTCAGGACTATTGCCAACCCGACAGTCAGAATCACTACCGCTGCAATAAGACCGACAACCAGCCAGAACCCTGTGGCGTAGAGATGGGTTGCATTGCGACCCGCCAGCGCCGCGCCCTCGTTGTTGGTGTCGGTCAGGTCTTTGATCTGCTCCTCGAGCAAGGTGGTGACAGGTCGGATGGCTGTCACATTCAGGCTGGCTATCGCGGGCAAGTCAGCGCGTTTCATGAGCGGTTCGAGGACATCCAACTGCCTGGAGTATGCATCGGCGGATGCCTTTACCTTCAGATAAAGCCCGCGTTCCTGATCGCTCGCAACGAGAGGCTCATAATTGGCCACCGCCTCCATGAAAGCTTTTTGGAAGCCTGGGAAGGCTTCAGCCGTCTTTTGAATACCTTCGGGGTCAGCAATGCTGCGCTGGACTTCGAGTCTTAGCCGCATCACCCCAAGGCTCATCAGCGCCGTTTGTCGGACGCTGGCCATCCAATTGGTTTCGACATCTTTTTCCGAGTCCCGCAGGCCGCCCATCTGCACCACCGCGACTGCGCCGAGGATAAAAACCAAGGTGATGATCAAGGCGAAAAACAGCGCTGAGCGCGGGGCTACATTGAGATTTCTTAGGCGCATACGGGCTTCCTCGTTTCCAGGAAAATGCTTGATCTGTCCAAGAGGCTATCGACTTAAAGTTGAAAACTTTAAACAGGTAGTCGCCAGTGCGCACTGCTGCTGCGCTGGGGTCAGCAGCAGTGCGATCATTCGGCCTGGACCGTCAAGAAGGCAAACGTACCGCACCTTGGGGGGTATTGACCGGTTGCAGCTTGAAGACATGGAACAGTACCGTCAGCAGCACCAGGAACGCAGGCCCTATGTAAAGCGCCACGCGGGTATCCGGGAAGTAGGCCATCAGCCCGACCACCAGCACCAGGAACGCCAGCGCCAGGTAGGAACTGATCGGGTACAACCACATGCGGTATTTCAGGCCGGCACGTTCCGCTGCGCTCAGGCCTTGGCGAAACCTGAGCTGGGCCAGCAGGATCATGACCCAGGTCCAGATCGCTCCAAAGGTGGCAATCGAGGTGACCCAGACAAACACCTTTTCCGGCACCAGGTAGTTCAGCAGCACGCCCAGCAACAACGCGGCGATGGACAACAGCAGTGCATTGCGCGGCACACCGTTGCTGGCGGTCCTGGCGAAAACCTTCGGCGCCTGGCCGTTCTGTGCCAGGCTGTAGAGCATGCGCCCGGTGCTGAAGATACCGCCGTTGCAGGACGACAACGCGGCGGTGATCACCACGAAGTTGATGACGCCGGCGGCGGTCTTGATGCCAAGCCGTTCGAAGGTCATGACAAAGGGGCTGCCCTGGGTACCGATCTCGCCCCAGGGGTAGATCGACAGGATGACAAACAAGGCCCCGACGTAGAACAGCAGGATGCGCCAGAACACCGAGCCGATCGCCTGGGGAATGGTTTTCTCCGGGTTGCGTGCTTCTCCGGCGGTCAGGCCGATCATTTCCACGCCCAGGTAGGCGAACATCACCATTTGCAGCGACATCAGCACGCCGGTGATGCCATTCGGCATGAAGCCGCCATGGTTCCACAGGTTGGAAATGCCCAGCGCCACGCCATTGTTACCGAAACCAAAAGCGATCACACCGATCCCGCCCACCACCATCGCGATGATGGTGACGATCTTGATCAGGGCGAACCAGAACTCGAATTCACCGAAGGCTTTCACCGCGATCAGGTTGACCGTGCCCATGCTGACCAGGGCGGCGAGGGCCCAGGTCCAGCGCGGCACATCGGGAAACCAGACCCCCATGTACACCGCCACCGCGGTGATTTCCGCCACGCAGGTCACCAGCCACAGGAACCAGTAGTTCCAGCCGGTCAGAAATCCCGCCAACGGGCCCAGGTAATCTTGTGCATAACGGCTGAACGAGCCGGCGACGGGGTTGTGCACCGCCATTTCGCCCAGGGCGCGCATGATCACCAGAATCGCCAGACCGCCGATGATGTAGGACAGCATGATGGCCGGACCGGCCATTTGAATGGCCTTGGCCGAACCGAGGAACAGCCCGACGCCGATACAGGCGCCGAGGGCCATCAAACGAATATGCCGTTCGCCCAGTTCACGTTTGAGCGGTCCGCCTTGGGCGGTCCCCCCGTTGGGCAGATGGTTGTCTGCGCGCATAGAAATACAACCTCATCTTGTTATTGGATATGAACCACCGAGCGTTGGAAGTACCGACGGATAGCCCGTACTCGCTCAACCGGGTCGACCTTGTGGGGCGACCGGTCTTGCAGGGCAAAGCCTGCGAGATCAGCGGGACGCGCAGTATAAAAAGCGGACTACAGGCTTTTTCACTGTATAAGTGGTTGATTTAAGAGATAAGTATCGGAAAGTTGTACTTGGATGGAGATGCTTTAGCGGGTGTTATACGCTTTATCAAGTAAGACGTGATGCCGATTATTGCGGGATGATTCTGCTGCGTCACGATCCCAGCCGTTTCGGCTGGGTCTGTTTTTACGTGCGATCAGGCCAGTCGGTCGGCCAGCGCCAGGGCCTCTCCGGTGGTGGTCTGGCGAGAGGCCAAATCGACGTCAGGCCCGAGAATGGTTTTCTCTACATAGAGCGAATGCACGTCGGTCACACCAATAAAGCCCAACCAGGCTTCCATATAAGGTTTCTGGAAGTCCATCGGTTGCGTGGCCGGTTCGGAAAAGTCCATGCCTCGTGCGTACACGTTCACGGCGGTCTTGTTGTGCAGCAAACCCCGCAGGCCGTGTTCCGGGCTGAATTCAAACAGCACGTCTTTCTGCGAGACCACGTCGATAAAGTGCTTGAGCTTGTAGGGCACGGCGAAGTTCCACAGCGGAACGGAGAACACCAGTACATCAGCCTGATGCAAGTGAGCCGCAAGATCTTTCAGGACTGTCCAGGCGGCCTCCTGTTCCCCGGTCAATGGGGTGCCGCTCAGGCCGGCGTATTTGGCGTCCATCACTGGCCCGTCAAATTCCGGCAGGTCCAGGTTCCACAGGTCCAGGGTGACGACCTCGGTCTCTGGTGCGTTGCGCTGATAGCGGGCAATGAACTGGCGGGCGATTTCCAGGGAGGCGGAGCGCTGTTTGCGTGGGGAGCATTCGATGTGCAGAAGGACGGTCATGGCGGGCCTCAGGAAAGGGGAAAGAAGACCCAAGCATTGCAACATAGCGCTGCTTGAAATATAAATCGTGTTTTATGGCCTGATTGATCACGTATCAGCATATGTTCGATGCCTTGTTGCTCAAGACCTTCGTTGCAGTGGTGGATGAAGGCGGCTTCAGTCGCGCCGCGGCCCGTCTGCACCTGACCCAGTCGGCCGTCAGCGGCCATTTGCGGCGCCTGGAAGAGCAGGTGGGCAAACCGCTGCTTACCCGCACCACCCGCTCCCAACAACTGACGGCCGATGGCGAACGGCTGATGGCCTATGCCCGGGGCATTCTGGCGCTCAATCGGGATGCCTGGGCCGAGTTGACCCGTTCGGCGTTTCAAGGGAGTTTGCGTATCGGTGTCTCGGAAGAGTTTGCCGAGGCCCGTCTGCTGCGTGAGTTGCAGGCCTTCGCCGCCGACTATCCGGGCATGCAGCTCAACGTGCAGGTCAGCATTCCCGGCTCGTTGCTGACCCTGATGAAGCAGGGCGAACTGGATGTGGTGGTCGGTTCGTTGTGTGAGTCCAGCGAGCGCGGCCTGGCGCTATGGCAGGAACCCTTGGTCTGGGCCTGGTCGGCACAACCCCTCGGTATCTTGCCGACACCCTTGCCCCTGGCGCTGTTCCCGGAACCTTGTCCTTACCGGGAGGCAGCATTGACGCGCCTGGCCCAGGCCGGAATCCCCCAGCGCACGGCCATGCTGTGTACCAGCTATGCCGCGTTGCAGGCCGCGGCCCTGGCCGGCTTTGCCATCGCACCGATGACCCGCAGCCAGGTGTCCCAGGGGTTGACGGTCCTCGGCGCCGAACATGGCTTGCCGCCGCTGCCCGATGCCGAGTTCCGGTTGTTCAGCGCGCCGGATGCGGACCCACTGATTATCGAGGCCATTACCCGGGTGATCGTCCGCTACGGCGCCACCCGTCGTCACTGAATGACCGGATCAGCGCAACCAGTTGGTCCGCGCCAATTCGATCACCTCATCACCGCGTCCGCTCATTACCGCCTTGAGCATATACAGACTGAACCCCTTGGCCTGTTCCAGCTTGATGCTCGGCGGCATGACCAGTTCCTGGCTGGCGGTGACCACGTCCACCAGCACCGGGCCGTCATGGGCCAGGGCGCGGCGCAGGGCCGGTTCCAGGTCTTCGGATTGCTCGACACGAATACCGAGGATGCCCATGGCGTTGGACATGGCGGCGAAGTCCGGGTTTTTCAGCTCGGTGCCGGTGTCCAGGTAGCCGGAGGCTTTCATTTCCATGGCGACGAAGCCGAGGGAGGCGTTGTCGTAGACGATGACTTTCACCGGCAGTTTCAACTGCGCCAGGGAAATGAAGTCGCCCATCAGCATGCTGAAACCGCCATCGCCGGACAGGGAAATCACCTGGCGCCCGGGAAAGGCCGCTTGCGCGCCGATGGCCTGGGGCATGGCGTTGGCCATGGAGCCGTGATTGAACGAGCCGATCAGCCGGCGTTTGCCATTCATCTTCAGGTAGCGCGCGGCCCAGACGGTGGGCGAGCCGACGTCGGCGGTGAAGATCGCATCGTCGTCGGCCAGTTCACTGAGCAGGCGGGTGACGTATTGCGGGTGAATCGGCCGGCCAGCCTTCGAGGGTTGTGCCAGGTCGTCGAGGCCCTGGCGTGCTTTCTCGTAGTGCTTGAGGGAGGTTTCGAGAAAGCTGCGGTCGGTCTTGCGGGTCAGGCGCGGCAACAGGGCCTGGATGGTTTCGCTGACGTCAGCGGCGATCCCCAGGTCCAGTGTGACACGCCGGCCCAGCGCCTGCGGATTACGGTCGACCTGGATGATCTTCGCGTCGGTGGGGTAGAACTGCCGATAGGGGAAGTCGGTGCCGAGCATGATCAGCGTGTCGCAGTTGAGCATTGCGTGGTAACCGGAACTGAAGCCGATCAGGCCGGTCATGCCGACATCGAAGGGGTTGTCCCACTCCACATGCTCCTTGCCCCGCAGGGCGTGGACCACGGGCGCACCGAGGGCGTCGGCCAGGGCCAGGACGTCGTCGTGGGCGCCGGCACAGCCGCTGCCGCACAGCAGGGTCACGGATTTACTGTGTTCGAGGATATCGGTCAGGCGTTGCAGGTCCTGTTCCGCCGGCAAGGTGCGCGGCGCCAGCAGTGCTGGCCATGGCTTGAAGCTGTCTTCCACTTCCAGCAGTGACACATCCCCCGGAATCACCACCACTGCCACGCCACGGTTGAGGATCGCCGAACGCATGGCGCGGTGCAGCACCTGGGGCATCTGCGCGGGATTGGTCACCAGCTCGATAAAGTGGCTGCATTCCTTGAACAGTTCCTGGGGATGGGTTTCCTGGAAGTAGTTCAGGCCAATCTCGGAGGAGGGGATCTGGGCGGCGATGGCCAGGACCGGCACATGGTTGCGATGGCAATCGAACAGGCCATTGATCAAGTGCAGGTTGCCCGGTCCGCAACTGCCGGCACACACCGTCAGCTCGCCGGTGGCCGCGGCTTCGGCGCCGGCGGCGAAGGCCGCGACCTCTTCGTGGCGCACATGCATCCACTCGATACTGTCCATGGTGCGCAGGGCGTCGGTCAGGCCGTTGAGACTGTCGCCGGTCAGGCCCCAGATGCGCTTGATGCCCGCCTGCTCAAGGGTGGTCGCCAATTGCTGGGCCAGGGTGATTTTCGCCATGAAGAACTCCAGTCGTCAGTGAGGGTAAAAAGTTGCCGATCACTAGAGGACAGTTCCATGGCGGGGAATGCTCCCCCCTGAATATGAAGAATTACTTATGGGAAGGCGCTGCGTCAGTCCCAGCGAAGGCCAGGGACTGACGCCTTCACGGGCGGGTTTTACCAATCGACCGCGTAACTCACGCTCAAGGTCCGGCCTTCGGCATTCGGATAAGGCGCACGGGCGTTGGCCTGGGCGAACATGTTCTGGTAGTTGCGGTTGGCCAGGTTGTAGACGCCGCCCTCCAGGCGACCCACCGGCAACGCCACCGAGCCCAGCAGGTCGAACAGCGTGTAGCCCTTGATGTCGCGACCGTTGTTGTCGTTGAAGGCCGCGTCATAGTCCGACAGGCGCATGCCTTGCAGACGCAGGTTGTAGTCGCCGTGCTCATAACCGACGAAGGCGGTGGTCTTGGCCGGGGAAATACGTGTGGCCGGCAGGTCGATCCATTTGCCGTTCTGATCGGTCTCGCCCTTGGCGTAAGCATAGGTGCCGCCCACCGACCATTGATCCGTGACGTTGTAGCTCAGGCTGGTTTCCACGCCGCGCACGCGTTCCTTCTGGTTGATCAGGCGCAGTACGCGGTTGTTGGCGTCATAGAACTGGGTGACATCCGAGGTGTTTTCGTACGCCGTGACGCTGGCCTGCCATTTGTCCCAGTTGCCACGCCAGCCCAGTTCATAGCTGTTGACCTTGATGGCCTGGGCGTTGAGGTCATGGATGTTGTAGGTACTGCTGACGTCACGCAGGAAACGCTGGATATCCGGCAGGGAAAAGCCCTGGCTGAAGTTGACGAACACGTCCTGGTTTTCGTTCAGGTGATAGACCGCGCCGAGGTTGTACAGGGTGTCGTTGTAATTCAGGGTGCCGCCGGGCAGCGTCGCACGATTGCCGGTCTGGACGATTTCGCCATAGGCGATGCTGTCGGCGATCTCGCTTTCGATCCATTCGCGACGCACGCCGCCACGCAGGGTCCAGTCGCCGACGTCGTAGGACAGCTGGCCGAAAATGGCCTTGGTGGCGGTCACGGTGTCCGGGCCCATTTCAAAGGTGGTGCCGGTCTTGGTGTAGGTCAGCCCATTGACGGTGTACTGATCGCCGCGCTGGCGCGAGGTTTCGTGATCGTAGTCGGCGCCCCAGACCAGTGTGCCGGTGGCCGGGCCGATATCCGGCATCTTGCTTTCGATCGCTGCCCGCAGGCCGTAGACATCCTGGATGCTGTTGTTGTCGGAAATTCCGGCCAGGCCCCGTGACAAGTCCGGGAAAAACAGTGCATCGGCGCGCCGCCAGTAGCTTTCGACCTGCAGACCCTGACCGTAGAAATCCTTGTCGGTGTAGTTGAGGTTGACCGCCTGGTTATGGGTGTACGGCTGGTCATCGAGCCTCAGGCCTTTTACCGCGACGGCTTGGCTGGTGATGCGCGGGTCCTTGGTGTAGTCGGTGTCCTGCTGGTCCTTGTAGTCCTGCAGCGACAGGCTGACCTTCTTGTCGGCATCCAGCGCGTAGCCGAAACGACCTTGCAGGTCGTAGGTGCTGGTGTCCATGTTGCTGCCCTGGGACGTGTCCTGGGGAATGCGGTTGCCGTTGCCGTCGAACTGGTCGTTGCGCTGCACGGTGTTGGCCGACACGTACCAGTCCAGCGCGTCCTTGCGCCCGGTTGCGCTCTGGAAGGCGTCGTAGGAGAAGCCCTTGTTATTGAGGTTGTTGCCGGTGGTCATGCCGATCTTGCTGCTGAACGCCAGCTCCTCACCCTTGTTGCGCTTGGTGATGATGTTGATGATGCCGCCCGATGCGCCGGCGCCGTAGACGCTGCTGGCGCCGGAGACCACTTCGATGCGCTCGATGCTTTCCGGGGCGATGCTGTTGAGCTGGCGAAAGTTGTCCCGCGTTGCGTTCTGGGACACTCCATCGATCAGGATCAGCGTGTTGCGCCCACGCAGGGTCTGGCCAAAGTTGCTCATGCCGCCGGTGGAAGGAGAAATGCCCGGCACCAGTTGGCCGAGGATATCCGCGACCCGCCGTCCGGCGCCGGTCTGCTGGCGGATCTGCTCTTCGTTGATCACCTGCACGGAACCTGGAATCGAGGCGATGCTGGTTTCGCTACGGGTGGCGGACACCACCATTTCCTGCAGTTGCAGGGTGCCGGGCGCTGCCTGGGCGGACTCGCTCTGATCGGCCCAGGCCGGCGCGCTCAGCGAGCCGATAAGGGGCAGCAGGATGGAAAGTTGTATTTTTTTCATGGCTCTTTCTTTGTTTGATTCGCAGAAGTGTGGGTCGATAAAACGCTGGTTTCCGGCGTTCGTGAAAATGATCGGATGGCGCGGATACCCAGCGCGGCAACGGCGTAGGTGAGGGCGACCAGCCAGAAGCTGTGGGCCACCCCGACGATCCCCATGCCGATGCCCCCCATCAAAACTCCGCACAACGCGCCGGCTTTGGCGGCGCTGTTGCCCAGGCCCAGGGCAAAGCCTTGCTGGCTGGGAGCAACGGTGTTGGCGATCAAGGTGTAGGCGACGGGCAGCAGCGCGCCTTGCCACACGCCCCACAGCAGTCGGCTGGCCAGGAAACCCATCCATTCGCTGGCCACGGCGGTAAAGGCCAGGGTCAAGGCACAGGCCCAGGCGACCCATTCGATGACACGCAAGGTGTGCGCGGGCTGATGGCGGTCGAACAGTCGACCCCACAGCGGTGCGGACAAGGCAAGAGTGGCGGCGCTGGCGGCATAACTGGCGCCGATCAGCCATCCGGGCGCATGCAGGACGTCTGCCACGTACAAGGCATAAAAAGGTTGTGGCATCATCTTGGCGGCCTGGATCAGCACGATGACCCCGAGCATGGCCCCCAGCCAACCCTTGGGCAGCGCCGCGTGCGCCGGTTTTTGCTTGGCCGGCACCCGTTGGGTGTCGCTGGGCAAAAACAGACTGATCGCCGCACACAACAGGCAAATCGCGGTGGCGCTGTAGCACAGCAATGCAAACCCCGAGACATCCATCAGCCAGCCGCCCAGCACCGGCCCTGCCAGCGAGCCGACCGCGGTGGCCGATTGCAAACGGGCGAGAATCTGCCCGCGTCCGCCGTCTCCGCAGCAGGCCAGTGCGTAGGCCTGGGCTGCGGCAATGAAGCCGGCCAGCGCACCTTGCACCACCCGGATGCCCACCAGCAGCCAGGGATCGAAGGTGATCGCGGCCAGCGCCTGGCAGACCGCCAGCGCCAGCAACGCGCGAATGATCATCGGCTTGTGCCCGGTCCGGTCGCCCAGCCGCCCCCACAGGGGCGTCAGGATCATCGCCGCCATCATCGGCCCGGCGTACACCAGCGAAGAGAGCAGGCCGGTGTACTGGGCATTGGCGGTGCCGAGCAGTTTCTGGATCTGCAAGGGCCAGAAGGGACCGCTCATTTCCATGGCCCCCATGGACACCAGCTGAATCCCGACCAGCAACCGCAGTGCCGTGTCGTTAGCTGCCATCGGCGTTGACGCTCAGCGGGTTGCGCAGACGTCCGACGATATCGGCGTGACTTTCAAGCAGGCGCATGCGCATGAACGACTTGGCGGGCCAGTCCTGTTCCAGCAGGGCCTGGCGCTCGGTCGCCCAGCGCTGCGGTTCGACCTGCTCGCGCAAGTCGTCGAAGCACTGGCTGACCTGGGTGGCCAGGTCATTCCAGAGCAGGGCCTGGGGAATGTCGAAGTGGCGGGCGCTGAGCAACACCAGTTCGCCCAGATGACACATGAAGACCGTATGCAGCAGCTTGTCGCGCACGAAGCCGGCGTCGTCATACAGGGTCATCTTCGGATCATGCAGTTCGATGTCCAGGCCCTGTGCGTGCAAGGTCTTGCGGTCGATGCGGATATCGCCGAAGTCACGCAGCAACAGGCGGCTCAACTGTCCGTCCGCGGCCATGATCATGAAGCTGTTCTGCTGGTGAGCCTCGAACGCGACGCCGTAGCGCAGGTACATGCCAAGCAGGGCAGGGACCGCAATCGACGCGTAGTCGTGGAAGAACGATTGCATGGCGGCGCTATCGTCCGTGCCCTTGGCCAGGCGTACCCACTGCCTCAACAGCGGTTGGCCGTGCTGGTCGATGGCAAACAGACTGCCGACCGGAATGGCCATTTCGCCCGGCTGCAACTGGCTCAGCGGGTTGTCCCGGTACAGCACGGCCAGGTGGCGGGAACGTTCGTCGTCTGCCGGTTGCGGCTTGAAATGCACGCCGAGACGTTCGGGAACGATGCCAAGAATGTTCCGGATCCCGGGTTCGCGGGCCAGGATGGTTTGCATCAAATGGCTGATGCGCGGGCCCATGCGCGCCGAACGTGGCGAGACGGTGCGCTGCACGCTGGTCAGGCGCAGTGACACCGGCAGCTTGACCATCGGCGCGTCACGGCGGCCTTCGGGCAATACGGTGCGGAACGACATGGTCGGGAGGGCGGTGAAGGCGACGATATCGGTCAGGACCAGCAGGCGGTCGCCGATTTCGTTGGCGAAGGTCTGCGGCAACTCCTGGCGTGCCTGCCAGGGATGGGCGGGCAGCGGCAGGTAGTCGCTGGCTTCAAGGCCCTGACGGGTCAATTCAGCGGTCAACTGCTGTGCGGCCTGGGGGAAGTGGGCTTGCCACCACTGCCAGTAATCCACTGTGCCGGCCAATGATTCGACATGGGCAAACTGGTGGTGCAAGGCGCAGAGCATCACCGGGAAACGGGCTTCGAACTCCGGTGAGAAATCGATGACCTGATCCGTGCTCAGGCCCAGTTTGGTCTTGTAGTTGGGGTGCCATGGATGGCCCAGCGTGCCCCACTGTTCAAGCAGGGAAGTGGGGTTGGCAACGCTCGGCTCATCCTTGAGCCAACCCAGCAGATTGTCGTCATGCACCGGGTCCATGGACTCATGCAACTGGAGTGTCCAGCGCTCGTGGAAGGCCAGGCACAGGGTGTCGTTGGCGAAACTGTCGTCGAGTTCTTCGTTGAGGCGGCGCAGCACCTCGGCGTCGGCAGGCGACTCGAGGCCATGGTTGAGCAGGGCCAGCAGTTCCGAGGGGAACTGGATCTTGTGCGGTGGATGATCATCGCCGTAGGCGGTGATATCGCCCCGCAGGTCCCAACTGCTCATGCGCCCGGGCAGCAGATGGTCGAAGCACAGGCGGGTTTGGTCGGCCAGTGTCAGCCAGCATCGAGGGTGCTCGTCGTATTCGAGCGCGCCGGCATCCAGCAGACCTTCGCGGAACAACGCCTGGATCAAACGCTGGAAACTGCGTTCGGCGGCGGGTGCGAGGGTGTTGACCAGAGCGTCGAGAGTGATGTGGTTGGCTTGGAAAAGAGGGGTGCCGAGCGCTTCGCTCCAGCGACTCAGCAGGGCCTGCGGTTTCTTGCTGTATCCATTTTTCAAGTCTGACTCCTTGTACTTGGCCTTGATTGAAAGCACGCGGAGGATAACGAGTTAAAACACTAAAACCAATGATAATCATTGCTATTTGTATCCTTGAATTTACATTGCCCAGGAAATACGGCCATTTCCAGGAGGTCTTGAAACCGCTCTAGCCCTTGTATTTTAAGGCGCTGAAGGGTTTTTTGGTGGCATCTCGAACCCGCTCATTGGGAGGAATGTAAAAATCTCCTACACAAAACAAGGACTGTTCTTACGGTGGGTTTTGTGCTGACGTTCGGCTTCCTGGATGTCCAGCAGGCTGCCCAGGCGTCGGCGCAGACAAATGGTTTACCGGGTCGCACACCTGGCCACTTATGCTACAAATGACGCTTTATCCCGTTTAAGGGTCAGCAGCCTATGCGGTTATGTTTTTTCGATGGGCTGGACCGCGTCGAGATTGGCGACAGGGCCGGGTTTGCTCCTGACCCGTTCGATTCGAGGACGGGCAACCGGACCTACGACCAGCGCGCGGTGAAAATGGACCTGGGTGAGGCGTGGCAGGTGGAACGTTTTGTTCGTCGATATTTCCAGGGGGCTGGAGAGATGCATCGTGTGCGCTCCCTGCTTTCCGGCCAGCTGGCGCATAACCACCGCTTACCCGACGCGGAAGTTCTGAGACAGTTTTCCCGCAACCTCCAGAGCGGGCATTTGTGCGCCTACGTTTATCCCTACGTCCCCATGGCGCGTACCCGGGTACCGGAGTCGGAAGCGGTGGCGCGGATGGCTACTCCAGCCGCAAGCCCCGCGGTTCGTCGTCCAGCGAAAAAGCCCAGTGTAGAAACGGATACCCCGGTACCTGTCTCGCCACCTCCCGCTCAATCCGAACAACAAAAAAACACCCAGGCTGTGCAAAATGACCAGGCGGCGACACTGGTGGCAGCCGCCAAGAGTGCAACGCCTTTCTGTGAAATATGTGAACGCAATAAAGCTGCGCGTCTGGCCGCGGGGGGGACAGAATGAATTCAACCGCGCTCGACTCGCTGATGACGCTGCTATGGCCAAACGCAGAAGACTCGCCAGGTGATGCTGTCTATTGCGTACTCGACGGGGCACGTGATCCCGAGATATTGAAATGGCTTCGACTCAGCGGGCTCCAGTTCTCGTGCCTGTATTCGGGCCCGCTGACAGCGAGTCTTGAGGCGGCGGCTCCTTACCTTGTCCAACTGACGCCCACGTCGCCTTCAACCCGGGAATTGCTGGCGCGAGGGTGGGGCCGTGCTTGGGGGATATTCATCTTTGCCCCGGCGGCATTGCCGATGCTCGCCATACGTTTACATCTGAAGAAATTCCTTCGCGTGCGAACCGAAGATAAAAAACTGCTGATGTTTCGGTATTACGATCCACGGGTTTTGTCGGTCTTCCTGCCCACTTGCACCGATGAAGAGTTCATGAAATTTCTCGGGCCATTGAACCGTCTGCTGGTCGAATCGGATGAAGGCGCGCGCTGGAACCTGTTCGATCTGGAGGATCGAACCCTGCGGATCGTGCCTGGTGCGCAATAAAGTCCGTGCATCAATCCCGATAACCCGGTGCCACACGTTCAAGCATCCGCAACAGCGCGGCCCAAGCCAATTGCAGGGCGTCCGGATCGTTCAGTTGGCCTTCATCCAGCGCTCGTTCGGGGTCGTTGAACTGGCGCTCGGTGTGTTCACAGACCGCAGCCGGCGGTAATACCAGCTCACCGGCGGCCTGCGCGGCCAATTGGATTTCGCAGGCTTTTTCCAGGTAGTACATGCGCAGGAACGCCTGGCTCACGGTCTCGCCGACCGTCAGCAAACCATGGTTGCGCAGCATCAGCACCGGCTTGTCGCCCAGGTCCTGGACCAGGCGTTGCTGTTCGCTCAGGTCCAGGGCCACGCCTTCATAATCGTGGTAGGCGACCCGTCCGTAGAACTCCATGGAAATCTGATTCACCGGCAACAAGCCACACTTCAACGCCGCGACCGCGCAACCGGATCGGGTGTGGGTGTGCAGCACGCAGCGGGCGTCTTCACGGGCGCCGTGAATGGCGCTGTGAATCACGAAGCCGGCGGGATTGACCGGATACGGCGACGGCTCCACGGCGCGGCCATCGAGGTCGATCTTGAGCAGATTGGACGCGGTTATTTCCTCGAACATCAGCCCATAGGGGTTGATCAGGAAGTGATGCTCCGGTCCGGGCAGGCGCACCGAAATATGGGTAAAGATCAGATCGGTCATGCGAAAGTGCGCAACCAGGCGATAACAGGCCGCCAGTTCTTCGCGCAAGGCGTGTTCCGTTGCATTCATCTCAGGCTTCCTCTTTCACTGTGCAGGCTTGCAAGCCTTTCCCCAGTTCATCCCAGCCGTCGAAACCACGGCCCGCGATCAGCACCAATCGTGTGGCAGCGGTTTCAGCCTCCTCCGTGGAGGGCATCAATTGACTGCGGGTACCGACATGCTGCAACCAGTGCGACTTGCGTATTCCCTCCAGTACCACCAGCCCCTTTACCCGGAAAATTTCGCGGGGTAGTGCCCGCAACCAACTCCGCAGACGTTCGATATCCAGTGCCGCCGTGCTTTGCCATAACCAACTGCTGAACATCTCGCTGTGATCATCCGTCGAGACCGGCGTCAGCGGTTTCAACGCCCGTGATGACAGGTCCGGTTGCGAATCCAGCCACAGCGCATCGGGCAACTGCGCGTGCACACTGGCATGCACCCGGGTCCTGGCCCCCAGGGTGCCGTGCAGCGCCTGCAATTGCTGTTCATCGACCAGGTCGGTCTTGTTCAGCAGCAGCAAGTCGGCTGCGGCGATCTGGGCCCTGGCCAGCCGCGCGTACTCACCCTCCAGTTGCAGGTGACGGGTGGCGTCGACCACGGTGATCACCATGTCCAGTTGCATCTGGCTGCGCAGTTGCGGGTAGGCCAGGGTTTGCACGATGCGCTGCGGATCGGACACGCCACTGCACTCGATGACGATGCGTTCAAGCCTGGGCTGCATGTGCGCCAGGCTCGTCAGTTGCGCCAGCAGGTCTTCCTGTACGGTGCAGCAGATGCAGCCGTTCTGCAGGCTGACCACCGTGTCGGTGACTTCGGAAACGATGGCGGCATCGATGTTCAGTTCCCCGAAATCATTGACGATTGCCGCCAGCCGGACGCCTTGCGCCCGGAGCACCATGCGATTGAGCAAGGTGGTTTTCCCCGCTCCCAGGAAGCCTGAAACGACGGTGACGGCGATTCGTGAGCTGTCCATTACGCCTTGCCCTCCAGTACCGGTGGTTCGCCTTGCCAGACGGCTTTGAGTCCCGCCGCCGCCAGGGTGGAGTGGCGGTCGTAGACCAACTGGCCCTGGACAAAGGTCAGCAGCACGTGGGTGCGATGGATGTAGTTGCGCGCGGGTTCGGCGAACAGGTCGCGGTCGATAACGATCAGGTCCGCCGATTTGCCGACCTCCAGGCTGCCGGTGCTGTGCTCCAGGCCCATGGCGATGGCGCCGTTGAGCGTGATCACGCTCAACGCCTGTTCAAGGCTGATCGGCTCACCGAAGCAGGTCGGATCGTCATTCCAGGGATTCTGCCGGGTGACCATGGTTTCCAGCGCCAGCCACGGATCAATCGAGGCCACCGGCCAGTCAGTCCCCATCACCGCGGTGCCGCCGGCTTCGAGTACGCCCTTGAAGTCGTAGATGCGTTTGAGTCGCTCCTGGCCGTAGCCGGAGCGGGCGCCGCTGGCGAAGGGGGTCGGGTACCAGGCCGCCGGCGAGAATTCGGCGATGACCTCCAGTGCCTTGAAGCGCGGCAGGTTGCCGGGGTGGAGCAGGGTGCTATGGGCGCACTGGTGACGCACACCACTGAAACCGTTGCGCCGGCGGGCCTCGGCCACGGCATCGAGGAACACATCGGAAGCGCCGTCGCCGGTGCAGTGGGCGATCACCCGGATTCCCTTGCTGTCCATGTCCACCACCATCTCGGTGATGTGCTCCGGGGTCAGGTTGAGCTTGCCGCGCCAGTTCGATTCTTGCCCCCAGGGCGTCAGCAGGTACGAGGATTTGGGCTCGACCGTGCCGTCGAAGTGGAACTTGACCGAGTTCGCACTCAGGCGTGCGCTGCGGTAGTAGTGCCGTTCACCGCTGAGCAATTCCCAGCGCCGACGTACCGGGAAAATATCGTCCTGCCAACTGATCGCCGCTTCGATGCGAACCGTCAATTCACCGCTGTCATCCAGCTCTTTCAAGGCTTGCAGGCGTTGCTCGCAGACGTGCACATATTTGCTCGCGGTCACGCCACGGGAGCTCTGGAAATGCACGCCATCGCGATAGGCGCGACGCAACACGCTGACCGGGGTCGGCGGCATGGCGGCGTGGATCATGGCGTAGGCGCCGTCGATCATCAGGCCGTTGGGTTCGCCGGTCAGTTCATCGCGCTCCAGGTAGCCGTTGCGCGGGTCGGCGGTATGACGATCGATGCCCGCCAGCTCCAGGGCCTTGGAGTTGACCATCATGGTGCCCCACATGCGGTCGAGCAGCGCCACGGGGCGGTCCGGCATCACGCTGTCGAGCCAGGCCCGGCCCGGGGTCAACCCGGCTTCGCGGAAGGTGTAGCGGACCCAGTATTGCCCGTAGATCCAGCCGTCGCCGGGGTGGGTGTCGGCATAGGCGAGAATGCTTTCGCGCAGTTGTTCGGGCGTCGGGTCTTCGATGCCGACATCCAGGTCGTCGCTGTAGCGCGGGGCCAACGCCAGGTCGGGGTGGGTGTGCATATCGTGCAGGCCCGGCATGCAGAACGCGCCTTGCAGGTCATGCACCACGGTGTTCGGGCCCTTGAAGGCCTGGAGCTCGTCGAGGCTGGCGACTCCGATCAACTTGCCGTCGCGAATCGCCACGGCCTCGGCCCAGGGGTTCGTCGGATCCTGGGTATAGATGCGGCCATTACCGAGGATCAGATCAGCGTAGGTCCCTTGCGCGGAATGGGTAGAGGTGAAGTTGTCGGACTCGGCCATGTAAGCCACCTTTGAGTTCAGGGAGATAGAAAGGTCTACCGGGCGTGCGGCACCCCGGGAATTTGAAATTTTTATTGTGTGGGCGGTGCGATGCCGCGCCGTTCAAGTCGCCAGAAAAGCCGCGGCGTCCAGTTCGATCATCAGCGGTTCGTGAGGGTCATCCCGTTGGCCAAGCAGCTCGCGCAAACTGTCCAGATTGCGCACCAGGTGATGGGCAACATGGCAACTGCGGGCCAGGGCGGCGAAGTCCGGGGTGAGAATGTCGACACCCACCAACGGCACCGTTCGCGCCTCCATGTAGTCGCGAATTTCGGCATAACTGTGGTTGTTCCAGAGCAGCAGGATGATGCCTGCGCCAGCCTCCCTGGCGGCGATCAGTTCGGCGCTGGAGAACTGCAGGCCGCCATCCCCGACCAGGGCCACCACCGGACGCAACGGCTGTGCGAGCTTGGCGCCGATGGCGGCCGGCAATGCGTAGCCGAGGGTGCCGTAGCCGCTGCCGGCGTTGAACCAGCTGTTGGGCGTGGGGGCCCGATAACCCAGGGCGCCCTGATACACCGGTTGGGTCGAGTCACCGACGATCAGCGGCTGTGGCAAGGCATCACGCACGGTGTCGAGCACCTGCTGCAAGCGACACTGTTTCTGGTTCCAGCCGTTACGCTCGAGCGCATTGACCCGCGCCACCCGTTCACTCGCCCAGGTCTGATCGGCCTGGCGTTGTGGCAGGTGCGAGAGCAGGGCACGGAGGCCTTGCTCGGCGTCCCCCAGCAGGCCAACCTCAGCCGGTTGTACCCCGAGTATCTGCAGCGGATCGATGTCCAGGCGAATCAGCGGTGCCTTGAACGCCAAAGGCCCCAAGCCGAAAAAGTCATAATCGGTTTCTCCCAGTTCGGTGCCGACGGCCAGTACCACATCGGCCTCGGCGATCAGCTCGCGACCGTGGCCGGAGGACTGCACGCCATCGAGCAGCAAGGGATGTTCGGGCGCCAGCAAACCTCGGGCATTGGTGGTCAGTGCCACCGGTGCCTGCAAATGTTCGGCGAGCAAGGTCAGGGCCTGGCTGGCTCGCCGGGCGCCGCCACCGGCCAGGATCAGTGGGCGGCGGGCCTTGTCGAGCAAGGCCACGGCGGCTTCTATGGCCACGTTGGCCGGAGCAGCGGCGGCGGGCAAGGCGCGCGGACGCAAGTCGAGACCGGTAGCGGGCATTTCCAGCACATCCAGGGGAATCTCGATATGCACGGGCCGCGGCCGGCTACAACCAAACAGGCCAAAGGCCCGCGCCAGCACTTCCGGCAATTGGCCCGGGTGCTGCAACGTATGGCTGAACCCACAGACCCCCGCGACCAGCGCGCGTTGGTCGGGCAGCTCATGCAGGTGACCATGGCCCAGGCGCAGATGTTCACGGCGGTTGCAGGTGGAGATGACCAGCATCGGCACCGAGTCCGCATAGGCCTGGGCCATGGCGGTGAGGATATTGGTCATCCCTGGGCCGGTGATGATGAAGCAGACCCCGGGCTTGCCGCTGGCGCGGGCATAACCGTCGGCCATGAATCCGGCACCCTGTTCATGGCGTGGGCTGACGTGCTTCAGGCGGCTGCCGTGCAAGCCCCGATACAGCTCGACGGTGTGGACGCCGGGAATGCCGAAGACGGTTTCAACCCCATAGCCTTCAAGCAACTGAACGAGCGCCTGGGCACAACTGGTCATGCAGCACCTCTTTGATAATGGAGCCAGCCTTGGTGAGCCAGGCAAACGGAATCTGTTCACCGGCCCATCCTGCCGGACGACTTGTTTACCTAGTATTGGTGAATCAACCGATACAACAATCGAATTTTTTTGGCCTGACTGTTCGATTTAAGTCACCATAGGCGTCACTTCGGACTGCAGTGGAATGATTTATGCGCTTTCCCTCGATGACAGCTCTTCGTGCCCTGGACGCGGTGGCCCGCCTGGGCAGCGTGTCGGTCGCGGCCAGGGAACTGAACCTGACCCGCAGCGCCATCAGCCACCAGATCAGCAAGCTGGAGGAGTGCGTGGGCTTCGCGCTGACGGAGCGGATTGGCCGGGGCATCGGCCTGACCTACCAGGGCGAACGTTATGCCCGTGAAGTGCACGGGATTCTGTTGAACCTGCTGGATGCCGGTCAGTTGGTCGACGACCAGGAGATCTCCGGGCGTTTGTGTGTCAGCTGCGCGCCGGGGTTCGCCACCTACTGGCTGTGTCACCACATCGGGGCGTTCCTGCGCCAATACCCGCAGGTGCAATTGCAGCTGATTTCCCCCCGCACACCGGATGACATCAGCAATCCCGGCGCCGATCTGTTCATTGCCTATGGCATTGGCGACTGGCCGGAAATGGTGGTCGAGGAAATCGTTGCGTTGCGCTTTTTCCCGGTCTGCAGCCCGCGCCTGATCAACGCCCTGAGCGGCCTGAAACACCCGCAGGAACTCAGCGCTTACCCATTGCTGCACATGACCGACTACTCGGATTGGCGTGTCTGGCTGACGGCCGCCGGTGCCTCGGGCGTCAACGCCCTGAGCGGCATCCTGTTCTCCGATGCGCACTGTGCGCAGTCCGCCTGCATCGCCGGCCAGGGCATCGCGATTGGCGACAACCTGATCAGTGGCGATGCCTTGTCCAAGGGTTTGCTGGTGCGTCCGTTCGATATCACCATCGACCTGCACCGTGGTTATTACCTGGCCGCCGACCCGCAAAAGGCCGAGCGCCTGGTGGTCCAGGCCTTCAGCAACTGGGTCAAGACCCAGCTTCAGTCATCCCACCAGGCCTGGCAGGACACGCTCTAGAAGGGCAGGGCGCGGGACGGGGAGGACGATGGAAAACCCCAGGGAACTGTTCAATAAAAGTAACCAATGCGGGCAAAATAATTCTATTGATGTAGCGAAACTTTTAACAATAATAAGCCCAAGGCCCATGTCGGATTCACATCCGTCCTCGTACGCATATGGGCTAATAAAAAGAGGAACTCCATAGTGTCCAGCCGTTCAGCGGTTCAGCTCAGCGCACAAGGTATCAGCCAGTATTACGGTCGTTTCGCTGCGTTGGATAACGTCGATCTTGATGTTCGCCAAGGCGAATTCCTCACCCTCCTGGGTCCCTCCGGCTCCGGCAAGACCACCTTGCTGATGATCCTCGCCGGTTTTCTCAGCCCGACTTCGGGCAAGCTGATGGAACAAGGCGTCGACATCATCAAGCGCTCTGCCGAGAAGCGAAACTACGGCATGGTGTTCCAGGGCTATGCGCTGTTCCCGCACATGAGTGTCGCGGACAACGTGGCCTATCCGTTGCGTATCCGCAAAGTCGCCGCCGAGGAGCGCCAGCGCCGGGTCAAGCATATTCTTGAAGTGGTCGGCCTCGGCGCGCACATGCACAAGAAGCCGTCCGAGTTGTCCGGTGGTCAGCAACAGCGGGTGGCGATTGCCCGGGCGCTGGTCTTCGAGCCGGAACTGCTGTTGCTTGATGAGCCGCTGTCGGCCCTCGACAAGAACCTGCGCGAACAGCTGCAAACCGAGTTGCAGCGCATCCATCGCCAGGTCGGTACCAGTTTCGTCTTCGTCACCCACGACCAGAACGAAGCCTTGGCCCTGTCATCGCGTATCGCGATTTTCAACCATGGTCGCCTGACCCAGGTCGATACCCCGGAAAACATCTACAACCACCCCGAGAGCCGCTTCGTCGCCGAGTTCCTCGGCAAGATGAACCTGTTCCCGCTGGCCGACATGAGCCGCAACGGCCTGACCGCCAGCGGCCGCTGCGGCAATAGCGTGTTGCACGCCCAGGCCCCGTCGGCGTTGAGCAAGGACCCCATCGTCCTGGCCGTGCGTCCGGAGCACATGGAGTTGCACAGCGAATGCCCGACCCGGGAAGGCTACAACGTGATGCCGGCGCAGCTCACCGACAAGGTCTATCAGGGCTCCAGCACCCACCTGGCGCTCAAGGTCGGTGGCGACACCTTGCCGATCAACCTGTCCGTACCCGGTAACCACCCTGGAGCACTGATGCCCAGCGGGGCGCCGGTCTGGTTGAGCTGGCCGGTGCAGCAAAGCTTTCTGCTACAGGCCTGACCCCGCAAGACAACGCGTCACAAAGCTCTCTCCCAATGACAACAAAAACAGGCCGGTGTCCGATGCGACATCCGCCGATAGAGGACTTGCCCATGAGCCAGGATCATCAACGCGACTGTATTGAAGTGCTTATCGAAAAAGCCCGTGGCGGCCAGATCAACCGTCGCACCTTCGTCCAGGCCATGGGCCTGCTGGCGGCGGTGCCGCTGGCACTGCGCAGCGGTATCAGCTGGTCGGCCGGCAAGCCGCTGGTGGTGGTCAATTGGGGCGGCGATGCGCTGAACGCCTTCCGCTCGGCCTGGACCGATACCTTCACCAAGAACACCGGCATTCAGGTGCGTATCGACGGCGCCGGCCCGACCGAAGGCGCCATCCGCTCGCAACTGGCCAGCGGCCAACCGAGCTGGGACGTGGTCGATGTCGAGAGCTACAGCGCCATTGTCCTGGGCCGCGAAAAGATCCTGCAACCGCTGGATTACAAGGTGATCCAGCGCGACCAGGTGGCCCCGGCACTGTCTTCCGATTTCGGCATTGCCAGCTACCAGTTCAGTTATGTGATGGCCTGGGACAGCGCAAAATTCGGCGATAACGGGCCGAAGACCTGGGCCGATTTCTGGGACGTCAAGAAATTCCCGGGCAAGCGCACGCTGTACAAATGGATGAACGGCATGCTCGAAGCGGCGTTGCTGGCGGATGGCGTACCGGCTGATCAACTCTACCCATTGGACGTCGCCCGGGCGCTGGCCAAGATCGACGAGATCAAACCCCATGTGCTGTCGTTCTGGAGTTCGGGCGCCGAGAGCCAGCAACTGATGGTCGATGGCGAAGTCTCGGTGGGGGCGATCTGGCATACCCGCGCCAAGCTGCTGGCCGAGGACACCGATAACCGCGTGCGCTGGAGCTTCGATAACGGCTTTATCAACTCCAGCAGTTGGGCGGTCTTGCAGGGCAACCCGGGCGGCACGCAGCCGGCCATGCAATTCATCCAGCACGCGTTGCAGCCTGAAGGCCAGCTCAAGCTCTTTGAATTGCTGGGTAACGGGCCGTCGAACAGCGCTACCGAAAAACTGATGTCGGCCCAGCAACTGGAAGCCAACTGTGGTTCCGTGGCGAACCTGAAAAAACAGATCGCCCTCAACGCCCAGTGGTATGCCGACCACTACTCGAAAGCCTTGGAAGAGTACCTGACGCGGTTGTCCAAGTGAGCCATCGACCATGACGACGACCCTCACCTCAACCCTGAGCAAGCCCAAGGCCCGGTTCAGTTCGCCGGGCCTGGAGCGCGGCTTGCTGCTGTTTCCGCTGCCGGTGTTGCTGCTGATTTTCTACGTGCTGCCGTTTCTCGGCGTGGTCGGTTGGAGCTTCTCCCTGCCGACGCCGGGTATCGAGCAGTATCAGCGCATCGCCACTGACCCGGCGATCCACGACATGCTCTGGCGCACCTTGCGCCTGTGCCTGACCGTCAGCTGCCTGGCCTTGTTGATCGGCTACCTGCTGGCGTATTGCTGGGTGTTCAGCCCGCCGTTCTGGCAGCGGGTGGTGGAGATCTGCATCTTCATCCCGTTCTGGATCTCCGTACTGGTCCGGGCCTTCGGCTGGTTGATCGCCCTGCGCAGCAACGGCGTGCTCAATGAAAGCCTGTTGGGCCTGGGCCTGATCGATCACCCGTTGCAGTTGAGCCGCAATGAAATCGGCGTGGTGATCGGCATGCTCCACGTGATGATTCCGTACGCGGTGTTCCCGTTGCTGTCGAGCATGCGCCAGCTGGACGCGCGCATCCTCATGGCTTCGCGGGGCCTGGGGGCGGGTGCCTTGCGCACCTTCTGGCAAGTGCTGCTGCCGCAGACCCTGCCGGGCATGCTGGGTGCCTTCATCATGGTCTTCGTGTTCTGCCTGGGGTTCTTCATCACCCCGGTGCTGCTGGGTGGCGGGCAAACGGTGATGATCGCCGAGTACGTGTTCCTGCAGATGTTCCAGACCAGCAACTGGGGCCTGGGCGCGGCCCTCAGCGTGGTGCTGCTGATCCTGGTCAGCGCGTTGATCTGGGTGCTGCTGAAAATGACCCGTGTGAACCGACTGGTAGGCTGAGATCACTATGAATACCCATCGCACAAGCCTGAGTACCCGGTTGCTGGCCGTGGTCGCCATGGCCTTCATGTTGTTCCCGCTGCTGACGGTGATTCCCGTCTCCTTCACCAGCAAACGCTTCCTGTCGATGCCGGAGGGCAACTGGTCCCTGCGGCACTATGAAGCCCTGGTCAGCAATCCGGACTGGTTCAATGCCATCAGCCAGAGCCTGATCATCGCCTTGGCCACCAGCGTGATCGCCACGTTGCTGGCGGCCAGTTTCAGCCTCGGCATCTGGTATATGCGTTCACGCCTGGCCACGGCGTTGATGGGCCTGGTGCTGTTGCCGATGGCCATTCCACCGGTGATTTCAGCCCTGGTGTTGTACTTCATGGAAACCAAGCTCGGTCGCTACGCACCGGGTATCGGCTACGACACCCTGACCGGTGTGGTGATTGCCCATGTGATCATGGTGGTGCCCTACGGGGTGGTGACCATGCTGGTTGCCCTCAGCCAGATTGATCGGCGCATCGAACTGGCGTCGCGCAACCTCGGTGCCAGCCTGATGCAGACCACCTTCATGGTGATCCTGCCGAACCTGAAACTGGGGTTGGCTTCCACCGCGCTGCTGGGCTTTGCCTTGTCGTGGGAGGAGGTGGCGGTGACGCTGTTTATCACCAGCGTCAATGTCGACACGCTGCCGAAAAGGATCTGGAGCGGCTTGCGCGATAACGTCGACCCGAGTGTCGCGGCCATTTCGGTCCTGCTGATTACCCTGACACTGCTGGTGTTGATTGGCCGGCTGGTGGTTCAGCACCTGGCTGACAAGCGTCAGCGCGCGCGGCTGGCAATTTCCGCTCATAACGCGTAAAACGCCCCTCCAAGCCCTCGTCCAGAGGGCTTTGTCATCTGTATCCCCGCACTCCAATCCAAAGAATCCAAGCATGAACCTACGCCATATCGCAGTGGGGCTGTCCGCCCTTGTGTTGTTTTCTGCCGACGCCGCACAAGCGCGCAACCTGCTGGACCTTATCGATCCACCCAGCCAGCACGAGAGACAAGGGCACCGCTCAGGCTCCATCAGCCAGGGCGCGGCGATTGACCTGTATTCGAACCAACAGCAGCAGGCTTCATTCGACAGCTGTGCCGACCTGTTCCCGGGCGCCAGGCCGATCAGCACCGCCAGTGTGCCGGCGACGATGAAACCCATGGCCCTGTGTTCCGACAGCTTTGCGGTGCTGTACTCGCAAACCAGCAAGACCCCGCTCGTGGTGGTGGAGCGCCTGAGCGCGGCCCAGCTACAGAATGCGAAAGGGGAGGAGCGTACCAATCAGTTCTACCCGGATCCGCGCATTCCCAAAGGTGCGCGAGCCGAACTGAGCGACTACCGGGCCCAACATCCGGCCGTGGATCGTGGCCACCAGGCGCCGGCGGCCGATGCGCCGAATCCGAATGCCATGGCGCAGTCCTTTGCGCTGTCGAACATGGTCCCGCAGGACCCGACCAATAACCGCAAGATCTGGAGCAAGGTCGAGGCCGATGTCAGAAAGTTCGCGGCGCGGGCCGAGGGCAATGTGTTTGTCTTTACCGGTCCGATCTTCGACGAGGGCCATGGGACCATTGGTGATGACCAGGTCTGGGTGCCCACGCGCCTGTTCAAGCTGGTCTATGACGTGTCGTCCAGGCGAGCCTGGGCCTATGTGCTACCAAATGCGGAAACCCGCATCGAGAAGCCGATGGACTATGAGACGTTCGTGAAAACCACCGGGCTCAAGCTGCTGGACAATCTGCCGGTTTCGGGCTCGGTGGTTCGTTCTTGAGGGGCGGGCGTCTGTTTTTCGGAGTGCTTTGAAGCCGGGGTTAGCCGACTTTCATCAACGGTTTGGCCCTCGCCAACGCCGTTGCCGCACGGGTCAAAAGGGCTTCGGTATCGTCCCATCCCAGGCATGAGTCAGTCACTGAAACTCCGTAACGCATGGATTCACCTAGTGTTTGTGAGCCCTCGTAAAGATGGCTCTCCAGCATCATACCCTTGAGCGCATATTCACCCTCAAGGCGTTGCTCCAGGACGTTGGTAAAAACTTCGGGCTGGCGACTGTGGCTTTTATTGCTGTTGGCGTGGCTGCAGTCGACCAAAATTCGCGAGGGAAGGGAGGCTTTGTTCATGGCCGACTTGGCGTCGGCGATACTCAGTCGATCAAAGTTGGGACCTGAAGCACCGCCTCTCAGAACCAGATGGGTGTCAGGATTGCCATCCGTTCGAAGTACGGCCGAGTGCCCGTTGCCGTTCACGCCAAAATGGGTATGTGGGTGGGCTGAAGCCCGCATGGCGTCACAGGCGATTGAGATGCTGCCATCAGTGCTGTTTTTGAATCCAACCGGCAAGTCCAGCCCACTTACCAGTTCGCGATGGATTTGCGATTCGGTGGTGCGTGCTCCGATCGCAGCCCAGCTCAGCAAATCATCAAAGTAACCCGCTGCGATGGGTTGCAGGAGTTCGTTGGCAATCGGCAAGCCCCTGGCCACGATCTCACGCAGCAGGCTCCTTGAAACGTCCAGGCCGGTATGCACATCGTTGCTACCGTTGAGCCAAGGGTCATAGGCCAAGCCTTTCCAGCCAACCGTAGTACGTGGTTTTTCCACATAGGTTCGCATGACCAAACATATTTCATCGCTAACGGACTGAGCCAATACCGAAAGCTTTTCAGCAAACTCAAGTGCGGAATCGGCATGGTGAAGTGAGCAGGGGCCGACGATCACCAGCAACCTCTGGTCTTCGCCATTCAAGATGGCTCGTATCGCTTTTCGGTTTTCCTGAACCTGACGCATGACAGCAGCGCTGAGCGGAAGTTTTTGCTTAAGTGTCAGCGAACTGGGAAGTTGCCCTTGGAGAGATGGCTGTACAGATAGGGATACGGGTGAAACGACGGAATGAGAGTTCATATCGGTTGCCTGATCCTGAGCGAAGTGGTGCCGCCCAGGTTTTTCCAGGACGGCTGTCGGATAATGTCGAGAGTGGGGAGTGTTTCAATACGCGGTGAGTAAGACTTACAGGTTTAGTCCGTTAAGGTTGCTTTATAACCCCCGGAATATTCATGGCTGCAGTTCCAGTGCGGCTGTGGACCGGCGATGAAGGGAAGGGCGCTGTTTTTTTTCCAGAAGACCGTGTATCTGCAAGTCAGCAATGTATTTACGAATAAGAGATTCCGAAAGATGAGGGATTTCGAATGTTTCATTATCGGAGCCCACGGCTTTGACGGCTTCTTGAAAACGCGTGGACACAATATTTGAGCCACTGACGATCTCGGCGGGCTGGCTGACACCATGAATCAGCGTGAGTGAGGAGTGTTGTTTCAGCCGTTCAGGTAGACCTCTCAACGCTGTTTCAAATCGGCTGAACCAATCCGAATAGTTATCAATTTTCTTTATTTTGATACCTTGCTCAATCATCCAGTCGATAAAACTATCCAGTGAAATACCGTCGTCATGCGGATTCACCAGATTAAAGGATCTATAGTCTGCAAAAGACTGTCGAACCCCGATTTTCAGAATCGCCGAGGCGGTGAAGTCGACAGGCAAACCATCGTAATGGGGTTGCCCACCCTCCTGGCCTGGCGGCTGATAAAAAGACAAGGGAGCAATGCCCGTAAGTCCGATACTCAGCAGCAGGCGAGTGAACATATCGGGGATATTGAGCTGTCCGGGGTATTGGCTATGCGCCAGAATCATGCTTGAGCGGAACGTGGTGACGGGTAATCCGTAGCGCGTATGAGCTTCTCTGAGCATGACCTCGCTCGCCCATTTACTCAGGCCGTAGCCAGCCGCATAAGTGTCTTCCACCTCAAGCGAGGCGGCTGATACACGGATGTCAGAGTCCTCGTCCAGGGTAGCGGGATCACTCAACAAGGAGGCGACTGCGATGCTGGATAGAAACACCACCGGTTTCAGATGGTGGGTGAGCGCCAGGCTGATGATTTCCCCTGTGCCGGTGACATTGGCGTCGAACAAGCTGCTATAGGGAAGAACGTGGTTCACCAATGCCCCGGCATGGACGATAAGATCGACTTCCCGACCCAACCGCTCCCAGGCTTCCTGGTCCAGGCCTAGCGCAGGTTCTCCGATGTCTCCGGCCAAAACTTCCAGATGGAGTGTGGAGAGCGACTGTACCTTTCGGAAAATCGGCGAGCTCAGGCTACCAAACGACTCATGCAGTCGTTTGGCCGCAGCAGTCGTATCCTTTCCTCGTACGATGCAGATGAGCTTGCCATCCGTTTCGCCGAACGCTTCCAGCAACTGAAGGGCCAGGAACTTGCCCAGGTATCCGGTCGATCCCGTCAACAAGATCGTCTTGGGCGATCTTACAGAGGCTTGCAGTCCATGGGCATTTTGCAGGACATCCGAGCTGATGAATTTTTCCAGTGACAGATCTTTCGCGTGGAAGGTCTTCGTCTCGGCGCCGTGAATGGAGGCCGCCGATGGGCGCACGAGGCCCGATTGCAGCGTACGTTCAATATAGTCCGCGACGTGCTGAAGGTCGTAGGCCGGACTGATCAACAGATCGACCGGAACGCTGATCCCGTAAGCTTGGGAAAGAATCGAGGAGAGACTGACCGCCGATAGCGAGTCTCCCCCCATATCTCTGAATTGAGCCTGGGGATTTATTTCCTCAGCGGAGGCGCCGACCAGGCTGCGCACAGCTTGCTTGAGTGTTTCAATCACGGGCTGTTGGTTTACCCGATCATGGAGATCATGGAGTTTATCCCGCTCATTGGCCATGAGTTGATCATTCAATTCTTCAAGCGGCTGTGCGTACTTTTCTCGTAACCGCGGCCACAACGGTTTTCCATGGTCAGAGAGCAGGCCATTGGCTTGAGTAAAGGGCTCGCTGTCGATCAGGAAGTCCCTGGGAATCTCATAGCTGCGCAGCTGTGATTCTTTTGCCAGGCCTCGTATGGCTTCGCCGAGAAACGATTTGATCTGTTCGGGTTTGCCTTCGAAGCGTTTTATAAGGCGATCTGAGGGAACGACGACGGCGAGGAGGTGCGACCACTCGCTACGTCCATGTACGAAAATATTCTGGATATCCGCTATTGCTGAGAACAGGGTCTCCAATTGAGCGGTTGCAACGAATTCCCCTTGGGAAAGCTTTATGACGTTCTTGCGACGGTCTACATAAACCAGTCGTTTGTGGCCCGTTTCCGCCACGATGTCCCCGGTTTTGTAGTATCCGTGTTCATCGAATAGCTCAGCGGCCAGCTCGGGTCGTTTGTAATAGCCCGGGATAATCGATTGAGTTTTCAGAAGCAGCTCGCCACGAGGGAAGGGCGAGTCGGTTCTGTAATAACCCAGTTCCGGGACATCAATGATCTTATAGTCTTCGACCGGCGGGGAGAGCAGTTCGTTGTCGATCCAGATGGCTCCCGCTTCTGTCGAACCGTAGACATTGTGCAGCGGAATATTCAGCAAGGCCTCGGTGAAGACCTTCAGCTCATTGGACAACGGTGCAGAGCTGCAACTTGCCCAACTGACCTGGCCGCCCAGGTCGTGAGTACGCATCGTCTCGAGAATCGCCAAGGCCACAGCATCACCCTGGACGGCTTTGTTTCTAACGAGTGCGCCCTGGTATTTTTGATAGATCATCTCGCATATCCGCGGCACCAGGGATAATTCCGTGGGGCGAACCAACGAGATGTCTTCGAGCAGGGTTGAAAGGTTGCTCATGGCGGTGAAGTAACAGGTTCCACCTCTGGCAAGCGTGCTTTTAAGCGACGAGTGACCGGCCACATGGCTCATCGGCATGTAGTGGAAGGTGATAGCTCGCTCTTCGGAAAAAATCGTCGACCAAGAGCCGCCCCACATGCCAGATGCCAGTTTCTGAGTGTACATGGCACCTTTGGGGGCGCCGGTACTGCCAGAAGTGTAAATCAGCATGGACAGTTCATCGTCGGCAGACGCGCTCTCATACAAGGGGACTTCGGGCAATGAAGCGCCTACTTGCAAAAGATGTTTCAAATCCTCGATCAAGACCGCACTTGAGTGAGCGGCCAGGGCCGTCAGTGCATGCTCACGCTTCGCGGCGTGCTCGGAGACTTCGGGTATATAGTCCAGCAGCAAGATCCGTTGAATAGAGGGGGTCTTCAGAGATGCCTTGAGCGCAATGTCGAGATAATCAACGCTCACCGCCAATATCAACGGCTGGGTCTCTTGAAGAATCGAGTCTATCTGGGCAGCCGACGATCCTGTTTGAAGCGGGACGGCGATGACCCCCAGGCGAATACAGGCAAGGTCCAGCAGCGCATAGTCGCCACTGGTAAAGGCCAGAAATGCAACGGTACTACCTGCCTCTAAAGGCGCAGCCGTATGATGGTGCAGTGCTGACGCCAGGTGCCCCGTTCGGGCCCAAAGCTCCTGATAAGTAATCGTGCTGTACTGAGGTAGCCATTGGACCGAGACTGTCTTGCCGGATTCATCAGTCCGAAGTTTTCGGTCACGCTCCCCGATAGCCGGACGATCAGCATACTTGCTCATTGTATCAGCGACGATTTTTGCCAAGCCCATAATACGTTCCTTGATTAAAATTGGCAGGTAGTACTTTGATAATTGAATAATCCGGCCCTGGAGTTATTCGGGAAGTGTCTTCGGCAACCAGTAGACCGCGAGAAGTCCTACGGCCAATGTCAGCAGGCCTGCCACCGCCACCGCCAGGTGCATTCCAGACAAGAAGGCTTGTTGAGCCTGAGCGATCGTTTCCGCGGCAAGACCCGACTGATCGAGTGTTTCGTTCAGCGTGCCGGCCACATCGGGGCCCGACAGGCGGAACCACAAGGCCGCGAGCGAGCCGAGGATGGAAATACCCAGGGCATTGCCGATTTCGTTACTGGTCTCTGCAATAGAGGCCGCTGCACCCGCTCGTTCAGGGGGGACTGCGGAGACGGCGATTTCCGCGACCAGGCTGAAGGACAGGCCATAGCCAACTCCGGCGACGATGGTCGATGCAACGAAATATCCCGCACCTTGACTGGTGGTTGTCATGAACAGCAACAGCATCCCGGCGCTGATCAGGAAGTGTGTAGCGACCAGTGCCCACTTTCTTCCGATGCGCTCGACAATTTTGCTCGTCCAGATGCAGGTTGCCGTGAGGACGAGAGCCCCAGGTATCATTAACAAGGCGGTGGTGAAAACGTCAAAACCCAGTACTGACTGAATGTAGACCCCGGCGAGGTACCCGGCGGCCGACCAAACCACCAGCGACAACAGGCCTGTCAGAATCGCAATGGTAAAAATTCGGTCTTTGAAGAGGCTGACATCCAGCAGGGGATGTTTGAGGTGACGCTGTCTATTGACGAACCAAAAGAGCCCAATGATCCCAACCGCACCGATTGCCATTTGACTCGGGGAAATACCATAAGCCGCGGCGGTTTTCAGTGAGTAAGTGAAAAGCAGGATGCCGATAAATGACAGTCCCAGACTCAGTCCGTCGATTTTTCCGCTGGTCGGAGCATGCACTTCACGCAACAAATGTGGCGCGAACAGCATGAAAATGACGACCACTGGCACGTTGATAAGAAAGACGGATCCCCACGTGTAGTTATTGAGCAGAACACCGCCGATTAGTGGTCCGACCGCAAACCCACCGGCAAAAGTGGCTGCAAATATGCCAATGGCTTGTGCCCGTTGCTTGGGATCGGGGAAGAGATTGCTGACGATGGCCAGCCCTGAAGGCAGCAGTGTTGCCCCACCCAATCCCATGAGTGCCCTGAACGCGATCAGACTTTCGGGTGTTGTCGAGAAGGCAGCACCAATGGAGGCTCCACCGAAAATCATGGCCCCCACCATGACAAGTTTCAATCTTCCGTAACGATCGCCAATATTGCCGAACGCCACGAGCAGGGAGCCCACGACGAACCCATAGATATCCAGAATCCATAGCGCCTGGTCGGCACTGGGCACCAGGGAGGAAGTGATTCTTGGCATGGCCAGATACAGCACTGAACCGTCCATGGCGACGAGTGCAACCAGTCCCAGAACAGTCAGTAATCCTAACCATGCTTGCCTGTTCGCAGGCTGAGCGATAGTAGCTTGGTGCATAATGAAATGACCTTTAGTTGTGTGCTTGAAAAGAGAAGTTAAATGCTGCGGGTGTTTGTTATTTCAGCAGGTTGCCAATCACCGTGCCGAGTAGTTGTGCTCCGTTTTGGGTGAGTATGGATTCAGGGTGGAATTGAAACGATGCAAATAAAGGCCCGCGCAGTGCATGCACTTCGCCGGAGTGGGGATCGCGACTGACTTCCAGGGTCACGCCGTCGTATCGTAATGTCGAGTCATTCATCATGGCGGCAAAGGTGTTGTAAAATCCCACCCGTTCAGGTTGCCCAAACAGGTCGATTTCTTTTTGAGTCCCCTGGTTGGGCATGTCCTTGCGTTGTACCTGCAGGCCCAACTGAGTGCAGAGTATTTGATGACTCAAGCAAACGGCCAAAAAAGGGCGTTTTTGTTTGATCAGCGTTTTGACCGCATTGTGCAAACTATAAACTCGAGCATCTTCTAGGTTGTTCGGGTCGCCTGGGCCCGGCCCTAATACGAAAATGTCATAGTTGTCGTAGGGTATTGGATGTTTTGCATTGGCCACATCCACAGAGAGGCTGAATGCACTCAATTGATGGCAGATCATTGTGGTGAAGGTATCTTCGGCATCCAGTACCAGGACCCTGAGACCCTTCAGTTCTTCTTGTGGCTGCCCTCGTTCTTCTGTCGGTGACTGCCAGAAATTTGAAATGTTGTCGTTACGACTTTGCAAGGCGACTTTGATACTTGGATGAGCGGCGAGATTTTTATAATCCTGCTCACTAAGGGCTCGGCCAGAGGTGGCGGTGCCTGTTTCAGGATCAAGGATGCCTAGCGCAGAAAGCAGGCCTGAGGCCTTGGCTCGTGTTTCAGCGGCCTCCGAGGCTGGGCATGAATTGCGTACGAGTGTGGAGCCGGTCGAAATCCGGATTGTGCCGTACTTGTTAATATCGGCTGTTCTAATCAATATCGAGGAGTCGAGACGGTGAGCACCGTATTCGTCACGCCCCAGAAGCGCGATAACACCGCTGTAATAGGCTCGGCCTTCAGGTTCATATTTTTTGATGACCCGACAGGCGTTTTCCAAAGGACTGCCGGTAATGGTGGGGGCAAACAGGGTTTCGCGTAAAATGTCCCACGGTTGGGATTGGGTTTCTCCTGTGATGAGGTATTCGGTATGGGCGAGGCGAGTCATTGTTTTCAGGTAGGGGCCTTGGAGGCTGCCGCCCTTGCCGCAAATTTTGCCCATCATCTTGAGCTCTTCATCCACCACCATGTACAGCTCTTCGGTCTCCTTGTGATCGCCCAGGAAACCGAGGATACCTTCCACGCTGGGGCCTGATGCCGGGTATCGATAGGTACCGCTGATGGGGTTCATGGTGACGATATTTTGCTCGAGGCTGACATGCCGCTCAGGCGTCGCTCCGACGAAGACTCTATCGCCTGTGTAGATGATAAAAATCCAATAGGCCCCGACTTCCTGTTGCAGAAGTCGACGGAAAAGCGTCAACGCCTTGTGATGATCAAAGTCATTGATGGACGCGAGGAATGAGCGCTTCAAAACAAAGTTTGAGCCTGCCCCCATCCCGATTTCGTCTTTGATGATCTGCAACGCGGTTTCGGTGTAAGTGGCATCATCAATGTCGTAATGCTCTCCACTCAGCTCGATTCCGCCGTCTGGAATCTGTGCCAGCAAATCGAGCTTCGACAACTGGGCGGCTGCCTCGATACACAGCGCGATCAGCGGTTCCTTGTCATCAACGCACTCAAATCCCCTTTCCGTAATCTGGCGATAAGGAATGATTGCGAGGACATCGTGATCACCGCCCTTCGACAGATGGGGCGAATAGCACTGAGCAAGGTCTGTCAGCGTTTCCAACTGCTTGACCTGGCCTGTCAGGATTTCTACTGCTTTGCTGTTGGTTGATTCAGGACGATAGATCAGCGCAAAAGGGGGCGGCGAGTTGCCCAGTATGGTTGTTAGCAACTCATCCTTGAGGCCAGGCACAACCAATGGTGTGCTCATACAAAGACTTCCTCGGTCGTGCACACCACCGCGCAATTCTTCGCCGCATAGTCCAGCGCCAGTTGGTGATGCTTTTCTGAAAAGTCGGCAACAGCATCAGCCACCAGGAACGTCTGAATATCGTTGGAAAATGCCTCGACTGCGGTAAACAGCACACCCACATGGGCGTACACCCCACAGATAACCAGTTGGTCACGACCCGCTTCACGCATGCGTTCGAGCAGGCCCGAGCGGAAGAACGCGCTATAACGCCATTTTGTGGAGAGCCAATCATTGGGCTCGGGGGCGAGCTCTTCGACTATTTTCCGATCGTCTGGATCAACCTTCATTCCTGGGCCCCAAAAGTCCTTCAGCAAGCCTCGCTGCTCGGGGTTCATACCGCCCGGTTGCGCGGAATAGGCAACTGGGATGCCCAATTTCCTGGCTCGCCCGCACAGCAATGAAATGTTCTGGATAAGACCGTTGCGATGCTGTCCCTCAAACGGCTGTACGAAATAGCGCTGCATGTCATGGATGAGCAGGACGGCGCGGTCGGGATCAACATCCCACTGAGCAATGTTCGGCGGAAGATCGAACGAGGTGGGCATTTGATACGGGGAAATGGATGGTATGCCGGTCATGAGTCTCTCCTTGATAACCAACAACTGGGTGTCCGATCGGCGCAGTTGCAGACCTTTCGGCGGTACGGTGCGCATGGCAGGCACTCCATGCGCTTGCGTCAAATAATTATGTCGTGCAGCGACAAAATGTGTCAACTGACAAAATTCAATGAAGGATAAAATTCACTTTAAGACTGTTTAAAGTCTTTTTATATCAATAAGTTAGTGAGTTTTTCCTCGGAGATCTGACTTTTTTGAGATTTTTGTAGGCAGGGAATGGGAGTTTTTGGCTTGGAATGGGAAGTGGAGGTCGCTCGATCTGATGGGCGACGGTGGTGGGAGAGGAGGCAAGAGGG